>Ga0233425_10009058_pt1 | contig 12836 bp, 11 predicted proteins | sample Watercolumn_Towu_2_FD_181712 | JGI IMG/M metagenome (GOLD analysis project Ga0233425, IMG submission 181712) | Freshwater microbial communities from Lake Towuti, South Sulawesi, Indonesia - Watercolumn_Towuti2014_140_MG | ecosystem: Environmental > Aquatic > Freshwater > Lake | place...
TACGACGCCATCATCGAAGCCGCCTGCGACGCCTGGAGAAGGCTCATCGATCAGCCAGAGACCATCACGTCAATCGGGATGCGCGACTGGGCCCATATCGGTCAAGTGTCATGACCGTTGGTATAACGACCCGATCGAAGGCGCCGGCGCCGAACCTCGTGACCGAGATCGCCGATGATCCGTCCTCGATGATTTTAGGGAACGGCGCTCACCGTAGAGTAGAGCGTGCGGGTCAGAGGATCGAGGCTGCCGAGTCCCAGAAGGATGGTGAGCCAAAGCACTGCGGCGGCGGCGAACAGCCACACGGTCGCGCCTTCTCGGCGCAGGTCCATGAACCCGAACGCCGCGACTCCCGCCATCGTTGCGGCGACGACTGCAATTCCGCCGCGACCCCAGCCCGGAAAGGCGAATGCCGCGGCGAGTTCGGCCGCGAGAAGCGCATACATCAGCGATGCGACCGCGACGAGACGAACGATAACCGTCGTCATGATGCGCGTCCCATGAGATAGATGAGCGGAAACAGGATCAGCCAGATGATGTCGACGAAGCTCCAGTAGAGTCCCACGACATGCACCGGACTGTGGCGCTCAGCGGTATATCGTTCAGCCCGGAAGATGACCCAGGCGAGAAGCCCAAGGCCGACGACGAGATGCAACCCATGGAGCGCCGTGCCGAAAAAGTAGAAGGCAAAAAAGAGTTGCGCGCCGCTTCTCTCCGGCCCGTGAATGCCGAAGTTCGGACCCGGAAATAGGCCTTTCCTTAGGTCCATTTGCCATTCAACGCCGAATTTCAGACCGACGAAAGCGGCGCCGAGCGCCCAGGCGATCGCCAGCCATACCACCATCCCGCGCCGGCGTCCGAATCCGATATAGGCGAGGCCGACGCTATAAGCGAAACTGCTTGCGATCAGCAGCGCCGTATTCGTCAAGCCGATCATCAAGTCGGTTTGTCGCGCGCCCGCGTCGAATGCGCTCGGATCGGCGTGACGCGCATAAATCCACGAGAGGAAGATCGGCCCAAAGAACAGCGCTTCGCTCGCGAGAAAAAGCCAAATGCCGGAAATCGCCGTTTCACGCTGATGTTCGGCGCTCGCGAATTGGAAATCATGGGCCGCGGCGTTACTCATCGTTCGACAGCCACCGCCTGCCGATATTGATAGGGCGCTTGCGTGACGATCGGCGTCACGGGGAAATTTTCGGTCGGGGGCGGCGATGGCGTCGTCCATTCGAGGCCGGTCGCCCCCCACGGATTGGCCGGCGCGCGTTCGCCATAGAACAGCGACCAGGCAAGATAGCCGAGCGGCAAGATGTAGCCGACGGCGAGAATCAAAGCGCCAGACGAAGACAGCAGGTTCAGCGCCTCGAAATGCGGCGGATAGGCGAAATAGCGTCTCGGCATGCCGAGATAACCAAGCAGGAACTGCGGAAAGAAAGTGAGGTTGAAGCCGACAAAGATGATGATCGCGCCGGCCCGACCCCACATCTCGGGATAGAGACGGCCCGTGATTTTCGGCCACCAGAAATGAAGGCCGGCGAAATAGGCCGACACCATGCCGCCCACCATCACATAATGGAAATGCGCCACCACGAAATAGGTTTGCGTGAGATGGACGTCGGCGGCGAGCGCCGCGAGGAAGAGACCGGTCAGACCGCCGGTGGTAAAGAGGCCGATGAAGCCGATCGCGTAAAGCATCGGCGCGTCGAAACGGATGTAACCCTTATGCATCGTGCCGATCCAGTTGAAGACTTTGATCGCCGATGGGACCGCAACCATATAGCTGAGCAGCGAAAAAACGAGCGCCGAGTAGAGCGAGGTTCCCGCCACGAACATGTGGTGGCCCCAGACGAGAAAGCCGATGACGGCGATCGCGATGCTCGCCCAGACGACAAATTTGTAGCCGAACAGCTCCTTGCGGGAGAAGGCGGGAATGATCTCGCTGATGACGCCGAAGCCGGGCAGGATCATCACATAGACGGCGGGATGCGAGTAGAACCAGAAGAGATGCTGAAACAGCAACGGGTCGCCGCCGATCGCCGGATCGAATACGCCGATGCCGAAGATGCGTTCGAAGACAAGCAGCAGCAGAGTCATCGCGAGCACCGGCGTCGCGAGCACGAGAATGACGCTGGTGGCGTAAAGCGACCACAGGAAGACCGGCATTTTGTACCAGGTCATGCCCGGCGCGCGGAGCTTATGTATGGTGACGATGAAATTGAGCCCGGTCGCGATCGACGAAAATCCGGCGATAAAGATGGCGGCGACAGCCGCAACCACATGTCCCTTGGAGTAGAAAGACGTGAGCGGCGTATAGAAAGTCCAGCCGGTGTCGACGCCGCCAATGACGATCGCATAGAGCGCGACGAGGCCGGCGGCCAAAAACAGATACCAGCTCAGAAGATTGAGGCGCGGAAAGGCGAGGTCGCGCGCGCCGAGCATCAGCGGGACCAGGAAATTGCCGAGCGTCACCGGGACGGCCGGAACGAGAAAGAACCAGACCATCAATATGCCATGCATCGAAAACAGCCGATTATAGGTCTCCGCCGATCCGATCAGCCCGTTCGGCGAGCTTAAGTTGTAGCGGATGAGAAAGGCCGCAAAACCGCCAGCGAAGAAAAAGAAGGTGATGGCGACGATATAGAGAATGGCGATGCGTTTGTGGTCGGTGGTGAGCAGCCAGCTGCGCAATGTATGGCCGTCGTCGAGATAAGAGACTTGAGCTGGCGCATGCGTCATGTTCGGCTCCCCGAGCGAAGCGATTTGATATGGGCGATGAGCCGCAACACATCTTCTTCGCTGATCTGGCCTGAGAATGACGGCATGATCTGCGGATAGCCCGCGATCCGAGTCTTGTCGGGCGTGAGAATGCAGTCGCGGAGAAATTTTTCATCGGCCGTAACGGTCGCGCCGGTTTGCAGCTTGACGAGGCGACCGAACAGTCCGGCCAAAGCCGGCGCGCTGACGCCTGTCGTCGCGGGCGATCCGCCGACTCCGTTTTCGCCATGACAGCCGCTGCATCCGTGCGCCGTAAAGAGCGCCTTGCCGGCGGCCGCCATGTCGTCACGTTCGCCAGACGGAGCGGCGCCCGACAGCCAGGTTTCGAATTCGGGCTGTGTCAAAGCGACGACGACGCCGGTCATCGAATAATGGCCGACGCCGCAGAGCTGCGTGCAGAAGAGCTCGAAGGTCCCAGGCGTCTCGACTTGAAACCAGAGCGATTCATAGCGTCCGGGAAGAACGTCGTGCTTGATCCGAAAGGCCGGAACGGAAAAATCATGAATGACGTCTTCCGACGTCATCACCAGTTGAATCGACCGGTTGATCGGAATGTGCAGCGCGTTGATCTCGCGCTGGCCGCCCTGATGTTCGACCTTCCACATCCATTGCTTGCCGACCACATAGATTTGCAATGCGTCGGCAGGCGGCTGGAACAGCCTTACGTAAAGATCGCCGCCCCAGATGAACAATACGAAAAACACCGTAAGCGTCGCCGCCGTCCAACTGATTTCGAAACGCCAGGTCTTGCGTCCCGGCGCGCCGCGGTAGGCGTCGCTCTCGGCCCGATATCGAACCATGTAGAGAAAAATCAGCGCGAAGACGAGGGCGAGAACGGCGCATGAGACGAGGGTGAGCGCGAGAATCAGAAAGTCGATCTCGCGACCCTCGGCCGTTGCGCTCGGAAAATAGCCACTCATGCGCGCGCGCCCTTCCGGAATTCGCGATAAAGGATCGCGACGAGCGCAAGCGTCATGACGACGGCGCCAAGGCGCAGGAATTTTAGGATGGCGAATGTGTAGCGGCCGGTCGTCGAGTCGAAATCAAAGCACAGCAACATCGCGGGCGAGGCCCGCGCCGACGCGTTTCCCGCCGCGGCGGCCTGAATTGCTTCGCTCATTTCTGCGGGGGAAGACCCAATGGCGGAGAGGTAGCCGGAGACCACTCCGCTTGGCGTCGCGACAACGGCGCCGATCGGATGAATGAAGTTCTCACGATCAGCGCCGTCGCGATAGCGATAGCCAACAGATTCCGCTAGCGCGCGAATGTCGTCTGACGTTCCAGTAAGGTAATAAAATCCGCCGACCGCCCCGTTCGGCGCCGCTGCGGCGAAATCAATCTCGCGCGCCTTCCGCGCGGCGTCGGCCGTCTCAGCGGGATCGATGCTGACCGCGACGAACAGATAGTCGGCGCCGGCGGACAGTCCCGCCTTCTGCGCGGCGCGCAACAAAGCGAGGCGCGCCACGGCGCAGAGCTTCTCGCAATGGAAATAGCCGAGCACGACAACAAGCGGCGCATGATTGAATAATTCACCAACGCCAATGTCTCGTCCGTCGGCGTCGATGAAAACGCTTTTTGACGGCAGACGCGCGCCTTGCTTCTGCTCGAACGCAATCCCCGTTAGATTGGGAGTCCGTCGCGCATGGGCCGGAAGGCTGTCGAGAAGAAGCAAGGCCAGCAGCGTAGGAAGCAGCTTCATAGGCGTTCTCCTTTTGCAGCTGAGAAGTGAGCGTCGACCGTGGCGGGACGCTCGGCCAGTCGGGGATCCCATCCTTTGCGATTTTTCGCATCGCGAGCGCGATCGGAATGTGCGCCGCGCCTTTCGCCTGATCAGTCCAGCCGGCGCTGTTCAAGCGAGCTAACTCGCGCCGGTGAAAGTCCGCCATGTCCTCCGCCGGGTCGATCTGCAGCCGCGGTTCGGGATATGGCGGCAGCGGCAAATTCATCGTCCGGTCGGTCATGGCTTCGGGAAAGAGCGCCCATGCGAGAAGCGAGAGAAAAATCACCGCGAATAAAGTCGACGCAAAGCCGACGGCGATGAAGCCGCCGCTCATGTCGTCGCCTTCGTGTGAAGCTGGACCGAGGTCTTTCTCTTGCATCGCGCTCACGCCTCGATCCAATTCCAGATACTTTTTCTCATGCGCGTGACGACTACAGTCGTGCAGGCCATGGCAAGCAAGGCGGAAAGCGTAAGCAGTGCGATCATTCCAGAACTAGCGCCGGCAAATGGCGCGACCAGCCAGAATTGATGAAGAATTCCGCCGATGATGATTGAGGCGGCGGCAAATCCGACCGCCTTTCGCGAATGCTGGGCCGTCGACGACAGCAGCGTGAAAAAAGGCGTCATGAAATGCGTGACGACGATAAGCCCGCCGATGACGTCCCAGCCCTGACTCCAGCGCCGAAGATACCATGCCGCTTCGCGCGGCAGGTCTGACTGCCAGACGATCAGCAGTTGCATGAAGGCGAGATAGCTCCACAAAATGACGAAGGCGAGCAGCAGTCGCGCGATCTGGCGCAAGGCCTCCGGGTCCGGCGACGCCGACAAGATCAGCGCCAGCGCCGCGATCGAGAGAGACAGCGCGCCGATCTCGCTGATCTGAATGAGTCCGAATATGCTCGACGCGAAAGTCGGATCGAGCGACATGATCGTGTCGATGGAAGCGAATGTAGCTGTCAGCGCAAGCACAATGAGGCCAGGCGGCGCGAGCCGCGCAAGCTCGCTGGCGTCGTTGTCGGCGCGGGCGACGCGCACGGCCAGAACGAGCCAGATCAGCAGATAAATGACGCCGCGCAGCACGAACGCGGGACCGTTGAGATAGAGCGAATTGTCGAATTGCGTCGCACTGAGCCAAGGATAGACTCGATGCGCCGTCAGCGCGAAGGGAATGACGAAAAGCGGCAGGAGAAACATGCCGCGCACGCCGGCCGCGAGCGCGCCGTGAATCGCCTTTCCCCAGCGGCCTCCTGTAAGGGCATGGATCATGATCAACGCCATGGCGCCGAGCGGCCAGGCCGTCCAGACGCTCAGCGCGGCAAGCCAGCCAAAGCCAAAGAGCTTCGGCGACAACGCCCAGCCAAGCGCGATACCGCCATATCCGATCGCGCCCGCGAGCGCCGCAAACATAAAAATCATGGCGCGGCTTCCGATTGCGCCGCGGCGAGATCTTCGGCCGACGCATTCTGGCTTTTCTGCAAAGCCCGGATATAGGCGGCGATCGCCCATCGATCGGCCGGCGGCACGCGCGCGGCGTAGGCATACATGGCGCCATGGCCTTGCGCGATCACATCGACGAAGTGCCGCGTCGGCGCTTTCAGCAATCGCTCGCTGGTATAGGAAGGCGGCTCGGGAAAGCCGCGCTGCACGATCATGCCTTGGCCATTGCCAAGCTCGGAGTGACAGGGCGTGCAGAAAATTCGAAACCGCTGCTGGCCGCGCTCGACGAGCGCGAGCGTCAGCGGCGGCGGCGTCGGCTCGCGATAAAGAAATGTCACGCCGCCGGGCGGCGTCGGCGCGGGACCGACGAGCGGCGAATAGCTTCGCTGCTTCGGTTGGCGGCTCATGTCGCTGCAGGCGGTCAGCGCGCAAAGCGAGAGCATGGCGAGCGCGCGGATCACAGTTCAGCCTCCTCGATCGCGCGCGCGCCGCGGCGTTCCAAAATGTCGCGCGACCGCGCCAACGATTCTAAATTGGAGGCGCGAACGACGATGACCCAACGATCGATCGTCGTGTCTCGCAGCGCGCGGATTTCGTCGACTGAGTCGTAATAGCGGGGGAAGCCGCAGAGCGCGCCCGCGCCGACGACCGTGACGAGCACGACGGACAGAATGCCCGCCTCGAAAGCGATCGGGATGAACGACGGCCAGGAGAAGGGCGGGCGCCCGCCGATATCGAGCGGATAAGCAACGACATTCGCATAGCTTTGCAGGCCGAAGGCGCCGGCGGCCCCGAGCAGACCGAAGACGAGCGCCAAGGCGGGCAGGCGCGTGCGCTTTGGCGGCCCAGGCGGCGGGAGCGGGCTGAACAGCCGCGCGTCGCCGATCTCGGCCGCGCTCAAATCGGCGAGCGCGGCGAGCGCGGCGTCTTCGGAGAGGAAGGTCGCCGCCAGTCCATTGGGCGCGATCGACGCATCGGCTTCGTCGCTCATCGATTTCGCCTTGCATTGCGCAGAATGACGTCGCGCATCTCGAACATCGAAACTGTCGGCAGCAGGCGAATGGCGATAAGCAGACCGGCGATGAACAGACCGCATGTGCCAAAGAGCGTCAGCCAATCCCATATCGTCGGCGTATATTCGCCCCAGGCGGAAGGCAGATGCGTGCGCCGCAGGCTCATCACGACGATGACATAGCGTTCGCACCACATTCCGACAATCACCAAGAAGCTGATGAGAACCACGAGCGTTTCGTTCAGTCGAACGCTCCGGCGCCACATCAGTTGCGGGGCGAGGACGTTGAACAAGATCGTCGCCCAGTAGACGGGCGCCAGCTCGCCCGCGAGCTTATCGGTGAAGAGGCGCTTCTCGGCGGCGTCTGGCCCATAGAAGATGGTGAACGCTTCCATGAGATAGGCGTAGCCTACGCAAAGACTGCTCGTCAGCAGCAGCTTGCCGAGAATGTCGAAATGACGGCCGGTGATGAAATCATCGAGCCCCAGCAGACGGCGCGCCGGGATGGCGACGAGCGTCACCGTCGCGAAGCCGGAGAGCAAGGCGCCGAAAACGAAGAAGGGCGGAAATTCCGTCGAATGCCATCCGAGCGTCGCCGCGCCAGCGAAGTCGAGGCCGACGATGCTGTGCACGGAAATGACGAGCGGCGCCATGACCGCGGCGAGAAGGCCGTAGCCAGCGATATAATAGCGCCAGGCATTGTCCGAGCCGCGAAAGCCCAAGGCGAGCGCGCCATAGAAGCGGCGCTTCTGCGGCGCGTCGGCCTTGTCGCGCATCGTTGCGAGATCGGGAAGGAGGCCGAAATACCAGAACAGGATTGAGGAAATGACATATGTGAGAATCGCAACAAAATCCCAAAGCAGAGGACTGCGGAATTGCGGCCAGAGCCCCATGACGTTGGGATAGGAGAACAGCCAGTAAAAGAGCCAGGGGCGGCCGAGGTGCAAAATTGGATAGATGGCGGCGCAGGCGGCGGCGAAAATCGTAATCGTTTCGGCGATGCGGTTGAGCGCGCCGCGCCATTCGACTTCGGCGAGATAGAAGAGGGCCGAAATAAAGGTTCCGCCCGAAGCGATGGCGATCCACCATACGTAATTGATGATCGCGAATCCCCAAACGACGGGCCAATCGATGCCCCAGACGCCGACGCCGGCGTAAAACAGCCAGCCTATGGCGACGGCGAGGATAAGGACAAAGAGTAGCGCCGTCGCCAGACTAAGCTTCCACCACAATGGCCAGTTCGGCTGAAGAGGCGGCGCGCATATTTTGGACGTCATTGACGAAATGGTCTGCGCCGGGGAGACGATCGGGTCGTCGGCGCGCGGCTGGCGATTCCGCGCCGAGACTCTGATCGCCGAGCCGATCCGCGGCAGCGTCATTTCCCCGTCTCTTTCGTTTCGTCGACATTCAAGATGCGCGCTTCATAGGTGACGCGCGGTTTGGTGTTCTGGTTAGCGAGCAGCGCATAGGACAGCGGTCCGGCGCGCCGCGCCGCGACCTCGCTTCCCTTGGCCGCGAGATCGCCAAAGGTGAAGGCCCGAGTGGGACAGGCGGCCTCGCAGGCGGTCGTCACAGTGGCCGCCTTCTCTCCGTCGCGGTCGGCGATGATTCGCGCGGCGGCGATGCGTTGTAGACAGAAGGTGCATTTCTCCATGACGCCGCGCGCGCGCACGGTGACTTCGGGATTGCGCGATTCGATCGCGCGGCGCTCTTCGCCCGAGAAGTCGAAATAATTGAAGCGCCGAACCTTATAAGGGCAATTATTGGAGCAAAAGCGCGTGCCGACGCAGCGATTGTAAACCATCACATTGAGGCCTTCCGAGTCATGCATCGTCGCGCCGACCGGGCAGACCGGCTCGCAAGGCGCTTCTTCGCAATGCATGCAGAGCACGGGCTGGAAGCTCGTTTTCGGCGTTTCCGGCGGGCCGTCGTAATAACGATCGATGCGCAGCCACTGCATTTCGCGCTCGCGCAGCACCTCGGCCTTGCCGACGACCGGGATATTGTTTTCCGCCTGACAGGCGACGACGCAGGCGCCGCAGCCGATGCAGGCGTTGAGATCGATGCTCATGCCCCAGGCCGCCGGGCCTTCTGGCTTCCAATCATAGAGGGCGGGCCGCGGCTCGTCGCCGCGCCGAACGAAATCGGGATCGCTATGGAATTGCGCCAGCGTGCCGTTGCGCGCATAGACGCCCCATTCGTCGAATATCGCGGCGTGATGTTGGGCGCTCGCCAATTCTTCTTTGGCGCCGGTTTTTTGAATGTCCGGCGCCGCGCAGGAGCGCCCCGCCAACTTGAAGAAATCGACGCCGACATTCCGCCCGACCGGGCCCGCGTGACGCCTGCCGAATCCGAGCAGCGCGACGATGCAGTCGTCCGATTGGCCCGGCGCGACGATGATCGGAGTCGTCGTATGCGCGCCGTCGATCGCGATGCGTACGACGTCGCCGTGCTCCAGCGAAAGTTCGCGCGCGCGCCGGGGCGAGATTTGGAGCGGATTGCCCCAACTCATTCTCGTCAGCGGCCGCGGCAATTCCTGTAGCCAGGGATTGTCGGCATAACGCCCGTCGTGAAGATAAGGATCAGGCCGAAACAACAGGACGATCCTGGCCTTTGGCGGCTCGGGCAATCGGACGCGCGCAGCGGCGCCGGACAGGGGGCGATTGCTGATCGAACTGGCGGCGCCGGGAATCACGCCCACTGCAAGAGCGTCGGTCCACGCATCCGCCGCGCCGAGCTGATCCTTCCATGTTTGTCGCACGAGATCGCGCGCCTTCGGCGCATCGGGCCCGAGCAGCAACCCGAGCAAATCATGCGGACCGACGCCCTGATATAAAGGGAGAGCTTGCGGCTGCATCACGCTCGCCGTTCCGTCGAAGGCGCGGGCGTCGCTCCAGCCTTCCCAAAGGTGAATCATCGGGACCGCCCAGAGCGACGCTTCGCTGGTTTCGCTCGGCGTCGCGCTGAGACAAAGGCTGAACTCAACTTGAGAAAGCGCCTCGGCGAAATCGAGCGCGCCGGGCGCGGCGTAGACGGGATTGCTGTCGATGATCAGAAGCGAGTTGACGCGACCGGCGCGCATGTCGGCGACGAGCGTGGCGAGCGAGAGCGCGTCGTCGGACGAGAAATGCGTCGGCTCGTCGACAAGCGCATAGACGGCGCCGCGACCGCCGAGCGCCTCATTCATCGCAAGGACGAGCGCATGCGCTTCCGGTGAATGGTCGGGCCCGAGGTGAATGAAGCAACGACCGCGATTGGCTTTAAGGTCCGCTACGATCCGATCGAGCCATGGCGGACCTTCCGCTGGCGGCGCGCCGAGCAGCGCCGACGCGAGCGCCAACAGAATTTTGTGGGTTTCTCGCGGCCCGGCGATGAAGCGCTCATCGGCCGCGGCGCCGGTGAGCGACGGCGTGGCTTCGATCGCATAAAGGCGATTCATTTTCGCGCGCGTCGGATTGCGCCGGGCCGCGAAGTCGCGCGCGAAGCTCAGATGGCCGGGCGCGGCGCTCAAGAGATCGCTGTCGATCGCAAGAATGACGTCGGCGTTTTGAATGAGCGGCAGGAATGCGAGCCGCGCGCCATAGGCCAGCGCGAAGGCATTCTTGACGTTCTCGCGTTCGATCGGCTCCCAATGCAGCCAGCGAATCAGCGGATAGGATTTACGAAGCGCTTCAAGCTGGGCGGCGAGCGTCGGCGATGTCGAAGCGCCGGTTAAGATGACGAAGCCGGCGCCACGGGTAGAGGCCAGCCTCGCGCGCTGATCGGCGAGCGCCTGTTCCAGCGCCGGCCGGCTGCGCGGCAGCTTTGCGCGCGTGACCCCCCAGGATCGCCGCGGATCGTAAAAGTTCAGCAGTTCGGCCTGCGCCATTGGGCTCGTCGCGCCGAGGCTCGCAGGGTGAAAAGGATTGCCTTCGACCTTGATCGGCCGTCCCATGAAATGTTTGATGACGGTTCCTTCCGCATAGCCGCCGTCGATATGCGCGCTGCTGTAGTAATCCGGAACGCCAGGGACGACGCCGGGCGGCTGTTGCACGGCGGGGATCAGATGTCCTTCCGGCGCGCCGTTGCAGCCGCCCAGTCCCGCGCCTGCGAGCGCCAGAGCGGCGGTCATCAGCGTCAACGCCTCGCGACGATCGCGCGGCGCCGTGAGCGCAACGCCGAGCCCGGGGAATTCCTGCTCCGCGCGCGACAAAAATTGCGCATCCTGCGCCAGTTCCGCCAGGCTGCGCCATTGCGGCTTCACCTGTGGCATATCGAGCAGTCCGTCAGGTTTCGCTGCGGAACGCCATAGGCGGCGAGCAGCAGTTCAGGCGCCGGCGTCGTCGCGTCGCGCGTCCAGCGCGTGTCGTAGATCCTGTCCTTTGGGCGCAGGCGTGGACCGGGATCACGATGGCAATCGAGACAAAATTGCATGGTGAGCGACTTGGCCTTGTAGGTCAGCGCCATGCTGGCCACATCGCCATGACAGCTCGAACAGCCGACCCCTTTGGCGATGTGAATGCTGTGATTGAAGTAGACGTAATCCGGAACGTCGGCGACGCGACGCCACGCTAAAGGCCGGTCGTCCTTCATACTGTCGCGCACTGGCTCGAGCAGGGCGGCGTTGGTCCATATCTGTGAGTGACAGGTCATGCAAGTAAAGGTCGGCGGCATGCCCGCGTTGGACGAAACTTCGACGGAGGCGTGGCAATAGCGACAATCGATTCCCAATCCGCTCACATGATGCTGATGGCTGAACGGCACAGGCTGCGCCGGCGCCCAGTTCATGCGCCGCGCATAATCGCCGTGCGGCCACAGCCAAGCCAGAAACGAAATCCCCACCGCCGCGAGCGTCAGCATGAGGAGCGTGAGCGAAGCCCAGAAATTCATGGCAGGCTCAAAGACCGAGCGCATTTGCCGCTCCGCTTCCGGCATCGCGCCCCAGCGGCGCACTTAGATCCAGGATTACAGTTGGTTCAGCGCGCGCCCGCGACAATCGTCGAGACGATCTCGCGTGCTGATCGCGGCGTCGATAAAGCGGCGGGCCGAGCCCTTCGTTAGCAATTATCGACCCGCCCGCCAGTCCATCGAGACCACCGCCAAGCTCCCTCGCTTTGCGTTCAAGAGGCGCGGGCATGCTTCGCGCCCACGGTCGCGTCCCTGTCGTAAATTTCGATTGGGAGGAACCGCGCTTGCAACTCGACGGTTCAACATTGCGTCAGCCTTGGGCCAAAGCGAGAGCTCAGGCTGGCAAGCTAGCTGAGGGTCGATAGTTGACGCGGGAGACATTGCGACCGCAGAGCGCCCAACGGCCGCTGACGCCCGGCTCGGACCATCCTGACGTCCTGAGCGAAGTGAAAGGCATCACCGAGCGCGAAATCATCGATATCGAGGACAGAGCAGCCGCGCCCTCCGGTTCCTTATGAAGTCGTGCGCCGCATGGGCGAAGAAGAACTCGCGCGACCGACGGCGTCGCTCTGGTGGTCCGGCGTCGCGGCCGGTTTGTCGATGAGCTTCTCGCTTCTTGCTCAGGCCATGCTCCAGATTCATCTTCCCCAGAGAATTTGGACTCCCTTAGTCGTCGCTGCTGGATACCCGGTCGGCTTTCTATTGGCGGCGCTGTCGCGCCAGCAGCTCTTCACCGAAAACACCATTACCGCCGTGCTGCCGCTGCTTAAGAGCTTCACCGCGCTGAATGTCGGCAGAGTCATTCGATTGTGGAGCGTCGTCTTGGCGGCGAATATGGCCGGAGCCTTTGTCGCGGCGCTCTTTTATGCATTCACGCCCGCGCTCTCGCCGGAGCTTCGCGACGGCGCGATAGAAATCAGTCGCGACGTGCTGAGCAATGATTCAAAGGAAATGTTTTTCAAAAGCATTCCTTCCGGCTTCCTGATCGCGGCGATGGTCTGGTTGATT
>Ga0233425_10009059_pt1 | contig 12836 bp, 11 predicted proteins | sample Watercolumn_Towu_2_FD_181712 | JGI IMG/M metagenome (GOLD analysis project Ga0233425, IMG submission 181712) | Freshwater microbial communities from Lake Towuti, South Sulawesi, Indonesia - Watercolumn_Towuti2014_140_MG | ecosystem: Environmental > Aquatic > Freshwater > Lake | place...
AAGGTGGCGACGATCACGGTGGACTATGCAAAGGTGTCGCCCGAGGCGAAGCTCGACGCCGCGCACTTCGCCTGGACCCCGCCGGCGGGCGCGCGGCCGATCAGTCCGTCGTCGGCGCCGCCGGAACGCGACCACGGCCACGACGACGAGGAGGATGAGCGCTGACAGGGGTCGGGGCGGTCAATGCCCGGCTGATCCGGTTAGGGATTGCCTGGAGTATCATCGCATGATACTATGTGCGCGTGGACCGCCACCAGCGCACCTTGCAGGCGATCTTTGCGGATCCCGTGAGGGCCGGCATCCGCTGGTCCGACGTCGAGAGCATGCTGCGGCACGTTGGCGCCCAGATCAGCGAAGGCCGCGGCTCGCGGGTCCGCGTCGCGCTGGCCGGAATACGGGCCGTGTTCCACCGGCCGCATCCACGCAAGGAGGCGGACAAAGGCGCGGTGAAGTCGCTCAGGCGGTTCCTGAGCGAGGCGGGAGTTGTGCCATCATGATGCAGTACAGAGGTTACGTTGGACGGGTGGAGTTCGATGCCCAGGCGTCGATCTTCCACGGCGAGGTCGTGGGAATTCGTGACGTGGTGACGTTCCAGGGCCGATCGGTCAGGGAACTCCAGAAGGCCTTCCGCGATTCGGTGGAGGACTATCTGGCGTTCTGTCAGGAAAGGGGCGAAGAGCCGGACAAGGCGTGTTCAGGGAAGTTCGTCGTCCGGGTCGCGCCCGCCCTGCACCGGCGCGCCAACGCGATCGCCGCGGCCGAAGGCAAGAGCCTCAACGCGTGGGTGGCCCAGGCGATGGAAGAGAGAGCGCAGATGCGCGTCGTGCGTCCGCCGCGCCCGGTGAGGCTGGGCCAGCGCAAGGCGTCCACTCGAGCCCGGCATCGGCCATTGCTTGGGGCCAAGGCGGCGTGACAATGCCGGCGGTGCCACTGACCACCATGCCTCAGCGCATCACCATCCTCGGCGACGGCGCGATGGGGACCGTCTGCTCGATCCTGCTGACCGCCAACCGCCATCGCGTCACCCTCTGGGGCGCGATCGAGGAGAACATCGAGCGGCTCCTCCAGGACCGCGAGCAGCGGCTGTTCCTTCCTGGCGTGCGCGTGCCCGATGGCGTGCGGCTGACGGCCAACGAACAGGAGTGTTTCGAGGGGGCCGAGCTGATCCTGTCGGCCGTCCCGTCGCAGTACGTGCGCTCGGTGTGGGAGCGTGTCGCCGGGCACGTCCCGCGCGGCGTGCCGATCCTGTCGGTCACCAAGGGCATCGAGAACGGCACGCTCCTGCGCCCCAGCCAAATCATCCGCGATGTGCTCGCGCACGGCGTTCACCGGCCCGACCTGAGGATCGCCGTCCTCTCGGGGCCCAACATCGCCGCCGAGATCGCCCGCTACCTGCCGGCCACCGCCGTCGTCGCGTCGGACGATGAATCGCTGGCTCAAGCCATCCGATCGACCATCGCCACGGGCTGGTTCCGCGTCTATACCAACGACGACGTGATCGGCGTGGAACTCTCGGCCGCCGCCAAGAACGTCATTGCCATCGCGGCCGGCATCATCGACGGGCTGGGTGCCGGCTCCAACGCCAAGGCCGCGCTGGTGACGCGCGGCCTGGTCGAGATCACCCGACTGGGCGTCGCGATGGGCGCGCGGGCGGCGACGTTCGGCGGATTGGCCGGCATCGGCGACCTGATCACGACCTGCATCAGCCCCGAAGGTCGCAACCGTTTCGTGGGCGAGCAACTGGGCAAAGGCCGCAAGCTCGACGACATCCTGTCGAACATGGCGTCGATCGCCGAAGGCGTGCCCACGACCCGCTCGGTGATGGAACTGGCCGGCCGGCACAAGGTCGAGATGCCGATCACGGAGGCGGTACACGCGGTGCTGTTTGAGGGCAAGGACGTTCTCAACGCGCTGAGCGAGTTGATGAGCCGGGAGCCGAAGCCGGAGGGGGCGTAGGGGCGAAGCTTGTCTTCGCCCGTGGCGGTGGAACAATGGGGCGGGAGTTGGCGATTGCCCAGTGCCGATTGCGGATTGCTCATTGTGGGCGGACGAATCGTCAGCGCAGCCGCGCGGCGGGGGTTCCATTCCGAAGGAGGTCACGCGCAGGTAAGTAAGCCCGAGCCCCTTCTCTGCTCCCGTTGGGAAGCTGAGCGTACTCGCCCATTGTAGGATCGCGAGATGATGTGCGGATACGCCCTGCCCTGCTTGGCGGGCTACGGTATCACCAGATGCTGCTGTATGTCAGATCGTGTGTGGCGTTGTCTATACCCTTGGCCCGTGTCAACGCGAAGCGTTCTACGACGCCACCGAAGACCGCAAAGCAGAAAAACCAAGCTTCTGCCTCTTGCTCCGGTGTTGCATTCCTAGCGAGGCGGAATACTTGGTTGCTGTCCGAACCCACATCGCGCATCAAATTTGCCCAGTGTCGTGCCAAGTGCCCGCATTCGTGAAGCACGAGGCAGTTCTGTATCCTGCAGGCATCAGTTAATGATCGCGATGCGAGAAGATGCTCTCGATTCAGGACCATTGAGGGGCACTCACGTCCATGCTCGTCTGGCAGATCACACAACCACGAGACCGGTGTGCCCTCTAGGCTGGGTGCCATCCTCATCACTTGACCAGTATCCGACTTGTCCAGGATGATACGGCCCGCATGAAGCGACGGGTCTTCGCCACGAAAGAGTTCCGAGCAGAATTCAAAAAAAGCAGCTACGCTCGGGTTTGGTTTCCCGGCCGGCCTGCTGAGGAAATCCTGCACTGCGTCATCCTCCTCCAAGCTAGAGCGAGCCCTTTCTCCCCGGGTGGACGACCGGTATTCCGCAAACATACCCCACAACTCTGACGCCAACCTCAAGATCGAAGCTCGCGTCTCTTGTGGCAATGCCGGATCAGTCGCCGATCCGCGTTCCATCACCTCACCCACGCTGCACCTCCTGTAAGCGGTCCCGGAATTTCTTGAACTGCTCCCTCTGTTCGAGAGTACGTTCCTTCGGTGCAAGGCAGATCTGGTCCAACACAGCGAGACGCAGCCGAATGCCTTTCGCCACGCGAAGAGGCAGTTCGGAGGAGTTGGACCCAATACTGGGTGATGTGTTCCGCCCAGCCCTATCCCACCACTGGTCAACTTGCTGGTCGGAGGCAGCGATTATGTCCTGCAGGGCTACTCCCTTTACATAGAGGATGTGGAGGAGCGCATCCCGAGTCAGGCCCTTCAGCCACCGCAGGGGCGAGTACCCCTCCACGCCAGCAAGCGTAGCTTGGAAGGAGTCGTCCACGTTCTTGATGGCATCCCACACAGATCCCGCGATCTTCTCCTCGCCACCCAGCAATGCGACGGGATCCAAAGCATTAGTCCGTTCCTCAGCCATGGAGATCCTCTCCTAGTCTTGATGCAAACTGCTGCTTGCGTGTCTCTCCGATATGGCGCGGTTGCAGTGATTCAGCATACCCCGCACTCCCATATCGTACTCCCCTAGCGTTAGTGCTTCCACACATCTTTCGGCGATTTGTCCTATGAAGTCTTCGTCATGTCAAGCCCCTAGGCTCCAATTTTCATGGAGTCGCCCCGCCAGACGCTCCATGAATGGTAATCTGGGCAACCTCCTGCGCCCACAATGTGGCACATCCACAACAACTGGAGCGACCCTCGCCCGGTTCGAGAGGACGAAACCGCGAGAGCCATGAGCTATGGTTACATCGGTTCATCGTTCCCCCAGGGCGCATGCGAGGATTGGCGGGCGACGCGCCGGTGGCACGCCATGGCGTTCGCCTCGCAGATTCCTCACTTCGTTCGGAATGACAGTGGGGTGGGCACCGCCCACCTCGACGTCACCAAATCCGAACTATCCTACGAATATCATCCCGCCTCAAGTGCATACGCTCCTGGATCATCGCTCGCGCCGACCGGCCGGCGATACGCCCGCGGCGCGCCATGGCGTTCGCCGTGCAGATTCCTCACTGCGTTCGGAATGACAAACCGGGAGTGACCGACTTGCCTGTCGCGATCACGCCTGCGATTTGTGTCCCTTGCCCTCCTTCGCGTAAACTCCCGTTCCATGACCGCGCCAACCCCGACCGCCCCGCCTCCCGAACACGTCCCCATCCAACCGCCGGCCAACCAGGGCACCCTCTGGCCGCCCGCGCGGGCCGGGTTCGACAACGAGGAGTACGTCGCCCAGCAGAGCGCGGCCATTCTCAAGCGCGTCGGCGAGTTCGATGGCAAGCTCTACCTGGAGTTCGGCGGAAAGATTCTCTTCGACATGCACGCGGCCCGCGTCCTGCCGGGCTTCGATCCCAACGTCAAGATGCGACTGCTCCAGCGGCTCAAGAACGACGCCGACATCATCCTCTGCATCTACGCCGGCGACATCGAGCGCAAGAAGGTTCGGGCCGACTTTGGCATCACCTACGACACCGATGCCTTCAAGCTCATCGATGACTTGCGCGAGTGGGGCTTGGCGGTCAGCGGCGTGGTCATCACGCGATTTGAGGGCCAGAGCGGCGCCATCGCCTTCAAGAACAAGCTCGAACGCCGCGGCATCCGCGCCTTCACCCACGGCACGATCAAGGGCTACCCGGCTGACACGGACCTGATCGTCTCCGACCAGGGCTACGGGGCCAATCCGTACATCCCCACCACCAAGCCGCTGGTCATCGTCACTGGCCCGGGGCCCAACAGCGGCAAGATGGCCACCTGCCTTTCGCAGGTCTATCACGAGCACCGCCGCGGCGTCCACGCCGGCTACGCGAAGTTCGAGACGTTCCCCATCTGGAACCTTCCGCTGCGCCATCCGGCGAACATCGCCTACGAGGCCGCCACGGCCGACATCCGCGATTTCAACCTCATCGATCCGTTCCACCTGGAGGCCTACGGCGAACAGGCGATCAACTACAACCGCGACGTGGAAACGTTCCCCGTCCTGCGCACGATCCTCCAGCGGATCACGGGCAAGGGAACGATGTACCGCTCGCCGACCGACATGGGCGTCAACCGCGCGGGCTTCGCCATCGTCAACGATGGTCTGGTGCGCGCGGCCGCCACGCAGGAGATCATCCGGCGGTACTTCCGCTACGCCTGCGAGTACGCGATGGGGCTGACCGATCACGCGACCGTCGAGCGCTGCGAGGTGCTGATGAAGGAACTGGCCGTGACCCAACTCGACCGGCCGACGGTCGGCCCGGCTCGCCGCGCGGCCGACGAGGCGGCCGGCCAGCCCACCAAGGGCGACCGCAGCATCTTCTGCGCGGCGGCCATCGAGTTGAAGGATGGGTCGATCGTGACGGGCGTCAACTCCCCGCTGATGCACGCGGCGTCGGCGGCCGTGCTCAACGCGATCAAGAAACTCGCCGGCATTCCCGACCGGATCCACCTGCTTTCGCCGGGCATCATCCAGTCGATCACGCGGCTCAAGCAGGACATCCTCCAGCGCAAGACGGTCAGCCTGGACCTGGAGGAAACGCTCGTCGCGCTTTCGATTGCGTCGACGACCAACCCGACGGCCGAGGCGGCGATGGAGCAGCTCAAGCAACTGGCCGGCTGCGACGTTCACATGACCCACATCCCCACGCCCGGGGACGAGAGCGGGCTGCGCCGCCTGGGCGCCAATCTGACGTGCGACCCGACGTTCGCGACGACGAACTTGTTTGTGGCGTAGTGGCTGCGCTCTTCACCGGCCCGGCGCGCCAGGCTACCATACGGATCATGCGCGTGTATCACGAGTTCGAGATCGACTACTTCCAGGATGAGGATGGGAACTTCACCGCCCGCGTTCCTCGCATTCCCGGGTGCATCGCCTCGGGGAAGACGCTGGCGGAGGCCTACCGCAACGCGGTGGATGCGATCGAGAGTTGCCTCGAAGCACGTCGCAAGGTGGGGGCGATGAAGCTTCGCAGGCCGCGCTACGCCGGTCTGAACGTCTACCGGCATGCGGCGCATGCCTAAACTCATTCCCATCTCGCACCGTGAACTGGCCCGCAAACTCCGGCGAGCCGGCTATGTCGAGATTCGCACCAGCCGGCACCCCGTCTACTACCTGGCCGCCAAAAACCTGACGATTCCGGTTCCGCGTCATGTCGGCGATGTTCCCAGGGGCACGCTGCGCGCGATCATCCGCGAGATGGGGATGACGATCGACGAATTCGACGCGCTCTGACCGGCCTCACCCAAACTCATCGCCCCGGAACGTGTTGCCCAGGTAGGCGCTGCGGACGGCGGGGTTATTGATGATGTCGCGGGGCGTGCCTTCGGCGAACTTGCGGCCCTCGTCGATGATGAGGGCGCGATCGCAGACCTTGAGCGTCTGGGGGACGTTGTGGTCGGTGATGAGCAGGCTCTTGCCGAACTCGACCTTGAGGCGGCGGATTTCCTTCTGCAACTCCTCCACCGCGATGGGGTCCACTCCGCTGAAGGGCTCGTCCAGGAGGATCAGCTTGGGCTGCGTGATGAGCGCCCGCGCGATCTCCAGCTTGCGGCGCTCGCCGCCCGAAAGCAGGCTCGCCTGCTGGTCGCGCAGCTTGGTCAGCCCGTATTGGTCCATCAGCTCCTCGGCCCGGCGAACGCGCTCGACCCGGCTGATGTTGAGCGTCTGAAGAATGGCCATGAGGTTCTGCCAGACCGAGAGGCGGCGGAAGTCGGATCGCTCCTGCGACAGATACCCCAGGCCTCGCCGCGCTCGCTTGTACATCGGCAGGTGGGTGATGTCATAGCCGTCGAAGGCCACCGCGCCCGAATCCGGGCGGATCATGCCCATGATCATGCGGAAGGTGGTGGTCTTGCCGGCCCCGTTACGCCCCAGCAGGCCGACGATTTCCTCCTGCTGAAGGACGAACGAGACCTCGTTGACGACGACCCGGCCGTCGTAGGACTTGACGAGCTTGATCGTCTCCAGAAGGTTCATCGGCGAGTGCGACTGTGCTGCGAACGGCCGCTAGTCTCGTGGGAAAGCGGGCAAAATCAAGCCCCATGCGCGGCTGTGGACGGTGAGTGGATAAGTGAGCCCGCCAGTTGGGCCAACCCACAAACCTTTGGCTTAGCTTGAGTTGCTCCATCTGCACAGCCAGACCCAGATATGCACCAGAGCAAGAGCAGCCTGGGCGAACACGCCTGTAATAGTTTGCTGTTAAATGGTTTATGCCACCAAACGCTCGCGGCATAACGCTCATGAATAGTGCGGAATCGCCAAACAGCGTCAAGCCGCCGCCGGGTTGTGCTCCGACTGATGATCCCTTGTCAGCACGCGAGCGGTGACGCACATGTGGATAACTTGACGCAAGCCGCGCTGTCGCTCGTGGAGGATCGCACCCTTTCGCCCCCAGAAAATGGGGCAGTTTCTGCGAATGCCAACAACCTTCACGCGGTTTGTGCGTCTTATCTTACGAAGCCGACATGGCGTTGGCGGCCAGATGGGTGAACGGATCGGTCTATGGGCAATGGCTCCGATGACGGAGCGGAAGGGGCATGTATGGCATCGGGGATCGTCAAATGGTTCAACGACCAGAAGGGGTATGGCTTCATCGTGCCCGAAGGCGGTGGCCGCGACATCTTCGTGCATCACGCGGTGATCGAAGGTGATGGCCACCGGACTTTGGAGGACGGCGAGAGCGTCGACTACGACGCCGAGGCCGGGCCCAAGGGCATCCGGGCGACTCGCGTGCGACGACTGGTCGCGGCCAAGGCCTGAGGCGGCCGCTCAGGCAGCCGCAGGCGCGGGCTTGGCCGCAGGGGGCTTCTTTTCCACAACCGGCGGCGCCAACGCCGCTTTGGATTGGGCCAGCGCCTCGCGCAGCATCTCGCGGCACTGATCGATCGTCCCGTCGGCGGGGGCGAACCAGACGTGACTGACAAACCCCCCGTAGCCGATGCCGCGCAGACGATGGAGGATCTGGGCGTCCGGCGAGCGGTCGCCGGACCGGAGTGCGGCCACACGCAGTTGAACATGCACGATGCGGCTGTTGAGCGTCGGCACGGCGATCACGGATGACTCGCCGGCCTGCTGGGCGCTATGGCTGTCCCAGCAGACGCCGATGGCCCGGTGAGGGCGCATCTCCAGCATGGTCCACAGTTCGCCAGAGCGGCTCACCGACGGAGCATTGCGTATCGCCAACACCACGCCCGCCTCGGCCGCCAGGTCGGCGACGGGGTACAGCCAGTCCATGAAGGAACCACAAACGGCCGCGCGGTCCTGCTTGCGCTGAATTGTGGGGCCGTCCAGCGCGATGCAGGGGCAGCCGCACTCGGCCGAGCGGCGGATGAGCAGCGCCAGCCGCTGGGCCGCCTGGGCGTCGCGGTCGCTTTGGCCGCTGAACGCGACCATCGTGGCAATGGCGGCGATCGCCGGGCCATCCGCGGGACGCTCGCAGGTCACCCGATCCATGCCGGCGAAGATTTCCACGCCGTCGTAACCAAGTTCGGCGGCGAGGCCCAGGGCTGCCGGCAGATCGCTGCTGGGGCATGCGACAGTTGAGAAGGAAGACTTCATGGATGCGTGGGTCATGGGCCAAGGATGATCTTCTGGCCGTCGAAGCGCACGGTGCGCTGGCCGACGGTGACGATCGCGCCCAGGCCTTCACCTTCGACCTTGACAGGCGGCGGCGCGCCTCGCTGGAACGTGATGATAACGAGAAAACCGCCGGCCGTCGGATCGGCGCCGCTGGCCTTAACGCGGTTGACCGGACCCACGTAGCCATGTCGCGCGTCGGGGCCTTCCACCTGGTCCACGCCCGCGCTGATGTTCACCCGGCCGGGCGAGACAAACGTGGCCTTCATCGACGCGTCGGAATGAGCGAGGGTGAACGTGTTGCCGTCGACCGTGGCGCGCGGAGGGCCGTCGGATTTGCCGCCCTTGCCTGCACCGGGCATCTGCCAGGTCCATAGCTTCTCGCTGCCGCCCCGGATGCTGTCGACCATGACCATCATCGCCGGCGCGCCGCTCTTTTGGCTGTAGTCCCAGGCCAGCGCCCGAAGGCCCGTGATGGGCTGGGGCGTGTCTTCGTCCATCGAGCGGAGCAGGTTCTTGTCCCAGAGTCCGCGTTTGCCGGCCGACGGGGCGTAGACGTCGTCCATGTTCATCGTCAGGACGCCCGACCCGTCATCGTCCGTCTTCAGGTAGGCCAGCCGAGCGCAACTGCTCTGGGCGTGGTCGTCCTTGGGCAGCAGCACGACCGACTCGAGCTCCCGGGCGCCGGCGCGCTCCTCGCCGCTGGAGTTCCATCCGTGGCCCAGGCCCCAGACGCGGAACGTGCCGGCGTTGGCGTGGTTCCATCCGCACACGGGGGCGGCCTTGAGGAACGTCTGGGCGATGAACTCGTCTTTGCCCTCCCAGCCGCTGCGGAAAGTGTAGTGGCCGAAAGTCGGCGCTTCCCACGCCAGGGGCATCGACTTGCTCGGATGCTGGGGCTTCATGTGCAGCGGATAGTTCAGGAAGGCCAACGCGCGTGCGATGCCGTTGAGGCCCCGATCGCCTCCGACGATGTTGGGGATCGACGCCTCGCTGGTCACGCCACGGACCTTGTTCCACCCCCAGAGGACGCCGGGCTTGTATTTCTCGGGAATGATGCCAAACGCCGCGGCAACCCAGCCGGTGTCGAAACCCACCACGCTGTTGAGCTTTTGGACGGCCGTGCTGCCGTCTTCGCGGAAGAGAACCTGCATCATCCGCCGAACCATCAGATGAGTGACGTCCGGGTGGGGGGAAGCGTTGCGGCCGAACACGTTGGGATAGCAGGCCGCATAGACCAGCGGATACCAACTGGCGATCATCGCATAGCTGCCCGTTTCGGCCTGGAAGCCGCCATCGCCCATGCCCAGGCGGTAGTGCTGGAACATGCGCAGGTGGCCCAGCTCCTGAATCTGTATCTTGAGGGCACTGATGCCGCCAGCCTTGTCGCACTGGGCCTTGTAGTGGTCCCAGAGGGCCAGCTCGAGCTTGTGCTTCTGAATGCCTTCGCTGCCAAAGTCGCTGCCCGGCGGTTCCAGACGTGGATTGAGCACGCCGGCGGACTTGTCCGTCGAATGGACGACCAGGACGGGATAGAGGCCCGGCCGTAGCGAATAGTACGTCCCGGAGGTCAGTTCGGTGTCGTTGAGCCAGATGCGGGTGTCGGCGCTGTTCCTGGCCGGGGCGACGATCTGCTTCTGGGCTGCGCGGAGGACGGTATAGAAGACGGTCGTCGATGGTCCGCCGCCGGGGGCGAGCCTGGCCAGGTCGATCGCGCCGTCCTTCATCATGTCGTCGGGAAGTTTCCTGAAGGTCAGCGACATCATCTCCACTTTGTCGTCGACCATCACGCCGGTGCGGAACTCGGTTCCCAGCTTGGGACGCGCCCGCCCGTAGCCACCGATGCCGCCCAGCACGTCGTTCTTGCACCTTCGTCCAACGGGGCCGGCGTACAGCCACTGGGCCGGCACGGCGCCCGGCGCCAGATCCAGGACATTCACTCCCTCGCCCGGCTCGAAATCATCGGGCGGCATCACGATGGTGGCGGTCTTGACGGGATCCTCGGGCTTCTCCAGGTCCGGACCCTTGTCGCCCACGAGCACGAGGCTCGCCACGGCCGGCGAGCCGTGGCCGGGCCCGAAATAGTTGCTGCACGGGTGCGTGTTGGCGTGGCTGGTGACAAAGCAATAGCGCATCAGCCGCGGCAGGATCTCCAGAAGCGTCCCCTCAAGTTGCGCGCGGAAGTTCACCGGCCACGCGTCGTAGCAGAGGTCCAGCGCCAGTGCGGAGGCGGCGAGCGTGTGGCCAAAGCCGCCCGAGCCCGCGCCCTTCTCGGTCAGGTATTCGTTGTCGGCGTTGGCGAGATAGCCCCGCACGATCGCCTGGGCCTGATCGGCGTAGCGCTTCTCGCCGGTCAGCGCGTAGAGCACGCCCAGGTTGACTGGGTCGGAGGCCTGTGCCTGATAGGCCCTTCCCAGCGGGGTCTGGAGCTTCTGCTTGAGCGCGGGAATCTGGTCGCGGCGGAACAACACGCGCGGGTGTTCACCGGGTTCGACGCTCCTAAAGCCCTGGGCCACGGGCCGCGGCGCGCGGATCTGGCCCGTGGCGCGGCCGGTGATCGGGTGGCCCTTGAACGTGCCGGTGTACGTTCCGTCAAGCTTGCCCGAGGCGTCGCGCTTGAGGTCGACGGCGAACGCGCCGTGCCAGGTCCCGCGAGTCCACTGGTCGCCGTTGATGACCGCGCTGATGAGCAGGCGAACGTCCTGGTCGGTCACCTGGGCCTGCTCGACCAGGCCCAGGTGGAGCCCGTTGGAGTAGTTCTGGCCGTGGGCCGTGACGCGGTCCCACTCGCCGCCGCGTGCCTCAAGCTGGAGCAGGAGGTTGCAGCGGCCGCCCGTGGGCGCGGGGGTTTGGAAAAGCGACTTCCACAGAATCAGCTCGATCTCGCCGCTGAAACCGCCGAGCGGCTGGGCCGCAAACGTCGCCAGGCTCAGCAGGGGGCCCAGCGCGGCCGCCATCAGTCCGGTTTGGAGTTCCATTGTGGCCTCGCTTCCCCCGGCGCGATTCAGCCGCCGAAGATCACCTTGTTCCCGTCAAACCGCACGGTCTGTCCGCCGACGGTGACCTTCGCGTCGAGCCCGGCGCCATCGACCTTCACGGGCGGCGCATCGCCGCGCTGAAGCGTCACGACGACGAAGAAGCTCCCGCCGTCGGCGGTCGTGCTGACGCGGCTGTATTCGACGAACTTCCCGGGCCATCGCTCGTAGTCGATGCGAGCCTTGGCCGCGGGGTCGATGGTCACCTTCTGAGGCGAGATGAACGTCGCCCTGAGCGTCGCCTTGTCGGCGTAGGCGATGGTGAAAGAGTTGCCATCGGCTTTGATCGTCGGTGTCACCTTTGGGCCGCGTTCGGGACCATCCTCGGGGCACGGCCAGTTCCAGTCGCGTCGTTTTCCGCCCTCGACTTTGTCGACGATGACCATGAGCAGGGGCGCGCCGCTCTTGCCCGAGTAGTCGAACCCGAACGCCCGCAGGCCGGTGATGAGCGTGCCCCCTGTCGGCTGGGCGATCCGCAGGGCGTTGCGGTCGTACAAGCGTATCGGCCCGATGTCGGGAGCATCGTCCGCCTTGGCCGCGGCGGCCTGGGTGGCGGGGGCTCGCTTGGACTTCTTCTCGCCGGCGCTGACGCCGTAGACGTCGTTCATGTCGGCCGTCAGCGCGCCCGACCCGTCCTTCTCAAACCGCACGTGCGTGGGATGCGCGCACGAGCCGGTGTCGACATTGTCGTCGGGCAACAGCAGGACGCCTTCCTCGAAGCGATACATCTCCTTGGAATGGAAGCCGCCGACCCACTCATGTCCCAGTCCGCTCAGGCGGAACGTGCCGGCGCCCTGGATGCTCCAGCCCCCGATGGGCTTGTTCTTGAGGTAGATCTGGGCCACGACCGCGTCGTTCTCCCATTCATTGCGGAAGCAGTACCAGCCAAACTCCCTGGCTTCCCAGTTCCTGGGCATGCTCTGCGACGGATGGACCGCCTTCATGTCCAGCGGGTAGTTCAGGAACGTATGAACCAGCACGGGCCCGCCGCCGAATGTCTCGCCCTTGCCTCCGAAGAGCCCGGCCAGAGTCGAGGGATCGCCCTCTTTAACCCCGCCAACGTGGTTCCAGGCCCATAGCACGCCCGGCTTGTATTCCTGGGGAATCGTCGGGAACGCGGCGGCCACAAAAGCCGTGTGCCAGCCTCCCGTGGGGCCGATGGTCTCATGGCGGCATTTGCCGCCCGGCAGGAAGATCGTCTGCATCATCCGGCGGACCACCAGCAGGTTCACATCGGGCCGGAACGTCGCCTCGTGGCCGAACACGTTGCGGTGGTAGGCGTTGTAGAGCAGCGGATAGTGACTGG
>Ga0233425_10009060_pt1 | contig 12835 bp, 17 predicted proteins | sample Watercolumn_Towu_2_FD_181712 | JGI IMG/M metagenome (GOLD analysis project Ga0233425, IMG submission 181712) | Freshwater microbial communities from Lake Towuti, South Sulawesi, Indonesia - Watercolumn_Towuti2014_140_MG | ecosystem: Environmental > Aquatic > Freshwater > Lake | place...
CATCGGGTATGCTGAGTGGTATGGTAACTTGGGCTCTGGACATGTCGATTCGGTTTTCGCCTTCACTTTTTCTCGCTATTTTACCCCCCAGATATGGGGGCTATCACGCTGATTCCCAATGAACCAAAAAATTTCAGCCTTTGACGCCTTGCAGGACTTTGTCGAGCAGACCGACGAGTTGATCCACTTCACCGGGATTCAACTGGGCAGCCAGAAAGTCTGCAAGGCGTTTGTGGGTGGCGTCGTGGATTTTGTCGAACTCCTCAGCTTTGCGGGTGGGAAGGATGTGATAGGCGCGGCGGTCCTCCCCGTCCTGAACCTTTTCGACGTAGCCCTTCTTGATGAGCGTGCCGACAATGGCCGTGACCGAAGGCTTGCTCACGCCCAGTTCACGCGCCAGATCGCTGAAGTTGGGATGCCCGAGCCGCAGGATGGTGTTGAGGTAGAGCATCTGCCGCATGGAAAGCTCGGAGAAGCGCTCGTCGGAAAACGCCTGAGACTCCATCTCGGCCATGATGGCGCTGATGGCACCGACTACTTTTGCAAGGGAAGGATTTGCCGTCATTAGTTAGTTCACTCTAACTAATATTATCGCAGAGAAGTTGGATTGTCAAGGCTAACACGTCAGGTCTTTTTTGTTGAAAGACCACAACGGTTTTTCCAACAAAAATGCCCTGACTTTTCAGGGCATTCCATCTCTATTCTAATATCCTGTCATATTCGGCGTGGGTGCCAATCCAAAACCACAATAGTCCCTCCTCGATTTCAACACCAAGAGCACGATACTTCATCCCGATACGCACTGACCAGTATTTTCCAACCCTTTTCAAGTGCAGGGACGGGTGTTTTGGGTTTTCCTTGAGCAACTCAAAATTCTTGTCAGCCAGTTCCTGAATGGCGGCAGGAAGTTTTCATATAGTTCCCAAAAGGACGGACTGGCAAAATATTTCATAACTCTCTGGCTTTGCCTGTATTGAAATCTGCAATGGCTTTGTTGGCAAATTTATCCAGCCTGCCAGATTTGGCATCCTGTTCAAATTGCTCATCCCACGCCTGAGCGTCGAATTCTTCGAACCACTTGCGGAAACGAGCCATTTCCTTTGGGGACAGTTCCGTGATTGCCTGTTCAATTTCGTGAATGGTCATTTCAAACTCCTTGCTATAAACCTTTAAATCATCGGGGATATTTTACCCTCTTTTGCCCAGACCTTCCTTCGTGGTCAAATGCCTTTTGACTTTCTCCGCCACCTTTCCCTCGGACTTCAACTCATGCTCCCAGACGCGGATAACCTTCCACCCTGCTTTTTTCAGTTCGCGTGTGACGAATTTATCGCGGTCTTTGTTCTGCCCTAATTTCTTTGCCCAAAATTCCTGATCAAGTTCTTTCCAAAACATCAAACGCCTTCCAGCCTTGTTTTGCAACTAACTTGACCTCACGCAAAAAGTCAGTCATAGTTCGTCCCAAAGTATCCGTGGGGGCTGCCTCACAAACTTCTGCACGATCAAATTCATGGTAACAATGGTCATCTTTTGTAAACTTTCCATCCAAGAACAAGAACTTCTCTGGAATTGAAATTTGGCTGGCGACGAATAGATTATCTGGCAGAAACACATCTGCTAAAGTTTTGTCTATTTCATCTAAAGCCAGATTTTCTGGGTTCGCAAAAATAACTTCTCCCCAAGATTTGAAGTTTGCGCCGTCACGATAAAGATAAGTAAACTTTATGTTACTCATCGGCTAGGCACGAAAGACATTCTTGTTGTGATAATTCAAGAACTTCAGATCAGGCATAAACTTAGTCGGCTTAATAATTTCCATACTATCGTAGCGAAGAAGGAAACTTTGAACCGCCTCGCTTGCGTTTGCTCGCTTTACTAATTTGGAGACCTTTACCGTAAAGTCAGGTGTGATTGTCAATAAGCCTCGGTCAAATGCTCTGTCGTGAATTGCGTTGAGACAAAGTCCGTTTCGCGGGTTGATACGGTTATCTTCATCCTTTGACCACGGGACAATATGGCTCGCATTCAGTAATTCAGCAATTTCCAAACCTGTAATACAGCACTGGAAGTTGTAAGCCGCAAGCACAGCTTTTCTGAAAAAGCCTTGATTTACTCGAATTTTCACGAGTGCGTCTCGCTCTTTTCCTGTCTTTGGCAAGTCAATCAAATTAACTTCCGAGACTTCTTCAACTTGTTTACCCATTCTTTGAGCTAAAAGTTTTTCACTTTCAAAGGCAAGTCTGTCCCAATCGCCATTGAATTCATCCCAAACTTCGGCGTCCATTTTGCTTCCATGAGAAGCACCCACAATATTTCTTTTCTTCAACGATGGGTCGAGGCTTGCAAGATTCGCCAATTTCCACGAAACTGCCGAAGGTGTGCGTCCCAAAATCTGTGAAAGAGCAATGATTTCAGGATTGTGGATGTGAATTTTGCCAAACGGAATTTTGCAGTACAAATTGAAGGCAATTATCAATTCTTCGCGCGTCCATTTGTTTGATGGCATATTTACTCGCTTTCATAACCACGAAATCTTGATTTCACCATCCAACGGCTTGAATTCCCCATCCCCTGTCACCAAATCTGCTTTTTTCGTCTTTGCCAGCGCGGCGGCAAAGGCATCGGCATAGGACATCTTGTTTTGTGACTTGAAACGCGCCGCTTCCTGGGTCAAAGCCCAGTCGGCATCTTCAAATTGAATCCGCAGGTCACGGAGAGCCTTTACACTGGCGTCGGCTTCTTCCTCCGAAATTTCCCGCGCAAATGTGTACCAAACTTCCCCAACGTTAACCACGCTCATGTAAATTGGAATTTGCTCTTCGTGCGCAGATGCAATCAATTCTTCGACCTGTTCCCCCGAAGGTTCGTCTTCAAGGTAGGCAATCACCGCCCAGGTATCCAATACGTATGCTTTTGCCTTCTTTGCCATTTCACAATTCCCTTTCGCGTGCCTTTTCAGCCATTAGAGACTTCATCAAGCCCTTGCCCTTGTACTTTCCGCGCAAGCTGTGAATATACTCGCGGGTGACGGGGGTGAGGATGATTTGCCGTGTCACAGCATTCACGTCAATTTGTAAATAGGTCCCGTCCTTGATTCCCAATTGCTTGCGAATTTTGGAAGGAATGACAACCTGCCCCTTTGAGGTGGCAACAGTTTCCATTACTTACTCTCCTTTCGTAAATCTTGAATTATTATAACGCAACAAAAAATGTAAGTCAATATTTTATTGTCTTACATTTTTAGGTTTATGAATTTTTGCTATTCTTTGACCCTGCGGAAAATGCCAATTTCAGAAAATACTCAGCGTCCCCATGCCTCACCTACACTCAAACTCACCCCCCCTTACAAACATCCCAAACGGGACAAAGACCATCAGCCCCATGACCAGAACCACCATGAAGTCTGCCAGTGGGAAGGGGGCGCCGCTCACGAAGGGCTGGAGGATGAAGAAGACGAGCAGTCCCACGAACAACATGCTGGCTTGAAAGAGCAGTCCCGCGCCAGAGGCGTAGCCGAGGGAATGTTTGCGCCAGAGCAGAATTCCGCCGATGACCCAGAAGGGCGTGGTACACAGATCGGCGAGGACCACAGCCCATTCCGCCCCGCTGACGGTCCCCTGAACCAGTTGGGCAAGTCCACGCAAAAAGAACAAGGCGCCAAAGCCAGCCAACACGCCGCCGCAGAGTCGCTCCGCCACTTTGCCGTTGAGGGCGTCCCGAACGGCGGAGCCATCCACCCGCAGGAGCCAAAGGACAATTGCAAGTCCGCTCAGGAGAGCCAGAGTCAGATAGGGGACGAAACGCCAGGTCGAGGTCAGGGCGAAGGTGTAGGCGATGGCGTTGTAGGTGACGAAGAAAAGCGCACCGGGCAGGAAGAGTCCTCCGCGCGGGCTGCCTTTGCGGGCAAACCACATCGAGCCAAGCAGGACAGGCAGCCCGATGAGCAGGTTCACCACGTCGTTGGCGAGGAAGGCATGGCGCAGTTCTTCAGTCGGGTAGATGACGGCGGGAAAAAGAAGCCCGGCAAGCGAAGTCACAACCAACAGGAGGGCGACGAGGGCGGAGAGGTTATCCATGCGTTTTTTTCTCGCGCCTGAACTTGATCAGGGTCAGGATGTAGAACACGGCTCCCGCCGCGAGCACGCCATACTCCCCGATGTTCGTGCCGAGCTCCGTGCTCCAAAGTCCCAACCCGACGGTGGGGGAGCCGTCGAAGAGAATCGACAACCCGGTGTCGTTCGGGAAGGCGAAGAGCATGGGGTGGGAGATGAAGTCGATGACCCAGTGACTGAAGACCAGCGCGGCGGCGATCCATCCCGCGCGGCGATTTTTGCGACTGACCCAAAAGACGATCAACCCGACCAGCGCCGACCAGACCAAAGACATGAACAGTCCATGCGACCAGGGGTTGGTCGTCGCGCCGTCCGCCATGGATTCGATTCCAAAGTAATAGAAGGCTCCCCAGATCATGTCGATCCCATACGCCGCCAAAATCAAAACGATGACGGGCGTCTTCGGGGCGATGCGCTTTGCCGCCAGCCCCACAGCCATGTGTGTCATTGCAGCCATTAGATTTCTCCTGTTTGGGAGTCCAACGACTCCCGTCGTTGGTCAAAAGTCAGGAGACTTTTGACTCCATTAATTTCGGGGCGAGACTTTCCGCCCACTGACGAATTGCCTTCCAGTCGCGGTGGTCGCCTTCGCTCCAGACTCCGAACAGCACGCTCAGGCGGAACATCAGGCGGTCTTTCAATGTCGGGACTTTGGAGATGTCCAACCTGCCCGCGAACAATCCCTCGCTGACGGGTCTGACCAGCGCCCGAACAGGAGAGAGAAACTCAGCCACGTGGGGACGATAATTCTCTCCGTTCTTCATGGCAAGCGTCATGCAGACGAGGAAAGCCGCGAAGGGCTTGCGCGACAACTCGGCGCGGTTTGCGCGGACGAAGTCCACGGCTTCGGGCAGCCATTGCTTACCTTGAATGGCGCTGCCCGCCACCACCGCCCGATATGCGCCAGCAGTCAGGTCTTTGACCTCTTTCATCGGCAGGACGTCCACGGTCAAGCCGCCTTCGGAGAGGGTCGCCCCAATCGCTTCCGCAACGCCGACGGTGGAGCCGGTGCAGGTGGCATAGGTGACGAGAATTTTGTTCGACATTGAAATTAGCCTTTTTTAGATTTATTTGGTCTCATGGAAAACCACAAAGTCTCAAAGTCACGAAGTCACCAAGAATCTTTGAGGCTTTGTGTCTTGGTGCCTTTGTGGTTACTTACTTTCTTCCCAAACGGAACAGATCGCGCGCCAGCATGGGGAACCAGACGAGGTAGAACGGTCCCATCAACATCTGGATGGGAGCCGAGATGGACGGCGCAAACGGATGAAGCAGGTGCTGGGTCAGGTCGAGGGCATTGCCCAACAGCCCGGCAATCGCGGTTACCTTGCTGAAGTCTTTGCTTTTCAGCATGACCAGCGAGATGATGACTCCACCGCCCTGCATGAGGAACCCAGACACGTAGGCACCGGAGCTGTGCCACATGTCCGAGGCAATGACGGCCTCTGCCGCCGCCACAAGTTGAGAACGCTGTGCTTCATCTGCGACGGCATATTGTCCCGCAAGGTGGCGCAAGGCGAAAGTGGATTCAGTGGCAAAGCAGACAGTCACGGCGACGAAGGTAAACAGGGTTGCCAACATCGCAGCCACAGGATTGACCTTCCGCAGGGACAAAAACAGCGCAGGGAAAGTCCCAAAATATCCGCCGATGAGGAAAAGCAGCAGGAAGTCGCCGCGAAACAGGGTCGCCACTGGGGCGGTTTGGAATGCGGCGAAGTATTCGTCCACGCTGGCTGGCGGAGCGCCCAACACGGCGATGACGGCGGTGTAGATCAGGATGGATGCCAGTTGAACCAGCGCGGCGATTCCACCGACGAAGTAGAGGTTTTTCCAGAGGGTGTCTTCGGTTGGGAGAATGGTTTTGTTCATTTATTTCACCAGAGCGGGACTTGCAATTAGCAGGTAGGCTGCTGTCCCTGTGGCGATGACCAGCAGCACGGGCGCAATTCGGTGGATGGAAAGCGTGAGGGTGTAGGGTAACTTGTCCATGCTCATCAACGCTCCGCTGGCAAAGAGCGCAATCGCGCACAGTCCCGCCAAAATCAGGGGGACGACCAGAAGCGGCGAACCAACGACGCCCAGCTTGGAAAGTTGAATCACGGCTAAGACCACCGCACCCAGCGCAATCAACTTGTGGATGTTGAAGAGCGCCCCGTTGTAGGGCTTGCCGACCTTGCTGACCCAGAGGCCAAAGGCGATTGTCAGCAAAAAAAGAATGATGGGAAGGGAGAATTTCGAGAGCGTGTCCATATCAAACCTCCGCGGAATTTAAGTCGTGGGCGTAAGCCGTATAAACCGAAAGCGGCAGCGAAGTCAAAATCAAGAGCATTCCAAAGTACATGATGCTTTTCAAAAGGTCGTTGAAGAAATAGCCAAACGGGAATTGCCCCAGCACCCAGGCGAGGAAAATGACCAGCGGCCAGGGCCATAGTTTGGCTGCAAAACGGGTGAAGCTTCCGGGTTGCCTGCCCAGAGGCTTATTGATTTTTGTCGCTGCCAATCCGCCAATCAGGGCAATGACAGGCGGAAAGAATCCGCCGCCGAACAACAGCAGGGCAATCGAGAGCAGGATCAATATCAGGCCGCCATGCTTGCGCTGAACGAACCAGCCTGACCAGACGATGATTGCCAGACTGAGCAACATCGTTAGAATGCCGGTAATCAGGAAGTCCGGCAGGATGCTCATGGCTGGTTCGCAGGCGTGCCAGATTTGCTCCGGGTCGCAGGGCGGTCCCCAGGATGGGAAGGCCAAAGCCTGCGGGCGAGTGCTGCCCTGTAGAAATTCAAAATATCCATGTTCGAACCCGGCCATCCCGGCGACGACGCCAAGCCAGGTCGCGGCTGTTTTTGTTGCTTTTCTCATTTCTGTTCCTTTCACAACGCGCATTTTCCAAGCCTAATCATACGCCCGTCCGGCGCAAGTGCCTATGACCTTTCCTGCAAAAAATGTGACACTTCATGCAAACCCACACGTATTTCTTGTTGACAGCTTTCACAAATCAGTTAGGATTCAACCCATGAGCACCATCCCCGAACCCGTCACTGTTTCAGTGACACTTCTCTCGCAGATGTTCCTCTACCTGACCTCACTCAAGGTGGATGTGGATGCCTTCCTGCGCTCCTTGAACATCGACCCGGCAACGGTCAAATCACCGGATGACTACATCGCGGTGGATACCTACCTGCGGATTCAGGACAGCGCGGCGGAATATATCAACGACCCGTATTTTGGTCTGCACATGGGAGAGTTCGCCGAAGCGGGAAGCTGGTCCATCCTCGGCTATGTGATGATGAACTGCAAGACGCTGGGGGAGGCTTTCGAAAAGTCGGGGAAGTACTCGCGCGTCATCGGCAACATGATCGAAGGCAGGGCAAAGTTGGGGCTAAAAAAAGTGCGGATGATACTCTTCACCCCGCCCCACGTGCCGCAGATGTCGCGGCACTGTTACGAGTCCACCCTATCGAGCAGCGTGCGGATGATGAGACTGCTGGCAGGAGTCCAGGTCAACCCGCTCGAAGTGACATTCCTCTACCCGGAGCCACAGTCCACTGCCGAATATGAGCGTATCTTCTGCTGCCCGGTCAAGTTCGGTCAAAAGGAAACCTCGATGACGCTGGATTGGAGCATCAGCAGTCTTCCCGTTCGCATGGCGAACCCATCCCTGCTGGAACACTTCGAGAAATACGCGCAGGATTTCATCTCGCAGATGGAACGGAACGACGAGCACACCCGCGCCGTGAGCAAAATCATCCTCTCGCGGCTGGACGACGAAGACCTGTCAATTCAAAAGGTGGCAAAGGAAATGGCGGTCAGCGTCCGCACTTTGCAAAACCATCTCGAAGCCGAGGGAGTCGTTTTCAGCGAACTGCTGCGGGACATCCGCGAGAAACTGGCGAAGAAATACCTGCACGAAAACTACACAGTGGAGCAGATCACCTACCTGCTGGGATTCTCCGAGCCGAGCGTCTTCCGCAAGGCGTTCAAAAAATGGGCTGGGGTCACGCCAAGGGAATACCGGGAACAGTCGCTTTCCACCATGCCCCGGGTTTGAAAAAAAAAAATTGTAAATAACGTGAATAATGGATAAGGTTTTTTCACACGAATCGCGGGGCTAAAGCCCGCTGCTCAGCACATGGAAGCCCCTTTGGGGCTGGCACAACCAGCCCGAAGGGCTTCCACGAACTGAGGCAGGGCTTCAGCCCGCCGAACAACGCTAAACATTATTCACGTTATTTTATGGCGTCATTTGAATGTTGCCCTTTGAAAAGATCAACAGATGCAAAACTATATAACGCCGGACTTAATTTGCTCCCCTTGATTTTATAAAATCGGGATCCAATCCATGTCGATATGCCAATTGCGTATGTCAGAACATATTCGGCATACATCAAGAGCAGAGGCTGGGTCATTATTCAGACAGGCTCTTGGCTAATTCAAACTCAAACCTTGTACGATCGCCTCTTCTTTTTGCGAGAAAGTATTCAACAGGTCTTCCATCTGGAGCATAGGAAGTGCTTTCAATCTGCAAAAGCGGTGATCCGAGTTCAACTTGTAACAGCCGCGCTTCTTTCTCAGTTGCGGCAACCGCTTCGATTCCGCGCTTTACCCTATCCATCTTTAGGCCATAACTTGATCTAAGCACCTGATAGAGAGACTTATTGGTGAAATCGATTTTTTCCATATCCGGGACCAAAGATTGAGGCAAATAGGAGGAAACGATAAGAATGGGAATCTGGGCAATAAATCGAAGCCGGTGGAGATGCAAAACCATATCTCCCGGAGAGAGTCCCAGTTCTTCGGATATTTTTTTTGTAGAGGGGATTGTTTCGAGTGCAAGCACCTGGGTGTCGATTCGATAACCTTGATCGACAAGGGAATCAGTAAAGCCGATGGGAAAGCCCGCCCACTTTTCAACATACTTAGGTTCGCTGACAAAGGTTCCAACCCCTTTGGTTGTTTGGATCAGCCCTTCTGCCTCCAGTGAGTCTAGCGCTTTTCGCACAGTGATTCTGCTGATTTCAAAAGTCTCACAGAATTCACGCTCACTTGGCAATTTATCACCTTCGCCCCACTGTTGTTGAGAGATTAATTTTCGGATAATTTCGGTTAGTTGATAGTGATAGGGGATGGCGCTGTTTTTATCAATATCCGCTGAAGAGAACTTTTCAAGAGCCAGTTTCATAAGAGAATCCTGTTTTGATTTAGAATGCGACCTATATTTTAGCGCAATTCTTGGTAATTCTTGAGGCGAAGAATACAAAAATTATAGCACACTTTCCTGTTATGACAAGTTGACATATTGACAACATGTCACGATAGTGCTATACTATTTTCACCTTTGTTTGCCAGGAAACATTCTTATGCCTCAAAAAGTTTTGATTGCAACTCGCTCATTTGGTTCTTCTTCTCCCAAGCCTATGCAAATGCTTAAGGATGCCGGAGTTGAGGTTTTACGGGTTGACGCCAACTCACCTTCTGTGCATGATGATATTCTGAAATTAGTTCCTGATATCAACGCAATTATCGTTGGGCTGGTCCCAATTACCGGGAAAATCATTGAGCACTCCACCAACCTGAAGATTATCACGATGTACGGCGTTGGGGTCAATCATATTGATTTGGAAGCCGCGCGGAAAAAAGGGGTCATTGTTACCAATTGTCCGGGTTCCAATGACCAGGCTGTTGCAGATTTGACCATGGGGCTAATGCTTACCGTTGCCCGCAACATTCCCCAAATCGATCGGGATATTCGCGAGGGGTACTGGAAGAAATATCTTGGGGGCGAATTGTGGCAGAAGAAACTTGGGCTGGTAGGGCTGGGAAATATTGCCAAAGGAGTTGCTCATCGCGCAAAAGGTTTCGATATGCAGGTCAGCGCCTATGACCCGTATGCCTCCGCCGAGACGGCTGGGGCTCTGGGCGTTTCGTTGATATCTTTTGAAGAATTGATTACTGAATCCGACTTTGTTTCCTTGCACGCGCCGCTGACGGAAGAAACAAAAGATATGTTTGGCGGTGAACAATTCAAGTCAATGAAACCCTCCTCTTACCTCATCAACACAGCCAGGGGGGGGTTGGTGGATGAACAAGCCCTTTATGTTGCGCTAAGTAATGGGGAAATTGCCGGGGCAGGGCTGGATGTGTTTGTTGAAGAACCGTTGAAGAACTCGAAATTAGTGGAATTAAAAAATGTAGTCCTCACCGCTCACACTGGGACTCACACCAAAGAATCGATTGAGCGAATGGGGGTTATGGCGGTGGAAAACGTTTTACGGGTATTGCGTAACGAGATGCCAGCAAACAGGATTGTGTAGAGTTTCCGCGCAGGAGGTGCTTATTCAGCCCAAATAGACAGAAGTTCATTTTCATATCATACTGAAAACCAAAACTTATAAGGAGAAGAAAATGTCCAAAAAATTGCTTGCGATTTTCTCTGTGCTCTTGATTGCGTCCGTGCTTCTTACGGCATGTGGTAGCGCAACCCCCGCTCCCGCTGAACCTGCGGCTCCTGCCGAGCCAGCGGCGCCCGCCAGGGATTGCGCGGCAGCCAAAGAAGAGTTGTACTCCATGCTGCCCAAAGTTCCCCTGGTTGGCGTTCGGGATGATGCCGCCTTGACCTCTCGTGCCGACATCAATAAAGCCTGGCCCAAGGCTCCCGCCAAGGCAGGCACGCTCACTGTCGGTTGGTCTGAAATTGCCATGGCTAACCCCTGGTTCGTCGCGGTGAAAGATTCTGCCATTGCAGAGGCGGAGAAGAAGGGCTACACCCTTAACTTCCTGGTGGCTGAAGGCGACCCCGTGAAACAGAGCCAGCATTTCGACACATTCATTGACCAGGGCGTTGATGTCATTGTCGTTGACCCGGTGGATACCACTGCGGTGATCCTTGACATCCAGCGCGCGGTAGACGCGGGAATCCCGGTGATTGCAGTCGGCGCTGCGCCTTCGGGTGAGGCTCCGATCCTGACCACAATCAGCGACAATGCCTATATGGTTGGCTATGGCGCGGGCGAATATGCCGGCGGCACGTTTGCCAAAGATGAGCCAATCAACATTGGCGCCATCCCTGGTAAGTTGGGCAACACGACCGCTGAAAGCCGCACGGGCGGCATGGTGGGCGGTGTGGTTGCGGCTCGCCAAAAAGCCCTCGGCACGTTTGTCTGTATGGAAGACGCGATTCTGGTTGGCTACAACCTGTGGGAAGAAGCCAAGAAGAACGGCTCCGCTACCAACGCAGACCTGAACGTGTCCATCGTGGCAATGGGCGAAGGCGGCTGGAGTCAGGAAGGCGGGTTGGCTGCGGCTGAGCCCATGCTGACTGCGCACGGCAAAGAGATTAACTTGATGATCGCCGATAACGAGTTTATGTGCTTCGGCATTCTGAACGCCGTGGAAGCCGCCGGACTCACGGATAAGATCAAGGTTGGCGCGCCTTCGGACGGCTTCAACGATGCACTGAAGATGATTGCCGATGGCAAGCTGCTTGTATCTGGCTCCTGGAACGGCGACCAGCAGGGCGCTCACGCGATTGATTTCCTGGAAGCGATTTTCTTCAAGGGTAACGACCCCAGCAACCTGCCGCTTGGCTCGTTCTTCCCGCCGCTTACCTTCACCAAAGACAACGCCGCCAAGTACATCAACCCCGACCCCAAAGCGAACTTCTTCGCTGTGCCTGAATTCGTCTTCCCACCCTCGATCTATGAACTGACAGGCGAAGAAGCCCCCGCCGCAGCCGAACCAGCAACAGCAGATGCCTGCGCGGCAGCCAAAGAAGAGTTGTACTCCATGCTGCCCAAAGTTCCCCTGGTTGGTGTTCGGGATGATGCCGCCTTGACCTCCCGCGCCGACATCAACAAAGCCTGGCCCAAGGAGCCTGCCAAGGCAGGCACGCTCACTGTCGGTTGGTCTGAAATTGCCATGGCTAACCCGTGGTTCGTAGCGGTGAAAGATTCTGCCATTGCAGAGGCGGAGAAGAAGGGCTACACCCTCAACTTCCTGGTGGCCGAAGGCGACCCCGTGAAACAAAGCCAGCATTTCGACACGTTCATTGACCAGGGCGTCGATGTCATCGTTGTTGACCCGGTGGACACCACCGCAGTGATCCTTGACATTCAGCGCGCGGTAGATGCGGGTATCCCGGTCGTTGTTGTCGGCGCTGCGCCTTCGGGCGAGGCTCCGATCCTGACCACAATCAGCGACAATGCCTACCAGGTAGGTTACGGCGCGGGCGAATATGCTGGTGGCACGTTTGCCAAAGACGAGCCGATCAACATTGGCGCCATTCCCGGCAAATTGGGCAACACCACAGCCGAAAGCCGCACGGGCGGCATGGTGGGCGGCGTGATTGCAGCCCGGCAAAAAGCCCTGGGTAAATTCACCTGCAAGGAAGATGCGATTCTGGTTGGCTACAACCTGTGGGAAGAAGCCAAGAAGAACGGCTCCGCCACCAACGCAGACCTGAACGTGTCTATCGTGGCAATGGGTGAAGGCGGCTGGAGTCAGGAAGGCGGGTTGGCTGCGGCTGAACCCATGCTGACCGCGCACGGCAGCGAACTCAACCTGATGATTGCCGACAACGAATTCATGTGCTTCGGCATTCTGAACGCCGTGGAAGCCGCCGGACTCACGGATAAGATCAAGGTTGGCGCGCCTTCGGACGGCTTCAATGACGCGCTGAAGATGATCGATGAAGGCACACTGCTGGTATCTGGCTCCTGGAATG
>Ga0233425_10009061_pt1 | contig 12831 bp, 8 predicted proteins | sample Watercolumn_Towu_2_FD_181712 | JGI IMG/M metagenome (GOLD analysis project Ga0233425, IMG submission 181712) | Freshwater microbial communities from Lake Towuti, South Sulawesi, Indonesia - Watercolumn_Towuti2014_140_MG | ecosystem: Environmental > Aquatic > Freshwater > Lake | place: Indonesia...
ATCCCGCCCTCCCGGTCTCGCCCGATGATGAGTTCGCACTTCCATCTGACCAGACTTCAGGGCGGGATGCCCCTCTAAACCATTCCCTCACCGCCATATTCACCCACAGATTCTTCGGACGAGGCGAATTTCCAATGGTTTTATGACATCAACGCTCATAGAAAATAAACCTACATATTGCCTTGATTAGCGACGTCAACAGGATTCGACCATGGCACGCTGGCCGGCCTCCGCTTCCTAAACTATCGATCTGGACTCTTCAAGTGTGCATTTGTTATAGTTAGAGTAGGTAAAAAATCGCTACCCACTCTGACTCTCTCTGCCTAAAGCGATCTGGCACGTTTTAGCACTCAATGACCGATCGCTGTCCTTTCTTCTCTTCATCAAAACAACAAACGACCACTTATCTTGGAGACAAGCTCTATGACGATAAAAGTTGCCATCAATGGATATGGGCGTATCGGACGTAATGTTCTACGCGCTCTGTACGAATCCGGACGGAAGGACATTGAGATTGTTGCAATCAATGATTTGGGCGACGCTAAGATCAATGCGCATTTGACCAAGCGGGATACAGTTCATGGACCGTTCAACGGAACCGTAGAACTGGGCGAAGGTGAAATCATCGTCAACGGAGACCACATCAAAGCTCTTTCCGAGCGGGATCCGTCGAAATTGCCGTGGAGGTCGCTCGGTGTTGATGTGGTTCTAGAATGCACGGGGTTGTTTCGCAATAAGGCAAAATGCGAGCCCCACTTAGCTGCCGGTGCCAAGAAAGTTATTATTTCGGCACCAGCCGACAAGAATGAATGTGATGCAACGGTGGTCTATGGCGTTAATGACAATATCCTCAAAGCCGAACACAGCGTAATCTCCAACGCTTCATGCACGACCAATTGCTTGGCTCCTTTGGTCAAGCCATTGAATGATGCACTGGGTCTGGTTTCAGGTCTCATGACGACCGTGCATTCTTATACCAACGACCAGGTTTTGACCGATGTTTATCACAGTGACTTGTACCGCGCACGGGCCGCGTCACTGAACATGATTCCGACAAAAACGGGCGCTGCCCAGGCTGTCGGTTTAGTACTTCCGGAACTCAATGGAAAATTGTCCGGATTCGCCATCCGGGTACCGACGGCCAATGTTTCCGTCGTTGATTTGACGTTCGTCGCTGGCCGAGAAACCAATAAGGCCGAAGTCAATGCAATCATGAAGGCCGCCGCCGATGGACCGTTGAAAGGCATCCTGGCCTATAACGATGAGCCTCTGGTCTCCAGCGATTTCAATCATACGTCGACGTCGTCGAATTTTGACGCAAGCCAGACCGTCGTGATCGGCAATTTGGTCAAAGTTCTCAGTTGGTACGACAACGAGTGGGGCTTTTCCAACCGAATGCTTGATACGACCGTTGCCCTGATGAACGCAAAGTAATCCAATCCACAATCCGCATGACTAATCTTACGTTTCGACGAACCAAGATAATCGCGACTCTCGGTCCGGCTTCAGAGAGCCCGGAAGTACTGGAACGCATTTTGCGTGCCGGCGCCGATGTGGTCCGCCTCAATTTTTCCCACGGAACGGCGGCGGAACATCAAGCGCGCGCTGAGTTGGTCCGTAGTATTTCCAACCGACTTGGCCGCCACGTTGCCATTCTGGCTGATCTTCAGGGCCCCAAAATTCGTATCGCACGATTTAAGGACAATAAAAAGATCAGTTTGGTGGAGGGGCAGCGCTTCGATCTCGACATTTCACTGCCACCGGATATCGGCGATGAAACCCAGGTCGGCTGCTGTTATGAGGACTTGCCGAAAGATGTTCAGGCAGACGACGTCCTGTTGCTGAACGACGGCTTGATCGAATTGAAAGTAGACGCTGTCATTGGAACGCGAATCCAATGCCATGTAACAGTGCCCGGAGTACTCTCCAACCATAAGGGCATCAATAAGCTCGGGGGCGGATTGTCCGCTCCAGCTCTGACCGAAAAAGACAAGGAGGACCTAAAAACAGCCGTCAAGATCGGTGCCGACTATCTTGCGATCTCCTTTCCGCGTTCAAAGGAGGATATAGAGGAAGCCCGCCGCTTGCTTGAGCAGGAAGGCAGCGACATGGGGATCGTCTCCAAGATCGAGCGAGCCGAAGCGATCTTGGATGGTGTCATCGAAGGAATTATCGATGCCTCCGATGCCATTATGGTCGCCCGCGGCGACCTGGGAGTGGAAATTGGCGACGCGCTACTTCCGCACCAGCAGAAGCGGCTCATCAATTTGGCACGTTCCCGCAACAAAGCCGTAATTACTGCGACCCAAATGATGGAGTCCATGATCGAGAATCCGATGCCTACTCGCGCGGAAGTTTCCGACGTGGCAAATGCCGTCATCGATGGGACCGATGCCGTTATGCTTTCCGCTGAAACCGCTGCGGGAAAATTTCCGGATCGAGCTGTTGCGTCAATGGCCAGAGTCTGCATCGAGGCCGAGAAATACCCGAGAACCCGCCAGTCCGGCCACCGCATGAATGAGCGGTTTCACAAGATCGACGAAGCAATCGCCATGTCGGCCATGTACATCGCGAACCACCTTCAAGTGAAGGCGATCGGCGCCCTTACAGAGACGGGATCGACACCGCTTTGGATGTCTAGGATAAGCTCAGGTATACCAATTTTCGCCTTGACATCCCATGAGAAGACTTGTCGACGGGTCACCATGCTCCGCGGAGTTTATCCCATTAGTTTCAACGAAAAAGGGATTTCCAATGTCACAGCCTTAAACAAGGCTATCGTCCAAGAACTTATTCAGCGTAAGCTAGTGGCTCGTGACGATATGGTGATTTTGACGAAAGGTGATGTCACCGGCCGCACCGGCGGCACCAATGCCCTGAAAATCTCGGCAGTTGCCGACCTGCTGGATGCCATACCCGGCTGATGGCGGATCTTCCAGGCAATAAACAAGAACAATCAGCACAGGAGCCGTGAAACTATGAAACGTGAATCCCTCACTCAATTCATAATAAAGGAACAACGTAGGACGCCAGACGCGACCGGCGAATTTACGCTGTTGCTTAACGATATCGCCAGTGCGTGTAAAGCGATCTCTCATGAGGTTAATAGGGGTGCGCTGGCCGGAAACCTAGGCTCAGCTGGCGGCGAAAACATCCAAGGAGAAGATGTCAAAAAGCTGGATGTCATTGCCAACGAGATATTTCTGAACGCCTTGCATTGGACTGGCCACTTAGCCGGCATGGCCTCCGAGGAAAATGAGGAGATTATCCCGATTCCGGCAGGTTATCCTCGCGGCAAATATCTCATTTGTTACGATCCGCTCGATGGCTCAGCGAACATCGATAACAACATGACCGTAGGGACCATTTTCTCGATTTTGCGGGCACCATCAGGTGTCGAGAACCCAACCGAAAAAGACTTCCTGCAGCCGGGGACCCAACAGGTTTGTGGTGGCTTCTGCATCTACGGTCCGACGTCCATCATGGTTCTGACTACCGGCAACGGAGTGAATGGCTTTACCTTGGATGGAAACGTCGGAGAGTTTCTCTTGACTCATCCAAACATCCGCATACCGGAAGACACTGCCGAATTTGCCATCAATATGTCCAACAGGCGTTTCTGGGAGGAGCCGGTACAACGCTACGTGGAAGAGTGTGTCAAGGGAAAGGACGGCGGACGCGAAAAAGATTTCAATATGCGCTGGATTGCATCCATGGTTGCGGAGGTTTATCGCGTTTTGATGCGTGGCGGAATCTTCATGTATCCCATGGACGAGAAAATCCGCTCCAAGGGGGGGCGCCTGAGGCTAATGTATGAAGCAAACCCTATGAGCTTCATCGTCGAGCAGGCTGGGGGTGCGAGCTCCACTGGCCGCGAGCGGATCCTGGATATTCAGCCCACTCGCATTCATCAGAGAGTTCCGGTAATTCTTGGCTCGAAGAATGAAGTCGAACGGATTGTCGGCTACCATAAGGCCTAGTACCTTACCGGCGCTTCAACGCAGAGAACCCGCTGTCCTCGTGGCAGCGGGTTTTTTTGTGTAGATGATTCGACGCTTGAAAAGCAAGCGCCCACAGAGATCATCTGCACTTCCGCTGTGGAACCGGCATGCCGAGGTTTTTCGATGACGAGAACCGGTGGCGACGATCGACTGGGACTGGGCAGGGCATATCGAGGCGTGGCAGGCGAGCGGGTTGTCGCAGATGGCGTACTGCCGGCGGCATGGGTTAGGTGCGGCGTCTTTCTCGCATAGGCAGGGCTGGGCAACTGCGCTGTCGTTTCCGGACCAAGCGCCTATATTGATGATCTCCGTTCTCTCGATGTCGCCCACCCCGGAGCCGCCATGACAGCGCAATCTATCGAAGCAGGAAGCAGCTCGCCGCTCGGCGCCACGGTGACCGATCGCGGCGTCAATTTCAGCCTGTATGCCAAGAATGCGATGGCTGTGGAATTGGTGCTGTTCGATCAGGTCGACGCCTTCGAGCCTTGCCGCAACATCGCGCTGGATCCCCGCTGGCACCGGACCTACCACTACTGGCACTGCTTTATACCTGGCATCGCCGCCGGCCAGCTGTATGGCTACCGGGTACGAGGACCCTGGGACCCGGCCCTCGGTATGCGCTTTGATGCCAGTAAGGTCCTGCTCGATCCTTATGGCAGGGGGGTGGTGGTGCCGGCCAGCTACCGCCGCGAAGAGGCGAGCCGGCACGGATTTGCGGTGGCAGCGCCTTTGAAGAGCGTGGTGGCCGAGCGCCGTGGTTACGACTGGGAGGGCGACCGGCCGCTGAACCGGCCGTTTTCCCAAACCGTGATCTACGAAATGCATGTGCGCGGCTTCACCCGCCATCCGTCGTCCGGATTGAACGAGGAAAAGCGGGGGACTTACGCCGGCCTCATCGACAAGATTCCCTACCTGCAATCGATCGGCATCACCGCGATTGAGCTGTTGCCGGTGTTCCAATTCGATGTCCAGGACGCTCCGCCCGGCCGCACCAACTATTGGGGGTATGCCCCGATTTCCTTCTTCGCGCCCCATGCCGCATACAGCAGCCGGCGTGATCCGCTGGGTCCGCTGGACGAGTTCCGCGACATGGTCAAGGCGCTGCACCGGGCCGGCATCGAGGTCATCCTGGATGTGGTGTTCAACCACACCGCGGAAGGCGATGAACGCGGTCCTACCCTGAGCCTGCGCGGCCTGGCCAACGACATCTATTACCTGCTGGAGGCGGACCGCTCGCGCTATTCCAATTACAGCGGCACAGGCAACACCCTCAACGCCGGACACCCGGTGGTGCGGCAGCTGATCCGCGACAGCCTGCGCTACTGGGTCAGGGAAATGCACGTGGATGGATTCCGCTTCGATCTAGCCTCCATTCTTTCCCGCGATTCCGCCGGCCGGCCCCAATTAAACCCTCCATTACTGCTGGACATCGAGGCGGACCCGGTGCTAGCAGGCACCAAGCTGATCGCCGAACCTTGGGACGCCGGCGGGCTCTACCAGGTCGGCAGCTTCGTCGGCGATGCCTGGAAGGAGTGGAACGGCTTGTTCCGCGACGACGTCCGCAGTTTCTTCCGGGGCGATGCCGCCAGCGTGGGGCGGTTCGCCAGCCGGCTGCTGGGCAGTCCCGACGTCTATGCCCACGAGCAGCGGGAACCGGAACAGAGCATCAACTTCGTCACTTGCCACGACGGTTTCACCCTCAACGACCTGGTGTCCTATGCGGTCAAGGATAACCGGGAGAACGGCGAGAACAATCGCGACGGCACTGACGACAACCGTAGCTGGAATTGCGGTGTGGAAGGCCCGAGCGACGATCCGGCGGTGGAACGGCTGCGCAACCGCCAGGTGAAGAATCTCTTGACTGCCACACTGCTGGCGCTGGGAGTGCCCATGATCGCCATGGGCGACGAGGTGCGCCGCACCCAGAAGGGCAACAACAATGCCTATTGCCAGGACGAACTGTCGTGGTTCGACTGGGACCTGCTGCAGCGGCACGGCGATCTGCGGCGCTTTCTCACTCTGCTGCTGGCCCAGCGCATGCCCCGCGACAGTGATGCAGAGGTGTTGCGGCTGACCCTCAGCGAGGTATTGAGTCGGCGCAGAATGTCGTGGCACGGGATCGAGACCGGCAAGCCCGACTGGAGTGACTGCTCCCACAGCCTGGCTCTGGAAACCGGGGTCGACGGCCATGGCCCTTATTATTTCGCCATGTTCAACGCCTACCACCAGCCCTTGACCTTCCAGTTGCCACCCCAGCCGGATGGCCCCTGGCGGCGCTGGCTGGACACCTCGCTGGAGTCGCCGGCGGACATCACCGAGCCGGGCCAGGCCCCGGAAGTCGCCGGCACCGCCTACCGCGTTGCCGAGCACAGCGTGGCGGTGCTGATCGCTGCGGAACGGCTACCCTGATCTGGCGGATAGGTAGTCGATCCTATTCCGAAGATAAGAAAAACGGGCGACATTCGTGAAAGCGGGCGGCAGTCCCGTCGACGTCCCCTCCCTGACGTTTCGGAGCTTGACCATGGCAGAACCCAAGATACTCGGCACAGATTCCAGGATCCCCCCGACCCGGACCCTAGGCCCCTTAGGCATGAACGGCGACGCGGCCGATCCCAATACTCTCGACTGGTGGTTCGACGAAACGCCGGGCTCATTGGGGGCGAACGACCAGCACGATCCGAGCACGCCGGCGTTTCAGATGCAGCAGGTGATCAAGGAAATTCCTCAGGCGCAAACCCTGTCCGACTGGCACCAAGGCCGCGTCAAGAAGTTCGAATTCGAGCCGCTGGAGCGCATGAGCACCGCCAAGTTCGCCGGGATGTCGGATGCCGAGGAACGCAAGCAGTGGATCATCAACAAGCTGGGGCGCTTCGACAGCCAGATGCGGGAAAGCGCGGCTCGTTACCAGATACCGATCCAGCTGCTGGCCATCATCATCACCAACGAATTGCTGGACATCGATTTTAAGGACCTCGTGCAGGAGGAGCTGGAGATGTCGGCATCCGGTTCCTACGGCATCGCCCAGATCCAGGCGCAGACCGCCATTGACCACGGTCTGGTCGAAAAAGACGACGGCTACAGGATCGCATTAAAACTGGGTTTCGAGAGGCAGTACGTGAAGGGCAAGCTGCGGATACCGCAGTTCGCCATCGAAGCCGCCGCCAAGGAAATCCAGATCCTGCTGCAACGGATGAAGGGTGTGGCCGACTCGCCCTGGCTGATCAAGTTCGGCTTTGATGCCCGCAAGGCTGGCCCGAACCAGCAGCTCTACGACGCGTTTTCCGACAAAGAGGAGGAAGACCGCGAGGCCAAGCTGGCCGAAATGATCGCCGCGGCCTACAACTCGCCGGGCATCATCTCGGCCAAGGACTTAGCCGCCTACGTCAATGCACCGATACACGGCCAGAATGCCGGGAGCATGGCTCGGGTGTTCTACCGGTGGCAGTTCTTCCGGCCCTGACGGCTGGCCGCAGCACCTCACTGGCCGCGAGGAACGCGCTTCAGCCCGCGACACCGTGCCGGTTCGGGGCCGAGCCCGCTCCCATGAGCGAGCCGCAGGGTGCGCCCGGCATGCTAGCGGTTCGGCGATCCGGCAGGTGGCAGAACCGGCTGCGGCGGAATCGGGTAGAAATCGACTCCCGGAACCGGGGCCGCGCGGTTGTCTTGGATCGTCACCATGGTCCCCGGCTGCACGCCGTAACTGCCGTAGACCGCGTCGCGCTGGCGCGTCAACGCGTTGATCTGCATCTGGCGGTCCTGCACGGTGCCGATGGAGGACGTGGAGAGGCGTTCAATGTCGCGCTCGATCTGATGCAGCTTCTGCCGGTCATCGTAGTTCAGGTCGGCGCCGGCCACGGTTTGGGGCCGCGGGGCGGCGGTCGGGGCCGGCCGGCTGTTGCGCTCGGTCTCCAGCATGGCCTGATCCCGCTCCAGCCGCAACCGCTCCAGTTCCAACTGCCGGCGCGCACGGGTCAGTTCCTCCTGTTCGTCGTAGACTAATACCTTTTCAGTGCCGGATCCGTCGTCTGGCTTGACCTGGCCGTAATGGACGCTGCCGTCAGCGCCTCGCCACTTGTAGCTTTCGGCCGCCGGCAGAGCCGGAGCCACGGTCGCGGCCAGCAGCAAGCCGGCCCATTGCGCGGGAATCGGGGTATTCATGGGAGTCCTCCGTGGGGAGCACAGGATGACGCGGGGTTTCCGCGTCCGTCCCATCATGCGGGCAACCTGCGGATCGCGTTGCGGCCAAATTTAGGACGGGTGCGCTTAAAGTGTTCTTAACCTTTGGGAGTAAGCCTGAATGGACGGGCCTGGCGTGACGGAGGGAAGCTGGGCTCCGTGGCTAGGGCTCCGGTTCGCCATTGGGAAGCTGGGTGCGGGAAACCAGGATCTTGTCGACCCGGTGGCCGTCCATGTCGACCACCTCCACCCGGAGGCCGGCGTAATGGAAGTAGTCGGAAGCCTTGGGGATGCGGCCCAGGCAGAGCATGACGAAGCCGCCGATGGTATGGCATTCGCCCTTGCCGGTCTCCGGAAGCTGGTCGAGTCCGAACAGGTCCTGGAGCCGATCCACCGGGAGCATACCGTCGATCAGCCAGGAGCCGTCTTCCCGCTGTACCACGTCCGGCTCGGCGTCGTCACTGGTGGAGGGCAGGTCGCCGACGATGGCCTGCAACACGTCGCTGAGGGCCACCAGACCGTCGATCTCGCCGTATTCGTCCACCACCAGGGCAGTATGGAGGTGGGCGGAACGAAACTGCTCAAGCAGCTCCATCAGAGTCAGGGAATCGAACACGTAGAGCGCCGGCGTGGCGATGGCTTCCAGGTCAGGCTCCTCCCCCAGCAATACCCGGTTGAGCAGGTCCTTGGTCTTGACGAAGCCGACCACGTTGTCCCAGCCGTCGTCGCAGAGGGGCAGAATCCAGTGCTGATGGTCGAGGATGCGCTGGCGGTTTTCTTCGAAGGGTTTGCGCAGGTCGAGGAATACCACTTCCTTGCGCGGCGTCATGATGGCGCCCACCTTGCGGTCGTCCAGCCGCAGGATGTTCTCCATGAACTTTTGCTCGGCTTCCTCGAACACGCCTTCCTCGGTGCCTTGGGCCAGCAGCACCTTGATCTCCTCCTCGGTGATGCTCGGTTCATGCTTGGGGCGCGCCCGCAGCAGCCACAGCATCAGTTCGGTGGCCAGCATCAGGGACTTCACCGCCGGCAGGGCGCCGACGGAGAGCCAATGCAGCGGCCGGGAGATGCAGCGGGCGATGGCTTCCGGGTGGTTGAGTGCCAGACGCTTCGGCACCAGCTCGCCGACTACCAGGGACACGAAGGTGATGAGGACGACGGTGACGGTGAGCGCCAGTTCCGGGGCATAGGGCTTCAGCTCGGGGAAGCTTTCGAGCCAGGGCCGCAGGGGATCGGCGATGGCGGCTTCTCCCAGCGCCCCGCTGAGGATGCCGATGGTGGTGATGCCCACCTGGATGGTGGAGAGGAACCGGGTCGGCTGGCGGCCCAGGTCGATGGCACGGGCGGCACCGGCGTCGCCGTCTTCCGCCAGTTGCTGCAGGCGAATCTTGCGGGCCGATACCACCGCCATTTCCGACATGGCGAACACGCCGTTGAGGCAGATCAGCAAAAATATCAGTCCAAGCTGGTACGTCATGACAATGCTCGGGGTTTCGGCGGAGTTTCCGTTTTCAGGCCGCAGATGATGAGGGGCTGCGGCGGCTCTGTCCATCCCGGCGGCACCGCCCGGTCGGGTATATCTTCTTGCGGGGCGGGGCTAGCTGAGCTATCTATCCGGTATTGGCGCCCCGCTGGCGCTCGGCGAAGGAGGAGAGTTCCATGTTCAGAATACTCGCACTGTTGATTCTGTGGATGTTGGCGTTTGCGGCGCTGGCCCAACGGGCAGAACCCATGCCTTACCAGCCCGTTCAGCCGCCCCGCGCCGCCCTGGTCGCCGGGGATGCCGGCGGCGGCTTCATCGGGAGCGGTGCCGGCGTGTTGACGGTGGAATTGCCAGAAGTCGGCACCGACCTGGCTTCGGACCGTCCCGGCATTCGCAAGACCGGCACGGTGTATCGCCTGCCCAAACCGGTTACCGCCCAGCGGCTGAGCTGGCAGCAGGAATTCGGCTACTACACCGCGCGGCTCCGCTTGGTCTCCGCCAACGGTGCGCGGATGCGAGTCCACGTCGTGTACGGGGCATCCAGTCCGGTCTTGAAGTTGCGCCAGCAGGGCTCCGACGAGGAGCGGCCCAGCGAGCCGATATCCAGTTCCGAGTTCGCCAGCGGCCAGTCCTGGCTGCCGGTGGCCACCGGTCGCTCTCTGGAGCTGGAGATCGCCGTCGTCTCCGATCGGCGTCCGGACCGGCTCAAGCTCACCATCGACGCGGTCAACATCATGCCCGGTTCCGACCGTCGTGGTTCGGCCGAAACGGTCCATCCCAGCCTGACCGGCGATGCCCAGGAGCCCGAACTCGACCTGGCCTGCTGGCAGTCCGACAGCGCCTATACGGCCCTGACCAAGGCAGCCGCCGCCACCGCGCTGGTGCATTTCATCGAGGACGGCAACTCCTTCGTGTGCAGCGGTACCTTGCTCAACGACCTGGGCAACACCAACACGCCCTGGTTCACCACCGCCAACCACTGCATATCGGACCAGACCATCGCCGATACCGCCAGCTTCGATTGGCTGTTCCAGGCGGCCGAGTGCGGCCAGAGTTCGACTATCGCCGGCCACAACACCACTTCGGGGGGCGCCCGCCTGCTGTTTGGCGAGTTTCGCCGGGAGATTTCCTTCCTGCGGCTGAAGAAGCCGCCGGGAGCCGGCGCGGTCCTGTCCGGCTGGGATACCGACATCGCCGTCAACGACCCGGTGTGGGGCGTGCATCATCCCAAGGGTGACCACGCCATGGTCAGCCGCGGCAAAGTCACCGCGTTGCAGCAGCAGATCCAGGACGCCAGCCAGGATGGCTTCCACGTGGTGGACGAAGTGCAGTTCAGCGACGGCGGCACCGAATCCGGCAGCAGTGGTTCCGGGCTGTTCGCGACCACCGGCAACAATGCGTACTGGAAGGGCTCATTGTTCGGCGGCGCCGTGAACGATTACCAGCTTTCCTCCTACAGCCACTTCGAGGGCTATTACAGCCAGGTCAAACGCTGGCTGGAAGCCTGCAAACTGCCCTGGGGAGGTATCCTCCTGGGCGGCAAACAGGTCACCGCCTACGCCGTCAGATCCGGCATCGACTGCAAGGCCCAGGCGGAAACCCGCAACTGTTCTGCAGGCGTACTCAGTGGCAGCAATCCCTTCCAAACCTGCGAGGCGGCCTGTGAGCTGCCCTGGGGCGGCATCGTGCTGAGCGGCCGCAGCGCGGTCGCCTACCGGTCCGCCGACCTTGCCAACTGCACCCAGGTGCGCCAGAACCGCACCTGCAACGACGGCAAGCTGAGCGGCAGCTATACCGTGGCGGCCTGCCCCGGCCAGTGTCCCGAGGGTTGGGATGCCAGCACCCCGGTGGCAGATGCGGGTGCCGATGACAACGGCAACGTGGGCGACCGGCTGCGGCTGGACGGCAGCCTGAGCTGCAACACCAACCCTCCGGGACCGAAGCGGTCGCGCCGGTTCTCCTGGACCCAGGCGAGTGTCCCCAGCAACGCCGATGGCTCGGATGTGAGTTTCAGGCTGCGCGGCCAGGGCCAGGCCAAGCCCAGCTTCGTCCCGCCGCTGCCGGGTGATTACCGGTTCACGCTGACCGTGGGCAACGGTACCATCGACAGCGATCCGGCGACCACCACCGTCCATGTGGGCGGCGCCATTCAGGTGACCAGTCCCTTCGACGGTGGTGCGTGGACCATCGGCGACCAGCCGCTGCAGGTCAGCTGGATCTTCACGGGGATCAGCTCCTCCAGGCGCTTCAACCTGTTCCTGGTGACCGGCGTCGGTTCCACCGAGACGGTCTTCCCGCTGAAGCGCAGGCTGCGTTCCACCGACTCATCTTCCGGCAGCCTGCAGGCTGAGATACCCCGCAACCGCCGCACCTCGAAGATGCTGTCCACTGCCGCAGCCTTCCGTGTTTGCCTGCCGCGCATCGGCAAGAACGATCCCGTATGTGGCCAGAGCGAGGTTTTCGCCGTCCAGTAGGATGGGTTAGACGCGCATCCCGTAGAGACTTGCCGTTAGTGGAAGCCATTGAAGCGCGTCGTAACCATGCGCTGTGGCGAACCCGGCCATCGCGCTTCGGTTGCAATCGTGGCGTCCCGCGGGCCGGGCCGCTGAGCTTGGGTCGTTCGACGGACTTATGACAAAATCGCCGACTGTAATAGTTCTACGTTCTGCGCTGTGGCTGAAAATATGTGCGGGGCTGGCATCGTTATTCTTTCTTGCCGGCTTTACGATGATGTGCCTACTTCAGGGCTTCAGCTTGACCACTCTCTTTTTTGCTGGTTTTGTCATCCTGTCTTGTGCAAGCCTCTTAGAGGCCTTTTCAAGACGGATAATCTTAGGTCAAGATACTTTGCAGGTTGCCAACCTCTGGTCAAATAAGGATTACGCCAGATCTGAAATTCGTTCCGTGACCTGGGCACGGAGCTGTCCCGTGAGCCTTCAGCTCTCCGATGGACGGTGGGTGAAGCTGCCCGAGGTGGAATCAAGCTCGCAGGGCGTCGTAAACACGATTCGCGCTTGGCTAAAGCGTTAGTATCAGGGTCGTCGAACCAATAAGGATTGAGACGATCCCGAAGGGTCGTTTCAATCCTGTGTTCAAGAAGCCCGGCATGTTGGCACGAGGCTTGATTAAGGGGATAGCTTTTCTGGAGGTTGGGTCAGGCGGCGCCATGGG
>Ga0233425_10009062_pt1 | contig 12830 bp, 10 predicted proteins | sample Watercolumn_Towu_2_FD_181712 | JGI IMG/M metagenome (GOLD analysis project Ga0233425, IMG submission 181712) | Freshwater microbial communities from Lake Towuti, South Sulawesi, Indonesia - Watercolumn_Towuti2014_140_MG | ecosystem: Environmental > Aquatic > Freshwater > Lake | place...
TCGAGCGCCGCCCGCCGGACGGCTACCCGGATGTAAAGGAAGCCTGGGCAAATTCGATGTCCATCTTGTACCGCTGGAATTTTGCAGTGGGCATCGCTGAAAACTGGCTCGACGATGAAGAGCAGGGGCGCACGATCCGCACCGATGTGTACTCGCAGACTCCGGCTGAGGTCCGCACCGCCGAAGGCCTCGCCGATTTCTGGATCAGCCGTTTGCTTGGCCGCGCCATGTCTGAGCGCGGCCGCGCCGCAGTCATCGCCGTCATGGCACAGGAATACGGCGCGCAGGAGTCGCTGCCCGAAGACCATGTTCAATATGTCCTGCCCGGCATGATCGAAGTGATTTTAATGAGCCCCGATTTTCAATGGAAGTAGGTGCGGGGTTCTCCCGCTCCTCGAGGAAATAAAATGCCAAAACTGAATAACCCCCGCAGGCAATTTTTACAAGGCTGTTCCTATGCCATCGCCTCCATGGCCGGCGTGCGCCTGACCAATTTATCCTTCGCGCAGGGAGACGATTCGGATACGCTGGTGGTCATATTTTTACGCGGCGGCTGGGATGCGCTGAACGTCGTCCCGCCGCTGCAGGGCGATGACCGCGGCTTTTACGAGAAGGCGCGGCCGAATATAAGGATATCCGGCCTGCTGCCGCTCAACGATCAGTTTGGATTGCACCCCGCGCTCGCTTCACTACATGACCTGTACCTGGGCGGCAAAATGGGCATTGTCCACGCTGTGGGGCTGGACCACGACACCCGCAGTCACTTCGATGCGCAGGAATTTATCGAGCTTGGCACGCCCGGTTCAAAGAACACGACCTCCGGCTGGATCACCCGCCACTTGCAGGAGACAGGCACAACCTCCATTTTGCCGGTCGTATCCACATCCGGCCAGCCGTCCTCGCTGTTGAATTTCACCCCAACGGTCAGTTTGAACACGCCGTCTGATTTCTCTCAATGGGATAACGGGCTGGTTTCGTCTCAACAGGCTGCGTTGCGCGAACTATACACCGGCACCAGCCTGCTGCACCTGGCCGGCGCGCGCACACTGGACGCGCTGAATATCGTCAGCCCATTGGTGGAAAATGAATACCAGCCGTCCAACGGCGCGCGCTACAACGATGATGAACTTGGACGGCAGTTGAAGACCGTTGCGCAGATGATCAAACTTGAGGCCGGCCTGCGCGTCGCCGCAGTGGACTTCGGCGGCTGGGACACGCATGAATACGAGACCGACGGCAACGGCGGCTACATCGCAGACCTGCTCGGCCAACTCTCCGACGGCCTATCAAACTTTTACCTCGATCTTGACTCAGGCTACAGCGAACGTTTATCGGTTGTGGTCATCAGTGAGTTTGGCCGGCGCCTCGTGCAGAACGAATCCTACGGCACGGATCACGGCCACGGCTCGGTCATGCTCACTCTCGGCGGCAATGTCAACGGCGGGCAGGTCTTCGGCGCGTGGCCCGGCCTGCACAACGACCAGTTGTACGATCATGCCGACCTTGCGGTCACAACCGATTATCGCCAGGTCTTGAGCGAGTTATTGAGCAAACGGCTTGGGAACTCAAATATTGAAAATATATTCCCCGGCTTTTCCGGCAAATACAATCCGCTGGGTATTTATCGGTAAAACTGAAACAAAACTAATCCGTTGTCACCCAGCGGTTGCGCCCGGCTCTTTTGGCTTCGTACATGGCATTGTCTGCGCGGTTGAGCAGGGTATCCCATGTGTCCACTCCCGGGTGAAATTGTGCAATGCCCATGCTGACCGTCACGTTGATGACATGTCCCTGCACAAGCGGCGCGGTCGTGCTGATCTGCCGGCACAAACGGGATGCCTGTTCGGCGGCGGCGCCTGCGTCAGAACTTGGCAGCAGGACCAGAAATTCCTCGCCGCCGTAGCGCCCGGCTACATCCGGCTGGCGGATGTGATCGCGCAATATGTAAGCCACCTGCCGCAGCACCTCATCCCCTGCCATGTGACCGTAGGTATCGTTCACCTTTTTGAAATGGTCAATATCCATCACTGTGATCGAAAGCGCAGACTTGTACCGCTCGGCGCGCAGCACTTCATTCTGAAGCTCGCGCACGATCATGCGGCGGTTCAGCAAAAAGGTCAGCGGGTCAATTTGCGCCACCTCGCGCGCCTGAATCATGACCGATTCCATTTCGATCTGTTTATTGCGCGCGATCTTTTTGGCGGCCTCACTCTCGCGGCGGAACATTTTCACCTGGCGGTTCAAACGCCGCACCAGGCTTTGCAGTTCGGCTTTTGAATCGACTTTTTCAGCCACAAAGAGAAACTGCTGACCGGGCGCCGGCAGCAGGGCGCAGTCACAGACCAGCGGCGGATCATCCTCCGCCGGGAACAGTTCCGCCGTCCAATGTTCAGTGGATGCGGCGGTCACTTTCCAGCGGACGTACTGCCGGTCTTTCTCGTAAAAAATATCCTCCAGCCGTTCAATGGCCGTGGATATATTTTTGTATTTCCCAAACGAATGATTCCATGAGATGAGTTCACCGTCACTGTTGACCAGCGCGACCAGTGCGTGAAGGTGCTCAAGGATTTCCCCCGCACCGTCTGTTGAAATCAGATCCGCCAGCTTTTTCATGATTCTAATTTTAGCCCAATCATTTGTTATTTCGCCTGACCTTACAAATTTAGAAACCCCCGACATCCGTACTAGCGCGGACCTTTTCTGCCGAACTGTTTTTCCAGCGCATCCACCGAGAGGTGAATCATCGTCGGCCTGCCGTGCGGACAGGTGCGCGGAGAATTGCAGGCTTCGAGGTCATTCAACAGCGCGCGCTGTTCCTCGTTTGTGAGCGTCTGCCCGCCTTTGACAGCCAGCCGCTTGCAGACCCGTGCCGCCAGCTTCGCTTCGATTTCTGTTTGCAGCGGCGCTTCATCCTCTTCAAAATCCTCCACCAAAGCCCGCAGCGCAGACGACGGATCGCCGCCGGAAAACAAGGCCGGCATGGCGCGCACCTGGAATGTGTTCGCGCCGAACTCCTCCACCTCAAAGCCAAAGTGATTCAAGAATGGCAGTTGAGGGGCCAGCGCCTTTGCGGATTGCGGCGGCAGGGTTACCACCTCTGGCGCGAGCAGGGACTGGGATGGGATGCTTTTCCTGTCATGCTGCGCCATCAATTTTTCAAACAGCACGCGTTCATGCGCCGCATGTTGATCGATCAAATACAGGCCATCCGGCCCCTCGGCGACAATGTACGTTGAACCGATCTGGCCAATGAGGCGGAGAAGGGGGACAGCGTTGAACGTTGAAGATTGGTAATTGGTAACTGGTAATTGATTTTCCGCATTCTGGATTCCGCTTTCTGTATTCTGAAACTGATCACTGCCTACTGACAACTGATCACTGGAATGTCCAATGCTCCAATCAATCCCAATTTCTCTCGGCTCTGATGGACCTGTCCGCGCTCCCCACAATTGCGGCGAGACCGAAGCCACGGGCGTGTACGCCAGCAATGCCTTGCGCGCCGACCTTTGCACAAAACTGAAAACGCGATCCTGGCTTCTAAAGCGCACTTCGGCTTTTGTCGGATGAACATTCACATCCACATCTTCGGGGGCGACCTCCAAAAACAAAGCCGTCAGCGGATACCGCCCCACCATCAGCAGGGTGTGATATGCCTGTAACAGGGCGGTGGTCAGCGAGAATTCCTGCACCCAGCGCCCATTGACGAAGAATGTGATTTCCCTTCGATTGGAACGCGTCAGCGACGTGGGGCTGATGAAACCTGTGAGCGACATACCCTCTTCGCGGTCCAGCACTTCGAGCATTTGCTTCGCTACATCCACGCCATACAGCGCGGCGAGGATTGCGCGCCTGTCGCCGTCGCCGGCAGTTTGCAGTGTGATTTGTTTGCCATCCGTTACTTTGAAGCGCACATTCGGGTAGGCCAGCGCATAGCGCGTGACTAAAGAATCGATCGCGCGGCGTTCGGTGACATCGGCCTTCAAAAACTTCAGCCGCGCGGGCACGTTATAAAATAAATTTTCCACGCGCAACACTGTCCCAACCGGCGCGCCGATTTTTTCAACTTTGCCTGAAATGCCGCCGTCAACTTTGAGTCTCGCGCCTTCTTTGGCAGAAGCGACTCTCGAAGTGATGGTCATGTTTGAAACGGAGCCAATCGAGGCCAAGGCCTCGCCTCGGAAGCCCAATGTCGAAATGTGGAACAGGTCTTCGGACTGAACCAGCTTCGAGGTCGCATGACGCGCGGCGGCCAGTTCCAATTCGTTCGCTGGAATCCCGCAGCCGTCATCCGCCACTTCGACCAGAGTCCGCCCGTCATCCGCAATTGAAATTGAAATATTTTTCGCGCCGGCGTCCAGCGCGTTTTCGGTCAACTCTTTCACAACAGACGCGGGGCGTTCAACAACCTCGCCCGCTGCGATCTGCGAAGAGACATCGGAAGATAAAAGACGAATGGGCATTGGCAGATTATAATCTCCGAATGCGTTTCACCGCCATTTTTTTCGACCTCGACGACACGCTCTATCCGCCCAGCACAAATTTGTGGATTGCCATCAAGCAGCGTATGAATGATTTTATGCGCGAGCGCATGAATATTCCCGCCGATGAAATTCCGGCATTGCGCGAAAAATATTATCTGCAATATGGCACCACCATGCGCGGCTTGCAGGCGAATCACCAGATCGATTCGGATGATTTCCTGGCATACGTGCATGACCTGCCCCTCGGCAGTTACCTGACCCCGGACCCGCTTCAACGCTCGGTCATCGCATCGCTCCCGACCCGCAACCTGATCTTTACCAACGCAGACTCTTCCCACGCTGAAAGAGTGCTGACCGCCCTCAACCTGCGCGACTTGTTTCCCGCCATCGTGGATGTGAACGCGGTCACGCCATACTGCAAGCCGATGCCCGAGTCGTTTGAGATTGCCATGAAACTGGCCGGCGAGACAGACCCCTCGCGCTGTGTGATGATCGATGACCTGCCCCGCACCACGCGCGCCGCGCGCGAGGCCGGCATGTTCAGCATTTTGTATGGCGGGTCAGCCAACGGCGATGCCGAAGCGCATTTCACCGACTGGAGCCAGTTGATTAATATTTTGGAGTGTCAACCGTAGCATGGCACTTATGTCGCTGTTGCATGTTGGGCGGCATAAGCGCCGCATTACAAGGAAAGTGAATGACAATGGAATCAAACAAAGCAACCATCGGCGCCCTGTTCTTCATCCTGCTTGTGGCCGGCACGAACGTGATCATGTACGGGGTGGTGCGCTCGATCATCCATTCCAGCCGCAAAGGGACGAATTTTTTCGAAGCGATGGGCAACATGTTCAACCCGTCGAATCAAAAAAAGGATGACACAATGGAGGAACTCCGCAAAAAGGTCGAAGAGTTGAACGGGGAAAAGAAGGATTAACCGCCGGGCGAAACATCCCGCGTTCTTACAAAATTCGCACAAAGAATTCAGCAAACGTTAATCACCGGCTGGTATCTTCGTGAAAGATACGCCAAAAATCTGGAGGCTGTTTTGAACAAAACCTTGAAGAATATATTAATTGTAATGGTGGTAGCCGTCATTGCGCTCGGCTCCTTTGCCGGCGGATTCGCGGCCGGTCACTTTTTGCCGGTTTCAGGCCTGCCTGGCATGGCAGACCCGAAACCCGCCACCGCCGCGCCGGAGCAGCAAGCGGCCACCCCGGCCGAACTGCAAAACACCTTTGCCCCTTTTTGGGAGGCCTGGAATCTCGTCCACCAAAATTATGTCGAGCAGCCGGTGGACGACGTGGCATTAATGCGCGGCGCGATCAACGGCATGATGGAGACGCTCAAGGTCGGACGCAATTATTACTACGATCCCAAACAACTTGAGGAACAAAACGCCGCCCTGAACGGCAAAGACTACGAAGGCATCGGCGCCTATGTGGATACCTCTGCTGAGTACCTGACCGTCATCAGCCCCATCAAAGGCTCGCCTGCCGACAAGGCCGGCCTGCGCCCCGGCGACCAGATCATTGCCATTGATGGCTTGGACATGACCGGCGTTGACCCCGAGGAAGCGCGCCAGAAAGTCCTAGGCCCCGGCGGCACGGAAGTCACCCTGACCATTTTACGCAAGGGCGTCAACGTCCCCTTTGATGTGAAGATCACCCGCGCCAAGATCGTCACTCCGCTGGTCGAATACGAACTGCGCCCCGACGGTATTGCCTACGTCCGCCTGGTGACTTTCGGCGACACCGCCGATGTGGAATTGAAAAAAGCCATTGAAGAAATGTTGGCGGAAAACCCGAAGGGATTGATCCTTGACCTGCGCAACAACGGCGGCGGCTACCTCGAGCAGGGCATTTCTGTCGCCTCTGAATTCCTGCCCAAAGACAAGGTCGTGGTGTATGAAAAATTCGGCGACGGCGAACTCACTGAATACAAATCACTCGGCGGCGGCTCCGCTGAAGATATTCCGCTGGTGGTGCTCATCAATGAAGGTTCCGCCTCCGCTTCGGAGATCGTGGCCGGCGCCCTTCAGGATTATGGACGCGCAAAATTGATCGGCACGCAAAGTTACGGCAAAGGTTCGGTGCAGAGTTTCATCCTGCTGCAAAACGACCAGGGCGCAGTCGGCGTGACCGTGGCGCTGTGGCTGACGCCCAACGAACGCTCCATTGACAAATTGGGACTTGCCCCGGATATTTATGTGGAAGTCACCGAAGCAGATTTCACCGCGGAGCGCGACCCCCAACTGGAGGCAGCCGTGCAAACTTTGCTGGCAATCGTCAGTGGCAGCCCGCTCCCGACCTCGATGCCATTGCCTACTGCAACGCCCACGCATGTCCCGCTCCCGTAAAGGAACAGGCAACGTTCGCGGAATGTGGCGCGTAAATAGAGGCGTACAAAATGAAAGGAGCATCTTATGTTTTACTTTAGTCCGACCTACCTGATGTACATGATCCCCGCCTTCATCCTGATGGCGCTGACATCATGGTATGTGAAATCGGCATATAACAAATGGAGCCGCGTGCAGGCCTCCAGCCGGCTGACCGGCGCGCAGGCCGCCCAGCGGCTGATCTCGACCGGCAGCCTGTACGGCGTGCAGATTCAAGGCACGGCCGGCAACCTCACCGACCACTATGACCCGCGCAACAAGACGCTCTACCTCTCGCAGGGCGTTGCCAGCGTTGCTTCGGTGGCATCAGTTGCCATCGCGGCGCACGAACTCGGTCACGCCATGCAGGACGCGGAGGACTACTTCCCGCTGCGCTTCCGCTCGGCGCTCGTGCCGGTCGTCAACATCGGCTCGAACCTAGGCTGGTTCCTGATCATGATCGGGCTGTTCCTGCGCTTCACCGAACTCGCCTGGCTGGGTGTGATGGTCTTCGCCGGTGGCGCGGTCTTTGCGCTGGCCACCCTGCCCGTGGAATTTAACGCATCGGCCCGCGCGAAGCAGCTGCTCGTGCAAACCGGCATCATCCAGACTGATGAGGAACAGCGCGGCGTCAATGCCGTGCTCAACGCCGCCGCATTGACCTACGTGGCCGGGCTGATCACTGCCATTCTGCAATTGCTGTACTATGCCACGCTTGTCGGCGGTTCCGGCCGGCGGCGAGGTTGAAAAATTTAACACACACCGGGAAGGCAGGCGCGAAGCCTGCCTTTTTGTTTTTATGTATACCGCACTCGGTCAAAATTGCGCTTTTTTTAAAGGTGGAAAGCGCAATTTTGACCGTGGGTATTATATAATACCTGCCTATGAAGAAATTCTTCGTTGTCATCATCCTGTTTCTGGGGATCGCAGTCATCGCGATCAGCTTTAGCGAACTTGAAACGATCATCATCACCCTGCAACACGCCCACTTGGGATTCTTCATCCTCGCGATTCTGATTCAAATGGTCTGGTTCATCACCACCGGGCGGATGTACCAGTCCATCTATCATCTGCTTGGCATTGACGAGTCGATTCTGACTCTCAGCCGCATTGCCACAGCGGCGAACTTCATCAACGTGGTGGCGCCAACTGCCGGCGTGGGAGGAATCGCTCTCTTCGCGTCCGAAGCCCGCCGGCGCGGACATCCCGCCGGAAAAGTAACGGTCGCCGCCGCCTTGTTCCTCCTGCTTGACCAGGCCGCCTTCCTGTGCGTGCTGGCGCTGGGACTGATTGTGCTTGTGCGCCGCAACAACCTGACCGGGGGTGAAATCTGGGCCTCACTTTTGCTGCTAGGAACTGCTGTCACATATGCATTCGTGTTATACCTCGGCTATTGGTCAGAGGAAAAACTTGGAAACCTGCTGGCGAAAATTGCGCGGGGCGTCAACCGCGTTGTCAGGTTCTTTCGCAAAGAGGATTACCTGAGCGAAAACCGCGCGCATGAATTTGCCCATGAAGTTTCGGAGGGTTTTGCCGGGCTTACCGAGCAGCCATCCAGCCTGGTGCGGCCGGTGTTATGGGGAATTTTAGACAAAGCCCTCTTGATGCTTGTGCTTGTGTGCGCCTTCCTTTCCTTTGAAGTGCCTTTCTCTGCGGGCACCATCATCGCCGGCTTTTCCATCGCCTATTTGTTTTTGATCGTCTCGCCCACCCCTTCCGGCATCGGCATTGTCGAAGGCTTGATGCCGCTTGCGCTGACTTCCCTGCGCGTGGACTGGAGCCAGGCGGTGGTCATCACGCTCACCTACCGCACTGTTACATTCTGGGTTCCGTTCGGGGTCGGCGCGTGGGCCTTTCGCTCGCTGCACACAGGCGGGGAAGAACCCTCCGCGGCCTGACCATGCTCCATCGTCTGCTCGATTTCTGGAAGCAGGATGAGAACACCACGCCGAATTTTTCCGCGTGGAAGACAACCCCGCCGCGCGCGGCGCAGACGTATCCCTTCCCGACCGATTTGCCTGCCTCCCTCCAAGAGACATTATCCACCCGCGGCATTGACCGCCTCTACTCCCACCAACTCTCCGCGTGGATGAACGTGCGCGCCGGGAAAAACATCATCCTCGCCACCGGCACCGCCAGCGGAAAGACGCTTGCCTACAACCTGCCCATCCTCGCGGAGATGATTCACAACCCCGAAACGCGCGCGCTGTATTTATTCCCAACCAAAGCGCTGTCTCAGGATCAACAATCCAATCTCCAGTTTTTTCAATCGAAAATCGTAAATCTGAAATCATCAATCTATGATGGCGACACCCCGCAACCCTCCCGACCATCCATCCGCAGAAATGCGCGCATCGTGCTTTCAAACCCGGACATGCTGCACACGGGCATCCTGCCGCATCACGCCAGCTGGAGTGATTTCTTCTCCAATTTGAAATTCATCGTCATAGACGAAGCCCACACCTACCGCGGAGTCTTCGGCTCGCACGTCGCCAACGTCATCCGCAGGCTCAAACGCGTGGCGGAATTTTACGGCGCGCGCCCGTATTTCATTCTGGCGTCTGCGACCATCGGCAACCCAAAGGAACTCGCGGAAAAACTTATCGAAGAGCCCGTTGAATTAATTGACAACGACGGCTCGTCGCGCGGCGAGCGCCACTTCATCATTTACAATCCACCGGTCACCGACCATTCACTCGGCTTGCGAAAAAGCAGCCTTCTTGAAAGCGTGCGCCTCGCAACTGACTTGTTGAATCACAATGTCCAGTCGGTTGTGTTTGCGCGAACAAGAAGAAGCGTTGAAATTCTGCTCACATATTTACAATCGTCAATCGCCAATCGTCAATCGTCAATTCGCGGTTATCGCTCCGGTTACCTCCCGCACCAGCGCCGCGAAATTGAACAGGGACTGCGCGACGGCTCGGTCAAAACTGTCGTCGCCACGAATGCGCTCGAATTGGGCATCGACATTGGCGGGCTGGGCGCGGCGATCCTGGCCGGGTATCCGGGCACCATTGCCAGCGCGAGACAGCAGTCGGGTCGGGCGGGGCGCGGCGATGATCCCGCAGTGTCGGTGCTGGTTGCGTCGCCCAATCCTCTCGATCAGTTTCTCGCGCATCATCCCGAATATTTTTTCGGCAGTTCGCCGGAACAGGCATTGCTCAACCCGAATCATCTTTTGATTTTGCTCGAGCATCTGCGCTGCGCCATGTTCGAATTGCCATTCAAAAAAGGCGACGGCTTCGGGGGCATCTCTGATGAACTGCTCGATGAATACCTCGAATTTCTGGTTGCGAATCGAGACGCGCATTTCTCGAACGAAAAATATTTTTGGATGAAAGACCAATATCCCGCCGCGAATATTTCACTGCGTTCCGCGTCGCCGCAAAGCGTTGTGTTACAGGCGGCCGCAGACGATGGACGACCAACAACCATCGGCACAGTGGATGGTGAATCTGCTGCGTGGATGGTGCACCCCGGCGCAATCTACATGCACGAAAGCCAGCAGTATTTTGTGCAGGAATTTAATTTCGCAGAACGCATCGCGCATTTGATTCCGGTCGGCCTTGATTATTACACCGAGGCGCAGCAACGCTCCGAGATCGAAGTGCTGTCTCAATCGGATCACGCCGCCATACCCGGCGGCGAAAAATGTTACGGCGAGATTCAGGTCACCACGCAGGTTGCCGGTTTCAGAAAGATCCGCTGGTTCACTTATGAAAATTTGGGCGAAGAAGCGCTGGACATGCCCCCGTCCGAATTGCAGACCACCGGCTACTGGCTTTCCCTTTCCGAAGAAACAGTCTCGCATCTGCGCGAGGCCGGGGTCTGGTCCAACAGCCCAAACGACTACGGCCCCGACTGGGCGAAAATCCGCGACCGCGTGCGCGCGCGTGACAATTATCAATGCCAGGTCTGCGGCGTGACCGAGAACGGCCCTTCGACGGAGCTCAGGACAAGCCGCCAGCATGACGTGCATCACAAGACTCCGTTTCGCGCCTTTGTGCGTGACGGAGTGATTGATCGCGCACAAGCCAACCGGCTTGAGAATCTCACCACCCTCTGCCCGGCCTGCCATAAAAAAGTGGAGCAGAACGTCCGCATCCGCAGCGGACTGGCCGGGATGGGATTCGTCCTCGGCAACCTCGCGCCGCTCTTCCTCATGTGTGATCCGCGTGATTTGGGAATTCACACCGACCCGGCTTGGCCGCCGGCCAACGGCCAGCCGTCTATCGTTTTGTACGACCGCGTCCCTGCGGGAATTGGATTCAGCCAAAAGTTATTTGAAATCCATGACGAGCTAATTCAACGCGCGTTTGAATTGGTGAGTCAATGCGAGTGTGAAGACGGCTGTCCCTCCTGTGTGGGCCCCGGCGGCGAGAACGGCATCGGCGGAAAAGTGGAAACATTGGAAATCCTCAAGGAGTTATTATGAAAATAAAAAATAAAATTTTGATGATCGCCCTTGTCACTGTTATGCTTGCCTGTAGTGTGCTTAACACTCCCGCCGCGCCAGTTGACCTGCCCGCATCTGCGACCGTGCCGGTGGCGGCTGAAATAAACCCCACCTTTACCCCGATCTCCACTTTCACCCCGTCCGCGCCGACCAGCCCGCCGCCGACACCCATCCTGAGTCAATTGCTCACAATGGAATCCGTGCCGTTTAGCGAGACGGGTAACGCGCCGCCCTACACCATCACCGCGCAGATTCCTTTCCTGCAAGGCCCGCACGACGCGCGCGTGACAGCTTTCAACATGCTGTTGAATCAAACCGTTCAGGATGAGATCAACCAGTTCAGAAGCGACACCCTGGCTTTTGCGCCCAATCCGCCGCTTGCGGCCGGCAGCAGTTTTGACCTGACATATTCCGTCATCGGCCAGCGCGGGGATGTGTGGAGCCTCAAGTTTGACATCTCGATCTACGTGGACGGCGCGGCGCATCCCGCTCATTACAGCACAACCCTGAACTACGACCTGCAAAACGGGAGCGTGATTTACCTCGACCAGCTTTTCTTCCCCGGCTCACCCTACCTGCAAGTTGTGTCTGACTACTGCAAGGCGCAGCTTGCCGCGCGCGATATCGGCTTTGACATGTTCTCGGCCGGCGCAGACCCCCTGCCGGAAAATTATCAGCGCTGGAATATTTCAGATGCCGGGCTGACCATCACCTTCGACGAATATCAGGTCGCGCCCTACGCGGCCGGCCCGCAGATCGTAGTCATTCCCTTTGCTGAACTGCAGGGCAGCATCAACCCGCAAAGCGCGGCCGGGCTGTTTATTCAATAGTACAAGGTGACAGTCACTTTTAAAGTGACTGTCACATGAAGGATGTTCAATGCCCCATCAACGCGATATCAGCCTGCTTTTTTCCACGCGCATCATCCGCCTGTTTTGTTACGGATTTCTCTCGGTGGTGCTGGCGCTCTATCTCGCCGAAACAGGCTTCGACGAAAAGTTGATCGGCCTGCTTTTCACGTTGACCCTGGCCGGCGACGCCGGCATCACGTTATGGCTCACCACCCACGCGGACCGCTTCGGGCGCAGGAAAACCCTGTTGATCGGAGCCCTGCTCATGGCCGGGGCGGGAGCCGTGTTCGTCATCACGAATAATATTATTTTGTTGATGGCCGCCGCCATCATCGGAGTCATCAGCCCGGGCGGGAACGAGATCGGCCCTTTCCTTGCGATGGAACAGGCCGGGCTGACACAGTTGATTCCCAATGAACAGCGCACAAAATTTTTCGCGTGGTACAACATGGTTGGGTCGTTCGCCACTGCAACCGGCGCGCTGGCGGGTGGATGGTTTGCGAAAATTTTGCAAAACAATGGCTGGAGTCAACTGGAAGCATACCGCTTTGTGTTGATGGGTTACGGGCTTGGCGGAATTTTACTTTTGATTTTGTTTATGGGTGTGTCGCCGGCCATCGAAGTGACGGATGTCAAAACCGATGTGAAAAAAACCCTCGGCTTGCATC
>Ga0233425_10009063_pt1 | contig 12830 bp, 10 predicted proteins | sample Watercolumn_Towu_2_FD_181712 | JGI IMG/M metagenome (GOLD analysis project Ga0233425, IMG submission 181712) | Freshwater microbial communities from Lake Towuti, South Sulawesi, Indonesia - Watercolumn_Towuti2014_140_MG | ecosystem: Environmental > Aquatic > Freshwater > Lake | place...
ATCAGGGAATGGAAGTCGGCCCTGAATCAGTTCAGCATCATGTTTGAAGACAGACTGCCTAGCTTTTGAAAGAAAAGCCATTTACACAAAATTCTTTACACGCCCTTCTTGAGGGGTGCCTGCAATAGGTGCATATGCTTTCTTTGTTTTTTATGTGATCAGTTGATAGTTAAATTTTATTTTTTCAAATTTTGAATCGTACTTTTTTGAAAATTAATAAACCATTCAATTGTGATGCCTACTCGAATAGTTGTATGGTTCGAGATGTGTTGCTAACCACAGTAATGGTTCTCCTGTCTGACTTCGGTTTGCTTACACAAGCGGATGGAGCGATCTTTGCGCTTGTGGTAAGTGTAGTCGTGCCGGAACTAGCTCCATATATGCTGCTTTCAGTTTGTATGTTTCAGGGTGCTGCTGGGCTTTCAGTTCTGTGGTGGTATCTCGGGACGGCAATTGTTGGTGGATGTATGGTTGTGCGGTTTTTAGTGGGACGCGGTGCTGCTTCAGTCCTAAATTCGCCTGTTGCTCCACTGCTGGGGATGGCGATTATAGTGGTATTATATGGGACTATTGCCTCTTTCGCCAATGAGATGCTTGGCGGTTATCCTCAAGATTTAACACGATCACCGGTTCTTGTCGGTGTCCTTATGGTTGGGATGATTTGTATCGGAGTCATAAGTGCTTTTGAATTATTTCGTGATGAGTGCTTCCCCAAACGGATTTTACTGGTCGTTGGTGTTCTAGTTTGTAACGCATTGTTTGTTGCCGCTGTTAAGATTTTCATAGGGCCCTTTGTGTTTGTCCATGCGAGTGAGTTGGCAGGTCTAGAAGAAGCAGCGCAATTAGTTGTACCTACTTCTTTCGGTTTCCCAAGAATTACTGGAACATATTTGACTCCTAATGGATTTGCCCTGTGCTATGCTTTGGTTGCATTGATGCTATTGCTCAGAGCAAATTATCAAAAAATAACATGTCGGTATATTTTTGGATATTTTCTTCTGGGCAGTATTCTTTCGGTACTTTCTTGTTCAAAAGCGATCCTGATTTTTTTCGGATTGTCCATTTTTGTCTTGTTGATCCATAATTACAAGGCGATGCTGTCAATGACATTATTGTTGGGGGCAGCCATTATAGTGGTGATTCCAAAAGTAGGCCTTGAGCGTTTTCTGGATGGATTTAGGATACCGAGTTTCGCAGAAGGGAGCTATCGTGCGGACAGTTGGTCGTTGACTGTTAACTCATTCTCTTTGTTCGACTGGATTTTTGGCACAGGCCTGTCGGCGTGGCCCCAATTTTTTCAGCAGAACTTAGGGTACAAGTTGTCTGATCCACACTCATACATTCTGTCAATTCCAGGGACGTTCGGAATTCTCGGGGTGTTCTTCTATTGTATGGTTGCCCTTATCCTTGGAAAGGTTCTTTTTGTGTCAAGCGGGGGTGGGCGTGCCTTGGCGGCCTGTTTGTTGGGATTGTTCTTCGTCAAGGATGCAGTCAGCATTCCATACTTGCTTGGCAATACTCCTGTTACAATTTTGGTTTGGATATTGCTATCAGGCTGCTTGCTGTTGTCAAAACAACCTGTGGTTAGGGGAAGCAAGCTAAGTTTTTTATGACCTCATTTAGCCGCAATGTTATTTCAAATGCCTCCGCACATGCGCTTGGAAGTATTATTCAATTCGTCCTGGGGGTATGCCTTGCCCGTTGGCTTACAACTGTAAATTACGCAGCCTATGTGACTGCTGTCGCGTTGATTGGTGTGACCGAGATGCTTTCAGATTTTGGTCTCAGGATTTGGGCGCAGCGTCGTTTCGCATCGGTGCAGGGCAACGCGGTGGAGACGGGGGAAGTTTTTTGTCATTCCATCGTCGTTAAGGTTTTATTCTCTTTAATTTTTGGACTGCCGTTGGTTGTGTATCCGTGGATGGGGTTAACTCTTGGTGAGGCAGTGATTGCTGTGTGTATTGCGGTGACACAGCCAAGCACAGACCCTCTGTTATGGTTTTTGCGTGGCCGAGAACGCCTAGACATAGAAGCCTCTGTATTGTTTGCCTGGCGTTTCGTAAATGCACTTTTTATTATCTTGGCTGCATGGAGTGGTGCAAGTATTGATATGCTTCTCACGCTTTGGTTTGCTATCAATGTAGCACGGGTTTTCATTGAGTCGAGATTCGAGCTGTTAAAACCTGCACGCCAGTACTTGAATCAGTTGCCTACCGTTATACATGTTAATGAACTTTTGCGAGCGGCAAAAGAGGCATTTCCCATAGGCATTTCTTTTGCCCTTATGTCCTTTTATCATCGCCTAGGAGTCTTCTTGATCGGGGAGCGAGGAAATTCTCTCGACGTTGCTCAATTTGGAGCTGTTTTTACTCTGGTTGCCTCAGCGGGGTTTGTTGGAACAAGTATTACAGTGTCTGGTTTTCCTGCGCTGTCGCGGGCAATAGGCAAGGGACTGAATCGTGAAGCCGAAGCGATAGCGTATAGAAAAATTAAACTTATCGCGTTGATCTTTCTCCCGGCCTGCCTTGTGGGGATGGCCTTGGCTCCTGGAGTGATAACTTTGCTCTATCCTGCAAAATTTTTTCCTGCCGCAGAGGCTATGCCCATGCTTCTTGCGGCATTGTTTTTGTCAATTGTTAATTTTGCGATGAAATATATACTGAACGGGCTTCTACATAACTGGTGGGATGCAATATCAGCAGTGTTGGGTATTCTTGTCTTTTCTTTGGTGTGCCTCTTGCCGAGGTGGTCTTTTCAGCCTGCTGGGGCAGCCTTTGCTTGGTGTGCAGCCGAGATGGCCGTATTTGTGGTCAAGGCGATTGTGCTGAAGGTTGACGGGCGTCTTTCTCTGCCAATATTACCTGTTGTCGGCATGGTATTTCTGTTTTTGTGGTGCACAGCATGGTTTTCTGGGCCACCTATTATGGATATCTATAGGAGTTACGTGCGGTGATTTTACGTGGAGCACATAGCGAATTTCCAAAACTCGCGGAGGAATGTGTCGCATGTTCAGGGGCGTCCTTTACTGATTTCGTAGAGTCGAACAATCACCAAATATTACGCTGTTGTGACTGTGGACTGTTGTTGGTCTCACCGCGTCCTTCCGAAGGAGACATCAAGAAGCTGTTCGAGGATGAATACATCGGTGATGAGAATCGTGTAACCTTTGATTTTACAGCGATGAGGGTTGAGAGTTTAAGGCGGGAGGTCAATCGTATAAAAAGGTTGATGCCCGGAGGCGGCAGGCTTCTTGATGTGGGCACGGCATCAGGGGCCTTCTTGGCTTGTTTTTGTGGTGATCCTAATTGGAAGGTTGAAGGGCTGGAGCCATCTAAGTTTGGTGCCAAGGCAGCTGCCCGTATGACGGGGTGTGTAGTGCATCAGGGCTTTCTTCGCGATCAGGGATTCGCGGCGGAAGCGTTTGATGTGATTACCTCACTGGATGCCTTCATGTTTCACCCGGAACCAAAGATGGATCTTTTGGAAATATCTCGTATTTTAAGGCCAGGTGGGTTGCTGGCTATAGAGATTCCTGGGTTGCGGTTCCGGTTGCTCAAAAATAAGGGTTTTTTGTGCCGTTTGATCTACCGAGTTCCTGTGCGTTTGAATGCAGGGGTGCACCTTTTTTATTACACTCGCAGAACACTTGGAATGTTGGTCCGGCAGTTTGGCTTTGAAGAAGTGGCTGTGTTTCCGGAACAGTCCCCCCTCTACGGCTCATGGTATACGAAAATTGGCAACTGGGCATATTTTGGGTTGACGAATGTTTTATATCGCATCTCAGGAGGATTTCTTAATGTCGTTCCCAAAGAGTTTATAGTATACCGGAAGGCAGAGAAATGACTACCTCAGGGTATGCTAATTTTCTGACGGCAATAGGCCATACGGTGCGACATCTGGATGGAGTGTATTGGTTTAATACCCAGCCGCATGTGTATATGAGCTTTCCGTTTGACGCACATGTGTCACCAAGTAGCATTGATGTCCAGGCGATATTGCAAGGCGATGGTTGGATAATTCGCCACCCGTGTGATTTGGAGGTGGGACGACCAAGCTACCGGATTGTAATCGATTCTCCCAAGTACGGGATGGAAAGCCTTTCTGGGAAGGCCCGTAATCAGACTCGCAGAGGACTGGAACAGTGCGATGTTGGCCCCATTTCGTTCGATGAGCTCAAGCGGTATGGCTTGAAACTAAACCGTGACACTATGGTTAGGCAGGGCCGGACAATAGCCTCGTCATTTGATAGATATTGGATCAATTATTATAGCTGCGCTTCGGTTGCTGACGGAGCGGAAGCCTGGGCCGCTTTTGCCGAGGGTGGACTGGCGGCTTATCTGATTGCGTTCGTTATGGAGGATGTTTCGCATATTTTGATAGTCCGTTCTTCGTATAGTTTGTTGAAGAGTTATCCCAATAACGCACTTATTTATGGGTATGTCCAAGACACCCTTGGGAATGGCCGGGTGAGAGAAGTATCCATTGGCCTTGAGTCCATTCAGGAAGGGATGGACTCTTTGGACCATTTTAAGTTGGGAATGGGCTTCAGGTTGAAACCAGTTGGGCAGCGTGTCCATTTTGCCCCAAGCATTGACAAGGTACTACGCGCCGGTGGATTGAAGGCTATGCGGTGGCTTTTGGGACTCGGAATGGGAGGAGAGAGAAGCTCCAAGCTGGCAGGTTTGTTGCGTTGGTATTCAGAACAACCGATGGTGAGATGACTTGGTTTGGATCATGTTGGCGGGGGCTCTCGTTTTGGTCTATATATATGGCGGTTATGCGCTACTGCTAAAGATAATAGCCTCGTTTCATGGGGGACAGACTAGCCCCTCGCCTTGCCGTGATGAAGAGTTGCCATCTGTTACAGTCTTGATCACCGTGTATAATGAAAAAGATGGCATCGAGGAGCGCATCAAGAATGTGCTGGCATGCGCGTATCCTGCCGAACGCCTTGAGATACTTGTGGCCTCTGACGGTTCTACGGATGGCACGGATGGGTGTGTCGCCGCAATGGAGGACGCACGGGTTAAGTTGTTTCGTCCGGCTGTCCGTCGAGGGAAAACCGATACGCAAAATCAGGCTGTTGCGCGTGCCGTGGGTGAACTGCTTGTCTTCACCGATGCGGCTACTCGCTTTGCGCCGTTATTCTTGAGAGAAATTGTCCAGCCCTTCTCTGATCAATCTGTTGGGGGTGTCGATGGGCATCTTCTGTTTGTCTCTGATCCAGGAATCGGATTGTCACAAAGTCAAGGACGTTATTGGCGGCAAGAGTTACAGATTCGTACCTTGGAGTCGGATCTAGGGATTTTGGCTGTTGCCTCTGGCGCATGCTTGGCCGTTCGGCGCAAGTTGTTTCGCCCTATGCTGCAAACTGTAGGCGAGGACTGCTTGGTGCCGCTGGATGTTGTTGATCAGGGGTATAGGATGGTGCATGCAACAAGAGCGGTTGCTTATGACCAGATGGATAGCGATTCCGCCAAGGAATTTAAAACGAGAGTCAGAATGACACTGCGGAATTGGCAAGGCACATGGAATTACCCGAGATTGTTGAATCCATTGCGGCACCCAGGAATCGCCTGGGGGTTATGGTCGCATAAGGTGCTGCGGTGGCTTTCTCCCTTCTTTTTGCTTGTGTGGTTGTCTGGGAGTCTGAGGGTGTTTTTGTTGGGGGACGGTTGGGCGACTGCCGCTATTCCTGGGATGTCTTTTATTTTTATTGCCGGTGTCGCTGTTGTTGCGGAGTTGTTCGCATGGCGAGTGAGATGGCTTTCGCTCGTATTCAGTTTTTGCCTTGCGAATTACGGTTTTTTGGTTGGGGTGATTAGGGCCCTCCTTGGCAATAAGGTTACGGTGTATCGCTAGACGTAACTTTTTTGAGTTGTCTATCTCTATGACCATGTGCGGAGAGCCTTTAAGCGAATATGAACAATAAATTTATAGCGTTTGCTTTGCCAGAGATCGGTGAGGATGAGATTGCCGAAGTCGTAGATTCGCTTCGCTCTGGTTGGGTTACCACCGGCCCTAAGACGAAAAGGTTTGAGTGTGATTTTGCAGAGTGGCTTGGAGGGGGGGTCGAGGCTGTCGCAGTAAATTCGGCGACCGCCGGGTTACATTTGGCCTTGGAGGCTGTCGGTATAGGCGTAGGCGATGAAGTGATTACCACGCCTTACACCTTTACGGCAACAGCGGAGGTGGTGCGATATCTCGGTGCACACCCGGTCTTTGTCGATATTGATCCGCATACATTGAACATCGATGCAGCAAAGATTGAAGCGGCAATCACGGAAAGGACAAAAGCCATAATTCCAGTCCATTTTGCTGGGTTGCCTTGCGAGATGAGTGCTATTTTGCGTCTTGCCAGGAAGTATAATTTGAGAGTTGTTGAAGATGCAGCCCATGCCTTACCTGCTCAGATAAAAGGTGATTTGATTGGCACTCTGGCGAGTGATGCAACGGTTTTCAGCTTTTATGCCACCAAGACTATCACTACGGGGGAAGGAGGGATGGTGGTGACGCGTAACCCAGATGTTGCCGCACGGTGCAGGGTGATGAGGCTTCATGGAATTAGTCGTGATGCGTTTGACCGCTATGTCTCTAGCAAGCCAGCTTGGCATTATGAGGTGATTGCACCGGGCTTTAAATATAACATGACCGATATCGCCGCTTCCATGGGCATCCATCAGTTAAAAAAAGCGTGGATTTTTCAGAAACGTCGGCAGGAAATGGCGGAACGGTATCATCAGGAATTGTCTGATCTTCCCCTGGAATTGCCACCGAACGCCCAGGCTGGTGACCTCCATGCTTGGCATTTATATGTCATTCGTCTTATGGCTGGAGACGCCGTTCTTGATCGTGACACGTTCATCGAGAGAATGGCGCAATACGGGATTGGTTGCAGTGTCCATTTTATCCCGTTGCACCTGCACCCATATTGGCGAGATACATACGGCCTCAAGCCGGAAGATTTTCCCAATGCTTTGCAGTTATACCGCAATGCTGTGAGTTTGCCGCTTTACACCCGCATGACAGATGAGGACCAGACCCGCGTAATATGTGCAGTGAAGGAAATATTGTCCTGACGATACAATGGCAAAAAGGCTCTTCGATATTTTTTTTTCTAGTCTAGGGCTGATGGTGTGTGCCCCATTTTTCTTGTGTGCAGCTCTTTGGATTAAAGCCGATTCTCATGGGCCTATTTTTTTTCTGCAAGAACGGGTCGGACGGCATGGGCGTATTTTTCGAATTATAAAATTCCGCACCATGATTGTAGATGCGGAGGCTCGCGGGTTGAAACTGACAGTTGGGAAAGATGAGAGGATAACGCGCAGTGGAAGGCTGTTGCGGAAATATAAACTTGATGAGTTCCCTCAACTGTTGAATGTGCTAAAAGGCGAGATGAGTTTAGTCGGGCCTCGACCCGAGGTGCCAGAATTTGTTAATGAATATCCTGAAGCAGCAAGGAGAATCGTGCTGTCTGTCCTTCCTGGATTGACAGACTATGCTGCTTTGGAGTTTCGTGATGAGAATGAACTATTGGCAAGATCTGCCAACCCGCGCCAAGAATATATTGAGAGTATTCTTCCCATGAAGATCCAGCTTTACCTTAAGTATGTTAGAGAACAGTCATTGGTGCTTGATAGTTATTTAATTGTCAAAACAGTTTTTAGAATTTTTTTATAATGCCTGAGGGGGAATACAGCATGCAGTCCAGGCCCGGGCGTTATGCCATACGCAATATCTTCAGCGAGAAATATGCATGAAAACTGCAATCGCCAAGATTTTTTTTAACCGTTGGGCCGCCTTTGCCCATGACGTGTTATGTATTCCTTTTTCTTTGTTGTTAGCCTACTGGTTGCGGTTCAATTTAAGTGATGTTCCCTCACAGTATTTGGATGGGGCGAAAATAATGCTTTTCGTCGCCATCCCTGCACAGGCTTCTTTGTTTTGGATCTTAGGTTTCTATCGCGGTTTTTGGCGTTTCGCCTCGCTCCCAGACTTGGTGCGCATTATCAAAGCTGTTATTGGTGGTGCGGCATTCTGCGCACTGGTCGTTGTAGTTTTCTTACGGGTTGGCGTTGTGCCTCGTTCTGTCGTTATTTTGTATCCAATCTTGCTTGTTTTGTCGTTATCGGGATCGCGCATTTTTTATCGTTACCTGAAGGACCACCACCTGTACCTGCCTCGAAAGAGCGGTAAGCGGGCCTTGATTGTAGGGGCTGGCCGGGCTGGGGATTCGTTGGTAAGGGATCTGCTTGGCTCGGAACTCTATCAACCCTTGGGCTTCTTGGACGACGATGTGCACACCCACGGACGGGAAATTCGTGGGGTTAGAGTCTTGGGAGGCTGCGGTGACTTGGAGCCGATCACTAAACAGTTGGACATCCAGACGGTCCTCTTGGCCATTCCTTCGGCTCCGCGCGGTTTTGTGGCGGGCATGATTCGCGAGTGCGCTCGTCTTGGTGTGAAGTGTAAGACCTTGCCCTCGTTGCTGGAGCTCACCGGGCAGCAAATCCAATCTAAACACCTTCGCGATATTACGGTGGACGACCTTCTGGGGCGTGATTCCGTTAAGCTCGATAATGCGGCCATTGCCGATTGTCTGACAGGCAAGACCATCCTGGTGACTGGAGGTGGAGGGTCCATCGGTTCCGAGCTCTGTCGGCAGATTGCCAAAAGCGGCCCTAGGCGTCTGATTATCTTCGAACACAGCGAGTTTAATCTTTATGCCATCGAGCTGGAGCTGCTGGGAAAATTCCCCGATCTTGATTTGGTGGCCGTGCTAGGCGATGTCAAGATCGAGAGCCGGGTGGCATGGACCTTTATGGAATATCAGCCCGAGGTGGTGTTTCATGCCGCTGCCTATAAGCACGTGCCAATGGTGGAGAAGAATTCTGTTGAGGGTATCCGCAATAACATTGTCGGCACTAGGGTGGTGGCGGATGCGGCCGATCGTTTTGGCGTCAAGCGGTTTGTGCTGGTGTCCACCGACAAGGCGGTCAATCCGGCGAATGTAATGGGCGCCACCAAGCGGATTGCCGAGTTGTATTGTCAAAACCTGGCGCAGCGCTCTAAAACCAAGTTCATTACCACCAGGTTCGGCAATGTGCTGGGCTCGGCAGGTTCAGTAGTGCCGCTTTTTGAGCAACAGATCAAGTCCGGTGGCCCTGTAACAGTAACGCACAAAGACATCACCCGTTATTTTATGACCATTCCAGAGGCGGTTGGTTTGATCCTTCAGGCAGGGGCCATGGGCCAGGGGGGTGAGATTTATGTCTTGGAAATGGGGGAACCTGTTCTGATCCGGACTCTAGCGGAGCAGATGATTCGCCTGTCCGGTCTGAAAGTGGGTGAGGATATTCAAATACAGTATACGGGCCTCAGACCAGGAGAAAAATTGTATGAGGAGGTCTTTCACTCCAGTGAGGGAGTGGTTGGCACCGAGCACCCCAAGCTGCAGCTGGCCCAGGCTAGACTGGTGGATTGGCAGTGGCTTGTCCAGGAGTTGGATGCCTTGAATGTGGCGGCTGCTGATCGTGATCCAGCACAGCTCATGGCGCGCTTGAAAGCAATTGTGCCAGAGTACAGCGGCGGAGGGCTTGTGATAGCGGAGGCAGAGCGCCCAGCGGGTGAGATCAGGGAGGTGCCCAGGCGTCTTGCCCTGGTGGGTTGATTTGCTTTTCGCTGGCCCGCTGCATTCTGCGGTGTCCGGACGACGCTTCTCTTGCTGATCTTGATCCCAGGGGTAGTGACGCTAAATATCTTTGAGGTTGATTGATGCGCGTTGCCATCATAGGAATTTTTGTGGTTGTTCTGGGATGTTTTTTCATCACGCGAGCGACAGCGACTGAAGAGCCGCCCCTGCTACTGGCAAAAGTCTACGGCTGGGAGAGCGACGATGATCCTTCCCAGTATTTAGTAAGCGAAAAGTACGATGGGGTAAGGGCCTACTGGGATGGTGAGCTGTTGCGGTTCCGCAGCGGTCGTCCGGTGGCCGCACCTACTTGGTTTGTGAACGGCCTGCCGAAGGTTCCGTTGGATGGGGAGTTGTGGATTGGGCGCGGATCCTTCCAGCGTCTGGCTGGTATCGTCAAAAAACAGTCGCCGGTTGACGAAGAGTGGCGTGAGGTGCAGTTTATGGTATTCGAGCTGCCCGGCGCGGCTGGAACCTTCAGGGAGCGAGCCGCTCAAATCACGAAGCTCGTCGCAAGCGCGCGGCTGCCATGGCTGCAGGCCGTGCCGCAGTTTCTGGTTTCTGACCAGCAGGGGCTCAGGAAGCGTCTGGCCGAGGTGGCTGAGTCCGGGGGAGAGGGTTTGATGCTGCACCGTGCCGTTGCCCTCTATCATGGCGGGCGCAGCGCGGATCTGCTAAAGGTCAAGCTTTGGCTGGACGATGAGGCCACGGTGGTTGCCCATCGTCCGGGCATTGGCAAGTATCAGGGGATGCTGGGGGCACTGGAGGTAGAAACCGCGGAGGGCCTACGGTTCCTGGTCGGCACTGGGTTTACCGGACAGGAGCGCAGCGAGCCGCCGCCGGTGGGGTGTCGCGTTACTTATCGCTATTCCGGTCTGACCAAGGGCGGCTTGCCACGGTTCCCCGTCTTTCTACGGATCAAGGAGGATTTATGACTCCGTTTGTGCTCCCGCTCCGTCTCACCGCTCCTTGATAAACTCAATCTTGGCCTGGGCCGGTTTCAGCGCCGCATCGGTTTCGATCACGATGGTCACTTTGTAGTCCCTCTCCATCTCCGCCAGATCGGCCCGTTTCTTGTTCAGCAGATAGTGCCCCACCTCCATGGGAAGCAGGCAGTGGACCGTGGCGACATTCTTCCGGGTCACCCCGGTCTGGATCTGGCGTAGAAAGGCCAGGGCCTGGGTCTCCACCGACCGCACCAAGCCATGGCCGTGACAGTATTCGCAGGTCTGGTAGTTGCCGGTCTGGATCGGCGCCCCCATCCGTTGCCTGGAAATCTCCATCAGTCCGAATTTCGAGATCCGCGAAAAATCCACCTTGGCCTTGTCGCGCTTCATGCTCGATTTGACCTTCTTTTCCACCTCTTTGATGTGGCTCAGCGGCCGCATGTCGATGAAGTCGACCACGATCAGGCCGCCCAAGTCTCGCAGCCGTAATTGCCGCGCCAATTCTTCCGCCGCCTCCATATTGGCGAGGAAGATGGTGTCCTCGAAGTTCTTGTCTCGTCCAGTGCTCCCCGAGTTGACGTCGATGGCCACCAGGGCCTCGGTGGGATTGATGACGATGGAGCCGCCGGATGGCAGCTTGACCGTAGGCTTGAAGATCTGCTCAATCTGTTCTTCGATGTTGTAAGAATTCAAGAGCGGCCTCGGTCCCTTGTGCAGACGGGCCGTGGTCTTCTTGCGTTGGGCGGCGGGTAGCAGGGCCAGAAAGTTTGAGACCTGGTCGAAGGCGTCCTGGCTGTCCACCAGGATCTCCTCGATGTCGCTCGAAAAGTGATCCCGCAGGAAGCGGTCGATAATGGATTGTTCTTTGTACAGCAGGGCTGGCGCTGGAGCGCTCTGGCCCTTGGCCTTGATTTCGCTCCAGAGCTTGATCTGGTAGCGCACGTCGTTGGTCAGGGCTGTCTTGGTGATGCCGTCACTGGCGGTGCGGATGATGTAGCCGACCCCTTCCGGAATATTGCAGGCGGCGAGCATGTCGCGCAGCTTTTGGCGCTCCTCTTCGCTGTCGATTTTTTTTGAGATACCGTGGGAGTCACTGCCGGGCATTAGCACCACATAGCGCCCAGGCAGCGAGATGTAAGTGGTCAGGCTGGCGCCTTTGCCGCCGGTGACGTCTTTCACCACTTCCACCAGCACCTCTTGACCTTCGTTCAGCACCTCCCTGATCTTGAAATTTTTCCAGTGACTGTCTAGGGGGACTTCCCGGTTGTAGTATTCGGGGTGGATCTCGTTGAAGGGGAGGAAGCCGTTTTTGCCGGTGCCGATATCGACGAAGGCGGCCTGAAGGTTGGTTTCAATGGAGACGATACGGCCCTTGTAGATGTTGCCCCGGTGCTGTTCCCGCGAGACCGTTTCGACGTGGAAGGACTCCAGTTTGCCGTTTTCCAGCAGCGCCACCCGGCACTCTTCTGGTTCGTCGGCGTTGATCAGGAGCTTGAGGGTGTGCGGCTTGTCGGCGGCAGTCTCTTGCTCTTCTGGCTCGACCTCCGGCGTTGTCTCCGGTTCTGGCTGGGGCTGCGCAGCTTGGGCGCTTTTCTTCTTGCCGCCCCGTTTTCTCTTCCTCCCGGGTTTCTTTACAGGCTCTGAGACTGCCGCGGTTTGTTCCGGGCTCGATTCCTGATTGGGCTCTCGCGCCAACGGTTGTGCTTCGTCTGCGCCGGGGGCTTCAGGCGTCTCTGCGGCTAAACCCTCAGTTTGCGTAGATGGTTGGTTCTGGCGATTGTTTGCGGCCCGCTTGCTGCGGGATCGGCGGGAGGAGGACCGGCGTGGTTTTTTGACCTCGGTGGCGGCCTCTGTGTCGTTGGATTGCTGGTCTGGTGTTTCGGTACTCATGGTGTTCCTTAAATGATTGAGATGTATTGAGTCGCCATGTCGAGTCAACTGTCGTTGCGGTCCACGCTGGAACGCAAGGCAGGACCTGCGGCGATGATATCGATTGTCGTGCGGCTTTTATTTCGAGCCAAGGGAGGAGTCTGCCGGGAGGATGGGGGCATGGCAGCAAGGCGATGGTGCGCGAAGCAGAACAAAACAATAAATTTATGGGAAGATACCATTGGGTTATCGGGATGTCAAGAAAGACCTCCCCAACTAAGGAGTTTTGCCTTGACAGGGGTATCGCCTAAGCGTAAGTTTGA
>Ga0233425_10009064_pt1 | contig 12826 bp, 8 predicted proteins | sample Watercolumn_Towu_2_FD_181712 | JGI IMG/M metagenome (GOLD analysis project Ga0233425, IMG submission 181712) | Freshwater microbial communities from Lake Towuti, South Sulawesi, Indonesia - Watercolumn_Towuti2014_140_MG | ecosystem: Environmental > Aquatic > Freshwater > Lake | place: Indonesia...
TCCGCGGCGGGCTTCGGTTGCTCGATCGACCCAGCGGGGCAAGCAACGGTCGAGTTGCCCGCTCCACCGATCCGCGCAGTGCCGAAGCCGGCGCCGGCGGTAATCGGCTTATGACCCTTTTCAGAAGCTCAGCAGCAGTTGCCAGATGTAGGTGTTCGCCAGTCCCTCGAGTTCGTTCCAGATCCGGCGGATGAGCTCCTTGTCGCCGGCAATCTCGGGAATCGACCGCGCCTTCTCGTCCCACGGGAAACACACTCCGGGGGCCACCCGCGGCGCCCGCCGGCCTGCCATCCCCGCCAGCTTCGCCCGGTCCGCCACCGACGACGGCACCTCGCCCGGCGGCAGCGGCGTCGGCGGCGCGAAACTTCCCGCCGCGTAGACGCCCTGCTCGCGCGCCACCGTCGTCAGCACTTGCAGGTTCTCGACGCTCGTGTCGTCCTGCATGATCGCACCGGCGTCCATGATGTAGCCGCCGTCCGCCGCGACCTCGTGGATCACGCGCTCGCAGAACGCGCGCACCTTTTCCGGCCGGCCGAAACTCAGCAGCGCATTCGGCACGCCTCCGCTCAATGCGAACCGGTCGTGCAGCCGCCGGTGCACCTCGAAAATGTCGTCCTGATCGCAGTGAAACACGATGCTGCGCTCTGGCAGTTCGCGGAACGTGTCGAAGTGGTGCCGCCACTTGCCCTCGGCGTAGAACAGCGTCTGGTGCCCGTGCTTCCAGAACTCCTCGATGATCGGCTTGAGCGTCGGCCAATAGTGCGAGTCGAACGTCCGCGGGTTGACGAACGGCACGCAACCGCGGTGCATCCAGTAACCGATCGGCACCTGCTTCGCCGCGTCCGCCGTCGTCAGCCCCACGTGGCACAGATGCGGCATCAGCGCCTCGCACGCGGCGAGCACCTTGTCCGGTTGCGTCGCCACGTCCATCGTCAGCCCCACGTAGCCGCGCAGCTTGTCGGCGATGATGTCGAACGGCGCCTTGAAGATCCCGGCGATGGCCGAGGGCATGCCCGCCTCGCTCCGCAGCCGCCCGACCTGGGGCCCGAAGGCATAGAAGTACTGCAGCATCGCCATGCCGCCCTTCACGAAGGAGAGGTTGTTGCGGTAGGTCGCCGGCTCGCCCAGCTTGCTCACCTCGGTCGACACCCGGGGCAGCCACACGTTGTAGAGAAACCCCGTCGGGTCGTCGATCAACGCGTCGTACTCGTCGGCCCGCATCCACGCCTCGTCTTCCGGCGGCTCGATGTAGTTGAACCCCGTTGTCGCCGGGATGTGAATACCCGGGATGCCGTAGTAGCGGAGCCCCACCGCCTGCGCCAGCCCCGTCCACACGTACACCATGTTCGGCACCACCGCGTCCCAGTCGAAGTCCCGCGCGCAGCGCACCGCCGCCTCGAAGGCCCGCGAGTAGTCGTGGGCCACCTCCTGACAAGAGAAGCCGGCATAGCGCGCGGTGAACTCCGCCACGAAGGGGCGAATCGGCACCATGTCCGGTTTCTCGTTGCGCATCGCGGTCACATACCGCGCGAGCCGCTGCTGATAACGTTGCTCCATGTTCATGGTCGGGCGTGCGCCCTCCCTGCTAACCCGGATTCCTCGCCGTGAGAAGGCTTCTTTTCGGCGAGCCAGTCTTTTCGGCGAGCCAGCTCGCCGGGGTGGGTTGCGCGACGAGCGCGCCACCTACGCGTGCCACCGGCCATTCGGAGATGCACCGCCGGAAATCCCGCCCGCAACTGCATCGTTGCGGACCCGCCCCCGGTCCGCGAGATTCGTCCGCCCGCCCGCGCCGCCATGCCCGCCGCTCCTGCCCCCTCCCCTTCGCTCCGCGAAAAAATCGGCCAGCTCCTCCTCGTCGGCTTCCGTGGCTGCCGGCCGGAGGAATGCGCCTCCATCGTCCGCGACATCCGCGACCACCACCTCGGCGGCGTCATCCTCTTTGACCAGGAGATGGCCGACGGCTCGCGCGGCCGCCGCAACGTCGAGTCGCCCGCGCAAGTCAGGACCCTGCTCGCCTTCCTCCAGTCGCACGCCCGCCTCCCGCTCCTCACCGCCATCGACCAGGAGGGCGGTCGCGTCAACCGCCTGAAGCCCGACTATGGCTTCCCCCCGAGCCTCTCCCACGAGGAACTCGGCCGCCTCGCCGATCCCGCGGAAACCTACCGCCACGCCGCCACCACCGCCGCCACCCTCGCCGGGCTCGGACTCAATTTTAACCTCGCCCCCGTCGTCGACCTCGACGCCCACCCCGACAACCCGATCATCCGCGGCAAGGGCCGCAGCTTCGGCGCCGACCCCGAACTCGTCGCCCGCCACGCCGCCGCCTTCGTGCGCGCCCACCGCGACCGCGGCGTGCTCACCTGCCTCAAGCACTTCCCCGGCCACGGCAGCGCCCGCGGCGACACGCACCTCGGTCTCGTCGACGTCACCGCCACCTGGCACGAGCGCGAACTGCTCCCGTTCCGCCGCCTGATCGAGGCCGGCCTGTGCGACGCCGTCATGAGCGCGCACGTCTTCAATGCCGCGCTCGATCCTGCCCGCCCCGCCACCCTCTCCCGCGCCGTCATCACCGACCTCCTCCGCGAGCAGCTCGGCTTCGGCGGCGTCGCGACCAGCGACGACCTCGAGATGAAAGCCATCTCCAGCCACTATGGACTCGAGGAGTCCGTGCCCGCCGCGCTCGAAGCCGGTCTCGACGTGCTCTGCTTCGGCAACAACCTGAGCTACGATCCCGACATCGCGCCCAAGGCTATCGCCATCCTCGAACGCGCCGTCGCTGCCGGCCGCATCTCCGAATCCCGCGTCGACGCCTCCTACCAGCGCGTGCTCGCCCTCAAGCGCCGCGCCGGCCTGTTCTGAATTCCCACCGCTCGACTTGCCCATGCCCGCTTCCATGACCTTCCGCCGCTGCGCGCCGCCCTGCCGATGACCAACCCCGCCTCCGCTCCCGCCAAACCCGCCGCCCGCGGCGCCTGGGCCTGGATCCCCACGCTCTATTTCGCCCAGGGTATCCCCTACGTCGTCGTGATGACGATGTCGGTCATCATGTACAAGCGCCTCGGCATCTCCAACACCGACATCGCGCTCTACACGAGCTGGCTGTACCTGCCGTGGGTGATCAAGCCGCTCTGGAGTCCGCTCGTCGAACTCTTCGGCACGAAGCGCCAGTGGATCGTCTTGATGCAGCTTTTCGTCGGCGCCGCGCTCGCGTGCGTGGCGCTCACCATCCCGGGGCCCGTTTTCTTCCGCGTCACGCTCGGGGTTTTCTGGCTGCTCGCCTTCGCCTCCGCCACGCACGACATCGCCGCCGATGGCTTCTACATGCTGGCCCTCGACAAGCACGACCAGGCCTGGTTCGTCGGCGTCCGCAGCACCTTCTATCGGCTCTCCATGATCGCTGGCCAGGGTCTGCTCGTCATGCTCGCCGGCACGATCGAGACCCGCACCGGGCTGCCCGCGATGGACTTGAAGGTCGTCGCCCAGCCCGGGGCCGTCGCGGCCGCACCTATTGATCCCGCCGCCTTCCAACGGCCCGCCTCCACGGCTGGCGCCATCCGCATCGTTGCCTCGCCGCCCACGCTCACCCTCGATCCTGCGCCTCGGACCTCCGGCGAAATCAACGACCTGCTCGCGCAGGCCAAAAGGTGGAACCAAGCCGCCGGTTTTTACCCGGCGCCCGAGTCCGCCACGGCGGCCGCGCCCGGCTCCCCCGGGGCGTCGTGGTGGAGCCAACGGGTCGCGACACCACTCGGAGATCTCCTGCGCCGCCACTTTGGCGCGAACACGGCGGCCTCCCGGCGCAGCGATCTCGCCGGACAGGCGGGCGTTTTCCTGATCTCGCTTTCCGAGCGCCCGGAGAAAGACGTGGTGGTGACACTCGGGCGCGAGTCGGGGGATGCCGGCATCAAGCTGCTCGAAGGCGAACGTTGCACGTTCACCGCCGCCAATTGGAGCAAGCCGCTGATGGCCGTCGTGCAGCTCGACCCCAAGAACCGCGGCGCCACCGAGGCGGTCTTTCTCGCCCGGGCCGGCAACATCCCGCTCGCCTGGTCGATCACCTTCTACGCCCTGGCCACCCTCTTCGTCACGTTGTTCATCTACCATCGTTTCTTCCTCCCAAAACCAACAGCCGATACGGCGGCCACGGCCGTGACGCGGCGCAATCCCCTTGTCGAGTTCTTCGCGACATTTGGCGCCTTCTTCCGCAAGACCGACATCCTGCGCTCGCTCGCTTTCTTGCTGCTGTACCGCCTGGCCGAGGCGCAACTCGTGAAGATTGTCTCGCTCTTCCTGCTTGATGCGCGCGAGGCCGGCGGGCTCGGGCTCTCGACGAGCGCGGTGGGCTTTGTCTACGGCACGGTCGGCGTCGTGGCGCTGACGCTCGGCGGTCTGGCCGGCGGTTTTGTCGCCGCCCGCCACGGCCTGCGGTATTGGCTGCCTTTCATGGTCTGCGCGATTCATCTGCCGAATCTCGTCTTCGTCTATCTCTCCTACGCCCAGCCGGAGAACCTGGTGTTCATCACGAGCGCCGTGGCGGTGGAGCAGTTCGGCTACGGCTTCGGCTTCGCCGCCTACATGATCTACATGCTCTACATCGCGCAAGGCGAGCACCAGACGGCGCACTACGCGATCTGCACCGGCTTCATGGCCCTCGGCATGATGGTTCCCGGCATGTGGACCGGCTGGCTCCAGGAAATCATCGGCTACCGCCACTTCTTCCTCTGGATCATGCTCTGCACCGTCCCCGGCTTCCTCGTCACCGCCCTCATCCGCCCCGATCCCGCCTTCGGCCGGAAGGCCTGATCCTTCTTCGCCCCGGCAGCCACCATGACGCCTCCGGCGCCGCCCCGCACGCTGATCTTCGACCTCTCCGAGGTGATCATCGCCGGCATCGTCGGCGTCGAACATCCGCTGGCCGCGCGCCTCGGTCTGCCCGCCGCCGGCCTCCTCGACCGGTTTGCCGGCGCCCAACTCGACAACCTCTGCCGCGGCCTCCTCTCGGAAGACGCGTACCTGCGCTTCGTGATCGCCCGGGCTGGCTGGGAAATATCCCCCGCCGAACTCGCCGCATTCCTCCGCGCCAATTTCCACAAAGAAGTTCCCGGCACCGAACCGATCCTGCGCGCCCTCGCGCCACACCACCAACTCGTGCTCCTCTCCGATCACTGCCGCGAGTGGATCGCCGACATCGAGCGAATTCACCCGCTGCTCGCGCTGTTCGAGCACCGCTTCTACTCCTTCGAGCTCGGCAGCCTGAAGAAGGAACCGAGCACCTTCGCCACCGTGCTTGCCCGCCTCGGCCGCGCCGCCGCCGAATGCCTCCTGATCGACGACTCGGAAACCAACACCGCCGTCGCCACCCGCTGCGGCCTGCGCACCATCCACTTCACCGGCGCCGCCGATCTTGTATTCCAATTGCGCGCCCACGGGATCGCCCTCGCTCCAGAGTAACTGACCTCTCGACTCTGCCCTCGCACCGGTTGGAACACGCGCCCGCCCCTCTGCCGCCGCGCGGCAACGGCATCAACCACGACTCGGCAGTCTCGGGTCCCGCCTGGCTTGGAAGAAGGTCCCGAGCCCGTGATCCCAGAGTTCGGGTAGGACAGTCTCGATTCTCGGTTTGACCCCATCGACCGGCTCCAGGATGCGTAGACGACCCAACTCCTATTCGGTGGACGATGGTTGCCTATCTTCGCCTGGGCTCCGGCGCCTCAGGTTGGCCCTTGTGCTCCCTGCCGCTTCCGCGCGGTAGTTTCTGGAGGGCGAGTTCCGTAAACTCCCAAGTGAGCTTCCGTATTAAGCTTCTGTCTACTCGGTACCACACTCCACCGCAACAGACCGCGTTGCTCACCTCGTCGACAAGTAACCCGAGTACCGTATACTCCCAAGGACCGACGATTCTCCAATACGCTCGAGGATACCCACGGAATTCCTCGACCTTCCATTGTGACGATTCAATCGCCTTCAACGACTCGTGAATCAACTCAAAACACGTGCCGGATTCGATCGTTACAATCACATTTGCCACGCTTTTGAATCCCACCGGGTCCGGGGGAGGATCGACCGAAACGCCGGGCGATATGACCATCAACTGACCCCGGTAAGCGGGGTTAGACGCCTCACCAAACAGCGATCTCGCAAGCAGCACTTGGTTCGCGAGAGCTGCTGGCACTTCGCCTGCCATCGCTGCAGTGATCAGTGCACTCCACACGGTGCAGGAGAGAAGTGATTTCATGGTAATTAAGGTCTGGGAGGCAAGATGCCCAAGTTCGCTAACTGAATTCCGCCATCCCAGTAATTCCGTTGCTGCCCGATGTCGATACCGGCTTGTCCCTGGCGACCTGCTCTTCAATCCTGGCGGGAATTCCCACCACGCTTTACCACGATCAGCCGCCTCTCGCGGGAAACCACTCTGCCCAATTGGGATGTCGAGTCATTTGTGGTGTTCGGACCTCAATTTGGCGCCGCACCTGCTCGGCAAACTCCTGAATCGCGACAACCGCCTCCTCAACTTCCACCTCAGCCGTTTCTCGGCTAAAACTCGTCGAAAGCAATGGGAATGCAACTGGATAGGCAGTTGTGATCGAATTCAGGTCATCTCTCACCACAATTCGCAATCCTGTAACTGCCTGTCCCGATTGATTCGTTCCGATGAGTCATCGGTTCGAATCCATTAAAATGTTCGCCTTCTCAGTATCCGGCACGGTCTAGCAACTCAGCCAACCGCATGAAATTGCGTTTCCCGATCGCATCTTGATTCGTGAGGTTGCCCACAAAGTCGCGCACAATCTCCGCTTCCATGTCGCCCACCACCCGTCCCCGTTTCAGCACTCGTTGGACGACGCGTCGGGGCTCCACTCCGATTCGGTCGTAACCGTATTTCTCTTTGAGACGCGTTCGGATTGCCGCCTTATCTTCCGCGGGAAGCAATTCCAGGAATCTCTCGATTCCGCGGTCGAGGTTTCTTGCCTCAGCCTTGGAGATACGACCGCTTTCAACCATTCGATCCACTGGCTCTAGGAACACCTGACGAATTCTTGAAGCCGACTGGTCGTTCCTTAGTGCTAAAATCCAGAGCGCGATTTTTTCGCGAAAGAACTCTACCTGCTCGACAAAACGCTCGTTTCCTTTATTCATGGAAAGAACACCAATCCATAAAAGGAGCCGTGCGCAAGTCGGTAAATCAAGCCATTCTGTGGAAACGGCAGGTTCCGATGAGATATTGCACCCATCCCTGTGCCGGCCGGGTCAAGCCTTCGTACGAGTTTAAGAACGGGCCAAACGGGCGCGCACATACGAACTAATTCGGAAAGAAAAAAGGTGGCACCGCAGCCCGCTGAATAATCGGCCTGTCAGGAGGAAACGATGCGCCCACCTGCGGAGCACCTGTATATCTCCAAAGCGGACCGTATGTCTCATTCGACGTTAGCCAATTCGAATAGCCGTTCGGCGTGGTCTTACCCCATGTCCGTATTCTGTTGGTTGCACGCACCCGGCCTGCTTCGCCCGGAGTATCGTACCCGCCCCGGTCGCTGACCGGTCCACCGTGATAGTCCATAACCTGTTGTTCTCGACCCCACATCGCTGATGGCCCGTATAACAAGGAGGCTCCTTGCGTAGTGACAAACGCGTTTAGAACGGCCGCCTCGTAGCCCTCGATATGATTCTTGATCAAATGCTGAGCGTCGCGACGCTGCATGACTGATATCGCATCTCCCGGTCCCATCGTTGACCCTGTGTACACGCGATTCGTAATGACTTGGCGCTTCTCATACACTACATATGACCACGGACCTTCATTTCGAAGTCTTTCGATTTCCATCTGCAACCAGATATCCAGGAGAACTGATACCCCAATTCCGAGAGCGGACGCGCGCGACAACCTAGCGAGTCGCTGGGCCTTTTGCACCCTTTGCAGTTGAATCAATCTCTGCGCTTCCTCCCATCGCAGACGATCTCCAACAGTAAACAATGCAAGCAAAGCAGGATCGTCATCTTCCGACGACGTCATGAACCAATTATTGGGCCACCCTTGCCAATTCCAGGCAGGGAAGTCGGGATGAATCGTAACTCCATCCCATACGCGACCAACGGGGTATCCCGGGATGTCCTCCCAATTCCAGTCGTAGTCATACGCTGCCGGAACAGCGTCGCCGGGTTTTCCCTTTCGCACGAGGAAGTACCGCCAAACCGCAGCGGCGATAACATCGGGGTCGGTGAAGTAGCCCGGCTCGCCGGTGGTCGAAGTGAGTTCACTGCCATGGAATCCCATCCAGGCGCCCGACGTGTCCGCCCGCAGGATCGAATAGCGCTCGCCGGCCACGGTCGGGAAGCTCCCGACCACGTCACAGATTACCGTGATCGTCGCATCGAAGGAGGGGTGCACACTCCATGCGCCCAGCCACGCCAGCGGATCGATCGAGTGGAGCGAGCCGTCCGGCCAATAGCTCCAACCGGGAATCCCGGCCATCCACGAGTTGAATGGACCCCAATTGAAGGTGGGCGCCACTCCGACATCGACGACCGCGGAAAAATCGTCGAGGACGTAAGTGAAGCCGCCGACGCCGCGGGGGAAGATCTCGTCGGGAATGCCGTCGCCATCGACGTCCATCCAAAACGTTTGGCCGGCGGTCGCTGGCACGTAGGTTGCCTCGACGACGGCATTGCCGGCGCCCATTCTTACCCGCCCCAGGCGGGCCAGTGGCCAGGTTTCCAGGGTGCCTGGGCCGCTCACCGTCCAACCGGCAAAATAGGAACCGGCGGGCGCGGATCCCGCCGTAATGTTCACCGTCGTCCCGGACGCCAATCCGCTGGCACCGCCGGTTCCTCCATTCACAGTCAGGGTGAATCCGCCGGAGGTTCCGCCTCCGCCACCGCCGCCCGACCCGCCCCCCGAACCACCGCCCGTCCCGGTGCCGATCGCTTCCGGATTCGACTCCGTTTCCTGCTCGGTCGTTGAGACCACATTTCGCTCCACACCCGAATCGACCGTGCTTCGCTCACCCGATCTTCGCGTGACAAGCAGCGTTCGGGTCTGGGTGAACACCTGGCCGGCCGGAATCGTGTCGGCAGCCGGCGACCACGCTGTCACCGCTTCAGTTGAGACGACCTCGCTGAAACTCGTCCACGGGAAGTTGTCGACGGTGACCGTTACGTCTTGGGTTTCGACGGAGATTTCGGCCCAGGCGGTGACATTGCGTTCGTCTCCGAGTTCGCTGCGCTCGCCGGCCCGCCAATCGCGGGCGATCGACCTGGTTTGGGCAATGGTTTGGGAAAGCATCGACGAAGTGATCGCCGGCGCCCAATCTCCCGTGGGATACCAGCCGGATGCTTCCTGGAATGACTGCCAAATCGGATCGCGCCAGTAGCCCGGGACCGTCTCCCAGTGGGCTGGAATTGTCTTGGTATGCTCCGGAACGACTTCCTCGTGTTCCGGAATAGTCTCTTCGTGCGCAGGCACTGTTTCTTCGTGGGCCGGAATCACCTCTTCGTGCGCAGGAACCACCTCCTCATGCGCAGGAACGGTCTCCTCGTGGGCAGGGATCGTCTCCTCGTGAGCGGGCACCGTTTCCTCATGGGCGGGAACAACCTCCTCATGGGCCGGGACTATCTCCTCGTGCGCTGGAATCGTCTCTTCATGCGCGGGGGTCACCTCCCAGTGCGCGGGCACGACTTCTTCATGAGCCGGAATCGTCTCGAACTCCTGCGTCGCCTCATTCCAAACCGTTTGTTCTTCAACCCAGATTGTCTGGTCTTCGATCCAGGTCCACTGCTCGTCGACCCAGACGACCTGCGCTTCCACCCAAATGGTCTGCGCTTCGACCCAGCGCGTCGAGGCCTCGACCCAGCGCGTGGATGCTTCGACCCAGACCGTCTGCGCTTCTACCCAGCGCGTCGAAGCCTCGACCCAGATCGTGGATAGTTCCACCCAGCGCCTTGACTCGGGCACCCAGATCGTCGATTCAGGAACCCACCTCGTGGATGCTGGCACCAACACAGTGGTGGCCGGCACGGTCACTGTCTGTTCGGGCACCCAGACTTCCTGCGGTGGCACCCAAATCTGTCCGTTTTGCGCACGGGCTGACCAGACCAGACCGAGATTGAGCACGAGGAGCGTAACAATGGCACGGCGCCATGGCGACCTCGGGGGACGCGAGAAACCAGAGACAGCGGGAATCGGTGTGTTCATTTTTCGGATCGGCGAGTCCGCATTCGATCTCTGCCGACTCCCGACCGAAAGAGCGCCAGCCCACCGCTTCGGATGGAGCGCCCACCTTTTCAGGTGGCCGCCGCACCAGCGGCGATCCATCTGCTGGCTCGTGCGATCCGGCCCGGTGGGTCCAACTAAATGGCCTGGACTTTTGGCGGGCGGGGTGCCGTGCGTGCGGCCAGCAATCGGTCGAATCCCGGCCGCAGCACCACGCCTTGTTCAATCCGCACCACACCTCGACACAGCGCCGCACGCACAAGGTCGCCGCGGCTTTGCACTCCAAGCTTCCGCATGATCCGCTGGCGGTGCCAGTGTACCGTCTCCACCGCCACTCCCAGCCTTGCTGCGGCAGCTGAATCGTCGCACCCATCGCCAATCACCGCGAGCACTAGCAGCTCGTGTGGAGTCATCAATTGATCCAGTCTCGGCCGCGACTCCTTGGAGGTCATCGGCGGCGTTGCATGGCAGACAACTCGCCCGCCAGAAGCGAGAACCACGATTGCCTCTTCCAGCCGCGCGAGAGGTTCCAATTGGGAACTGAAGATCCCGTCGATCTGTGCATGTCGGAGCCGCGTGAGGGTGTGTTCGTCCGTCCGATCCAGAATCACAAGCACCCTCCAAACCAGACGCTCCGTTGCGATCATCTCGATTAGATCGATTCCATCGATGTCGGGCAGGTTAAGGGCGACAATCGCCAGCCGAGCCGGTACTTCGCGTAGTTCCTGCATCGCCGCATTTGCGGTCCGATGACAGCAACACCGGGCCATTGGAATGTACGCCCGCGCAATCTCACTGACCCACGCGGCAGCGATCGGATCGTGCATTACGATGGCGACTCGCCAGGACGGATCGCCTGCGGTTGCACAGGACGGATACGAAGGGGTTGGGGGTTGGGGGTTGGGGGTTGGGGTCGCGACCTTGCTTGAGTCGTACATGCATGGTATTTCATATCGTTAATGGTGGTGATGTGGCGGCGCGCCTACTCTGCGGACGAATGGTCGTGCAGTTGCACCGATCTTCGATGCCCCCTGGCCCGATCACCAATTGCCGAAATCACCCCAAAACAGGGGGAAATTCAGGCTTGCATTTTCCAAAAGACCCCTTTGGCCGCCTCGCGGCTTCTTTCGTTTTCTTCCGGGTAGTGCCGGCGGTTGCCCGCCGACACCCCCACAGACCCGGACGAGCGCGATTAAGGCCTATGCCGGGCCCGGCATAGGCCTTACTATGCCGGGTGCCGGACTATGCCGGGTTCGAGTCGCGCTCCGCTCTGAGCGGAAGCGGATCAACCCGGCATAGTCCGGCACCCGGCATAGTAACGCATCCGGCTCTTCAAGGAGACGGATTCGCTCTCGGAGGCTCATGACCACGACTGAAGTGAAACGTGTAGTGGGGCCGAAACTCCCCCACGTTCCCGTTCGTGGTTGCTCCGTCTCCCCAATGGTCCCCTTCGCTACTCCCAGGCTCCCGCCGAGGGGTTACCTTGTTTTCGAACGCTACTATGAGACCACTACGACTGCCGCACGGACCCCGGGCGCTTCGGTTTCCCTCGCGGGTACGCGACGCAATGTTCGCTTCCGAGTGGCTGCCAACCTCTCTCGGGTGGGAGTGACTTCCCACTGGGTATCATCAACAGGTTTCATCCTTCTTTCGTTGGTTTCCTCCTCTTCTGTTTGCTGGCGCGAGCCGCTTCTTTCGGCCACCCCAACTCCGATCTCTGCGACCTCCGTGTACTCCGCGTTTAACTCCAAGTTTCCCCCGGCCCGTTCCTTTGCCGCCGCGGAGCTTTGGCCAGGGAGCCGCGGCGGCCGCCAAACCGAGGCGTGATCTTTTCCGCGCACCGGAGTAAACTCCACCCCATGAAAACCGCGCTTGCTCTCGCCGGCACTCTTTCGCTCGGCGCGGCGTTGGTCGCCGCTTCCGATTATCTGATTCAGCCCGTCCCCTTCACCGCGGTCCGGCTCACTGGCGGTTTCTGGCACACCCGCCAGGAGCTCAACCGCACCGTGACAATCCCCTTCGCGCTCCAGCAGTGCGAGGACACCGGGCGCGTGCGCAACTTCGACCTCGCCGCCGAGACCATGCGCCGCCGCGCCGCCGGCGAAACCGCCTTCCAGCACCAACCGCCCACCCAGTTTCCGTTTGACGACTCCGATGTCTTCAAGGCCATCGAAGGCGCCGCCTACGCCCTGAGCATCCGGCCCGACCCCGCCCTCGCCAGCCGCCTCGACACTCTCATCGCCCGCATCGCCGCGGCCCAGGAGCCCGACGGCTACCTCTACACGTGGCGGACCATGCACCCCGATTCCCCGGCCCACAAGTGGATCGACCGCGAACGCTGGGTGAAGGATCCCGATCTCAGCCACGAACTGTACAACATCGGCCACCTTTATGAGGCGGGCGTGGCGCATTTCCAGGCGACCGGCAAACGCACGCTCCTCGAAGTCTGCCTCCGGAGCGCCGACCTCGTCTGGCGCGATTTCGGCGACCGGGGGCGCCGCCTCGCCCCGGGACACCAGGTGATCGAGATGGGCCTGGTCAAACTTTACCGCGTCACGGGCGACCGGCGCTACCTCGAACTCGCGCAGATCTTCCTCGACGCCCGCGGCCCGGGCGACT
>Ga0233425_10009065_pt1 | contig 12826 bp, 12 predicted proteins | sample Watercolumn_Towu_2_FD_181712 | JGI IMG/M metagenome (GOLD analysis project Ga0233425, IMG submission 181712) | Freshwater microbial communities from Lake Towuti, South Sulawesi, Indonesia - Watercolumn_Towuti2014_140_MG | ecosystem: Environmental > Aquatic > Freshwater > Lake | place...
TTACGGCACGAGGAAGTTCTGGTTTGTCGTCGGGTCCTTCACCATCGAACCGCGCGCGAAACCGGTCACGTCCACGAGCGGTCCGTTGGGGTTGAAGGGGCTCCTGACGAGGCCGGGCTTGTCCGTGGGAATGCCGTAGGGGACCGCTGTGCCTGCCGGTGGCGGTGGGGGAGGTTGGGCTTTGGCTTTTTTCTCTTCGTTGTTCTCAACGACGCTGCCCACGACGGCACCGGTCAGCGCGCCGGCGCCGGCGCCAATGGCTGCGCCCTGCCAGCCGCCGACTGCGCCGCCGATGGCTGCGCCGCCGAGGCCTCCCATGCCCGCGCCTTGTTCGGTGGCCGTGCAACCGGCCAGCACGACGACCGCGGCCAACATCCCTGCTGCAAGTCTCATTTCCTTCATAGTCACTCCTGGTCAAATGAACTTCGCCAACTTCGACGAATCCTACCTCGCAATTGTTCAAATCTCAACCCACTGTTTTCGGCGGACTGTTGGGCGGTTGACGATTTTCCTTGAAGCGGGCGGCTGGTTTGGGGTCAAAAGAGGGCATGAAGAAACACCTATTCTCCCTCCTGTTCATTTCCGGTTTCGTTGTCGGTGGCGCGGCGCTGGCGGCGGACGATGCGAAACATTTCATCGGCAACTGGGCGCTGACCATTCCCGGCGGCGGCGCGGGCTGGCTTGGCGTCGAGGAAAAGGATGGCGGCCTGTGTGCCAGTGTCCTCTGGGGCGGCGGTAGTGTGTTGCCCGCTGCCGGTGCGAAAATTGAGGACGGCAAGTTGGTCGTCACGCGCGTCCAGCAGCCGAAAGGCAAGGATGGCAAGCCCGGCAAGAAAGTGACCGAGACCATCACCGCCACGCGCGATGGCAACTGCCTCAAGCTCGTCACCGTGAAGTGCGCCGAAGGTGGCAAGGAGTTCGGTCGCGCAGAGTTCACCGGCAAGCGTATCCCGCCGGTGCCGGCCGCGCCAGATTTGTCGAAGGTGAAGTTCGGCGAACCGATCCGCCTCTTCAACGGCAAAGACCTCAGCGGTTGGAAGGTGCTCAACCCGAACGCGCCGAACGGCTGGCGCGCGGAGAACGGCATCATGATCAACAACGCGCCGCAGGAGCCGGGCAAGCACAAGGGCTACGCCAACCTCCGCACCGAGCGGGAGTTTGAGGACTTCCGGCTCACGCTGGAGGTGCGCGTGCCCCAAAACGGCAACAGCGGCGTTTATTTGCGCGGCATCTACGAAGTGCAGGTGGCTGACACCTTTGGCAAGCCACTCGACTCGCACCACATGGGCGGGGTCTACAGCCGCATCTGCCCGACCGTCGCCGCCGAGAAACCGGCGGGCGAGTGGCAGACGATGGACATCACGCTGGCGGACCGCCACGTCACGGTGATCCTCAACGGGAAGAAGATCATTGATAACCAGCCGGTCTTGGGTTGCACGGGTGGCGCGTTGACCTCGGATGAGTTCCGACCCGGCCCGCTTTATCTCCAGGGCGACCACACAAGCGTGGACTACCGCAACATGGTCATCCGGCCGGTGGTAAAATAGCTGCGCGGATCACCATCGCGTCTCATTCAGCCAGCGGCGCACTTCCGGCCCTTTCGGGTCGTCGGGGCGCATCTGGAGGAACTGGATGTAATGCTGCCGCGCCTTGTTCTTGGTTTCGGCGCGCTGCGAGTAAATCTGCCCGAGTGCGAGGTGCGCCTTGGCATAAGTCGGATCCACCCGGAGGAGCGCCTCGAACTGCGGCGCGGCTTCAGCATAAGCGCCGCGTTGGAGCATCGCGAAAGCATCCTGATACCTCTCCTGCGGCGTGCGGCGGTCCGGTGGCGGTGGTGGCGGCGCGGGCGCAGGCGCGGGTTGTGTGGTGGGCAGCGGCAATCTCAACGGCGTTGGTTCTTCTGTGCGTGCGACAGCTTTTGGCGTGGGCCTGGCGGCGGGTTTGGCGGTGTCGCGGCTGGTGGCACCCGACTTGCCGAGCCGTGATCGCGCGGTGGCGGCATCAGCGCCGGTCGGGAATTTCTTCAGATACGCCTGGTAGGTTTGCTCCGCCACGGCGCGGTTCTTAAGATAGCGGTCCTGCAAATCGCCGAGGTGGAAGAGGGCATTGGCGTCGGTCGGGTCCAGTTCCACGATGCGCTTGTAGGCGGTGACGGCAACGGCGGGCTGGCCGATCTCGGCGGCGAGAGGCGCGGCTTGGCGCAACGCGGCGACGAAGTCCGGCTTCAGCCGCACGGCTTCCTGGAAGCTTTGCAACGCCTGCGCTTTCTGGCCCTGCGACAGGAACAGTTCGCCGAGCCGGAAGTGCGTGAGCGAGTTGAGCGGGTCCAGTTCGGCGGCTTGCGCGTAGGCCATGCTGGCGCGGTTGGTGTCGTGCTGCTGTTGATAATGGTCGGCGAGCGAGAGGGCGACCTCCGCGGCTTCGCGGTTGCGGCCGGCGGCTTTGAGTTGGGTGATCAGGGCGTCGAGCGCGGCCGGTTGCAATGCGGAGGAGGCTGCCGCCGTCGGCGTGGCGGGGTTCACGACGGCAGGCGCGGCAGCGACTACGGGCGGAGTGCTGGTGGCCGGCGCGGCGACGGCCGCGGGCAATGGCGAGGGGGGCAAGTTCAGGTCCAGTTCCAATTGTCGCGTCGAACGCAGCACCGCGAACCGCAACTGCGAGTCGGGCGCGAGCGTGGTGTAACGACGGTAGAATTCCAGCGCGCGCCGCTTGTCCTTGAGTTCGATCTCGTGAAGCCGCGCGAGGTTCAGGACGACTTGGGGATTGTTGGGCGCGGTCCGCAACGCATTGTTCAGCCACGTCTCGGCATCGCGGGCGCGGCCCCGGCGGCAGGAAATGACGGCGAGGTTGGAAAGCGCCTCCGCGCTGTTCGGGTCGAGTTCATAGGCGTTGCGCGTGGCGCGGTAGGCTTCGTCGAGCTTGCTGAGGTTCAGGAAGGTCGCGCCGAGGAACAGCCACGCGGAGACGTTGCGAGGCTCCAGCGTCACGCAGGCTTGGAACTGCTCCAACGCCGTGGCGAGGTCGCGCTGCGCATACGCGGCGAGGCCGAGGTTGTAGCGGAACGCGGGATTGTCCTTGTCGGCGGCGACAGCCCTCTGGAACGCCTCCGAGGCTTTCTTCGCGTCACCAAACTCGTAGAGCGCCATGCCGTGGAGGTTCTGGCAACGGGCGTCGTTGGGCAGGTCGAGCGCGGCCCGTTCCAGCAGATAAACCGCGCGGACGAGATTGGTGGAGCCGCCGCGCGCCAGCGCCTCGGCGCCGGCGTTGACCTGCGACTGCGAATCCAAAGGCCCGCAACCGGCCAGCAGAGACGCCGTCACCGTCACTAGTAGTGCCAACACTTTTTTCATGCTTCCCGCGCGTGTGCCAGCTATCATGTCGGCCGCCGTGTGTCAAGATAACCACCACCTCATGCGAAGACGAGTCTTTCTGCGACGGCTCTGCGCCGCTGCGGCGGGCGCGTGGCTGCCGGCCGCCGGCCGGGGCTGGGCGCAAAGGCCGTCGCTGTCCGATCCGCCGGCTGAACCGCCGCGCCGGTCGCGGGTCGTCATCGTCCGCGACCCGAGAGCGGTGGAGTTTTACTCGCCGCAAACCGCACGTGTGACGCGGATGATTGAACGGGGTCTGGTGGCGCTGACGCAGGCGGAGGACGCGGCGGCGGCGTGGCGGGAGTTCGTCAAGCCGCAGGATGTGGTGGGCATCAAAATCAACTCTCAGCCCGGCCCGGCGATGGGCACGCGCCACGAGATCGTGAACGCTGTCGTGAACGGCCTGCGCCATGCGGGCGTGCCGGGCAGGAACATCATCATCTGGGACCGTTCGGACGAGAGCCTGGTGGCGGCAGGTTGGGAACTGCGTGACAGCGGTGACGGGCCATTGTGCATGGGCACGCTGCCGAACGCGGGCTGGGACAGCCGGGTGTATTATCGGGTGCCGCACGTCGGCTCGGTCATCTGGGGCGATCTGGAATTCGGCGAGCGCGAGATGAGCGAGCGGTCGTATTACTCGCGCATCGTCAGCGAACGGGTGACCAAGCTCATCAACATCCCCGTGCTGATGGACAACAAGCACGTCGGCGTGAGCGGTTGCCTCTATAACATCGCGATGGGGTCGGTGGACAACAATCGCCGGTTCCAGACCGAGAGCCTGCACTACGACGCCGGCATCGCCGAGCTTTGCACGCGGCCGCCCATTAGTGAGAAACTGGTGTTGAACATTTTCGACGCACTCGTGGCCCAGTATGCCGGCGGGCCGTTGTTCCAGCCACAGGCCACGTGGACGCCGGGCGAGATCTGGCTGAGCCGCGACCCGGTGGCCTTGGACGCGCTGGCGCTGGAGGCGGTCGAGAAACGGCGCAAGGCCGCCGCCATGCCGAGCCTGCGCGATCGCGGGCGCCACGTCCGCTTCGCCGTCGAGATGGGCGTCGGCGTGAATGAACGCTCCAAGATGGACATCGTCGAGTTGAACCCGTAGACTGCGCGCTAACGCCATGTTGCCATCAAAACGTTCCATTGAAACCGCCGTCGCCGTCGGGATCATCGTCGTCGTATTCTGCCTGTTCGACTGGTGGCAGCAGTCGCGGCAGGAATGGAACCGTGCCGACATGCAGCAGCGGTTCGTCGCCGATTTGACCGCCGCGCTGAAGAAAGCCCTGCCGCCGCCGGAGAGCAGCGCGCCATCTCGCGATGACGCGCCGGCCCTGCCGGTCGGCCTCACTTTCCACAACAACCCGATGCCGCGTGGCACCGGCCAGTTCGAGATCTTCAACCTCGCCAGTTCCTCCGCCTACACGGACGCCAGCGGCACGCGAGTGACCGGCGAGTTCCTCAACGGAACCCCGCGACATTTCTCGCTCGTCGTCGCCGCGCTCGTGGCCCTCGACAACCACGGCAAAGTGACGCGACGGCAACCGATCCTCTTCACCGGCCTGGCCGCCGGCGAGCGCCGCGCTTTCGAGACGACGCTGAACCTCCCGCTGGATCAGTTCGCCGCGCACCGTTTCGAACTGGACACGGCGCGATAGAAAACACGCGGGAAAATTCTTGCCGCCCTCGGAACGCCTGTGTAACTTCCCGCGCCAATGGACGCGACGACGCCAACGCAATCTTTCCTGAACCCGCAAACGCTGGGACATGCGTTCATGACGCGGTTCCGCAGCCTTCCGTTCTACCTCGTGGCGGTGTTGCTGCACGTGCTTTTCCTGCTGATCTTCGGCACCTACACCGTTTCGGAGAAGAGCGCGTCAGTCATCACCCAGTTCACCGCGCCGGAACAGCAAGCTGCGCCGGGGCCTCCGCCGCCTCCGCCGCCTCCGCCGCCTGAGCAGAAGAAGACGACGCCGGTGCAGACGGCGCAGGCCAAGAGCATGGCGCCGCGGCCGACGATGATTGCGACGCCGCTGCCATCGGCAGCGGTGGTGATACCGGTGCCCGCGCCGGTGCCGCAGATGGCGGACATGGGCAAGAGTCTGGCGACGTTGCCGAAGAACTTCCAGATCAACAGCGCGTATTCGGGCCGCTTGAGCACCCAGTCACGGGCGGGGGCGATCGGGCGATACGGCGGCGGCGGGACGAAGACCGACCAGTTGGAGGGCGCGGTGTATCGGGCGCTGAACTGGCTCCAGAAGAACCAGAACGAAGATGGTTCCTGGGGCGGCGCGCGCAAGGCCTCCATGACGGGGCTGGCGTTGCTGACGTTCCTGGCGCACGGCGAGACGCAGGTGAGCAAGCAATACGGCGAGACGGTGCAGAAGGGCGTGCAGTGGTTGATGGACACCGGCCGCAAGAACAAGAACGTGTTCGCGGCGCAGAACGTCGAGTATCAGCACGCGATCGCGACGTATGCGCTGGCGGAAGATTACGCGCTGACACAGATTGGCGACTTGCTCACGGTGCTCGAGGGCGCGGTGGAGAAGATTGTCGTTTCCCAATCGCCGACCGGTGCGTGGGAATACGGCTACAATAACAAGATGACCCGCCCTGACGAGCGTCCGCTGGGCGGCGACCTTTCCATCAGCGGCTGGAACATCCAGGCGCTCAAGGCTGCCAAGAACGCCGGTGTGAAGGTGAAGGGCTTGGACGAGGCGATGCGCAAGGCGCTGGACTTCTGCAAGGCGGTCTACGACGACAAGACCCACCGTTTCGGCTACGCCAAGAAAGGCGGTGGCTCAGAAGGCCTGCTGGGCGTCGGCATCCTGAGCATGATGTTCCTCGGCGCGGGCGACTCGAAGGAGGCGCGCGGCGCGATCCGCGAGGCCAGCGCGAAGGTCAAGTGCGACTGGAGCAAGGCCAAGGAGGGAAACAGCTACGTCTGGTATTACATCACCCAGGCGATGTTCCAAGGCGGTGGCAGCTACTGGGTTTCGTGGAACCGGGAGTTTCGCGATACGCTGCTGAAGAACCAAATGCCCGACGGCCACTGGACGGTGCCGGGAAGCCGGGACGACGTTCCCGTGCGCCCGCCCAACGCCGACGAGAAATGGCACGCGCAAGTCGGCCATCCAAAGGACAGCCCCGTTTACCACACGACGATGTTGTGCATGATGTTGGAGGTCTATTACCGCTTCCTGCCGACCTTCAAATGATCGCGCCGCCGCAGTTTCGGATTGAAGCGCATTATTTCCGAACCTTAGAGTCACCCGCGTGGACTGGCTTTACCAACTCATCGTCGCGCTCGTCGCCTTTCTGGCCGGCTCGCTGCCGACGGGCTATCTTGTCGCGCGTGCCTACGGCGTAGACATCCGCCAGGTCGGCAGCGGCAACATCGGCGCGACCAACGTCCTCCGCACCGTCAACCGTTGGGCCGGCCGCGGCGTTTTCGTTGTGGACATGCTGAAAGGTTTTCTTCCCGCATTCCTCGCGCCGATGCTCCTGCCGCAACTGGATGCTTCCGTCACGCAGATCATCGCCTGCCTCTGCGCCATTCTCGGCCACAACTACACCCCCTGGCTCGGTTTCCGCGGCGGCAAGGGCGTCGCCACGGCCGCCGGCGGCTTCCTCGCCATCTGCTGGCCGGCGTTGCTCATCGTTGCGGCGATATGGATTGTGGTGTTCTACCTCTCGCACTACGTCTCGCTCGGCTCCATCATCGCAGTAGCCGCGCTGCCGCCGCTGGTGTTTGCATTCTCCGCCCAAAACTGGAAGTTCACCGCCTTCGCAACCTTCGTTGCTATCGTCACCATCGTCCGACACAAGTCTAACATCCAGCGCCTGCTGGCCGGCACGGAGCACAAGTTCGAGAAGAAGAAACCATGAACATCGCGATCATCGGTGCGGGAGGTTGGGGCACGGCCTTGGGCGTCTTGCTGCATGGCAAGGGCCATCGGGTCCGCCTCTGGGCCTACGTGCCCGCACACGTCGCCGAGATGCAGGCCAGGCGCGAGAATGTCCACTTCCTCCCCGGCGTGCCGTTGCCGCCCGATCTGGAGATCAGCAACGACATGGCGCGCGTCATCGCCGGCGCGGAACTTGCGATCATGGCCGTGCCCTCGCACACGATGCGCGAGAGTTGCCGGCAACTGCCGCGCTTGGCCATGCCTATCGTCAGCGTTTCCAAGGGCATCGAGAACGAAACCGGCAAGCGCATGACCGAAGTCATCGCGGAGATTCAGCCCGGCGTGCCGGTGGCGGCGTTGAGCGGCCCGAGCCATGCCGAGGAGGTCGCGCGTGGCACGCCCACCGCCGTCGTCGCTTCGTCGCTGGACGCCAGGCTCGCACAACTCGTCCAGCAGACGTTCATGACCGACCGCTTCCGCATCTACACCGGCGATGATCTCGTCGGCGTCGAACTCGGCGGCGCGCTCAAAAACGTCATCGCCATCGCCGCCGGCATCACCGATGGCCTCGGCTTCGGCGACAACGCCAAAGCCGCGCTCGTCACGCGCGGCCAGGCGGAAATGTCGCGGCTCGGCGTGGCCCTCGGCGCGCGGCAGGAGACTTTCTTTGGCCTCAGCGGCATCGGCGACCTCATGGTGACGTGCTTCAGCAAATGGAGCCGCAACCGCGGCGTCGGCGAACGGCTCGGCCGCGGCGAGACGCTGGAGCAGATTCTCGCTTCGATGGAAATGGTCGCCGAAGGCGTGCGCACCGCCAAGTCCGCCGTCGCGCTTTCCCGGCAGACCGGCGTCGAAATGCCGATCACCCGCGAAGTCTTCGCCGTCCTCTACGAAGGCAAAAGCCCCCGCCACGCCATGCGCGACCTGATGACGCGCGAGGCCAAGCCGGAGTAGCCGCGCCCGACCGTTGCCGGCCCCGGCGGGACGGCAAAAACATTCTTCCCGCCTCCGTTGACGCGCGACAACTCTCTGCTACATTGCGCGTGCAATTAAGAGTAATTCCAAATAAGTTGTGGCGCCTTTTTGGCAGCGGATTCGTTTATGAGCGATTCAGAGAAGACAATCGAGCAGTTCGTCCAGTCCGATTACAAATACGGATTCACGACGGACGTCGAGACCGACACGGCTCCGCCGGGGCTAAATGAGGACATCATCCGCCTCATCTCGCGGAAGAAGAACGAGCCGGAGTTCATGCTAGAGTGGCGGCTGAAGGCTTACCGCCACTGGCTGACGATGGAGGAGCCGAAGTGGCCGAACGTCCACTACCCGCCGATTGATTACCAGAGCATCGTCTATTACGCCGCGCCGAAAGCGCGCAAGCCCGGCCCCAAAAGCCTCGCTGACGTGGAGCCGGCAATCTTGGAAATGTATCGCAAGCTCGGCATCTCGCTCCAGGAACAGGAGCGGCTCGCGGGCGTCGCCGTGGACGCCATCATGGACAGCGTCTCCGTCGGCACGACGCTGAAAGGCCAGCTTGCCGAGAAAGGCATTATCTTCTGCTCGTTCACCGAGGCCATCCACGAGCATCCCGAACTCATCCGCAAGTGGCTCGGCTCGGTGGTGCCTTACACCGACAATTATTTCGCCGCGCTGAACGCCGCCGTCTTCAGCGACGGTTCGTTCTGCTACATCCCCAAAGGCGTGCGTTGCCCGGTGGAGTTATCCACTTACTTTCGCATCAACGCCATCAACACCGGCCAGTTTGAGCGCACGCTCATCGTCGCCGACGAGGGCGCTTACGTCAGCTATCTCGAAGGTTGCACCGCGCCGATGCGCGACGAGAACCAACTCCACGCCGCCGTCGTCGAACTGGTCGCGCTCGACAACGCCGAGATCAAATACTCCACCGTCCAGAACTGGTATCCCGGTGACAAGGACGGCAAGGGCGGCATCTACAACTTCGTCACCAAGCGCGGCAAGTGCGCCGGCGTCAACTCCAAGATTTCCTGGACGCAGGTCGAGACCGGCTCGGCGATCACCTGGAAATATCCGAGCTGCATCCTGCTCGGTGACAATTCCATCGGCGAGTTTTACTCTGTCGCGCTCACGAACAACTGCCAGCAAGCCGACACCGGCACCAAGATGATCCACATCGGCAAGAACACCCGCAGCACGATTGTCTCGAAGGGCATCTCCGCCGGGCGCGGCCAGAACAGCTACCGCGGGCTGGTGAAGATCATGAAGGGCGCGACCAACGCCCGCAATTTCTCGCAGTGCGACTCGTTGCTCATCGGCGACAAGTGCGGCGCGCACACGTTCCCCTACATCGAGGCGCACAACAAGACCGCCACCGTCGAGCACGAGGCGTCCACGTCGAAGGTCGGCGAGGACCAGATTTTCTATCTCAACCAGCGCGGGCTTTCCACACAGGACGCCGTCTCGATGATCGTGAACGGTTTCTCGAAGGAAGTTTTCAAACAACTGCCGATGGAGTTCGCCGTCGAGGCGCAGAAGCTCCTCGGCGTCAGTCTCGAAGGCAGCGTCGGCTAGAATTTGAAGGACGAAACCCATGGCACTACTCGAAATCCGAAACCTGAACGCGGGCATCGCGGGCAAGCACATCCTCAAGGGCATCAACCTCACGATCAACCCCGGCGAGGTCCACGCCATCATGGGGCCGAACGGCAGCGGCAAGAGCACGCTCTCGCAGGTGCTCGCCGGCCGCAAGACCTTCAACGTCATCAGCGGCGAAGTCCTCTACAACGGCAAGGATCTGCTCGCGCTGGAGCCGGAGGAGCGCGCCCATGAGGGCATCTTCCTCGCGTTCCAGTATCCGGTCGAGATTCCCGGCGTCAACAACACCTACTTTCTCAAGGCCGCCTACAACGAAATTCGTAAGCATCGTGGCGAGCCGGAGCTGGACGCGATGGACTTCCTCGCGCTGGTGAAGGAGAAGATCAAACTGCTGCACGTCAGCCAGGACCTGCTGAACCGCCCGCTCAACGAAGGTTTCTCCGGCGGCGAGAAGAAGCGCAACGAGATTTTCCAGATGGCCGTGCTCGACCCGAAGCTCGCGATCCTCGACGAGACCGACTCTGGCCTCGACATTGACGCGCTGCGCGATGTCGCCGACGGCGTGAACAAGCTCCGCCGGCCCGACAACGCCGCGCTTGTCATCACGCACTACCAGCGGTTGCTCAACTACATCGTCCCGGACTTCGTCCACGTCCTGCTCAACGGCTGCATCGTCAAGTCCGGCGGCAAGGAACTGGCGCTGGAGTTGGAGGAAAAAGGTTACGACTGGCTCGCCGGCGCAACGCGCGCCTGAACGTCATCCGATCCACGAGGCACGATGACTACGAAACCACAACCCACCACCGCCGAGCAGACGCGCCCGCATCTCGCCGCGTTCGAAGCGTTCGAGAAGGACGGCGCGCGACGCTTCCCGACTTGGGTGAACGAACTGCGGCGGACCGGCATCTCGCGTTTTGCGGCGCTCGGCTTCCCGACACCGAAGCTGGAGGATTGGAAATACACCAACGTCGCGCCGATCGCGGAGTTGGCTTTCAAGCCGGCAACGAGTCCGTCGCCGGCCGCGTTGTCTGCGGCAAAGGCGGCGCGCTTCGAGGTCGCGGGACTCGGCGGCAGCCGGTTGGTGTTTGTCAACGGCCACTTCGCGCCGACGCTTTCGGCGATTTCCAAGCTGTCGCGCGGCGTGAAGGTCGCCAGCCTCGCCACCGCGATGAACAGCGACGCCGATCTTGTGAAGCAGCATCTCGGCCGCTACGCCAGCGCCAGCGACCACGCATTCCGCGCGCTCAACGCCGCGTTCTTCGCCGACGGCGCGTTCATCTATGTGCCGAAAGGTGTCGTCGTCGAGGAGCCAGTTCATCTGGTGTTCGTGGCCGCCGCCAGCGAGAACGGCACGGCGGTGCATCCGCGCAACCTGATCGTCGCGGAAGCCGGCAGCCAGATCAAAGTCGTCGAGAGTTATGTCAGCGTCGGCAGCGCGGCGGGTTTCACCAACGCCGTGATGGAGATTGCCGTCGGCGAGGGTGCCAACGTCGAGCACTGCAAGTTCCAGGATGAGAGCCGGGATGCGTTCCACGTCGCCACGATTCAGTCGAGCCTCGCGCGCGACAGCCGCTTCAGGTCGCACTCGATTTCCATCGGTGCGCAGATCGCGCGGCACGACATCAACACCGTCATGACCGGCGAGGGCGTCGAGTGCGTCCTCAACGGCCTCTACGTTGCCAGCGACAGCCAGCTTGTGGACCATCACATGATCGTGGATCACGCGCAGCCGCGTTGCGCCAGTCACGAGTTCTTCCACGGCATCCTCGGCGGCGCGGCGCGTGGCGTGTTCAACGGGAAAATTTTCGTCCGGCCCGGCGCGCAGCAGACCGACGCCAAGCAGACGAACCGCAACCTGCTGCTCACTGACGACGCGACGGTGGACACGAAGCCGCAGTTGGAAATCTTCGCCGACGACGTGAAATGCACGCACGGCGCAACCGTCGGCCGGCTCGACGAGGACGCCATCTTCTACTTACGCAGCCGCGGCATCCCGCACAGCGCCGCGCGCCGGATGCTGACGCAGGCGTTCGCGAGCAACATCCTCGCCCGCATTGGCGTCGAGCCGGTGCGCAAGCAACTCGACGAGCTTCTTCAGGGCCGCCTCGACGCGGAAATCCGGGCGGTGGAGGGCTGACCATGTTCGACGACCTCAACGATCTTTATCAGCAGGTCATCCTCGATCACAGCCGCAGCCCGCGGAATTTCAAGAAGCTCGACGGCGCGAATCGCGTTTCGCACGGCCACAACCCGCTTTGTGGCGACCGCATCACGATCTACCTGCACCTCGACGGCGACGTGATCAGCGACATCAGTTTCGAAGGCTCTGGCTGCGCGATCTCGAAAGCGTCCGCGTCGGTGATGACGACGGCGTTGAAGGGCAAGACCGTCGCCGAGGCGCAAAAGATGTTCGGCCAGTTCCGCCAGTTGGTCACGACTGAAAAAGCCGACGGCGAGGACCTCGGCAAACTCGCCGTGTTCGCCGGCGTGCATAAGTTTCCGGCGCGCGTGAAGTGCGCTATTCTCGCGTGGCACGCGCTCGTGTCGGCGCTCGAAGGCCGGCCCTGCGCGGTGACGACCGAGGAAAACACAACCGAACCCAAACCATGAGTGTTACAGATCCCACAGTGACTTTGACGCGCGACTGCGAGGCGGTGACGGTGCCGTCCGGTGCGAAGGTGACGTTGCAAAAGGGCGGCCAGGCCGTCATCACGCAGGCGCTTGGCGGCAGCTTCACGGTCGTCGTCAACGGCAACATGTTCCGCATCGCCGGCAAGGACGCCGACGCCATCGGCCGCGAGCCAGATGCCGCGCCCGTTTCGCCCGCGCCCGCGCCCGGAGGCCCCGTGGACGAGAAGTTGCTCTGGGCGCAGATGAAAACGTGCTTCGACCCGGAGATTCCCGTCAACGTCGTGGACCTCGGCCTCATCTATGACTGCAAAGTGTCGCCGCTGCCCGACGGCGGCAACCGCGTCGAAA
>Ga0233425_10009066_pt1 | contig 12822 bp, 10 predicted proteins | sample Watercolumn_Towu_2_FD_181712 | JGI IMG/M metagenome (GOLD analysis project Ga0233425, IMG submission 181712) | Freshwater microbial communities from Lake Towuti, South Sulawesi, Indonesia - Watercolumn_Towuti2014_140_MG | ecosystem: Environmental > Aquatic > Freshwater > Lake | place...
ATAGTCGAAGACAAAGACATCGTCGACTGCATGTACACAAATTATTCAACACTTTGCTACTGGTGCAGCGATATAAATCACTGTTTCAACTGCATTTATTTAAGAGAGTCCGTCGACTGCAATGATTGCTTCTTTTCATACCAACTCCGCGGCTGCAACCACTGTATTTTTTGCAGCAATTTGGCAAACAAAAGCTACTACGCGTTCAACAAGCCATGCACAAAAGAGAAATTCGAAGAATTAAGGCTGCAAGCCATAAACGGCTCACATGAAAGTTGGAAAAAAGCACAAAAAGAATATGAAAAACTACTCAAAAAAACTCCACACCGCCACCTGCACAATTTAAAATGCGAAAATTGCACAGGCGATCATTTATATAATGCGAAAAACTGCCTAGAATGCTACGACGGAAATGACGGCGAAGACTGCTATAACCTCGTTTCAATAGACCGTTCAAAAGACGTGTTCAACATCTACTCCGCCGGCTGGCCGGGCTGCGAAGTTTTGTACAATTGCTGCGTAACTCGCGGCTCTCAAGACTGCGCATTCTGCACATATACATTTTTCGGATCAGGATTAAGATATTGCGACAGCTGTATTTCATGCAAAAATTGCTTCGGCTGTATCGGCCTTCAGCACAAAGAATACTGCATCCTGAACAAACAATACTCGAAAGAAGAATACGAAAAATTAAAAACAAAAATCATCGAACACATGACCAAAACGAAAGAATGGGGAGAATTTTTCCCGCCATCATTATCCCCTTTTGCATACAACGAAACCGGCGCGCAAGATTTCTTTCCATTAACAAAAGAAGAAGCAGAAAAATTAGGATTCAGATGGCTGGATAAAGACAAAAAAGAATCAAAAATTCCAAACTCAAAAGACGTTCTCTCATGTGAAGAATGTGGGAAAAACTACAAATTAATTCCCCAGGAATTAAAATTTTACAAACAGATGAGCATCCCGACTCCCACACACTGCCCATCCTGCCGCCACAAAGAAAGATTCCAGACCAGAGGAGAATACGCCCTATACGACAAAACCTGCGACAATTGCAAACAACCAATCAAAACCACTTATCCTCCAAAAAGCCCATACACAATCTTCTGTGAAAAGTGCTATTTAGAATCGGTGGATTGACCCAAAGTCAACAAAACCCCATCCCTCGTCGCCTTTTCAATCAACTCAAAATTATTACTGGACACATCCGCCCCTTCCTTAGCCAACAAAATACACGGCCCATACTCAGGCAAACCAAAATAATCAACCCTACCCCACCCCAATTCTCTATAAATCCGCCCCACAGTAATAGCCACACACATTTGCAACACACCGCGAAGCTGAACAACAAAATAATCGCTACTTCCAATTCCCTTCTCCAATAAAACCCTGTCGACCCTAGCCTCGGTTTCACGAATTTCTCTAACCAATCCCTCACTCAAAACATCGCTTTTACTCTGCCTCCCCAGCGTCTCCAAAACCACAGAGTCCGAAACTCTAAACCGATCAACATTCAAATCAACACCCGATAATGTATTTGGCGAAACAGCCATAATTATAAAGGTTTTCTCACATGCAGCCCCTGCACAATTTTATTATGATCATATCCGGAAATCGGTCCAAATTTATCACCATCCAAAACTTCCATACCAGCCTCTCTCAAGGTCAAAAGAATTTTATCAGCGACAGCATCAGAAATCTGCTGAACAAGTTTTACCAAAGCCCTCCTTTTCCCTTGCTCCATAGAAACAGTCAACTCATCGCTAAACTCAGGCACAACAGTAATATTCATAAAAACACGACCACCAGGAACAAGCCGCGCTACCTCGTTACGAACCCATCCAACATAATGCTGTGTAGTAAGATATTCGCCGGAAAGAGTAGCCCCGTTCTCTGACACAGAAGATTTTTCGTGCCACCCCGGCCTAATCGGCAAAGTTCTGGGCGTAAAATGAACCCCGATTTGCTCATTTCCAAGTTCCCTATTATGAGGGCTCGCAACATTTTCAACCAAAAACTGAGACCCATCCAACTTCGCCAAAACCTCCTCCATTTCAGCCCTCTTCGCGTCATTCATCCTCATTAACTGCGCTGCCAAAACAATCCTGGGACACCTAACTCGAATCCTTCTCAAATCAACTCCCCTCTCTTCACAAATTTTAACAATTTTCGGCAAATTCCTGGTAACAAAACTATCAACAACAATCAACCCATCATTAGGAATTTCGAATTTCTCACCAAAACAATTATCAACATCCGAACTCGCCTCTTCATTGGCACCATAACCCATATATTCAGTTAAAGTTCTATGCATATTAAAAATCGCCTCGGCCTCAGTTTTGCGCCCTTCAGCAATCATTCTCTGCAAAATACAAAGCATTCTCTCCTGCAATTCAGGAGCTTTGACACCAGAATCATCGGGGTTAGCAGTCCAAACCACCTGCAAATAACTCCTTATTTCTCCTTCCAAATCAACTCCAAGATTCATTGCCTCCAATGATTCAATCAACGCTTTATTAGGCTCTTTAAAAACTTTTTTTTCTTTTCCCATATAGATAACATTTAAAAACTAGGATGAAATTATAATCATTTTTATCAAAAAGTCAACCCTTGAACAAAAGGTGACTCAACCTGCCATTTCATATATAATCAACTCATGCGCTTCGACATTCTTACAATTTTTCCTCAAATTTTCGATTCATATTTCAATGAAAGCATTATCAAACGTGCGCGCAAAAATCGCACAATAGACATTTACGTCCACGACATAAGGAAATTTTCCGCGGACAAGCACAAAAAAGTGGATGACAGACCATACGGCGGCGGAGCAGGAATGCTGATGACACCACAACCAATCTACGACGCAGTTTTTCATGTAAAAAAATTCAATAAAGGCCCAGTAATATATCTTTCACCTGACGGGAAAATCTTTTCACAAAAACTCGCAGAAAAAACTATAAAAAAACTGTCAAAATCCGCCGCAAAAGACAAACCCGGCAAACCGCAAACCGGAATAATTTTCCTCTGCGGCCGCTACGAAGGCGTTGACCAAAGAATCCGCGACTACATCGTCGACGAAGAATGGTCAATCGGGAAATATGTATTAACAGGAGGAGAATTGCCGGCGATGGTGATACTCGACACACTCGCCCGCTTAATTCCAGGCGTTTTGGGCGACGAAGAATCCAGTGAAGAAGAAAGTTTTTCATCAGTATTAAAAGGCAAAAAAGAATACCCGCACTACACCCGCCCAGCGGAATTCATGGGCAAAAAAGTCCCGGACGTTTTGATCTCCGGCCACCACGAAAAAATTAAAGAGTGGCGTATAAATAAGCTTAAATAACCACTCCGACCCTAGTCGGAGCTAGAGCCTATGCACCGAAAAAGCATCGAAAAAATCTATGAAGAATTTAATTCAAACCCAAATGGGCTAAATATCATCCAAGCCCAAGAGCATTTGCAAAAATACGGGGCAAACATTCTCACGACTAAAGAAAAAAAATCCTGGCTGAAAGTTTTTTTGAAGCAATTCATAGATTTAATGGCAGTAATCCTTATTGGCGCCGCACTTCTCGCATATTTCTTTGGCGAAAAAACAGACGCAGCAGTAATCGCAATTGTAATAATCATCAACGCAGCAATCAGCTTCATCCAAGAATACCAAGCCGAAAACGCGGTAGCCGCACTCAAGAAAATGGTCAGCCCCCATGCAAAAGTCCTGCGTGAAGGTAGGCAAATAGAAATTGACGCCTCATTTTTAGTCCCCGGTGACATAATTATTCTCCACGAAGGCGATCACGTCCCAGCGGACGCAAGGCTTATAGAAGCCAACCAACTCGAATGTAACGAGGCAGTACTGACAGGCGAATCAATCCCCGTCAAAAAAAACATTCTCACATTAAAAGGTAAAAATCTCCCAAAAATCGAACACAGCAACTCAATCTTCATGGGAACAACAATAACCCACGGAACAGGGAAAGCTATCGTATTTGCGACCGGCGACAAAACCGAATTCGGAAAAATCGCGACATTGACTTCAACAACTAAACAAGACATTTCCCCCCTCCAAAAAGAGCTCAAAAAAATAGGTGTATTTGTCGCAATAACAACCCTCGGACTATCGATATTGCTCCTTCTCGCCGGATATTTCATTCAAGGGAAAAGCATAATAGATAATCTGTTATTCACAGCCTCGGTCGCAGTCGCCGCAGTGCCAGAAGGTCTCCCAACAACAATAACAATCGCCCTCGCGTTCGGCGTAAAAGCATTGGCAAAAAAGAAAGCGATAATAAAACAACTTTCGTCAGTCGAAACGCTGGGCTCAACAACCGTAATTCTATCCGACAAAACCGGCACCCTCACAAAAAACGAAATGACGGTAAGAGAGCTTCATTTCAACAAAGACACATTCGCAGAAATAAAAGGAATCGGATATGAACCGATTGGTGAAATCGAAATTTCAAGGCCAAACACAGAGCCCATTGTTATCGGCCAAAACAACACGTCTGCACAAACGACAACAGTACCACTAGAAACGTTGGAAAAACACAACCACGATATTTTCGAATCACTAAAACTCATCGCGCTCACAGGAACACTCTGTAGCGAAGCAAAACTCATCCACGAAGAAAATCAAACACATTCAGTCATAGGCGACCCCACCGAAGGAGCCATTTTAACAATGGTCGAAAAAGCGGGATTCAATTTCGAAGATTTTGAAAACAAATATTCATTCCTGGTAAAACTGCCCTTCGACTCATCGAGAAAAATGATGTCAGTAGTCGTAAAACACCTTCACACAAGCGAAATTCTTGTCCTTACGAAAGGATCTCCGCAAGCGATTCTGGACAAATGCACAGGGATCTTTGTAGACGGCAAAAAAGTAGATCTAGACAAAGAAACCCGCGCAAAAATCCTAAAAAACAATGAAGAAATGGCCAAAAACGCATTAAGAGTAATCGCGTTCGCATACAAAGAAATGCCTAAAAAAGAAAGGGACACATACACAGAAGCGGTAACAGAAAACAACCTCACATTCTTAGGCCTCGCAGGCATGATAGACCCACCAAGAAAAGAAACCCGCGAAGCTATCGCAATGACAAAAGAAGCAGGAATAAAAACATACATAGTAACCGGCGACGATGGCTTTACCGCGCACGCGATCGCAAAGCAAATAGGGCTTGTGGACGACAAAAACTACGAAATAATCACAGGCGAAGACTTAAACAAAATCTCCGACGGAAAATTAAAAAAGATGCTTTCCGACAAAACAAAAGACTACATTTTCGCTAGGGTAAGCCCTCAACACAAACTCAAACTGACAAACATTCTAAAAGAACTCGGCGAAGTTGTCGCAGTGACAGGAGACGGGGTCAACGACGCTCCAGCACTAAAACGCGCAGACATCGGCATAGCAATGGGAGTAAAAGGCACAGACGTTTCAAAAGAAACCGCGAACATGGTCTTGGCGGACGACAGCTTTAATTCAATAGTAAAAGCTATCGAAGAAGGCCGCACAGTCTATCAAAATATGAAAAAATTCATCTTTTACATATTCTCAGGGAATATCGGTGAACTAATCACAATACTTACAGCAATTGTATTAAATATCCCCGCTCCACTGACAGCAATTTTGATCCTTTGCGTAAATATCGGCACGGACATTTTCCCGGCACTCGCACTCGCTACGGAACCGCCAAACAAAGACATCATGACCCGCCCACCGCGCAAAATCTCAAAACCAATAATGTCCCCTCTATTCATTTTGAGATTTGTATACATAGGAATAATTATTGGAGCAATTGTATTAGGAATATTTATATGGAATCTCTACCGCTACGGCTGGATGTGGGGCGAAAGCATAGACATAAACACAGTCGCATACATGAAATCAGCCACAATGGCCTTTGCAGCGCTTGTAGTAATTCAATTTTTCAACGCATACAACGCCCGCAGCCACAACAGATCAGTCTTAAGGCTCGGATTCTTTAAAAATCCATATATAATTTTAAGCTTGGTCGCGTCAGCAGCGATTCTATTCGCGATAACAGAAATTTCAATTTTCAAAACTCATCTAAAATTAACGCACCTCACAAGCAATGAATGGCTGATGGTATTCGTTTCTTCAGCAATAATTTTGGCCATAGAAGAAATAAGAAAAACTTTCATTAAAATAAAAGAGCAATGAACTACCTCCGCGTCAAAGTAACTCCAAAAAGCAAGCAGGCAGAACTGACAGGAATTATAAAAGAAAATATCGACGGGAAAGAAGTCGAGACCTATCGCATTCGCCTTAAATCCGCTCCGGAAAAAGGAAAAGCAAACGAAGAATTGTTAAAATTTCTTTCAAAACATTTCGATACTCCAAAAGAAAATTTTTCAATAATCAGCGGCAAAACAGACCGAATAAAATTGATAAAAATTGCTTAAAAATGATTTTCCCAAAAGCAAAAAAATCTCTCGGCCAAAACTTTTTAACTTCAACTTCAATAGTTGAAAAAATTGTAAAAAACTCAGGGGTCAAAAACAACGATGAAGTAATAGAAATCGGCCCGGGAAGAGGAATTCTAACAGAAGTGCTTTCTTCCTCTGCAAAAAAAGTAACAGCGCTGGAACTCGACAACCAGTTAGTCCCATTTTTAAAAGGAAAATTCGAAAATTCAAACGTAGAAATCATCCACACGGACGCACTAGAATTCACCCCTATACAAAAAAACTACAAAGTCGTCGCGAACATCCCCTACTACATCACTTCCCCGCTCATCACACATTTCCTCACACTCGAAAATCCACCATCAACAATGACCTTAATGGTTCAAAAAGAAGTAGCATACAAACTCTGCGCACAGACACCAGCGCTCCCAAAAGAACGTCATTCAATTCTCTCACTCCAAGTCCAACTCTACGCAAAACCAAAAATTTTATTTCACGTCAGCAAAGGCTCATTCACCCCAATGCCAAATGTTGACTCCGCCGTAATTCATCTGGAATTGATACCAAAAAACGAACAGCCCAAAAACCCAAAAAAAATCCTTCAGCTAGCCAAAATTGCCTTCTCTCAAAAACGTAAAAAACTTTCAAATACCCTCAAAGAAATCTTACCAAAATTAAAAGAACTAAATCTTCAAGACCTACGCCCAGAACATCTATCAATCAAAGACTGGGAAAAGTTAGCCGAATAAACTAACCCTTAAAAAATTCCATCCAAATCTTTTTTCATCGCAAGTGTCGCCTCTCTCGCAGCCTCAGCAAAACCCTCCTCTTTTTTCCCGGCCTCCTCGTACGCAAAAATTATTCCTCGTGAAGAATTTACAATCGCTCCAAGCCCATCCTTATTAAAACACGGCTTAACATCCGCCGCCCCGCCGCCCTGCGCCCCGTACCCAGGCACCAAGAAAAACGCCGAAGGCATAATCTCGCGCAAAACCTTTGCCTGCTCGGGATAAGTCGCTCCAACAACCGCCCCAACCAAGCTGTAGCCCTTTTCTCCAATCTCATCCGCACCCCAACTATCCACATACCCGCCCATTATTTCATACAAAGCTTTAGCATCCTTCCCCCTCGCAACCTCATCAAAAACAAACAAATCCTGCAATTCTCCCGACGATTTATTCGAAGTTTTAACAAGAACAAACAACCCCTTCCCTTTCTCCGCACCAATTTTTACAAAAGGCTTAATCCCATCGCTCCCAAGATACCCATTCACAGTCACACTATCCGCGTCAAAAACTTCACCCAAATAAGCCTCCGCATACGCCTCCGCCGTTGAACCAATATCATTTCTTTTCACATCCGCGATCGTGATTAGATCTTTGCTATGCGCATAATCCAATGTTTCACGATACGCGCGCATCCCTTCCTCTCCAAAAATTTCATAAAAAGCGACCTGCGGTTTTACCACCGGTACCAAATCCGCAACCGCATCAATAATTCCTTTGTTAAACTCAATAATCGCCTCAGCCGCAAGCATTAATTTATTATCAGCCGCTTTTTTCGCAGCCTTTTCTTGAATAAACCCAGGAATTTTATCCAACCTCGGATCCAGCCCAACACAAATCGGAGTCCCTTTTTTTTGAATGGCTTCTACAAGCCTATCGGCGAAATGTTTTTGCATGGTAGTTTTTTAAAAGTCTTTTTTAGTCCGCCAAAAGTATAACACAAATTTACCTCCTCGCCGAAGCATATTTCTCGACAAGACCTGCTTCAATACCAGAAGCAACACCACTCCACGCATCAAAAAAAGCCTTTGAAAGTTTAAACCCAACCCTCCGCAAATGAATAGAATGAATAACAATCCTCCTATTCATCCCGCCAGCGCTCAAAACACAATCAACAAAAAACTGATCTGTAAGTTTAAAACCAGCCATTCTCATAACTGAAAAAATCCAATCAAAATCAATGTCGCTATTGCATTTCAAAAAAGCAAATTTAAAAAATTCGGATATAGATTTCCCGGTAATCCTCTCGTACGCAACAACAATCGCAGAAATTTTGGAAGCTTCATCACGGCAACCTCTCAAACAAAACAAGAAAAATTTTTCATCCCACACGAAACCAATGTCTCTCATTAATAAAGAAACCTCATCAGCAACATTATTATTACAACAGTCATAAACCAAAGTTTTGAAACACTCGACTCCCAAAACAATACCGTCATAAATCGCCTTTAAAACAACTTCCCTTCTCTGAACATAATTAGAGCAAGAAAAAAACCACCTAGTAAGAAAACTTTTATCAACAAAAAAGTTGGCATCGTTAACCCTTTTGTAATGATCATTGTAATCATTAAATGTCCTTTTGCCACCCCTGAGATGTTTGTTAAGCTGCAAAATAAAACAAATATTCACTCTAATAACTCTAATAAGCTTAGCTAATTTCACCTCATTTTCACCCTCAAGCCCATCCAAAAGAACCGCAACATCTTTACGAAAAATTTCTCTATCAAGAGGAATCCTACCATCCTCCTCGGTATATTTTTCAAGAAACTCCCTCCCAGATTTAGTCTCGGACAAAAATTGCCTAACAGTTTCAACCACACTCATTATCTCACCAGCAGAATCTTCAGAAATCTCCCTCCATGTTGCACTTTTTACATTCATAAAAAATTAAATTACTTCCTTTTCTTTAACAAATCCCTCTTCGCAGCCTTCGCCATATCAGCCAACTCTTTCAAAACAACAGCCCATTCAGGACGCCCACCGCTTCTTCTACCAGCAAGAAAACTTTCAAGAGCCCTCGAAGCTTTTGCAACCTGAGTTCCCTGAAGACCAAAACGAATAACAAGTTCCTGCGCACTAACAACTCCGTCCTCCCCATAAACCCTCTCAACCTCACCAGCAAAAAGAGCTACTTTATCGATCTTCTCCTGACAAGCTCCCCTCTCAACTCCAGCCTTACCAAACAAATACTCAAGAGCGTTTTTCCACGGAGACCCTTCGCTTTCAGTATCGTAGCCCCTTTCTTTACAAACCTTCGAAAACACTTCAGCAGCCTCATTAAAATCTCTCTTAGATTTCAATCCATCAAAACCCATCACAAACTCCACCACATCAGCAGTCTGATAAAATTCTTTTTTCTCTTCACGATTTTTAGCTTGTGCATCAAAATCGTTGCACAAAACTGAAAACAACTTCTTGAACCTATGTACAGCACCAACATTACCAACTCTATCAACCTCATCACTACACTTGCCATAAAGTTTTAACCACCCATTTCCAGCCTCAAAAGGAACTCCAGTCCTATAAAGAGCATGTTCAGCCGCAATATCTATTGTTTCACCATCTTGGTACAATTCAGGGAGTGCGAAAAATTTCTCCAACTCAATCTTCGCAGCAGTAGCACTAAGATGAGTATGTCCCCCAAACCTCAAAGCCTCTATAGCTTCACAACTAGGTTCAACCCCATCATCAAACATTTTTTCAACCATAACCATAAAATCATTAACATTCACACACTCAGCAAAATATTCATAAGGTTTCGTAGCATACAACAAACCCATATAGACTTTTTCAGCCAATTTCAACATAGTCTTATCGTAACAAGATTTACCATTCTTTCTCCATTCAAGAAAATCAGAAATAGCATGAGGCTCTTTGGCCTTGCGAGACCACTCCCACCACTTATCAATCAACACACACAAAACAGGATGCAGTTGCAAAGATTCAATAACCCTAATAGGGATAGGAAGCTTGTTATCTTTAAAAGCAAATAAAATTAATAAAATGTCAGATACCGGAGATAACAGCCCTTCATCTCTTTGCCTTCTCACAAGATCTTCCGCGACATCCAAAGAAGAAGTTTTGTCTTCTCCCTCTATCTTCTTAATTAAGGCATCTGTCTCTCTATCATCGGCCTTTTTTCCCAAAGCAGAAAAATCGGGGATCTCGTCACGCCTAGACCGTCCACTGCATAACTCTTTCATCCTTCTTTCTTTCTCCTCCCCTTTTGCAGAAACAAAATGCCAAACAGCCTCGTTAACAGAACGTTCCTGCTCGTCAGTTAACGGAAACCCTTCCCTATCATCAACCCCAAGAGCAGACAAAAACCCAGAAACAGTTCTAGCACTTTTGCACGCACTAATCATCCTGTCATCTAGGACAATCCCTTTCTTTTTAACCAACCAATCTATCAGCACAACAAGCCCAACAGTTTTGCCTATAGTTATATGCATAGCTTTTTCAAAATAAAAATCTGGGAGCTCTTTCGCACGAGAAATAGAACGAATGAAAGGAAGAAGTGAGCAACAACTTTGAGCATCATCACACATGCTAAATATCACCTTAATCAAACCCTCACGCACACTAATCCCCCTTTTCTTTCCCTCCGAAACACCAGTCTGATCCGGATCAGTAGCGCCAATAATCCAATGCAAAATCGCAAGCCTTTTTGCAGAAGAATCCGTCTGCAAAACAAGAGGAACGACAAACTGGAACTGCCCCATAAGATCAAAAAAGGTTTTGTTCCCATTAAAAGAATCCAATAAATACTCAAAATCCTTGTCACTCATATTCTCAAAAAGAATAAGAACCGTACTAGCCGAGATCTTAAAACCAACCTCAGCCTCTTTCATGAAAACAGAAACCTTAGCCGTCACCTTTTTACTGACAACATCATCCGAATCAATAGAATAATCATCATCTTCAAATTTATCGATTCTTCGCATCCATCTCTCATAAAAACTACTCTGATTAAACCTAGAATACGTTCCGTCCTTCGAAATAGCCTCACGTAAATTTTCACATTCACCATAAGTCTTAAATCCATAAAACATCGCCTCAAAGACTTCCTCCTCAGGCATAACATCAAACTGCACCATCATTTCCGCAACTTTCATTTTATCATCAACAGTAACTGCTTTTTTAAAACCAGTAGCAAAAATAGAAGGATGCAAAAACTTTTCTTTGAACCCTCTAACATTAACAAAAGAGTCATAAAAAACCTTTTGCCATTCCCCCAGACTTTCAGCTCTATCCAAGATCTCAATAACTGTACAAATTTTTAAAGCCTGCTTATTAACCTCTCCAACAATAACTGCAGCCGCTTTTTCCTCAGAAGATCGAGTAAATTTTTCAATCGCAGAAACATCAAAAACAAAAAGCCCACCAATATCAATTTTTCCATCACCAGAAACATGAACCCCGACACTCTTGGCATATTCCTTCCCTTCTTCGCTTTCACAAACAACGCTAAAAATTTTAGCAATTTCCTCAGGAGAACCCTCTTTAACTCCCCTCAAAAACGAACCGGCATAAACTCCATCAGAAAACCATTTTAATGCTAATCTCTCCTTTTTTTGCTCAAGAGTTAACTCTTCAATTTCACCAGCATTCAACTCATCAAAAATCTTGTCCCCTCTACTCTGGTACAACTTTTCAACAACAACAAGCATCTCTTCCCTCCAATAAGGGAATAAATCTGTGTCAATGGACTGTCCACCAATTATACTTTCAGCAACAGTAGGTAAACCAGCCTCATCTTTTCTTAGTGGGGATGCATCAAAAGCCATAGAGCGTAATCTAACCTAAAACGGAAAGTTTGTCAAGAGAGCTCTAAACTCCCAAACTAAAACCCATGCTTCCCTCCCCACCCAGCCGTATCTTCCTTGAATTCCATCACAATATCATAATTTTTCTCGCTGATGTCGCCTCTCTCCTTCGCCAAACCGATTATATCTGTAAAACCAGTCAAATTCGTCAATCTCAAGCCAGCAGTCTTAAAAACCTCAGCAGACTTTGGCAGCTCCCAACTCACAATTGCAAAAATATCAGTGACAATTCCATTCTCAGCCTTCACCGCCTCTGCCGCTTTCACACTCGACCCGCCAGTCGAAATCAAATCCTCAACAATCAAAACTTTCTGCCCAGCTTCAAGGTACCCTTCAACCTGCTTCCCAGCCCCGTGCTCTTTTTTCTCCGGCCGAATGTATATCATCGGCAAACCCATTTCATAAGCCAAAAACGCCGCCCACGGAATCGCGGCCGTGGCCGTCCCGCCGATTACATCAGGCATTTCCATTTCTCCATGCGCAATTTTTCCTTCAATCACCTCCTTAAAAGCCTCAACCACCGCTTTCCTTTCCTCCGGAAACGAAATCATTTTTCTATTGTCGCAATACACAGGCGATTTGATACCACTCACCCAAGTAAACGGCGGATCAACCTTCACCATCACAGCCTTGCGGCCAAGCAAATTTCCCGCAACTTTTTTTGAAATTTCTTGTAGATCCATATTTTTAAAATTAATTTTTAATATTTTTCAAATTAGACTCTACCTCACCACCATCCTTCCCACCCCATCCCTATGATACCTCCCAAATTCGCG
>Ga0233425_10009067_pt1 | contig 12822 bp, 9 predicted proteins | sample Watercolumn_Towu_2_FD_181712 | JGI IMG/M metagenome (GOLD analysis project Ga0233425, IMG submission 181712) | Freshwater microbial communities from Lake Towuti, South Sulawesi, Indonesia - Watercolumn_Towuti2014_140_MG | ecosystem: Environmental > Aquatic > Freshwater > Lake | place: Indonesia...
CATCAATTCGATTTTGCAAAAACGCGCAACCTGTGTTATATTCTTGCCGCGCCACCTTAGCTCAATCGGTAGAGCAGCCGCATCGTAAGCGGCCGGTTTTCGGTTCAAGTCCGAAAGGTGGCTCTTTGCGATGAATAGAGGAATCTATCGAGGATGTTTACTGCCGGAGGATTCTGGTAATCTCTTGCAGATCGCGATGAATCTGCGCGAGCAGAACACCGATGATACTCAAAACGACACCGTCAATTAAAAGTACGATCATCACATCGTTCATGGCTCTCCTTCATAAAATCATTTTGCATAGTAAACCACAGGAGAGTCATTCACACAATCACGGAAACTGGTGATCTTGTAGTGAAATCCATATCACGGATTTCCGTTACTCCGAATCCGTGAAATAAAAAAGGGCGCGATGCGCCCGGAAAATCCAATAATGCTAATGTGACTGCTCGCGGTGAGGCGCTAACCCTGCGGGCAGTGGGCGGGTGAGTGGTCCAACACTCGCTCGCCCTCTTATTTTTTTCTGTATACGATCTCGCGTTCGAGACCAAAGTAATTGAGTGCAGATTGCCCTGGCAGTTCTTTTCCTTTAAGAATCTTTCCAATGTAGACAGCAGATATACCGATTTTTCTTGCGGCTTTTGATTGCGATCCTTCTTTATGGACTAGATCGCGTATCAATTGAATGACCTGGTCTTGCGTAAGTAGCTTTGTCATCGGCTATCATTATAATCTATTTACTTAATCAGGTCAAGGTGGGTGCGAGCATCAATTTCCATTTTCACACAGGTATTTTGTGCGAGTGTTCAACCCCCCGAGTGAGGTTTATCTCGTGTCCGACAATGATGTCAACATTGCCCCTGGCGACATCGTCGCAGGGCTAGAACCAGCAGAGCTTGTTGAGATTCGACGCGTGTTGCCGTTCGGTGGGCGGACGCTTGTCGAAGGGATTGGCGTCTCGACGCATCGCGAAGTCAGGCGACCATTGAGCACCGATGATCTTGCGCGCTTGCAAAAAGTGCGCGGAAGTGAATTCACGTACGACGGCGACGCGCAAGCATTTCTTCACGGCGTCGAAGCCGAGCGCATTCGGATCGCGCATCAGTTCGATCCTCTCTTCGCGGTCAATTCCAGCGTTGTAGATATTCTCCCCCACCAAGTCGAAGCGGTGTACCGCTATCTTCTACCGCTTCCGCGTATTCGTTTCTTGCTCGCCGACGACACCGGCGCAGGCAAGACGATTATGACCGGCTTGCTCATAAAGGAAATGCTCTTTCGCGGCGTCATCGGCAAAATACTCATCATCGTCCCAGGCGGTCTGACCAAACAATGGCAACAAGATGAATTGCAAGCCAAGTTCGGTCTGTCATTTCGTTTGGTGAATCATGCCGCGTTCGACGCCGACCCAGGACAATTCTCGCGCGGTGACGAAGGATTCTTCATCACTTCGATTGATTACATCTCGCGACACGAAGCGTGCTTGAATGCCGCCAAGGAAACGCGCTGGGATTTGATCGTCGTGGATGAAGCGCACAAACTCTCGGCGTACGAATACGGTATCAAGATCGACGAGAGCAAACGGTATCGCGCCGTCAAAGAACTCGCCAACAAGACCGATCATTTGCTTTTCCTCACCGCCACGCCGCATCGCGGGCGCAAAGATACGTTTCGCCGATTACTCCTTCTCCTCGATGAGGATTTGTTCCAGAAAGATGAGCATGTCACCCAACGGGTGCAGGAAGCCGTTAGCGCGTACACGGCGGCAGCACAATCCCACCAGGACGCTTCGCAGTCCTTCGACGATGAAGCGCGGATTAGCCAAGCGCGCAATCGTTTCTTTTTGCGGCGGCTCAAAGAAGAGATGGTGGACTGGGACGGCGCACCACTCTTCAAACCACGCTACACCAAAACCGTTGGCTACGATCTCACTCCCGAAGAACTCGACCTCTACAACGCCGTGACGCGTTATGTGCGCTCGCGCCGCAAACAAGCCAAAGAGAAAAAGAATCGTAATGTCGAATTGACGTTGATGGTGATGCAACGTCGTTTGGCGAGTAGCATTTACGCGATCACGCGCACGCTCAAGAATCGCTTGGATGCATTGACCGAAGTGCTCAAGATTTTGCGCGACCCGGAACGAATGGCGGAACGACGCCGATTGGTGCGCGACGATACAAACGAGATGCCGCAAGATATTGGCGAGTACGAAGAACTCGACGAGAGCGAACGTGAGATGGTAGACAAGCGCATCTTTCGCCAGGTGTTGAGTGACAAGCCCGAAGATGTTCAAAGAGAGCGTGATGAGATTGCCCGGCTGTACGAAATGGCAGCGCACTTGGGAACGCACACGGAAGCCAAGTTCAACGAACTCTTGAAGGTGCTCGATACCTCAAACGTGATTCGCAGTGACAGCGAAAAACTGCTCATTTTTTCTGAACACAAAGATACGCTCGACAACCTCGCGGATCGGTTGCGACGCAAAGGGTACAGTGTCACGACGATTCACGGCGGGATGAATGTTGACGAACGCAAGAAAGCGCAGATCGAATTCAAGCGGCGCTCCAAAATTATGGTGGCGACGGACGCGGCAGGCGAAGGTATCAACCTGCAATTCTGTCGCTTTATGATTAACTGGGATATCCCCTGGAATCCGAATCGGCTCGAACAACGGATGGGACGCATCCACCGCTATGGTCAAGCAAGCGATGTCTGGGTCTATAACCTGGTCGCGGTGAATACGCGTGAAGGCGCAGTGCTCGAAAAAGTTCTGCTCAAGATGGACTTAATGCGCGAGCAGATGGGCGATGATCGAGTCTACGATGTAATTGATGAACTGCTCGAAGATGTGCCGTTGGTGCAATTGATCGAGCAATCCATTGATGTCGACGATGCGAATGCGGCGGTGCGCCAAGCCGATGCAACTCTGAATCGTGCTGAGATGAATCAACGCGCTGAGCAACTCGTCGCGTTGCAGAAAAAACAATCACTGTCATCACGCCTCGATTTGAAATCGGCACGCGAACTGCGCGATCAATCCGATGAGCGTCGCTTGCAACCATTGTTCGTCCAGAATTTTTTCACGGTGGCATATCGCGCGGCAGGCGGCAGCATTGAACCTGACAAGTATCATCCTATCTTTCACATCGGACGTGTGCCACAAGCATTATTCGATACGGCGCGGCGCGCGGGCTTGGTGCTCGCCGAAAAATATGATCGTCCACTCGTTTTCGATAAATCGTTGGTCAGTGTAGCGAGTCGTGTTCAAGTGCCTGATGGAACGATGCTCATCGGTCCAAGTCATCCGCTCTTTGAAGCGGTGATCGAATGGACGCGGCAACGTGCGACCGAATCGTTTGCCAAAGGCACAGTGTTGATCGATCCGAATATCGCCACGCCGCAACGCTACTGGCTCGTGCGGTCGAGCATCATCGATGGACGACACGAAACGAAAAAACGTCTTGCGGATCAAAAGCTCGCGCTCGTGGTCGCAGACGTGATGGGCTTGCGCCACACATCGCCTGCCTATTTATTGAACTGTACTGCGCCAGAGAATCGAGCAGCGGAAGCGAGCGCGCCGATGCGTTCGATCAATGATATTCAAGCGTGGACGTACGAGACGCTGACGGAATCGCAATTAACCCAGATTCGCGAGCAGAGACGAATCGAATGTGATTTGCGGCGAGATTATCTCAACACGTCGTTCACCGATTTGATTATGGAATTGCAGGATAAACTCGTCGAGTATCAGCAGTTGGAACTCTTGGGCGATGCTGATCCCGAAGCAACCCAGGAATTGGAACAGCGCATCAAGCAACTCAAAGAGCGCAAAGTCTTGCGCCTTGCCGAACTGGAATTGATGATGCGGTTGAATGCGGATTTGCCCGAAGTCATCACATCGGCAATGGCGATTCCTGCGCCGGTGGCAATAATCGAGAGTGAAGAGCAAGCGCCCGAAAAGGGTGTGGCGATGCGGCGCGATGATGAGGTGGAACGCATCGCAATGAATGTGGTGATGCAGTACGAACGCGCGCGCGGCTGGACGCCGACCGATGTATCGAAGGATGGCGAACATTACGATATTCGTTCGGTTGCGCCATTTGACGCGCGCACATCAAAGGATTATATTCGATTTATCGAAGTGAAAGGACGCGCACAAACGGGCGACATTGTGTTGACCGCGCCCGAAGTGGACAAACTACGTCAATTAGGCGAGCGCGCATTTATATATGTCGTCACATTTTGCAAAGGGGACAAACCGCGGTTGCGAATTATCCAGGATCCAATTCCACAATTGGAAGCGGAGAACTTGTTCCGCGCCGTGCAGTACTTGGTCGACGAGGAGAATTGGCAAACCAAAGGTGAAGAGGCGATGTTGTGAAGCGTGCGCTCTTGCGGGAATTGTACTATATCACGGCAATTCAAAATGTCGCCTCGATGATGCAACGTGGCATCTTGTGCCATAACCTGTCGCCTGTGCGAAAACCCGTTTTGATTTCCAATGCCGAAGTGCAACAACGACGCGCACACAAGACAACGCCCAGCGGACAACCCTTGCACGATTACGCGAATCTGTACTTTACTGCTAGAAATCCAATGATGTATGTTTCGAGAGACAAGCATCTGAATTTGTGTGTGTTGCGAATCAATCCCAAGGTGATTGAAAATGCCGACGAAGCGTTTGTGACGGATGGCAATGCCGCCAGCAAGGACACTGCGATTTGGCAAGCAACCGAAGGTATAGAAAAAATCAACGCGAGCCAGGTATTCGCCGAGTATTGGACGCATACCGATGAAAAGATTGAACAGGAAAGAAAACGGATCAAGTGCGCCGAGGTGTTGATCTACAAACTGGTGCCACCTCGTTTTGTCAAGGGTGCATTTGTGTCTTGCCAGCAAAGTAGGAATGTGCTTACTGTTCAAGTACCAACCTTGCCTGTGACGATCAAGCCCGATTTATTTTTTCTCGATGGAGCACGCGCGTGATCCAAGTGTTGGCTGGAAATCTATTTCATTCGCAAGCGCAAACGCTCGCTAATGCAGTCAATTGCGTCGGCGTGATGGAAAAAGGGATTGCGTTGCAATTCAAACAACGCTTTCCCGAAATGTATCGGGATTATGTCCGACGTTGTGAACAACAACTTGTCAAACTGGGAGAGCCATATCTCTTTACTCAACTCTTTCCGCCTTGGGTCTTGAATTTTCCGACCAAGGATCATTGGCGGTCACGCGCCAAGCTCGATAGTATCCAGCAAGGGATGGAGTATTTGCTCAAATCGTACCAAGCGTGGGGTATCACGTCACTAGCAATTCCCGCGTTGGGTTGTGGCGAAGGTCATCTCAAGTGGGATGAGGTCGGTCCGATTTTGTACAAGTATCTCAAGCAGATGAATATACCCATTGAACTTTACGCGCCGTTCGGGACTCCCGAATCGGGATTGCGCTTTGAATAGATCGCGCCTGACATTATGCAAATCTTGCAATGAAAGTGAACTTTCATTGTTTGACCGCTATATAAGTTTCGCGGTCAAAACTTACCTTACGTTTTCTGGTGAATAATGGCTCAAACTTTGCCCCGTCTCATTGAAGTTGCATTACCCATCCGTGAAATTTCTGCCGAGAGTGTGCGCGATAAATCTCTGCGGCACGGACATATTTCGACGTTGCATTTGTGGTGGGCGCGCCGCCCGCTCGCCGCATCGCGCGCGGTGGTGTTTGCGTCGCTCGTGCCTGATCCCGATCATCCCGAATGTCCCACCGAATTTCGTGATGCGGTCAATCGTTTATTGAAAACGAACGTGCCGAAGGTGCTGCAATCGTACTATGACGGCAAAAAGCAAATCACCGACAAAGACCCGTATCGCCCCTACAAAAATATCACGGATACGCCGCGCAATCGCTTGCTGACGTTCATCGCCAAATGGTCGCCGATGCAAATTGCATTCGATGCGGGCGCGAGCCGCAAAGGTCAAGCCAAAATCAAAGAGCCAGGTCCATCGGAGATGTTGGATGATCGATGCTTGGTTAAGTGGGAGACGAGCGATCCTGAGAATGAGCAAGGGCGAGAGATTTTGAAAATCGCGCGTGAACTCATCCACATTGCGAATGACGGTAAGACACCTGTGATGCTTGATCCGTTTTCGGGTGGCGGTGCGATTCCGTTAGAAGCGACTCGCCTGGGTGTGCAAGCGATCGCGAATGATTACAATCCTGTAGCGTATCTGATTTTGCGCGCAACGTGCGAGTTTTCACAAAAGTTTGGTAAGCCAGGCAAGCGTCCAAATCTAACAAATTCCGAGTCTGCGTCAAAAGAAACGAAGCGCAAATCTTCTCAGCGAGAATTAGCAGAACTGAAAGAAGAATATCAAACTGAGATCGATGTTCCAAACGTCCTGGCTTATGATGTTGAGTATTGGGCGAAGTGGATTTTGGAGCGCGCGCGTAAAGAGATTGGGCATTTGTATCCAGCGGGCGAGGATGGCAAGCCTGTTGTCGGCTATTTGTGGGTACGCACCGCGCCATGCTCCAATCCTACGTGCCGTGCGGAAATTCCGTTGCTTCGCAGTTTGCTTGTGTGCAACAAGGATGGCAAACGAGTTGCCTTGACGATAAAGCGCAAAGGCAAGGAAGTTGTTTTTGGAATTGCAAAAAACCGCGACATCAAAGAAACTGCTGGAACCATGATTGAAAAGGGACGTGGAAGCGTCCGCTGTCCAATTTGCCAGCAGACGACGCCTGTTGAAGATCTGCGCCGCGCGGGTCTGGAAGGCAAGATGGGCGAGCGAATGGTTGCGGTGATTACAGATACGCCAAAAGGAAAAGATTACCGAGCAGTTGAATCGATTGACGAAGAAGCATTTGAGAAAGCGAAACGGTTGGCAAAGAATGTTGAGCGCCCGAGCGAAAAACACGCTGACGCAACGTCAGCTGGATTAAGAGTTCACAATTACGGATTCAAAACTTTTGGTTCATTGTTCAACCCGCGTCAATTGCTAGCGATGCAAACTTTTATGACCGCTCTTCACGAAGCGATATCCGAACTAGAGAAAAATCAATCGAGTACCGAATATCGCAAAGCGGTCTCAGCGTATTTAGCTTTGTGGGTCAATCGAATTGCGATGCGAAGTTCGAGCGTTGGCGTTTGGCATACAAGTGGTGAGAAAATCGAGCATCCTTTCGGGCGCCAAGCCATTCCAATCGTTTGGGATTATCCAGAAGCAGATCCGTTCAATGAAGTTACAGGTGGAGCAATAGGTCAACTTGAGTGGATGCTTCGCGTGATTGAACACGAGTCCTCGCAAAGTTCTTCTGAAGTCAACTCCGCACAGATTCTAAATGTTGATGCGGCAAGGCTACCGCTCGGCAAACATGATGTCGACACTGTTGTTACCGACCCACCCTACTTTGACGCTATTGCCTACGCTGACCTTTCGGATTTCTTCTATATCTGGCTTAAGCGGGGTTTGGGAGAAATTCTGCCTGAAGCGTTCACCACACCGTTGACGCCCAAAAGCGATGAGGCAACCGCACTCAAGCATCGGCATAATGGTGATGCTGAAGAAGCAAAGAAGCATTTCACTGTGAAGCTTGCGGCATGTTTTACCGAAACCAAGCGCGTGTGTAATCCTGATGGTGTCATTGCGGTAATGTTTGCGCATCAAGATACTGAAGCATGGACAGCACTAATCAATGCACTTTTTGATGCGGGCTTGACGGTAACTGCAACTTATCCAATCGATACGGAATTAATAACGGCTTTAAAGGCATTGAAATCCGCACTTGCATCTTCAATCACTGTCATCTGTCGCCCGCGTGAAGTTGGTGCGGCGTCATCGTTCAGAGATGTGCGTCGGCAAATTGATGATGTTGTCGCTAAAAGCGTTCATCGCTTTTTTGAGTACGGTTTGCGCGGCGCGGACTTAATCGTCGCGTGCTACGGTCCTGCGGTCGGCGTCTTTGGTCGCTATGAACGCGTTGAACGCGCGGATGGTACGCTCGTCGGCGTGCCAGAACTGCTCGCCCTTGTCCGCGAGTCCGCGCTCAAAGCTATCGCAGGTGAATTTGAAGGCGACAATCTTTCGCGGCTCTATTTCGTTTGGGCAAACCTTTACGGCGTCGGCGAGCAAGCGTGGGATGATGCGCGGCTCGTCGTGCAAATCGGCGGCGAAGCGGAAAGCGCAATGGAAGTGGCGCGCAGTCGCGGGTTGTTCGTCGTGGATGGCTCAACTGTGCGGCTGGCATTGCTCGCAGATCGTAGTGATCGCCGCAATTTGGGAAACGATCCCAATGCGCCGTTGATTGACCAACTGCATCATATGATGATGCACTGGAAGCGCGAAGAGCGCAGTGAGATTGTCTCGTTCTTGTGGCAACGCCAGTTGTTGGACGATACACGTTTCTGGAAACTCGCGCAAGCATTGTTTGAAGTTCTGCCACACGAGACCGAGGATTGGAAATTGGTGAGCGCACTCCTTGGCGAACGCGAGACGTTCAAGACCGAAGCGAAGAAGAAGGACGTGCAGGAGAGGTTGCTTTAGTTGGATAGTTGGTTGGTTGGATAGTTCGATAGTTGATCTTTCGCGGCTAGAATTTGAGCCGCGAGATTCACAGATCGCTCAGAAAGTGGAATCTGCCTTACATCTTCGCAGGTTCATTTTTTACAGGAGTCACCAGAATGCCCGCTGATTTAAAACCCTGGTATGCCATTGCCACACCGCACGAAGATATTCGCAAAGGACAACTTGCCGAAGCGGTCTTTGCCGCGAATCTCTGGACGGTTGCCCAAGCCGCCGCCGGCGATATTCCGCGTGATGCTGTGCCCGAAGTCTATCTCGATCCGGAAATTTTTTTCAAAAAAAGTTTTCTCACGGCGGGCTTGCGAAATATGCTTACGCGCGTCGGCAAGAGTCTCGCCGGCGCAAGCGATAGCGGCGACCGCATCATCAGTTTGCAAACCTCGTTTGGCGGCGGCAAAACGCACATGCTCATCGCGTTGTGGCACTTGGCAAAAAGCGCGGACGTAATTCGCAAAGCCGTGGCGTTCAAAGAATTGCGCGCCGCGATTGGCGATGAGTTACCGAAAAAACCGTGCAACGTGGCGGTGTTCACGCATCAAACGTGTGACGCGACCCAGGGACGCAAAATAAAATTCGGCGTCCACACACATACCTTGTGGGGCGAACTCGCGTTTCAACTCGGCGGCAAACCGTTGTACGATCAGATCGCGGCGAACGATCAAGCGCGCACCGTGCCGCAAGGATTGTTCACCGACATTGTGCGCCAAGCCGCGCCCTGTTTGATCTTGATTGATGAACTCGCAGATTATTGCGTCGGCGCATCGGCGGTTACGGTTGGCAATACGACACTCGCGGATCAAACCGTTTCGTTTGTTCAACAACTTACGCAAGCGGTGAGCGATGTCAAGAATGCGGTTGTCGTCGCGACCTTGCCGGCAAGTCATTTAGAAGTTGCCGGATCGGAAAAAGGTCAAGAAATTTTGCAGGGCTTGGAAAAACGTTTTGGACGAATGGGCGCGGATTTGAAACCGGTTGCGGACGATGAAATTTTCGAGGTCGTCCGCCGACGCTTGTTCGAAGACCTGGGTGATCGCGCGGAACACGAACGAACCGCATCTGCGTATCTCGCAATGTATCGCCAGCACGAAAAGGAATTGCCGAGCGACGCGACCAAAGCGACGTACCGCGAACGCTTGATCAGCGCGTATCCATTTCATCCCGAATTGATCGATGCGCTATACTTGCGCTGGGGCAGTCACGCCGATTTTCAACGCACGCGCGGCGTGCTTCGTTTGCTCGCGAGCATCGTCGGCGATCTTTGGCAACGCCGCGAAAGCAACACGCAAGCGCAATGGTTGATTCAACCGACGCACATCCGTTGGACGATTGACGCGCTCCAATCCTCGCTCACGCGATTGTGGGGCGTCGGTTATCAATCGGTCATTCCCGCGGATGTGATCGGCGCGAAAGCGAACGCGGAGGTGTTGGACGAAGAAAAAGGCGAAGATTATCGGCGCGAGCGAATCGCGCAAGGACTCGCGTCCGCGATTTTGATCGGCTCGTTTGGCGGACAGGGTGATCGCGCTGGATACAGTAGCAAAGACCTCAAACTCGTTTGCTCGCGTCCTTCGCTCAATTGGAATTATACCGACGGCGCACTGCTCGAATTGGAAAATCGCGGTTTCTTTTTGCACACCGCGAGCGCGGGCAATCTGGGCAAACGCTATTGGTTCGGCGTCAAGCCGACGTTGAACAAACTGGTTTTGCAGTACCGTCAATCGTTCGAGTCCCAGGATTTCGACCACGCGATTTGCGACCAGGTCGAACAACACGTCGGGTTGACGAAACTTGGCGCGGCAACCTGGCGCGTGTTGACGGATCCGGCAACCGATTTGCCGGAGCAAAAATCATTGGCGTTGTTGATTCTGTCCCCGGCGTTCGCGTTTTCAGAAGAGAGCAAAGCGGCGGTCGAGAAAAAAATTTTAGAACTGAGTGGTAAGTGCGGTGAACGCGAACGGCATTTTCGCAACACGTTGATTTTTCTAATTCCCTCCCCGCGCGGCTTGAATCGTTTGCGCCAGGCATTGCGCGAAGAAGCCGCGCTCGACGCCGTGCAACGCGATTACAAAACCCAGTTGGACGCCGAGCAAGCCGGCGAATTGGCGGATCGGATCAAGACCGCGCGCGCGACTCTGCGCGAAACCTTGGGGAGCGCGTATACCGTCGCCGCGCGCATCGAAGGACAACAGGTCGTTACGGTTGCGATCACCGATTCCAAAAAAGATTTCGGCGAACATCTGCAACTCGTGTGGAAGATTCTGGTCGAGGAAGAGGAATGGATTCTCAAAAAAGTTGGACCAGTAACTCTGCAAAAAGTTGGCTTGACGCCGACCGAAGGCGGCATCCGTTTGTCGGATGCGATTGAAGCATTTCTGCGCTACACCGACAAGCCGATGATCGCAACCCGCGAAGCAGTGACGCAAGGATTATCGCAAGCGTGCAAGGAACTTTACATCGGGATCGGACGCGGCTTGCGCGCGGATAATCTATCCAAGCGCTGGTGCGGCGAAGCGATCGCGCTCGACCCGGCTGAAGAAGGTGTGTGGATCATTCCGCCGTTTAAGGACGAACCAATCCCCCAACCTGATCCGACATTCACCGGAGATAAACCTGGGGCACAACCTGGCAACAAACCAAATGCTGGGGAAGGCGAACCACAACCACCAATTTTTGGTCAGCCATTCCCACCGTCAGCAGGTCGTGCCGGTAAATCGATCAAGAAAATTGTGATCAGCGGTGCGGTGCCGCCAGAAAGTTGGTCTGATTTATTCCGCAGTTTCGTTTCACCTGCCGCGCGTATGCGGTTGAAAAATCTTCGTCTGGGCATTCAATTCGAATTGGAATCGCCCGCCGATCAACCACTGAACGAAGACGATCCCGCGATTAAAGCGATGAAGGAATCCGCGCAACAGTTGGCATTGGACTTGGATATCGAGGAATAAGCCAGACTGCTGCTCTGGTAATTCCAGTTTGCGTTTGATGCCCTTTCTGAGGTAATTTCGTTGTCCTATTCCATCCCAAATAGGACAAAAACAGTCTGTTTGCGGCAGTTTGATCCCCTTTTTGTCCACGTTCCGAGGTCAATGTCTTATTACTAACCAAATTAAGACACACGAAAAACCACTTTCCCGCGACAAACCACGCTTGAATAGAACGCGTTTTAGCACGCAGACAATAAAAATAGACCTTCGAGGTACGCGTGTGAAATCTCGAAGGTCTGGAACCACCCTGCTCTTGCCAGGCTACTGATCGTATGGTTAAAGTTGGGCTAGATATTCCGTTGGCGTAAAGGTTGGGATCGTCGTCTTGTTTTTGAAATGCCGCGCGTTCCAGGTTACAAAACCTTGAACATCTGGCGTGCGTTCTGCCAAGCCGATGATGAGTGCATCTAAAAAAGCTAAACGTTGTGTGCGCGCCTTGTTGAAGGGATTTTCAAAAATCTCTGCATGGAAAAATGTTTCCGCGTTTTGATTTTCGAGCGCATGGGGCCAAATGACCGTTAGATGATATGGCTCGATCAACCAGGTTTCCCAATCCGAAAGATGCGTGGGCGAGACATTGAACGATAATTGCGCGAGCACCTCCATTAAATTGTAAATGGTGATGCCGGGATTCGCGCCTTGGATGTGAGTCAGGAACTGTGTATTATCTGCCTGGCGCGGATCGCGTTGATAGGCGAATGCCAAAAGTAAGACATCCGAATCTATAACGACCATGACCGTCCTCGCAAATGGCGCATCGTTTCGTCGAGCGAGGCATCATCCAGCACGGCGAGTTCCTTACGGATCTCGATTGCCAGGCGTCGCCCGCGCGCAATCGCGGCAGGCGTACCTTTGGGACGGACTAGACGCACGGTCAGCAGTGACCGGCTTGGCTTCAACGCCGGTTTACGCAGGATGCGACGGATCGGTCGCCGTGTTGTCGGGCGGGCGATTCGTGGCGGCTTGCGGGTTAGCACAGTCATCGGAAACTCCTCTCGCAACATTCTTTCGACTTACAAGATTGTACTATAAATCGAATCTGTGTCAACCAACGCGAATGGACTTTGCCTATTCGCTTCGTTAGAAAAAAGAAAAAACGAGGCATTGACTTTTGTGCGTCTTTGTCTTATTATTGATCTAGATAAGACATGAAAAAACAAGCCCTTTTACGACGACCGGCAAAACGCGCGCGACCATCGCGAGATGTTCGCAAACGCAAACGGCATCCGAATCGCGCGTTGACCGAAGCGCAAATCCGAAACCTGCTC
>Ga0233425_10009068_pt1 | contig 12822 bp, 9 predicted proteins | sample Watercolumn_Towu_2_FD_181712 | JGI IMG/M metagenome (GOLD analysis project Ga0233425, IMG submission 181712) | Freshwater microbial communities from Lake Towuti, South Sulawesi, Indonesia - Watercolumn_Towuti2014_140_MG | ecosystem: Environmental > Aquatic > Freshwater > Lake | place: Indonesia...
AGGATGCCGTGGGGCAGGCGGATGAGCTTGCGGAAGGCCTCCAGCGTGTCGCGACCCATGCCGACCTGCTCGAGGTTGAAGACGGTACCCTTCTCGAGGATGCGCATCACGACCCGCTCGCCGTGGCGCACGGGCAGGGTGGAGACGCGCAGGTCGATCTCGCGACCGGCCATGCGGGTCCGGATGCGACCGTCCTGCGGGATGCGCTTCTCCGCGATGTTGAGGCCAGCCATGATCTTGACGCGGCTGACGATGGAGGCCTGCAGCCGGGCCGGAGGCTTGACCACCTCGTACATCACGCCATCGATGCGGAACCGGACCACCAGCTCCTTCTCGAAGGGCTCGATGTGGATGTCGGAGGCGCCCTCCTTGATGGCCTGGGTGAGCAGTGAGTTCACGAAGCGGATGATGGGGGCCTGGTTCGGGTCGTCCAGCAGATCGGCGTCGAGGTCCAGATCCTCGTTGCGCTCTTCTCCCGCGTGCTCGCCGATCTCCTCCATGACGGCGCTGGCGGTGCGGGAGGCCTTGTCGAAGGCCTGGTTGATGGCCTTCTGCAGGACGTCGTGGGGCGTGAGCACCGCGCGGCACGGGCGCTGCAGCAGGAGGCGCAGATCGTCGAGTGCGGGCAGGGTGGCCAACTGGCCGATGGCCACCAGGACCGCCTCACCGTCGGCGTACAGCGGCAGCAGCCCCTGCTCGCGGGCCAGGTGCAGCGGGAGCAGGCGCACGAGCTCGACATCGATCCGCTCCAGGTCCACCACCTCCAGCATGGGCAGGCCGGAGAGCGCAGAGAGGCTGCGGCACAACGCCAGGCTGCTCACGCCTTCGACACCGGCCAGGGCCTCCACGAGCCCCGTGCCCTGCTCGGCCGCCAGCTCCCGGGCCGCCGCCAGGGCCGCCTGCGGGACACCGCGGGCCGCCAGGTCGTGCTCGAGCGGAATGCGGCGGATGGCCATGCTCAGAGCTCCTGCCCGTCATCGATCCCCGGCTCCTGCGGATCCTCGAGGGCGGGAACCGGCGCGGCGTCCGGGGCGGGAGCCGGCGTGGCGTCGGGGGCGGGAGCCGGCGCGGTGTCGGGGGCATCGACCGGTGCCTGGGCATCCTGAGACAGCTCCTGGTCGGACGAGGAGCCCGTGATGGTGCTGGTGTGCGCCCCGGTCTCGAGCTTGGTGCGGTAGGCCGAGGGGCGGTCCACCAGGTTCATGGAGTACTGCAGCAGGCGGGCCAGCTCCGCCTCCTGCTCCTGCTGGCTCTTGCCGTAGAAGCGCCGGATGAACTCGTCGCGCTGCGCCACCTTGACCCGGTAGACCTCTTCGAGATCCTCGGGGCCATCGATCACGTGGGGGGTGAGGAAGATGAGCAGGTTGGTCTTGCGGCTGACGGTGCGGCGGCCCCGGAACAGCGCGCCGACCAGGGGCAGATCGCCCAGCAGCGGGATCTTGCTCTCCACCTCGGTGTCGGTGTTGCCGATCAGCCCTCCGAGGACCACGGTCTGGTTGTCCTTCACCACCACCGTGGTGTCCGCGGACCGCTTGGAGGTGATGAAGCCGGCGGTCGAGACATCGAGCCCCTTGGAGTCCTCCTCGACCTCCTGCACCTCCTGGTAGACCTCCAGGGTGACGTAGTTCGACTCGTTGATCTGGGGGGTGACCTTGAGCGTGGTGGCCACGTCCTCGCGCTGGTAGGACACGATGGGGTTGTTGTTGGAGTCGCGGCCGGTGGACACCGGGAAGGGGATGTTGCGGCCGACGACGAACTCCGCCTCCTCGTTGTCCATGGTGAGGACGTTCGGCGTAGAGATGATGTTGACCCTGGAGTTGGCCTGGAGCGCGTTGAGCGCGATGCCGAAGACCGGCACCGCGAGCTCCATGGTCTCGGTGCCCTCGCCCACCGTCAGGGCCATCGACTGGCCGAAGACGCCCATGGCCAGGCCGGAGAGCGCGTCCGTGGTGAGCCCGAGCGAGCTGCCGTTGAGTTGGGCCGAGTAGATGCCGTAGCCGCCATCCTCACGGGGAACACCCGTGTGGTAGCCGATGCCCATGTCGAAGGTGTCCTCGGAGGCCATCTCGAGGATGACCACCTCCACGAAGACCTGCTTGCGCCGGATGTCGAGCTTGTCGATGACCTGCTTGATGACCCGGAACTCCTCGGGACCGGCGATGATCACGAGGGAGTTGGTGTTCTCGTCGGAGGCCACCTTCAAGCCGGACTCGAAGGCCGCCGCAGCCCCCGCGGACTTGTCCTCGCCTTCCTCCGCCGCACCCGCGTCGCGCCCGCCCGGAGGCATTGGCCGCCCCCGGGCGTCGGTCTGACGCCCGCCGCGGGAGGACGAGGAGCGGCTGGAGCCGCTGCTGGAGGCGTTGGCCAGGTTGGAGAGCACCTGGGCGACATCCTCGGCGTTGGCATGCTCCAGGTAGACCACATGGATCTGGGAGCGCGAGGAGGGATCCACGTCCACGTCCAGCCGGGCGACGAGGTCGCGGATGGAGCTCATGGCCTCCTCGTTGGCCTGGATGATCAGCGAGTTGGTGCGCTCGTCCGAGATGATCTTGGAGATGTAGCGCCCCTCGCCCACGCTGGTGCTGGAGGCCTCGCTGGCCTGCTCGGGGTCGTCCCCCCTGCGGCGGGCGGCGCGGTCGGCCCGCCGGCGGGCGGCCGCGGAGCGGGCGGCGTCGTCGCCCGACGACGACGAGGACGAGCCCTCGACACCGTACAGCTCCTCGATGATGGTCTCGACATCGGCGGCGGTGGCGTACCGCAGCGGCATGATCTGGACGGTGGACTTCGGGGAGGCGACGTCCAGCTCCTTGACGATGCTGTAGATGCGCCGGAGGTTGGTGGCGGTCTCCGTGATGATCAGGGTGTTGGTGGGCGAATACGCGATCACGTGGGCCTGGCCGCTGGCGAGCTCCTTGATGACGGAGGAGATCTCCTTCACGTCCACGTTCTCGAGCTGCATGATCTGGGTGACGTAGTTGTCGGTGTAGGGCAGATCGCCATCGTGGTAGGTGCGCAGCGGGACCTTGGCCGAGTCGGAGGACTTGACTACCTTGGTGGCCTTGCCGACCGTGACCGTGGTGAAGCCGGCGACCTCCAGCGCCGACAGGAAGGCCTCGTAGGCCTCCGCGCGGGTCACCTGCTGGTGGCTGATGATGGTGATCGTGCCCGAGAGCTTCTCGCCGAGGATGAAGTTCCGGCCAGTGATCTCGGCCATGTAGCGGATGAGGTCGTTGATGTCGGTGTCGACGAAGTCGATGCTGACCTTGGCGTTGGGATCGAGCGGGGGGGGGCGCTGCCGTTCACCACTCGGCGTGACGGTGGCCTCCTCGCGCTCGTCCGCCTCGTCGCCCTGGTCACCACCGTTCCGGCCGTGGGTCGTGGAGCCCCCGGCATCACCCCCGTCGCCGCCCTCGTCGCCCCCGGCGTCCCCGGCGCCCGGGGGAGGGGGGGGCGGCGGCGCGTCTGGGCCCTCGGGGCCAGCCTGGACTCCAGGCCCACCGACGGGCTTGCGGGAAGGACCGGGCATCCCGCGGCGGAGCGGTCCCGCAGGGCCGGGCAGCAGCGGCATGGGACGTACCGGTTCGTCGTCCTGATCGGCCTCTTCGTCGTCGTCCGGGGGAGGGTCGTCCTGCCCGAGGGCGGGCTGGACCGTGAGCCCCAGGGCCAGCAGGGCGGCAAGCCAGGCGGGTGACATGCGGGGGTAGACGCTCGTGCTCATCCTCATCGCGCTCCGAAGATCTCAGCAGCTCAGCGAATCGAGTATTCAAAGGTGTGTTTCTGGTTCCTGCGGGAGACATCGAAGGAGAACGACCGCTCGGACTGCATGGACTGGAACGCGCCCATGGCACCGGTGGCGCTCGTCAGGGGTGTGCCGTTCACCCCGTGGATGACATCCCCGTTCTTGATGCCCAGCTTCTGCAGCAGGCTGCCGCGCCGGATGGCGCTCAGGCGGAACCCGTCGATCTCGCCGTCGGGTCCCTTGTGGGGGATGGCCCGGACCTGGGAGACCAGCGAGTCGATGTTGCCCAGCGCGCCGGAGACCAGGCTCTCGTCGACATCCCAGGAGTACTCGCCCGTCTGGGTGATGCCTTCGGTGTCCTCGCTCCCGAGGGCATCGCTCGCGGCGGCGGTCGAGGTCTCCTTCTTGATGCCCTCTCCGCCCATGTCGAGGTACTCCAGGCTGCCGTCGGAGCGCCGGATCCAGACCTTGCGCTGCTCGATGCCCACGATCGTGGCCTCTTCCAGCAGCAGGTCGCCGATCCCGTACCCGACCGCCTTGGCATCGCGGCCCTCGCCCGCGGCGATGAGCGCGGAGGAGCAGGACTCGGGCTCGGCCACCACGGTCCCGAGCAGGGTGAGGTGCAGGTCCGTCCGGCGGCCGTCCTGCCCAGGCCCGGCCCCCTCCGTGGCGCTGGACCCCACCGCGGAGGAGTCGAAGATGTTCCGGCGGAGGATCGGGTCGAGGTAGCTGCTCTTGGACGGAACACGGGCGGTCTCGCGGCGCTGGGGCGCACGCTCGGGTTCGACGGTCGGCTCGGACACACGGGCCTTGGCGACGGCCTGACCCTCGGAGAGCCCCACCAGGTACCCGACGAGCGTGTCGGTCCCAAAGGCCGCCAGCAGCGCGAGGACGGCCAGGACGGCACCCGCGCGTGCCCAGCGGCCGGGCACGACCAGCGGGGGCGCCGCCTTCTCTTCCTGTTCAACTACGTCGTGTTCCACGTCGGTGCCTCGCACGGGGTGGAGCTGGGTCGCGGAGAGCCGCAGCAAATACCATGCCAGCGCCCCGCGCGCATCCATGCGCCGCCTGACCGCGCCGACACGGGGATTACGGCCCATTCGCGGCGCTCCCGGGGCGTCCTCCCCTTCCGCCCTGGACACGTTGACAACGGTGCAGGTCGGGCCTGGCCGAAGGTTGACAAGGTGACAATCCGCAGGTCCCCGGGGGCGCGACCGCAGCCAGTCCGCCGAAAGGCTCGACTGTCGGGGCCACGTACAGTATGTTCCCCCGCCACAGCGCCAGGGGTTCCACCGGTGCCTACCGCCACCCGAACGGTCGTCTTCACGGACCTCGCCAACTACACCGCGTCGGTCGCCCGCTCCGACCGCGAGGGGCTGCGCGATCTGATCCGCTACCACGAGCATCTCGTGATTCCGGTGATGGAGGCCCACCACGGCCGGGTGGTCAAGAACATCGGCGATTCTTTCATGGCGCTGTTCGACTCCGCCACGGATGCCCTCCGGGCGGGTCTGCACCTGGTGGCCCGTGCCCGCGCCGACGGGCGGGCCATCCGGGTCAGCGCCGCGACCGGCGACGTGGAGGAGATCTCCGGCGATGCCTTCGGCGACGCCGTGAACCTGGCCGCGCGCATCAACAGCCGCACCTCGGCCGAGGAGGTCTGGTTCTCGGAGAGCACCTTCCATTGCATGAACCAGGCCGAGATTCCCTGGGACAGGGTCGGCATCTTCACCCTCAAGGGCATCGCGGGCGAGGCCTCCGTCTTCAGGGCCGTTCCCCCCGAGCGCGCCTGGCTGCCGGAACACGTGGCCCTGGCCGCCCGCGCGCACACCCTCGTCGTCCTGCAGCCCGACCTGCCCGTCCCGCCGCTCCCACCGGACGTGGTGGTGCTGGCCATCGGCTACGAACCCGGCAGCCCCACCCTGGTCGCGGCGGTCGACGCCCTGCCCGTCCTCGATCCGGCCTCGGTCTACCTGGCGGCCTACCCCATCGCCCCCAGCGACCGCTTCGCCTGGGAGTCCCAGGGCCACGGCCTGGTGATCGGCACCCCCGAGGCCGTCCTGGCGGCCATCGCGGAGCACCAGCGGGTCGTGACCCACGACGGCGGGTCCAACACCATCATCCTCGACACCGGATTCAACGCCGCGCTCAGGATCAGCTACGCGGGCCTGGCCCTGCCCGCTGTGCCCATGTCCGACGTCGTGGGCGGGTACTTCTACGACCTCCTCGACAACGGGCAGTGGGTCAACGCCTCGGATCAGTCCCTGGCCCGGATCGATGTCACCCCGGCGGGAGTCGCGCTGGTGGCCACCTCGACCCGTGTCGTGCTCGACGATCGCCCACTGCACCTCAAGGAGCGCGCGCTGCTCCAGCAAGGCGCCCGTCTCCGCGTGGCTGAACGCCTTTACGTGTTCTGGGCTTCACCCGGCGAGAGCTACCTCGGGTTCCTCCTCGCCGAGTCACCAGCCAACATCATGGTGGCCGAGAACCAACGTGCCATGCTCGGGCGCGAGCCCACCCACCCCGGGCTGTCCTTGCCGGACCGCCGTGGCCAGGCCAACATCAGATGGTGTGCCGGATCGCGGGCCGCGCGGGCGCGCGAGTCCGGCTTCACCCTGGACCGCGCCCTGGTCGGCCGCCACCAGGTCGCCATCACGCCGTCGGGCAACGTATGCCTCATCGAGCCGCTGCACGACCGCTGTCCCACCTGGGCCTGGACCGGCAGCGGCACCCTCGATCGCATCATCCAGCCCGCCAACGTCCCCATTGGCGAGCACATCGTCGTGGGCACCACCGTCATCGCGCTCGAGCGTCCGGCCCGGTGACGATCCGCCCCCCGGGGGCTCCAAGGAGTGCGCCATGATCGACACCGAGGTCCTGATCGCCAAGGCCAGCCAGATCGGGCTGTTCGCCCCGCTGACCGACCAGGAGCTGCGCGATCTGCTGCTCGAGTGTCAGATCGCGTTGTTCCTCAAGGGCAAGACCATCTTCCGCGAGGGCGCCATGGGCGACTCCCTGATGGTCCTGCTCGAGGGCAGCATCAGCCTGCGCTGCTCCCCCGAGCCCGGCGTCAGCGTCGAGCTGGCCACCCTCGGGGAGGGCGCCGTGCTCGGCGAGATGGCGGTCATCGACCCGGCTCCGCGCGCCGCGACCGCGGTCGCCTCGGCGGACTCCGTGCTGCTGATCATGGCGAAGGACTCCCTCGACCGCATGATCTGCGCCGAGCACCCCGGCGCCTCGAAGGTGCTGCGCCAGGTGCTCCTGCTGCTGGCTGGGCGTTTCCGCGCCATGGAGGACCGCATCGGCGATCTGTTCTCGTCCCGCATCGGCCAGCAGGCCAGCGGTGCCCAGGCTGCCTGGCACCTGGCGCCACGGGAGTAGGCCGCGAATCGCCCAGGGAAGGCCAAGGGAAACAAAGGGAATTCCAAGGGAAGACAAAGGGAAAGCGCCATGGCCCTCGATCTCATCTATCTCAAGGCGTTGCCACTCCTGCGCGGCCTCTCCCTGGCCGAGCAGCGCGACCTCGCCGCCCGCCTCGAGCTGGTCCAGGCGCCTGCCGGCCAGGTCCTCATCGAGCAGGGCTCCGCCGACTGTGGGCTCTACTTCATCCTCAATGGCACCATCCAGGTCACCCGGACCCTCCCCACAGGCCACCAGATCACCACCGCCCGCCTGGGGAAGGGCCACATGATCGGCTACCTGTCCATGCTGGACGGGCTGCCTCGCTCAGCGACGGTGCGGGTCCTCAAGACCGCGACGCTGGCGCTGCTGCCCCGCGCGCACGGCCTCGCCCTGATCAACGGGAGCGATCCGCTCGGCATCCGCTTCCAACGCCTGCTGGCCCGCGAGATGATCAGGAGCCTGCGGCTCGCCAACGAGCGCTTCACCCGCGCGGCCAGCCTGCCGCCGGCGGAGTTCTTGAGCCCCGAAAACCTCGACGCATCCGCGGATGAGTAGGTCGGCTATCGCTCCAGCGCCGCCACCCCCGCGCTGATTTCAAGGCCCCACCAACTTCAACCGTCAGCCACCAAGGTACTTGGGCCGAAGTAGGTCAACCCGACCACCTGATCCGCGAACGCAGACACCCCACCAACGTCAACCGGCGGCCAAGCGCCCTCGGCCGCCTCTCGACAGCCACCAAGCCCCTGGGCGCGTGGTAGGCGCGCAGCGCCACCAAGGTACTTGGGCCGAAGTAGGTCAACCCGACCACCTGATCCGCGAACGCAGACACCCCACCAACGTCAACCGGCGGCCAAGCGCCCTCGGCCGCCTCTCGACAGCCACCAAGCCCCTGGGCGCGTGGTAGGCGCGCAGCGCCACCAAGGTACTTGGGCCGAAGTACCATCGCCGAGCACCTCCGCCGATCGCCACCGGAGCCCTCCAGCCTACCTCTCCAGCGCCGCCACCCCCGCGCTGATTTCCACGTCGTGGGGTTTGGGGCCACGCAGGCGCTTGGCGGACGGGGGAAGGAACTCGACGCCCGCGGCGCGCAGGCCACGGGCCACGATCAGGGGGGCCGGAGCGCCCTGGCGCTCGCCCTGCGTCACGACGTGGTGCAGCATGGGCACCCCACCCTTGCGGGCGAGGGAGGCGGTTTCCGTCTCGAGGCAGACCACGTCCTTGTGGGGATAGCGGATCACCTGCTTGGCACCGGGGTGGGGAGCCGAGCCTGGCGCGGTGATGGGCTCGGCTCGCGTGCCGCGCCACATCTCGGCGATGCGGTAGGAGAAGCGCCCGTGCAGCTCCTCGACTCCGCGCACCAGGATCGTTCCGACCGCGAGCTGATCGATGGGGGCCTTGGCGGCCATGAGCTGTGCGATCCGCACCTCGTCCAGGCCACCGGAGGCCATGACGCGGACCCGCTGCAGGCCGTGCTCGTCCAGGACCCGGCGGCACGCGGCCGCCTTCTGCTCCAGGTGGGGGTCGGACAGGCGCACGGAGGAGGGCACACCTCGCCCGTCGAGGAAACGGGGCACGGCCAGCTCGGGATCCTCGTCGATGGTGACCTGCAGGGCGTCTGGGAACTGGATGCGCATGGCCTCCAGCGCGCGGCGTTCCTCGCGGTAGACCGCCATGAAGGTGCCGGAGAGTGCCCCGATCGGGGCGATGGCGTGGGAACCGGCGGCCTGCACGTTGCTGGTGCTGGAGATGCCGCCCACGAACGCCGCGCGGGACGCGGCCCGGGCGGCCTCGGGGCAGGCCCAACGCCGGGCGGAGAAGTCGAGCACCTCGCGATCCTGGGCGGCCAGGGCCAGACGCGAGGCGCGGGTGGCCACGGCGCTGCCGAAGCCGACCCGCTGGATCAGGCTCGATTCCAGCAGCACGCACTGGATCAGGGGCGCGGTCACGCGCAGGATGGGCTCCTCCGGGAAGAACGGCGAGCCCTCCGGCATGGACCAGACATCGCCGCTGAAGCGCAGGTGGGAGAGGGACTCGAAGAAGAAGTCCGAGACACGGGCGAACTCCGGTCGCGCGCGCAGCCAGGCCACGGTGGTGGGGCGCAGGGAGAGGTTGATCACCGCGTCGATGGCTTCGTCCACGCCCGCGAGGATGGCGTAGCCGAAGTGCGGGGGGAGATCGCGCAGGTAGAGGTCGAAGGTCGCCTCGCCCCACAGGCCGTCCGCGTGGTAGACGGCTGCAGCGACGAGCTGGTACAGCTCGGTCAGGTTTTCCATCGAAGTGACGGCGCTCGAATCTGGTGATCCCGACATGACCCGGACCCATCCTGGCGGCACGAGGCCCGCCCACCCTACCACGGTGGTGGTCGACGATCACTCCGCGGGCTGGCTCGCCCGGGGCTTCTGCTGGGTCTACCCCCAGGAGGTGGTTCCCGGCGGGTCCCGGCCACGGCCGGGCCAGCCGGTGTCCCTGGCGGACCGCCACGGCCGCCCCCTGGGGACGGGCCTGTGGGACGATGGCTGGCTGGCCGTGAGGCGCATGCGGGTGGATCCGGGTCCCCTCGACGATGCCTGGATGACCGGCGCCCTGGAGGCGTGCCTCGCGCGGCGCGGCGGCCTGCTGCCCGCCGCCACCACGGCCTGGCGCGCGGTGCACGCCGAGAACGACGATCTGCCCGGGCTGCGGGTGGACGTCTGGGGCGCCCACTTGCACGTCACCCTCGACTCCCCTGCCCTGCGGCCCCTGCTGCCGCCGCTGCAGCGCGCCCTGATCGCGCGCTTCGATCCGGGCCGCATCACGCTCGGAGGGCGCACCGACCCGCGCGACACCGCCCGCGAGGAGGCCGCCCCCGAGGTGCTCTGGACGCGCGATTCAGCGGAGGCCGAACGCGACCCCCTGGACTTCGAGGAGGAGGTCGAGGAGCGGGGCCTGCGGTTCCGGGTGCGCCCGGCGGCCGGCAGCGACGCTGGCCTGTTCTCCGACATGCGCGACAACCGCGCCTGGCTCGACCGCGCCTGGGCCGGCCGACGCGTGCTCAACCTCTTCGCCTACACCGGCGCGTTCTCGGTCTTTGCGGCCCGCGGGGGCGCCACCGAGGTGGTCACAGCGGATCTGGCCGCCACCGCCCTCGCACGCAGCCGCACCAACCTGGAGCTGAACGGCCTCGTCGGCCCCGGCCTGGAGTTCGAGCAGGACGACACCTTCCGCCTGCTGGACCGCTACCGGCGGAGAGGGCGCCGCTTCGATCTGGTGCTGGCCGATCCCCCGCCCTTCTCGCATGGCCCGGGGGGTGCGTTCTCCGTGGAGCGCGATCTGGCGCGCCTCACCGCCGCCTGCCTGCGGGTCCTCACGGACGACGGCCTGCTCGTGCTGGCCTGCAACCAGGGCAGCGTGGCGCCGCGCGCCTTCCAGAAAGCCGTCGAGCAGGGGGCCGCCCGGGCCGAGCGGCGGCTCTACCTGCTGCACGGCGGCTCCCAGCCCCCCGATTTCCCGGCCGCGGTCCACTTCCCCGAGGGCCGCTACCTCAAGCTCGGGGTCTGGGCGGCCGCGGGTTCATGCGCCTGACCCCCCCCGCCAGGGGCGCGGCGCTCACGCGCCGGGCGCTGGCCGTGCCCGGCCGGGGCCAGCCGTTGCCAGTGCTGACCGTGGAGCACGCGACCTCGGGTCCACGGGCGGCGGTCTGTGCCAACCTGCACGGCGACGAGTGCGTCGGGATCGGCGTGGTGCACCGGCTGGCCGAGCTGCTGCCCGCGGCCCTGTCCTGCGGCGCCGTGCGCCTGTACCCGAGCCTCAACCTGGCTGGGCTGCGCGCCGGGTGCCGTGCGCTCCCCGGCCAGGACACCGACCTGAACCGCGCCTTCCCCGGAGATCCTCGCGGCGATTTCACCTCCCGCGTGGCGTACACGCTCTGGCAGGATCTGTCCTCCTTCCGCCCCGACCTCGTGCTCGACCTGCACGCGGACAGCCCGGCGAGCATCCCCTACGCCATCCTGGACCGTCCCATCACCTCCCGGGCCCGCGAGCGCACCGCCGCCCTGCGCCGGCTGGAGGAGCTGGCCCAGGCCACCGGCCTCACCGTGGTGCGCGACTACGCTGAGGGGTCGTACCGAACCCATCGCCTGGATCGCTCCCTGAGCGGCGCACTGCTGAACCACGGCGACGCCCTGGCCTTCACGCTGGAGCTCGGCCCCCGCCGCATGCTGGCGCGCCGGGCGGTGGACGACGGCCTCGACGCCGTGCTGGGAGTCCTGACTGCGCTCGGCCTGGTGGCAGCCCCGGCGGCGCCCCACCCCAGTCGCACGACCGGCGGCCCCTGGCGCCGAGACGCGGGCCCCCACACCACCCACGCCGGGCTACTCTGCCCCCAGGTTCACCCCGGGGCCCGTCTCCCCGCGGGTGAGGCGCTGGTGGAGGTGCGGGAAGTGGATGGCACGGTCGTGGAGCGGCTCCTGGTCACCGAGCCGACGCTGGTGCTGGCCCTGTCCGAGCAGGGCTGGGCCGAGCCGGGCAGCACGCCGGCGACGGTGGCGGTGCTGGAGCGCTGAGCTCCCGGCGGGTGGAGCCCCGCGTCAACGCCGCGTGCGCGGGTGGGCGCGGCGCCAGGTGGCCAGGTTGAACCCGACCTGGGTGTAGGCGGCGGCGGTGGCGAGGGAGGCACCGGAGATCGCCAGGCCGAGGCCAGGGCGCGTGAGCCGGTAATCAGTCAGCAGGGCCAGGCCCACAGACTCCACGGTGAGCCCCGCGCACGCGACGATCCAGGGCACGGGGGTGGTGTGCAGCCCACCGCGGCGCGTGCCGCCCCACCCCACCGTGGCGCCGGTGGTGGCCCCGACCGGGGTGGTCGCGACGAAGAAGGACCCGATCCCCATGGCAGCCATCATGCAGCCCTCCAACCCTGGGCAGTCAAGCTGGGCGGTCCCGACCGCGAGGCCCAGCCCTGCGGCTGGCCAGGCCAGGCTTCCCAGGGCGACCGCGGTCCCGGCCCGCAGCGGCGCCCGGCCGCGGGGGGCCCCTTCCCCGGTCGGCGTGGGCACAGCCAGCGCCACCGGCTCGGCCCGGGCGTCCACGACCCCGAGCCCGGCGAGGACGAGGAGGGCTCCCCAGAGCACAGGGCGCCTACTGCGCCGTCCCATCCAGCGTCCCGCTGAAGCGCAGGATCCCGTCCTCGTTCTCGAACTCGGCCCCGAACGTGGTGTGGACCTCGCCGTCCGTGATCGTGCCGGTGTACGGGGTCTCGTAGCGGGTGCCATGCTCGTCGAAGAAGAACAGGGTGCCCTCGACAGCCTCGCCGGTGCGCTGGCCGTCGATCTCGAAGTCCACGTCCCAGGAGACCGTGTCCCAGAACAGGTCGACGTGGCAATGCCCGCTGCCCGTGACGACCCAGGATGCGTCGGTCGCCAGGTCGAAGGTCCCGTTGCAGGGCCCCTCGTCCTCGACGTCGTACTCGTTGCTGTAGAGGTAGAGCGTGGAGACCAGGTTGCCGTTGTAGCCGATGGGATCGTGCTGCTCGATCACCGTGATGGCCACGCTGTCGGTGACCTGTCGGGAGCCGATGCCCACCGTGACCTCCAGCTCGTAGCTGCCCACGGGAAGGTCCGTGACCGTGCCCGTGTCGCCCGCGAAGGTCCAGCCCTCGGGGGCGCTCCAGGTGACCTCCCCGTGCTCCACGGGTTCGCCGGTCTCCT
>Ga0233425_10009069_pt1 | contig 12819 bp, 9 predicted proteins | sample Watercolumn_Towu_2_FD_181712 | JGI IMG/M metagenome (GOLD analysis project Ga0233425, IMG submission 181712) | Freshwater microbial communities from Lake Towuti, South Sulawesi, Indonesia - Watercolumn_Towuti2014_140_MG | ecosystem: Environmental > Aquatic > Freshwater > Lake | place: Indonesia...
CCGTCCAGCCCGGCGTGCCGAACTCCGCCAAGCTCATCGGCGTCGAGGCCAACGCCATCGCGCCCCGCAAACGCCCACTCTCCAGCATGAGTCCCACCATCGTGCTCAAGGACGGCCAGCCCATCCTTGCCATCGGCGCGGCGGGCGGGCCGACGATCATCAGCCAGACGTTGCTCGGCTTGATCGGCGTGCTGGATTTTGGCTTGGGCGTGGACGCGGCGCTGGCGAGCACACGGTTCCATCACCAATGGAGTCCCGACGAAGTTAGGGTCGAGCGCACGCTCCCCGCCGCCGTGCGCGACGAGTTGCGCCGCCGCGGCCACACGCTGACGGAGGTCAGCACGCTCGGCGTCAGCCAGGCCGTCGCCCTCGATCCCGTCACCGGCCGGTTCAGCGGGGCGCACGATCCGCGCGTGCCCGGCAAAGCCGATGGTTGGTGAACACTTTGGAGACCCTGAAATGAAAACACAGTTGCTGACACTGCTGCTGGCCGCCGCGACTTGTTTGGGCGAGACGGCTCAACACCGTGGCATTTGGCTGCACCCGGAGCAATTCAAGACGCCACAGCTCGCCGAGGAATGGATTGCCAAGATCGCCGCGGCGCGCCTCAACGCCATCTACCCGCTCATCTGGCATCGCGGCGGGACGGCGTGGTTCAAGAGCAAGCTCTCGCCGATGGCCGGCGACGTGCCGGAGGGCTTCGATCCGCTCGGCAATTTGGTGAAGCTCGCCCACGCACGCGGCATCGCGGTGCATGCGTGGTTCGTCAACGGCAGCTACGGCGGCCCGGCGACGAACGGCATCTTCGCGTTGCACCCAGACTGGCGGTTGCAGGGCGAGAACAGCGGTGAGGCGTGGTATGACCTCGGCAAGCCGACGGTGCGCAACTTCCAGCGCGACCTGATGCTGGAATGCCTGAAGAACTACGACGTGGACGGCCTGCATTTCGATTACATCCGCTACTCTGGCCAGGTCATCTGCTACTGCGACCATTGCCAGCGCGAGTTCGAGCAGAAATACGGCTTCCGGCCGCTGAGCCGCTCCGAGGAGCGTTTCCCCGCGCTGCTCGACATCGGCGCGAACCCGCTTGGTAATCCGACGACCGCCAAGGTGCTGGCAACGTTCGACCACGGTGTGCCGGCCATCACCGTCAACCGCCTCGACGCGGGCGAAGCGGTGTTGGTGAACTGGCAAGCGGCGGGTCATTCCTGCTTGGCGCTGGAAAACTTCGTGAAGGAGACGATGAAGCGCTTCGGCGCGACGGCGAAGAACACGTATCAACTCAATACAACGCAGACGGCGGCGAAGTATCGCGCGACCGAGCAGGAAAAGGCGCGAGTCTGGCTGAAGGAACTAGGTTTCCCGACGAAACTGATTGACGAGAGTGCGCTGGCGAAAGTGCCGAAGGGCGCGACGGTCGTGCTCGCCGGCCAATACCTGATAAGCGAGGAGACGGCATCGTGGCTGGAGAGCTTCGTGCGCGCCGGTGGCCACTGCCTGTTCGTGGACGGGCCGGTGTTTGCGATCAAGCACGCGCCGTTGCAGCGCGTGACCGGCCTGCGCGTGTCGGCGGGATTTTTCCACGACTGGAAAATCATCTCGCCCGCGCCGGACCAGGACGTGCTTAAGCCCGGCCCGCCGGTGGACACCGCGAAGGAACGCCAGCGGATGGAGAAGTGGGTGGAATACCGCAAGTGGACCGTGACGGAGTTGGTGCGCGCGGTTTACAAGGGCGCGAAGAAGCTCAAGCCGCGCGCGTGGGTGAACGCGGCGGTGTTCTACAAGAAGGAGTCGGCCGACAAGGTCTGCCAGGACTGGTATGGCTGGCTGCGCGAGGGTTGCATGGACTACGTGCTGCCGATGGCCTACACGGAGAAGAACGAAGACTTGTCGAAGGCGTTCGCAGAATGGCGCGCGTTCGATCCGCAGATGGAGCGGATCATCCCCGGCCTCAGCATTTACTCGCGACAGGAAGGCAAAGCTGTCCCGCGCGATCTGAAACTCGTGCGCACGCAACTCGGCATGTGCCGCGACAACGCCACGCACGGCAACCTGTTCTTCTCACTTGCCTACCTGACCGACGAGTTGATCAAGCTGCTTTCGACCGGCCCGTATGCCGAGATGGCGAACCCCTGGTATCCAAAACGGCGGAAGTGACAGATCAGCTTCCAGTCAGCCGGCCGCCCTCCATGCGTAGCGCGCGGTGCGAAAAGCCTGCCGCTTTCGGGTCGTGAGTCACCAGCAGCACCGCGCCGCCTTCCTTCGCGAACGCGGCAAGGCAGCCGAGCACCATGCGGCCGTTTTCTTCGTCGAGATTGCCTGTCGGTTCGTCGGCCAGAAGCAGCTTGGGTTTGTTCAGCAGCGCGCGGGCGAGCGCCACGCGCTGCCGTTCGCCCGTGCTCAACTCCGACGGCACGTGGCTTGTGCGATTGGCGAGGCCGAACCGCTCGATCAACTCGCGCGCCCGTTCCTTCGCACTGTCAGCGCGCGAGGCGAGCGCGGCGGTCAGGATGTTGTCGAGCACGTTGAGGTAGTGGACGAGATGAAACTGCTGGAAGACGAAACCGATATGCGCGGCGCGGAATCCAGCGCGTTGCTCGGCGGAGAGCTTGTAGGGTTCTTCGCCCGCGATGACGACCGCGCCGCTGTCCGGCTGCATCAGGACGCCGGCGGCCATCAGCAACGTCGTCTTGCCGCTGCCGCTCGGCCCCTGCACCGCCACAAACTCGCCCGCGCCGATCCGCAACGACACGCCGTCCATCGCCCGCACCACGCCGTCGGGCCGGCGGAAATGTTTCTGGACGTCGCGCAGTTCGAGGATGGTGTCCATGCTCACTCCTGCCTCAAGATGTCCGCGGGGTCCTGTTGCGCGGCCAGCAGCGCTGGAACCCAGCTCGCCAGCACCGACAGCAGCGGCGCACCGGCGAGCACCGCCGGCAGCAGCGGCGCGTTGAACTCCGCGCCCGCGATTGCCGCCTGCCCGGCCGCGTAGCCCATGCACGCGCCCGCCACGCCCATCGCGGCCGCGCGGCCCAGGAAGAGCCAGAGAATCTGCCGCGCGCGCACGCCGAGCGCGCGCAGCACGCCAATCTCGCCGCGACGCTCGCGCACATTCGCTAGTGCTAGAAACCCAATCCAAACCGCGCAGCCGAGCACGATGAGCGGCACGAGCACCGCCGCGAAAGCTTCGCGCTCGCTCCGGAGCCGCGCGCGGCCTTGTTTCTCGCGTTCGATGGTCGCCTCGGCCTCGGCTGCCGCGCGACGTCGCGCCTCGGCTCGTGCGATGGCTTGCGAGGCGAATTCAATGACTTGGGTGTCGGGCAGAATCTTCTCGATCTCGGCGCGGATGATCGGCAGGCGCGCGTCGGCGCACGTGCAGTCGAGCGCGAGGATGCCGTTGATCTGCCCTTCCTTGCCGAGCATCGCCTGCGCCTCGGCGAGGTTGATCCACACGGTGATATCGTCTTTCGTGCCGCGCTCGTCGTTGAGCTTTGCGACGGTGAACTCACGCCCCAGCAACCGCGTCTTGTCACCGACCTTGAGCTTGAGGCTCTGGTGCAGTTCCGCGCCGAGCACAATCTGGCCGGCCTGCACCGGCTCCAGCAACGGCTTCTGCCCCGCGCCGCGGATATAGACTTCGCCGCGCACGCCCATGAACAGGATCGTGCGGCCCGTCTCCGGCCATTTCACCTTCTGCTGGAGGCTGGGCAAAATGTGATTGATGGTGGCGACGCGGCTCTTGGCGAGGCGCGTGGCGTATTCTTCCGGCATGTATTTCGAGGCGTAGTCGTCGGCGAAAAGGTCGCTGAGCTTCTGGTCCTTCGGGAGGATGAGGACGTTGAAACCGAGTTTGAGCGTGATACGACGGTAATCGTCCGCCAGCAACTCCATCTTCTCCTGCGTCTCGGCTTGTTTGGCGGTGATGATCTGCTCCGTGCGGCGGTCATGCTCGCGCAGGCTGGCGAGCGCGCCGACGAGACAGCCCACTGCCGCGAGCACTGAGAGCACGCCGAGCGCAAAGCTTAGCTTGCGGAACAAAATCTCGCGGATAATGAGGCGGCCGATGTTCACGGGTGTCAGCGGTTTCGTTTCTTCACCATGAGCACGGCGGTCAACATGCCGATGACCACCACGACAATCAACAGAACAAGAACGACGTTTCGGATCAACGGCGAAACAGGCGGCTTGATCGGCGCGGTGGGCGAAGCTTGCGCCACTTGGCTAGTCTGTCCCGCCGCAGCCAGCGCCGAGAGGCTGATGAGCGGAGGTGGCGGCGGGTCTTTCACCGCCTGTCCCGTGAGCGCCGCGTCCCAGTCGGTCGCGACGAGCAGGTCCACGCCGGGATTCATGGACTTCACCTCGCACGAGCAGGCGCCGCAGATGAACGCGATGACGTTCTCAATCAACTCGCCCGTCAGTTGCCCGCCGGCGAACGCATCGAGCGCGCGGCCGCGACCAAACACCGGGACGACGAGCGGCCCCGGCTCCTTCGCGGCTTCCTCGCGCAGCCCGCGCAGCATCCGCACGAGCATTTGCTCTGCCGGGTCGTTGCGCGAGACGCGCAGCACCGAGAACGCGATGCGCAGCGGCACCTCGGCGCTCATGCTCGGATCGTCTGGCGCGGCCGGCGGCAATTCCACTTCTTTTTCAATCCGCTTGAGTTGTTCGGCAAGCATGTCGGCGACCTTCTTGTCCTGCGCGGCGTCGCCGCTCTCGAGCAGCAGCCAGACCGCCGACTCGCCTTTCTGCAACCGCCCGGCAAGCTCGCGGCGGACGGGCGAGTCCACGAGGTTGCGGACGTTCTCAGCGCTCAACGCCCCCGACCACAATGCGCGATCAGTCTGTGTGCTGACGGGATACTGGAGCAGCAGCGCTGGCAACGTCGCGTCCTTGACGAGGCTCCAAGCGTTCGTGTGGTGCGTCGGGATTTCCTTCGCAGCGTCCACGACAGCGACGGCGAGGTTGGCGGAGCTTTCGCTCGCGGCGGCGAGGGCTTGGACGACCTCCTTCTGGGCGCCAGCCATCTCGCCGCGATGGAATACCGTAACGCGATAGGCGTCCGCCGGCCATCGCTCGAGCGCGTAGCGGAATACGGGGACGTTGCAAGCGCGAAGGTCGCCACTGGCGGCCCAGCCCAAAGCCGTAAGCAGCGCAACGGAGAACATTCGACACGTCTTGTTCACAACGAGTTTCGTTATAACACCACCGCCGGCATTCCGCTCCTGTTTTCAGTTCTTGCCGGTGAGCTTGCGGATGTAGGTCACTTCTTCTGACCGATACGGTTTACCGTCGGCGCGGAAGATGTCATGGAACCAGAGGGGCGGCTCGCCAACGTAGGCTTTCTTCCAACTGTCCCACGGGTAGATCGTCTGTGTCTTGCCGGAGACAAGGCCCCAGTTGTAAGAGGCGACGCGTTGCTCCTTCATGAAGCCGAGATGCGGCTCGAAAAAGCTGCCGTTGCCGCGCGACATGTATTCGGTGCAGAGGACCGGGCGGTTGTAGCGGCGGAGGTTGGCGACGCACTGCTTGAGTTCGTCGAGCTTGCCGTAGTTGTGGAAGCTGATGACGTCGGAGTTCTCGATCTGGATGACCTCCATCGGCAGCAGCTTGTCCGGCTCGGCCCATGTGCCCTGCCAGACGCCGCTGGTGAGCGGCTGCGTCGGCTTCGCCTCGCGCGCCCACGCGAACGCCTTCGCCAGCAATGGCCGCACGAGGCCGGGCTTGTCCTTCGGTTCGTGCGCGCTGTAGGCGTCGCCGTTGGTGTTGGCCGGCTCGTTCCACACGTCCCAGACTTGCACGCGCCGATCGTCGCGGAACCGGCTGATGACGCCGACGACGTAATCGCGCAGCGCGGCGTGGCGCGACGGGTCTTTGAGCACGTCGGCGCCGGGCGTCTGCACCCAGCCGGAGTTGTGGAGGCCGGGCTTCGGCTCGCGCTGCTTGCCGAGTTTCGGGAACGGGTCCCAGCACGAATCGAACAGCACGGGCATCACACCGATGCCGTGCTTGTCGGCGACGGCGAGAAACTTGTCGAGCCGGTCAAGGAACCCCTTCGGATCCTGCTCCCACAGCAGGTGATGCAGGAACACGCGCACCGAGTTGAAGCCGAGCGACGCGGCCCAGCCCAACTCGCGGTCGTTGACGGCGAGGTCGAACGTGTCGGCTTGGAACATCTCCAGTTGGTTGATGGCGGTGCTAGGAATGTAGTTGCAACCGAGCAGCCAGCCGTGTTTGTCGAGCCACGCGTTCGCTTTCTTCGCGGGCCAGCGTCCGGGCGCGTCGGCGGCGAGAGCGTGTGTGATGATGACCAGCAGCAAGGTGAATGTGGCTAGAAGGCGTATGTTCATGTGTTTTCCAGTTCAGTGTGTGAAGAACGACAGGTCCCATTTCTCGCGCCACTCGACGACCGGCCGGCCATCCTTGAACTGAAGCGGCAGCCAGAGGTGGCGCGAGTCGGCGAGGTCGTTCTTTTTCCAGCGATCGGCCATGAAGATGAAGGCGTCCTTCCGCCCGGTGACCGGCAACACGAACGTGCTCTGCCCACGGAACGTGATCTCCGCCTCCGGCCCGCGGCAGGGGTTGCCAAGCTCGGTCCACGGCCCCCAGATCGAATCCGCGACGGCCGAGCGCGCGGCGTTCGGCGCCCAGCCGGTGCAGCCCGACGCGATGAACCAGTATTTGCCGGCGTGCTTGAAGACGACCTGCGCCTCCATCTGCCGGCCCTCGAAGACGCGCGCGAACTTGCCGCTGTGCTTGAGATAGTCGTCGGTCAACAGCGAGATGTAGGTGGTCGCGTTGTTCTCGGACGAGTAGATGCGATACGCTTTGCTGTCGTCATCCTGAAACAACGTCTGGTCGCGGCTGTCCTGCCCTTCGGGCCGCACGCTCTCGATGTAGCGGAACGGCCCCGTCGGCGAGCCGGCCACCGCCACGCCGGCGCGCGCGGTCTTGTAGTTCTCGCTGTCCATGTGCATCCACATCACGAACTTCTTCGTGTGCGCGTTGAAGACGACCTTCGGCCGCTCGCAGACCTTCGACGGATGCAAGTCGTGCGCCGGGTCGTCCGGCACGGCGCGCAGCACGAGACCCTCATCCTTCCAGCGGAGTAGATCGCGCGACGAGTAGCATCGCACGCCGGTGACATCCACGCGGGAGCCTTCCCAAGCCTTCGTGGATTCCGGCAACCACGTGCGCCCCTCCTTGTTCTCGCCATACCAGTAGTAAACGCCCTTGTAGAACATCATGCCGCCGCCGTGGGCATTGATCGCCTTGCCGCTGGTATCGATCCAGACCTCGCCCGGCCGGAATCCGGCCTCGGCTGCGAGGCACGATGTCGTCAGGGCCAGCGACAGAAGCAGCAGTGGTTGCTTGAAAGTGTTCGTGCTCATGGTTTGTCGCGACTGCCTGCATGATACGCAGTAGAGCGCGGTCGGCAACGACTGTTTGTGAAGAAAGCTGCCTCTGTCATCGCATTCCGCGCTTGCCGTTCGACGGCTTGGCGTTACGATGCGGACGCTGACAGAGAACGACATCCCATCTTGTGAACATGCACTCTCAGCCCATCACACGGCGCGAGTTCCTCGGCCACACGGCGGTAACGGCGAGTGTCCTTGCCACGCCATCGCTCTTTGCAGCGGAGGCGGAGGCCTCGGAACTGGAGAAAGTGAAGGCGGCGATTCCGGCGAAGGCGTTTGCGACACCGAAGAAACCGCGGAAGCTCCTGATCTTCGACCTCAACGTCAACTACGGCGGTCATCCGTCCGCACAGACGGCCAACCTCGCGTTCGAGTTGATGGGCAAGAAGACCGGCGCGTTCGAGACGACGGTGAGCCGCGACCCGGCGGTGTTCAAGCCGGAGAGCTTGCGGCAGTTCGACGCAGTCTTTTTCAACAACAACGTTGGCAATCTTTTCGAGGACGCGGCGCTACGGCAGAGCTTCGTGGAGTTCGTGGTGGGCGGCGGCGGGATGATGGGTTGCCACGGCACGTCGGTGGCGTTCACGCGCTGGCCGGGCGCGGTCGAGGACTGGCCGGAATTCGGCGTCATGATCGGCGGACGCGGCGCGAACCACCGCGCGAACACCGAGCACGTGTTCATCAAGCTCGACGACCCGGAGCATCCGCTGAACGCATCATTTGGCGGCAAGGGCTTCGACTACAGTTCCGAGTTCTTCCGGGTCCACGAACCATATTCGCGGAACCGCGTGCGCGTGCTTTTCAGCATAGACACGGCGAAGACCGATCTTACCGAGGGCGGCAAGCGCGCCAAGATGGAACGCGCCGACAACGACTACGCGCTCGCCTGGACGCGGAACTACGGCCGCGGGCGGACGTTCTACTGCACCATCGCGCACAACCCCTATGTTTTCTGGGACGCGACGATGCTGCGGTTTTATCTGGCGGCGGCGCAGTTCGTGCTGGGCGACCTGCCGTGCCCGACGATCCCGAGCGCGCGGCTGACGCCGGCGATTCGCGCGCAGGAGAAACTCGGCTGGCGGCTCGGCATCGAGGCTTACACGTTCCATAAGTTCACGATGTTCGAGGCCATCGAGAAGACCGCGCAACTCGGCCTGCCGTTCGTGGGCGGACTGAGCTTCCAGAAGGTCAGCCAGGAGATCCCGAAGAACTTCGACCCGCAGCTCACTGACGACGAACTGCGCCAAATCCGGCTGAAGCTCGACGCGGGGGGCGTGCGGCTGCTGACCTATTACATCCACAACATCCCCGGCGACGAAGCCGGCTGCCGGCGCGTGTTCGAGTTCGGGCGGAAGATGGGCATTGAGACGTTCATGTCGGAGCCGGCCCCGGAGGCGCTCGACACGATCGAGAAGTTCGCCGACGCCTACGACATCAACGTTGCCCTCCACAACCACGACCGGAAAGGTTCGCCGTTCTACTGGCAGCCGGATGGCGTGCTCAAGGCGTGCGCGGGCCGCAGCAAGCGGCTTGGAGCGTGCGCGGACCTCGGCTACTGGATGCGCTCAGGCATTGATCCGCTGGAGGCGCTGCGGAAGCTGAAGGGCCGCCTCATCACCGTCCAGATGCACGACCTGAACGAACTGACTCCGCAAGGCCACGACGTGCCGTGGGGCGCCGGCGTCGGCAAGACGGAAGAGTTTGTCCGTGAGATGCGCCGGCTCGGCATCAAGCCGACGATGTTCGGCCTCGAATACTCCCACAACTGGCTCAACTCACTGCCGGAGATTGCACGCTGCGCGGAGTTCTTCAACGATTTGAGTTTGAAGATCAAATAGCCGGCGCTCACTTCTTCATCAGCTTTCGCGCGTGGACCAGCGCGGAGAGCACAAACGCCGACGTCACCTCCGGGCCACCGACGAGGATGCGCGTCGGCGTCTTCATTTTGTTCCACTCGTAGGCCTTGAACGGCGCGCGCCGGCCGCCCTCGCCAAAGCTGCGGTCCACGCACGCCAGCGCGGGCGCGAACGACTCCGGCTCCGCGCCGAGCTTGGCCAGCGCCAGCAACGCCAGCGCCGCGTCGAAGACGTTGATCTCGGCGGCGAGCAGTTCGTCCTGCACGTAGGCGAGCACCTGCCGGCGGATCATCTCGAAGCTGCCCGTGGGGTCGAGCGCCTTGCGCTTCGGCTCCGGCAGCGCGCGGAACGCGGCGTAGCAGCGGCCGAAGTAGGCGCAGTAAAGCTCCGGCAGGTAGTAGATGTGCGAGCGCGGGTTCGCGAACGCCCCGGTGTCGGCGAGCCGGTCCTGGAAGCGGATGATGCGCCGCACCATTTCCAGCCGCCGCGGCTCCTCGACGATCTGCCATCGCTCGTGGTTGCGGAAGCAAAGCTCCAGCACGTCGAGGTTCAACGTAGGATCCACGTCGTTGCCGAACGGTTTGTCGCCCGCGAGGTTCGCGATCCACGTCACGACCGCGCCGTCGAAGTCAATGTTGTCGTTCAGCGGCACGCTCGCCGGATGATGGTGGTTCAGGTGGCCGAGCTGGTGCGCGGCGTAGAAGTCCGGCATCGCTTGGTCGAGCAGCGTGTGCTTCACGCCGAACTGCACCGCCGCCGAGAGCGAGCAGGCCGTCGTGTCGCAGTCCGGCACATAGAGGCCGAAGCCGAGGTCGCTCTTGAGCTTCCAGAAAAACCGGCTCATCCGGCAATGCGGCGGCGGCACGAGCGCGGTGACGACGTCGAACTCCTTGCCATCCGGCAGCCGGATGCGCTCGCGGCTCGTGTCGAGGCAGAACTTTAGCATTTCACCGATGGCGTCGCGCGCCTGCTTCGCTGCATCGGGCGAGGCGAGGCCGCTGTCGAGGTAATCCATCAGCGCCTCGGCGAAGAAGGCGTCGTAGTAGGCGGCGCGATGGCGAATTTGAACCGGCTCCCACATCGGCTCGGCGAGGCCACGCCACGGCGGGTTGAGCAGAGCGGCGACGTGCGGGTTGGCGAGGATGAAGATGCGGGCGAGGTTGAAGAGGAGCGTTGCGTTCTTGTAGGTGCGCGCATTGAGGCCGTCGAGCGCCACGAGCAGGTCGCGGCCGCGCACGTCCGGCTCACCAGTGAGGTTGAACGCCGCGTAGGCTGGGATGAAGCCGTTCGCCTCAAACGAGCCGAGCAAGTGCGCTGCACAGCCGTGGATGATGCCGTCCACTCGCTCCAGCGAGACCGTCTCTGTCGAAGCCGGCACGGACGGCGGCTTTGGATGTGGTTGTGGAAACTCGTCGAGCAACTCAGCGAGCGGCTGGCCGATGGCACGCCAGTCCGGCTTCGTCTCGTCACGGGCGGCGCGGAGCGCGTCCTGCAACTCGCGGAAGTGGCCGGCATCGCGGAGTTGCGGCAGGCCGGCGCGGCTGAGAAGAGGCCGGAGGGCGACGTTGGAGAGCGCGGTTTTGTAGAACCGGCGCAGGTGCGCATCGCCCACCGATGGTGACGGGGTGAGCAGCAACTCGTCGCAGAGATCGTAAATCGTCGGCCCGACCCGGCCGGTCGTGGCGATGCGATAAGCGGCGTGCGCGAAATGCCGGAAGTTCATCGAGCGGCGGCTACTTCGCGCCGAGCAGTTTCGACTTCTCGGTGGCGGCTTTGACGGCGCGCATGAACGTGGCGCGCAGGCTGCCGGCTTCGAGCGCGTGGATGCCCTCGATGGTGGTGCCTCCGGGCGAGGTGACATGATCCTTGAGCACGCCGGGATGGAGACCGGTTTCGAGGACCATTTTCGCAGCGCCAAGCACCGTTTGCGCAGCGAGCCGCGTGGCGACATCCCGCGGCAGGCCCATCGCCACGCCACCGTCGCTGAGCGATTCGATCACCATATAGATATAGGCCGGGCCGCTGCCGCTGAGGCCGGTGACGGCATCGAGCAGTTTCTCCGGCAACTGGAAGGCGACGCCGACCGCGCCGAGGATCTTCTGCGCGAGCGCGGCGTCCGTGGTGGTGGCCGTGGGGCCAACTGCGAAGGCCGCCGCTCCCGCGCCGACCAGCGCCGGCGTATTCGGCATGGCGCGGATGACGCGAGCGCCGGCGGGCAGCGCGGCTTCGAGCTTCGCGAGCGTAACGCCAGCGGCGATGCTCAGCAGCAGGTGATCTTTCGCGAAGACCGGTTTGATCTGCGCCAGCGCCCCCAGGGTAACGTCAGGTTTGACAGCGAGGATGACGACGCGGGCGTTTCTGGCTGCCGCGGCATTGTCGGCGGTGACGTGGACGCCGGTTTCCTTGGCGAGAGCGTTGCGTGCCGCATCAGAGGGTTCAGCGACCCAGATTCGTTTCGCCGCCGCAACGCCGGCGCGGATGACTCCCTTGACGAGCGCGGCGCCCATTTTGCCGCCGCCGATGACGGCGAGGGCCAACGGTGATTTGCTGGATGAAGCCTTGGTCATGGCAACGGATGATACCGGAGGCACCGGCGCGGTCAACGCGGGAGTTTTCCAAGCTAAAATGGTGGAGGCGGTGGGAATTGAACCCACGTCCTCAGCCAGATCATCGAGCATGACTACGTGCGTAGCTTGCGCTTGAGTCTCGTCCGCGGAGCCGTCGGCAAGCAGGCAACTCCGCAGACCAGCCGCCACGTGATGGTTTCGGTCTCGGCCCGGCGACCCAGCTTTGACCTACGCCTGCTGATGGCGTTACGTCCCCTTAGCAGGCGTCAAGGGCGCAACGTCGCAGCGGTTAGGCTGCGAGGGCCAACTCTTCGTTAGCTCTTATTGTTTTGTCAGTTTTTTATCGAGGCCAACTGACGTCCTCGGCACGCCACCCTCGACTCTCCACCTGAGTCGAAACCAATCGCCCCCACATCGGAGGGACCGCGAAGCGCGAGTTGGACCTCGCGGACCGCAGCAGTTTCGGGACAGGCGCGAGTCCGAGTGCGGACTTCGCGTCTCAAAGAACTGACGCACTCTAGCCGAGCCGCCCGCTCGCCGCAACCTTATCTCCGGCCCGTGTGTTTCCCGCTTCTGACCGCGCGTTTGGCCGCTCGCCCGGTATTACGGTTCGTCCATGAAGGCGGTTGACTTGGCGCGCGGAGGCTTCTACAACCGCGGCGCATGGAGAACGCTCACGCCGTGATTTTTTCCGCTTGGTGGCCGGTGGCGCTGGCGGTTCCGGTGTTGCTCCTCGGCGAGGCGCTGGTGCGGCGCTTCAGAATTCTCTCGCGATTCAACATTCCTGCGCCGGTGGTGGGCGGTTTGCTCGTGTCGCTCGCCGTCCTCGCGGCCAATGTGTCGGGCATCTGGCCGGCGCAGTTCGCGATGAAGGTGTCGGCGCCGTGGTGGACGTGGCTGGTGAGCACGGAGCCGGAATGGGCGGGTGCGCCGGCGAAAAACGTGAATCTCCCGTTCCTCGTCGGCTTCTTCACGTGCATC
>Ga0233425_10009070_pt1 | contig 12818 bp, 11 predicted proteins | sample Watercolumn_Towu_2_FD_181712 | JGI IMG/M metagenome (GOLD analysis project Ga0233425, IMG submission 181712) | Freshwater microbial communities from Lake Towuti, South Sulawesi, Indonesia - Watercolumn_Towuti2014_140_MG | ecosystem: Environmental > Aquatic > Freshwater > Lake | place...
GCTTGTCGTTGACGTTGGCGACGGCCTGCAAAACCCCCTTGCCGAGGTACTTTGTCTTGTCGCCGTCGCGGAGTTCCCAGGCCTCGTGGATTCCGGTGCTGGCCCCGCTGGGCACGGCCGCGCGGCCGAACGAGCCGTCGGCGGTCTCCACGTCTACTTCAACGGTCGGATTGCCGCGGCTGTCGAGGATCTGCCGGGCGCGGATGTCCACGATGGTCGAACTCATCTCAGGAAACTCCGTGAAAGGGGTGATTGCAGTCGGGCACCATTGTGCCCGATCCGCGGGCCGTTGACCAGCGGGGGCGTTACATGCGGCCCGTCTTCCCGCCTTGGGAGGTATGGCCGGCGTTCCTTCTCAATGCACCGCCCTGCGGATATACTATCCCGCAACCGCCCGCGCACTTCCGCGCCGTTTCGGCCGACGTAAGCGATTGAACTGCCAAGAGGTTAGCGACGGCTTGCATCCTTCGCCCCTTCGGCCGCTTCGGGGCCGTTGTTGTCAGAAGTGTTGTCAGCGGCCGGGGTGTTGTCGGCTTTCGCCCCCCACGCGGCCCACAGTTCGGCCCCAATATCTTCGGCCGTGCTGGCAACGTAGAAACTCATGGTGGTGCCGATGCTGGCATGACGGGCAAGCCGCTGTAGGACCGCCGGCATGACCCGACGCGACCAGCGGGTACAGAACGCCCGCCGCAGGTCGTGCGCCCCAGCGTACATTTTGACGGTTCGCGTTGTCAGCTTGCCGTCAACCTTCTTGGCCTTCTCCGTTGTGCCGACCACCACGCGGGCCTTCCGGGCAATCTTCCCGATGATTCGGCTAACGGTGTCTTTGTCTCGCGGGCCGTCGATAGGGAACACCCACGCCACCCGCTCGGCTTCGCGGGTTTCCGCCAGAAACTCGGCAAAGTCGGGCGTCATGGGGGCGACTTCCGCCCGACGCGACTTCTGCCCTTCGGCCTCGATTCGGAACACGGGCCGCTTGCCGCCCATATCGACGGAGAACGCGGCCCCGGGCTCCCAACTGAGGGCAACGGCTTCCGATACCCGAAGCCCCGACAACCAGAGCCCACGCAACAGGCGGACCCACGCGGCCGAATCCTGGGGGCGCACTTCGGCCGCCGCCGCAACCATGCGGTCAAACTCTTCGCCGGTCACGGGCCGATGCTTGGCAAGACTCTGCCCCTTCGGCAGTTTGGGCATTTCGATTGCCGGGGCCGTATGCATCATGCCTTGCCGGGCCGCCCAGCGGAGACACGCCTTAACGTGTCGCAACACCTTGGCAAGGGTCGTTGCCTTCATCCCCTCTTCGCGGGCCTTGGCCTGAAAGACGCTCATTGCTCGGGCGGTCACTCTGGCCAGCTTGTCGGGATTCAAGATGCGCCCCAGGTGGTCGAGGGCCGATTCATACGCTTCCCTCGACCCATCAGCCAGGGCCGCCAGTTTCTCGCGGCGCACCCGCTCGCGGAATTGCTCCCAAGTCACTTTCGACGGGGCGGCATAGCGCCCGCTCCGCAGTTCGTCTTGCCAGACCCCCGCGGCCTTCAGCGCTTCGCCGCGGTTGCGGGTCTCGGCAGACTTCGCCACTCGCTTGCCCGTCAGCGGGTCAACGTAGACCAGCATCAGCGGCCGATGCTGGCCATAGGACACAACGCGAACCTTGATTTCTTCCATCGCGGGAACCTCCAGAAAGACCGCAAGCCGTGGCACCCGTCGAAAAGCAGTCGAGGACTGCCGCGCGGCCTTGCTCCCCGCCTATGCGGTTCGTTGCTCGGTTACGCGCACGGATACCACGGCTTGCGGCCTGATAGAACATCCCAGAATCCTCGAAGGGTTTTCGGCCCTTGGCGGTCGTTGTACCGCCGCAGGCATTATCGGCTCGCGGAGTCGGTTCTGTCAAGCCCCGTCCGCGCCGTTGTCGATTTCTTCTCTCGGCTCTGCCCCGCAGCGCGCCATCCGTTGCATAGCGTTGCGCCTGTCGTGTTGCGGCGCGTCGGGTCGAGGTTTGATACCTTCGGCACAAGCGCCCCTGTAATCGCCTCCTACGCGGTCGATGGCGACACCGACGCGCCGGGCGGTCTGGCGGCTTCGTTGTCGCGGGTGCCTCACGCGACGTGCGCCAACCGCGCCGGGCATGACGTGTGCGGCAATCCACAAGACGGCAACCCCACCAGACGGCAACGCCGCAAGACTGCACAAGCCACCAGAACGTGCCGTCATTCGTTCCGTACCTCCCGCATAAGCGCCCGTACCTCCCGCCAGCGTCGCCGGGCGGCCGTGAATAGCAAACGGCCGACGTAGCGACCGGCGCGGGCACCTGCGCACCTCGATTCCCCGTCTGTCACCTTGCCTTCTTGCCGACGGCCCGCAGCCGTCTTGCCTTCTGTTCCAACCGCCGCGCCCGTTGGAACGCGACGGCTTCGCACCGCTGGCAGTGCCAATCGCCGTGGAAGTCCTGCCAAAGCTCCAGACCGCCGCATTGCGGGCACGGCGGGGGCGGCTCGATAGCCGAGTCCCAATCGGCAGTAGGCGACGGGATGGCCACAGGCGCAACGGCAGCGGCCTTCACACGGACGGCTGATGCAGGCGCCGCGGGTGGAACTATCGGGGCTGAAACCCAGGCGGGAACGATCGCAACACCTGAAACACGATTCTCTATATTGTAGGCAGTATGTACTTGTGTTTTCATTGTCTGCAACCCTGTTTTCTTGCGCGCAAGCGCTGCAATATAGAGAAGCATGTTTCACCTGTTTCACTCAAACCATTCCACCTTCAGGCCGACGCCGACGTAATGCCGCGTCGGCTTCCCATCCACCCGCGGTTGGGAATCTCCGAGACACGGTAAGACGGCCCGCAGGTTGCGGCCAAACCCGGCTTCGTCCTCGATCTTCTTCCGGCCTTGGTCCTCGCACCACTCGCGGTAGGCCGCGTACAGGTCGTGCCGGGCGACGGTCAATTCGCCGCCGACCTCGCAGCACTCGCGGAGAAAGTGCCCGACGGGGCTGGCCAAGTCCTCCATTTGGGAGAACAGCCCCGCGCTGGACGCTGGCTGCAACAGCGAACCGCGGTCCTGCAACTTCCACCAGCCGCCGATGCTCCACCACAAGATGCTCGGCAACTCCTGTAGCAAACTCGCTGTCAGCTTCTTGTCCTCCACGCCGTAGAAGCTCTTGGTCAACTTCAGGACGATCATGCGGGACACGAGCGCCCCGCTGGCGTCGAACAAGCGAGGCAGCTCGTTGCTGAGCAGCATCAGCCGCGTCGGAAACGTGGAGGTGATCGGCGCCAGGAACTTCCGGTCCACGGTGATCGCGTCTTCGCCGGTGATCGACAAGATGCGTTCGACGATGACCGCGCCGTCCGGCCGGTTGGACAGCCGCAAGTCGCCGACGATGGCCAGCGTCTTATCCACCAGCGCCGCCAATCCGAAGTTCTGAGAGAAGCTAGAGAGGGTGGGGGCGGCCACGTTCTCTTTGCCAACAAGGTGCCCTAGCACTCGCGCGATAGTTCCCTTCCCGGATCGCCGCGGCCCGATCAGCAGTAGCAGCTTGTGGTGGGAAGTATCGGCCACGAGGCACAACCCGAACCAGAGTTGTAGCGCCTCGACTGACTCGGCGTCGTCCCCCCACAACTCCCCCAGGAATTGCAGCCACCGGGCCGGTTGCGGGCAGTTGCCGTCGGCGAAGTCAAACCCCAGGGCCGTGCGAGAGAACAACAGCGGGGTGGTGTCCACCGTGCCGGCCTCGCCGGTGAAGAGGGCCGGCAGGTGAACGATCTTGTTCTTGGTGACGATGATCTCGTTCGTCGGCCACTGGCAGCCGGCGGCTTTGGCCAGCCACGTCGGCGGCTCCACGTCGCCGGAAACCACCGTCTGCGCCTTGATCTGCCAGACGGTATCGGCCACGTTCCGGCCGGTGACCTTCAGAAAACGCGCGTTCAGGAACTTGGTTACGGCGGCCCGCAGTTCCGTCTCGGTCAATTCTCGATACGCGCCGCGGTGCCATCGGTATACCGTGTCACGCCAGAAGGCGATGGTCGGCCGGCCGTTGCAGGCCGTTGCCGCCAAGAAGCTTGCGGCCTCGGCCTCGGGTAGGGCCTCGGCCGCCGGATGCCGCATATCCTCGGCCGACGGCGGCTCGGCCTCCTCGGCGGCATTGAGCAGCTTCCACAACTCGTCCACGCCGTGTGCGACCAGATAGTCATCCAGGCCGACTTTCGCGCCGTCAGGGCCGGGCGGCAGCCGCACAACCTTCACGGTGGCGCCGCGGCGGGAGAGCGCGTCAGCCAACAGGGACTCGTTGTCGCGGACATTCTCATTCGTCGCGGCGTCGGAGTCGAATACGATAAAGACGCGGCGCGCCTTCCACTCGACCCGCTCCAAGTCGGACAGCAGCGCCGATGATTTCTTGGTGTGCCAGCAGTCAACACCGGATAGGCCGATGGTGGTCAAGCCGGCCTGGACGGCGGCCAAACTCTTCTTCTCGCCTTCCGTCAGCAAGAGCACCTTGTTGGCGTCGGCTAGTTCGCCGTTGAGCATCGGCGGGACGTACGCGCGGACGGCCGCGCCGGTGGGCGAGAGGTACTTGCCAACGACCTTCCCGTCGCGCTTTGGCGGGTTGTCGGGCTTCACTCGCTGTAGCACCACGGCTCCCGATTCATCCAGGTAGGGATAGACGACGGCCGGGCCGTACTTCCGCGGCCAGTTCTTTCGGTTCAGGATGCCGGCCAACTTGTGGTGGTCGGTTTCGCTGTAGATGCCGGCCGCGGCGATAGTCTCGTCAGTGAGACCGCTGGCGGCCAGGTCTGCGCGATGGTGGTCAAGTAGTTTGGGCATGGTACAATTCACACAGGAAAGGGAAGTGCCCGCGGCACGGTGGCAGCCGGCCGCGGGCCTGGGGTCAGCCAAAAATCTCATCGGCCGCGGCCTGCGATTCGCCGTTGGTTTCGGCGACCTTCAGACGCAGGCACGGAACTTTCTTTCCGCCGTAGCGAGTTTGCGTGGGGAAGAGCAGCACCTCGCGGCCTACCCACGTATCCGAGTCGTCGCCAAAGGCTTCGACCAGCACCTCGGCATTCGTCTTGTTGAGGACAAGCGCTTGTTTCTGCCCGTCGAAGATCAGCGTCGGCTTCTCGTCGCCGTCTTCGCCAACCGCTTCCATTGCCACGTCTGCAATGCGCAAACGCAACTCTCTTCCGGGCGGAATGTCGGCCGCGCGAAAGAATCGACTAGGGAACATTTCGTTCAATCTCATCGTGACTCCTTGTACGCCCCGGGTTGTGTTCTCGGCGCGCCCGCGGGGTATCCGGCGCGCCGATTAGTTATTAACTGTCGCCGTCGCCGGCCGCCTGCTCTTCGGCGAGCTTGCGCACCCATGCGAGGAAATCCGCGCCGATGATGTACTTCCAACGCCCAAAGGTCGCCGTGCGTAGTCCGCGCCGCTCGGCCTCGGGCAGACTCCTCTGCCCCCAATGCAGCCGCCGCCGCAACTCGGGCGCGGGTATCACTTCGTCGGCGCGAACGGAACCGTAGGACGGGGCTGGCTCTGGCGGGCGAGGCTTCATCCCGTGCCCCCTTTCGCCGCGTCGGCTTCGGCGCGAAGTCGCTGCGCATCTTCTTTCTCTTTCGACAGCTTGAGCAGGCGACGCAGAAATCGCGTCTCGGCCACGGCGGCCGAGAGGCGCTTTCGCACCACGGCAACGGGCGGTACGTCGAGAATGTTCTCTTTCGCGGTCATTGTTCTCGCCTCCATCGATGGAAGGCATTAGAACAGACCGCGTGAAAGAAACATGAACGAGGCGTGCGGGGAAACGTGAAAATCTGGAGGCTCAGCGCCTCCGCTTGCCAACCGCGGAGCTATGTTTCCGCGGGCGTTTGGGCTTGGCTGCTCGCGGGGGGCCGCTGCAAAGCGCTAGAGCGCGGTGTTTCGCCGTTGCGTGCCAGGGGACACCGTTGTCGCGGAAGAACGCATTGATCTGCTCGCGGAGCCCCTTTATTGCGTGGTCAGGTATCAGCGCCTCTTTGTCTTCCCAAACCGGCTCCGCAAGCTCACTGTCCTCCGCGGCCTTGTTTGGCTGCGTCCAGAGAAATCGCACGGCGTAGAACGGCTTGCGGGGAAGCCCCCGATAGGTCACGCCTTGCCAGACGAAAGCATCGGGGGCGACGGGGCCTTCCTCATCGTCGGGCGGTTCGAGCACATCCACCCAGCTTAGGACAACGGGCAAAAACGCTTCACCCACTCGCTTGCCCTTGCAGACTTTCCCCAGTTGCCTGGCCTTGCGGACGAGAGAAGCATAATTGACCGCTGCCCGGCGATCGGCAAGCTCGGCGTGCTCTGGCCAACTCTCCGGCCTCGCCTCATTTTTCGCCACGCCCCACGGCGCAATCTTCTCGCCTCCACGCCAATGCGCATCATACACGGCCGCTAGGATCGTTTTCTTCTCAGCATCCGTCAGCGCTCGCCGCGGGACTGGCAGAAGGCTCTCGTTCGGGATGAAGTTGTCGGGGTCATCCGGCTCCAGGTCGTTGGGAAGCCAGCAGCAGACCAGGAGGCAATACTCCTCGCCGTTCTTGTCGTTCGGAAACCCCTGCTGCTTGACATACTTGAAGAACGGAATGATCGCCCGGTGCCACTTGGGCCAGAAAGCACGCATGTTTTCTTTGTGCCGTTTCTTCTCCCTCTGATATGCGGCCACCTTGTCCTTGTCCGCTTTGCTCCGGTCCTTGCGCCGTATGTGGTTCCTCAAGCACGACGGAGGCGACGGCGGCTCGGGCTGCTTGGGCGGCGGTGCGATCTTCGGAGGCAGCTTGATCTTGCCCCGGACGTTTTCGCAGTGAAGATACCAGTCAACGCCAGGCTCCTTTGGGAGCGCGTCCTTGCGGTACAAGACGCCGTTCTTCTTCAGGGCCTCGCGTCTTTTCTCGCGTCTTTCTTCCTCCGGGCGTTCCCGCTCGTCCTGGACGCACAGCCGTTCGCGTGCCACCGCGCGGACGGCCTCCCGGAAGTTCTCGATCCCCGAAACTGAAATGATGTCCGCGACCCGCTTGGCGACGCTCTGCCAAGGGTTGATCGTCGGCGTCTCGCCTCTTGCGTCAGACGGAACGTCTGGAGCCATGACTCTGCCTTTCTGTTGCACGGGCCGGCCCCGACGAGCGCGCCCGAAAGGCAGAAAGGCAACGCCCGCCAGGTCCGCTTGGCCGGGGCGCTTGCAAGTCGCCCGCGGCCGTCCCGATGCCGCATTGTACGCCGTTCCCGCCGAAACCAAAAGAACCGCAGACGCGCGCCGGGAACGTCGTCGCTGAGACACCGCGGCAAGACTGCTCTCCGGCTTGGCCCCCTTTACCTCTTCTTGAACCTGAACGTTCGTATGACCTTGTTCAGGTCCGTTGCCCACAGGTTGCTTTCGGATTCGCGGTAGGACACGGTGATTGTGTGAAGGCAGTCGTTGTTCTGAATCTGGTACATGCGCACCAAGACGCTGGGCGCATCGTTAAGGCTGCGCGTGGAAGTGACCACAATCGCGTCAATTCCGTTCACGCGAATGATTGTGGCCGGCTGCCACGAAAGAACCCGGACCTTCATGCCCTTGGCTGCGAGCCCTGCAACTTCCTGCTGCGCCTGCTTCTTAAGTTCTTGGTCAAGATCAGCCAGTTCCGACACCGAAACGGCGAGCGGCTCGTCTAGTTGTGCGTAGTCTCCCTTCGATCCTCTTTCGGTCTGCACGATGATCCGGCAGTATCGCTTCAACGCCGTGCTGTCGAAAGCATTGATGCCTCTTGGCTGCGCGACGACGCGGTCGGGCGACGATTGGATTTCGAGAACGAATCTCTGTAATTGCTCGTTGCTCTTCCTCGACGCGGCGGCGAGAGCAGCCTTCCTGTATGTCCCGCCCTGAATCTCGACGGAGGGAGGAATCTGGAAAGTGCAGATTCCGGGTATGGATACGGTTTCCCACGTTGGATCGCTCTCGGTAATCACGACGGCCGCGTTCTCCGGCTGCGCCATCGCGCCGGAGTTGACGAGAGGGCCTTCGGCGTTACCAGTTGGCTCCTTCGCCTCCCACTGGGTGAACGTCTTCTCTAGCCGTTCTCGGGCGGGAAGTGGCTTCGGCGAACGGGGCGTCCTTTCACTCCGGTAGGTGACAATCATTACGATAACGCCAATGAGTAGCCCGAGTAGGGCTATTACAGCGACATGAAAACCTCGAAGCGTGCCGCGTTCGCCCGTCATACTTGCCGAAACGGAGGAACTACTTGGACTGGGTGGAGGTGGAGGTGGAGGTGGCGGCGGAGGAGGGGACGGCAGTTCCCTGTTCACAGGGGAAGCAAGCGGTGGAACCGTTGACGGCGGGGGCACAGACGGCAGTTCCTGCCGCAAAGGCGAGTTCACTGGCCGGACTCTCCGACGAGGCGAGCACGGCGCCGACGGCCCGCGTACAAACGTACCCATCGCGCGCTTCGACAGCAGGAAGTACGGCACCCAGATCGAGCAGACGACAGTCCATATGAGTAGGCTTCTTACTACTGTGGCGTCTGCCTGCTTTGCCACTAGCGGAATCTGACGTGCAAAGGCCCAATCGACAACAGGGAACACTAATCGCGCCAATAGGTAAACGACTAACACGATTCGTGTGATGGCCAAGCGTTGAAAGAACATCATCGTCAGAGCCAACACCCAGACAAAGAACAGCACGTTCACCACCAATTCAAAAATGCACAAAGGCGCCAGCCAGGGGTGGTAGAACGGTGTCCCGGGTGTCGTGATGCCCGACCAGGACACCGATTTGAAAACGTCCGAGACGAAGTGCATGATGCCGATGGCCGAAGCGACCGTCAGAACGACCAGACCAGCCGCCGGAAGAACCAACCATCCGCCGATTCTCTCGTAGGTCCGTGAATTTTCACCGAGACCGTCACCTCCGTACAAAGCGTAGGTGCCCGGCCTGTCCGAGACGCTGGGCGAGCGCGGCGTACTCCCCGGCTGTTGCGATATTGCGCGCGCGCAGTTCCCGGACGGAGATGGCGCCAGTGGCGGTCCCAGAAAGTCCGCGACCAATTCCTCAAGGTCTCTCGCCAACGGCGCGTCGGCCGGGGGCGTTGCGCCCCGTATCAGCGTGTTGTGCGCCGCTGCAATCTCGGCCAGGACTCTGCGTGCAAGGTTCCCGTGCTCGGGACTCAGCGCGTAGCGCCGCACGTGCTCGTAGCGGTCGAGGCTGGCGCGCTCGATCTTCGGCACGTCCTGCTCGCCCGCCTCCAGTCCGAGCAACTCGTGCGCGGCCGGCGGCCTGCGCCCCGGCGGAATCCGCAGCCACTGCCAGTAGGGATCAAAGTCCGCGCCCGTGCCGGCTTCCTCGGGGCGGGCCGAAGGTGGCGGGGGAGATTTCAACTCTGGTTGACGGCACGCCGAATGAGACGCCGCAGTGCTCCAGAGGAAGAGCCCGTGGACCTCTTCGGCCAACATCCACTTGCCATCGACCCCGTTACGGACCAGCATGTAAGGCGTAATAGTGCCTTGAACGGCCAAACGGCGTAGTTCCGCCGCCTCGACCGGTCCGAACTTCCGCAGTCGATCCTCCGACAGGTAGAACCACTGGGCGGCCATCGTCAGAGCCCGCCTTTCCGCCAGGCCCGGCCGAGGGCGGCCGTTGAAAGGCAGGGGAAGGCGGTCGCCCCCGGGCCGATTTGGTCCGCCAAGGAGCGACCCCGGCAGACACCCGGCAAGGACCAGTCTACTCCGCGGCCCAGCGGAAGTAAACTACCAGTGTGGCCCCGGGTCCATTCCCGTTTCTGCGCGCCTCGCGCGCCCCTCGCACACGCGGAATTACGGGCGAAATGAGCCTCGGACCCTAGCTGCGCGCCTTCGCGACGGGCTCGACGGTGGGTTTGTAGGGAGAATGCCGTGATTCTCGCGCGCAGAAACGGGAATGGACCCTGTGGCCCCAATACTCGGCAAGACGGGGAGTGCCCAGCGGTTCAGACTGCCCACCTCGCGCGCCCGCGTCGGCCCGCCTCTTTCGCTGCCGCCAATTTTCGCGCACGCGGGGCGAACGGTCTACAGCCGTGGCGACTGGAGGATTCGACCCCCTACCCCCGCCCGCCGCCGATTCGGCCGATTATTTCGTGATTCTCACGCCAGCCCTGGGCGACGGTCTACGGCCGATGGTTCCCGAGGATTTCACCCCCTTGCCCGCCAAACGCAAAGGGCCACCCGCGTCGGATGGCCCTTGGGGTCGGTGGTTGTCGGTCAGGTGCTACGCTGCCCGCTTCCGCCATCGCCATGCGAAGCCCAGCAGTCCGACGGCACCCATGCCCAGCAGGACGAAGGTGGAGGGTTCGGGCACGGGGTATGCCTCCAGTTCGTACAGGTGAGTCCAATGAGTTCCTCCCACACCATCGAAACGGAGGTACCGCAGCGAACCGTTCTGTTCGGTCGGAAATACCTCGTCATTGCGAAGATCCCGGTCCGGGCTGTCCACGAGAGTTCCTCTCCCCAATTCCGACCACTGGGAGTCGTTCCGACTGCCATAAAGGATGTACTCCACGGTGAAGCCCCGATAGACGCCGCTGTCGGGACCGCACAGCACAATTCGCTCCAGGTCATAGACTTGCCCCAAGTCGACTTTGAGCCACAGCGGATTTCCCGGCGCCCCATGCCCCGCAGATGCCCACAAGGTACTCATGGAACCGTCTACCGCACGCTCCGGTCCCTGGTTGATTGGATCCCAATTGCTGTTGGTAGTGGCGGACTTCCCCAAGGCGACGTTCTCAGCACGTACTCCAGAAGAGCAGAACCATGTCGTGATTACCCCAAACACGCAACTGCAAAACATCATCCAAGATCGTCGCTTCATTGGTTTTCTCCTTCTGCTCGGCAACCGTCTCATTTCACACCTCCTTTGAAGTTGCGGACGATTCCGCGCCCAAGGATCGACGCAAAGGCAGGGAACCCCCGCCGCTGAAAATCATGGAAGGTCGGCACCGAGCATCGGGCCAACCGGAACGGACACGCAAGAAACGGCCAACGCCCATCGCTGGGGTAGCCGTGGTCGCGTCCTATCGCTGCCTCTTCGCGGGCGGGTAGAAGGTGGGAACGCCTACTACTTTAATCAGCCGCCACCGCGATGTAAAGCATTTGGGCGGGTTTCTTGGGGGGGGCAGCCAAGAAACCCCTTCGCCCTCGCGCGCGCCCGCGCGAGAAAGCCCACCGAAAACGCCACACACGCCCGGCATCAGTTAGCCTGTGGGGGCGATTACTCGATCTCGTGCAGGAAGCTGCCACTGCCTTGCGGCTTGTGCTCTGGCTTGGCGTCGTGCTGCTTCTCGGCGAACGCTGCGAGGCGCCAGAAGAGTTCACCCCTTTTGCTTCGGTTCTCAGCGTAGTATTCGGCTATCTGGACGGCCAGCGGTGACGGTGGCGGGGTCTTAGCTCGGCTGAAATCCATCCGTGTTCCGGTTGGGGAAACGTCCGTAATTCGCCGGAACTCCTCCCCTACCCACACGAAGGCATCCCGGAAGCGCTTCCCGGCGTCTGGCTGGTGGTAATCGGGGTCGGTAATCTCGTCTACATCCCCAGCGTAGCCGACGAACGCTGGAGCCTGCTCGCGTTGACGTGTCAGGTTCTCAATCTTCCGGGCGATGGGCTCGAAAAGCTCGGCCATCTCCCGCCATGCCGCTGCGACGGCCTCCGGTTTGCCCTTCCCGTCGTTACGGAGCCGCTGCCGGGCCGCTTCGCGGTAGCCTTTCGCTTCCGTCCATAGGCCGGTCTGTCGCAGCACACCCATGATTCGTTGTTTTTCCACGCGGTCTATCATGTCCTAATTGCTCCTTTCTGCGGTGCCTGGGGCACGCACTTCAGTAGCCGGTGGTGGTAAAACATTCTATCTACGAGCACGAAGACGGGGTTAACCGGGGAACCTAACTCGCGCGAGGGGTCGGGCTCCGGGCAAAAAACGGCAAATCGGCGGGGCTGCCTTCGCTCTTGCCTTGCCCGCCGCGCACACCTTCAACGGCGGCCGTGTGCGGCCCGCTGTCGCGTTGCGGCGGCTTCCGGCTTCTGAGTCATTGCACGCGCTCCGCGCGCACCACGCGAAGCCCTACGCGACTGACGCCCGACAGTCACGGGAACCGCCGGGCGTCTTGTCGCGCTTGCCTGCCGCGTTGCCGCCGGTCGTCTTGGGCGGGCACTCGCAACGCAGCCGCCGGGCGTCAACTACATTCGTTGCACGCGGCCCAAAGTCGGCCGCTGTTGTCAACACTGTTGTTGCGAACCCGGTTCGCGGGTATCGCGCGGGTGGCGCGACGGAAGGGCGCGGGGCGTGATTCCCCGGGATTCGCCGTGGTGCGCGGGTGTTGCGCCGGTTGAAAAACGGAGCCTATTGGATATACTATCCGGTTACAAATCACCCGGCCTTTGCGGACAGACTATGAGCACTACCGAAGCCACGCCCCCGCGAGCTGCGCCCGAGCCGCTGCCGGAGAACTTCGTTTCCGTCCAGCCGGGGGGCGGGGTCTGCTATCGCATCGAACTGGCGTGGGCCGCATGGCGGCGGTGGTGGCTGAAGCACGCGCGGCCGGGCTACGTACGGCGGATGGCCGAACTGCGACGGGGCGATCCGGCCGGCGCGCCGCACGAGGTTCTCGATCCCCGCGACCTGAAATACTGCCGCAACCGCTGCACGTGCGACTGGGCGCCGGAGCACAACCCGTTCCGCTGGCGGCGGTGCCTGCCGTTCGCGCATTGGGGCTGGGCCGAGATGCACTTGATGGGCTGGCCGCTGCTGGCCGTGACGGTGCTGTTGGCCGTGCTTGGAATACAGTACGGCTTCTG
>Ga0233425_10009071_pt1 | contig 12817 bp, 7 predicted proteins | sample Watercolumn_Towu_2_FD_181712 | JGI IMG/M metagenome (GOLD analysis project Ga0233425, IMG submission 181712) | Freshwater microbial communities from Lake Towuti, South Sulawesi, Indonesia - Watercolumn_Towuti2014_140_MG | ecosystem: Environmental > Aquatic > Freshwater > Lake | place: Indonesia...
GAGGGCGGCCACTGGATCTCGCTGGGCCAAATGGCAAACGCCGAGGAAGTACCAGGCGAGCCCGTCATCGGCATCGCGGGCCAGTGCCGCCTGCAATCGCTCCTGCGCGGGACCGTAGAGTCCGGCTTCGAAATCGAGGACGCCCAGTGCGCGCAGGGATGCCGTGTGGCCCGCGTCGCCAGCCAAAGCCAGTTCGTAGTAGCGCCGCGCCTCGCGCCGATTGGTCGCGCGGTCGAATCGCCGCCCCTTGAGGTATCGTTCCTCTACCGTCAATTGCTCGTCGGGTTTCTCAACAAACGTGGCGGGATCCGGGGGCGAGACCTTGGCGATGGGCAACGGGGTCGTGAATCGGGCAAGTACTTCGCCGGCTGCGGAGGTGATCGTAACTTCCACGGGACGAGCGTCCGGGACCTTGCCGGTGACGTGCGCCACCTTGTCGGGGCTGAGATCTATGCGGTGTTCCTTCGGCTCGAGGTTGGGGCCAGTGAGCCGGCAAGTTGCCTGGTCAAAACGCGCGGTCGCCAGGATGCGCAGGTGAAGATGTGCGGGATCACGGTCCGACTGAACCGCTACGTCGCGCGTGGCATACTCGAATCCCTCTCCCAGTCCATGCACCGGATACCACCATTCCTGCCAGGCAACCTGATGGTGCGGATCCAGCATGCCGTAGTCGGACTGCGTCGGAAGCGGACCGGTCTGCACTTCGATGTACGGTCCATCGGCGTCCGTCAAATTCTGTTGACTGACATGGCCAAATTCCCAGTTTCCCCAGGTCCAGGCCTTCTTGCCGGGCAACAGATGGTGGCTGGCCACCTGCACCATGCCGCGGTCCCATTCGACGTGATAGGAGCCGAAGAAGTCGTAGTCGCAGCCGACGGCGAAGATGGAGGCCCAGGTGTCGTAGTTCTTCAGCCACGACAGATCTTTGCCTTCGTGAACAGGCCAGTGAAAGAACTCCCGCCCATTGTGATCCGTGCCGAGCGACATGGGGTAGATGAAGCGGGTACTCGGCAGATTAGGCTGTGCCGTGCAGTTCCAGAAATAATACGGGTGCATCCCGTCTGTCGGGTTGTAGAGGCGGATCTGTTCGTCGAGAAACGCGCGGCCGGGGTGGAGCGTGACGCGGACGGTCCAGCGTGTGCGAAAGATCTTTTCAATGTTGTTGATTTCAATGTAGGCCGAACCGTCGCCGTTATGCCCCAGCACGGCATCCACGGGAGACACAATGGTCACCGTGTGCACTTGCGGTCCGGCGTTCCATTCCACGCCACCGCTGATGAACGCCCCGCGCATGGCGATCATGCCCGGTTTGATCACGTTGTTCTTGTGGAATGCCTCTACACCTTGCGTCTTGTCCCAGACGGAGTGGAGTCGGCCGCCCAGTTCCGGCAGACAGGTGACTTTCAGGTACTCATTCTCCAGGAACAGGGCTTTGTAGGACCGTTCCACCGCCGTGCGCGAAAGGTGGTCCTGCATGGTGTACGGGTACGTGATGGATCCTTTGACCGTGGTGCTCAAGCGGTTCGAGCCTTCCATGGCCCAGAACTTCGGGTTGACGTCTTCCTCCCAGGGATAAGTGGGAATCGAAATCGTGCCCTCCCAGCACTTCACTTCCGCTCGCAGTTCGTGGAGTACCGTGAGCAAGAGACCGGCAACCAGCAACAGCACACCGATGCGCGAGGTAGTCTTCACGGGCGATTCTCCGTGCGGGAAACTGACAGGCCTGTGCGGAAGAGCCCTCACCGCGGACCGCAGGCTCCACACCAATGTGACGCATGCACGGGGCCCTGGCAATTGTGCTGCGGCCACGAGTCCCAGGTGCAACTATTGCTCGGTCTCACGGGAATTTACGAATGCGATCGCAATGCGCGGCGAGCGCAGGGTGCCACAGGTGGCTGATCCACCCGTGGTTGGAGAACTTCACTTATGACGACACTGGCCGACCGCTGACCACTGCCACCCGCCACTGACCGAGAGTACCGCGCACCAGAGGGTCTGCCCCGGTTTCTGTTCGAAGTTCCCGGGTGGCGGTTGCCAAGACGGAACCTGGTCGTCTACCATAGCGCCTGGTCGGATTGCGATGGTGGATCCTGACAGCTCGTTGCTGACGAACCGCGGTATTTCACTTCTCGAGATGCGGTGAGACCAGCACGAGGTCCGATTGCTTGTCGAGTCTCATCCATTCCTCGGGCCCTTGGAGAAGGAAGGACAACTTCCTGAAGTACGTGGGTCTCTGGATCAGCCGTCCCTCCGGGTGCCGTCAATGGGATCCCGATCCCGTTGATCGCCGGAGCATGTGGAAGACCTAGCAGCGCTCTCGATGCGTGAAACAAAGGGGGAACCGCAGACATGGAACAACGGCCGATTGTCGTGGGCGCTGGGGAATTGCTGTGGGACTGCTACCCGGACCGGCGTCGTCCCGGGGGCGCTCCGGCGAATGTGGCCTTCCACGCGCAGCAGCTCGGGCTGGCAGGCGTGGTCTTCTCGCGCGTCGGCCAGGATGAACTCGGCGCTGCCTTGTGCGCGCATTTGCAGGAGCACGAGGTGCCGACGACCTTTGTGCAGACGGATCCCCGGCACCCCACGGGCTGCGTGACGGTCGATCTAGCGGTACCCGACCAACCGGTGTTTACGATTGAAGAAGATGCCGCCTGGGACCACCTCGAACTCACGGACGCAGTTCGTGAATTGGCGGGGCGTGCGGCGGCGATTTGTTTCGGCACGCTCGCACAGCGCAACGCGCAGTCACGTGCCGCGATTCACGAATTGCTGTCCTGTGTCGACGCCACTTGCGTGACCGTCTATGACATCAATTTGCGGCCGCCCTGGTACGAGCGCAGCTGGATTGAGGAGTCGCTGCGCGCGGCGCGGATCGTGAAGCTCAACGCGCAGGAGTTGGTCGAAGTCGCCGCGCTGCTCGAGGTGGGATCCGACGATCCCATCAACGTAGCGCGCCATTTCCAGTCCAACTACCAGACCGAATTGGTCTGTGTGACGCGCAGCGCGCAGGGGTGCATACTCATCGACCGCAACGGCGTGGCCATGGAGGACGGTGTGGCGGTCGCCGACGTGGACCCGGTGGGTGCGGGGGACGCCTTCACGGCAGCGCTGATCTTCGGCCATCTGCGCCAATGGTCCTTGCAGGTGAGGGCCATCTTCGCCAACCAGATCGCGGCGCTCGTGGCGGGCCGCGAAGGCGCGATGCCGAAGTTGGCGGCCGAGTTCGCCGCCGAAATGTCCCGTTTTCACTGAAGACGCGGCCAGTCGGAACGCGTGGAAATTGTTGACGCTTGCCTTGCCATGTAGTAGTCTGCAGGCCGCATTCCGGATCGTACCCTGCCGGATTCGCAACCGCCGGTATGCGGGCCGCTCGCGGCCGGCGCCAAGACCTTCCTGGAATCATTCCTCCTCTGTTTGACATCAGGAACCTCGCTATGAAACACCGGATTCTGCTTATCGTGATGGCTCTCAGCGTTGTCCCGGTTTCCGCGACTGCCGTCCGTGCCGCGTCGAACTGCCTGGGGCCTCAGGATGTCTTGGCATCGCCCGATGGTGCCAGCCTGTATGTGCTCGCGAAGGACGCCGGCGCGGTGCTCGTCGTCGATCCGGCCCAGGGGACGGTGGTGCGTAAGCTGGAGTGTGCGATGGCGAACGCGATTGCGCTGAGCCCCGACGGCAAGACCCTGTTCGTGGCTGGCGGCGGGGCAGCGGGCAGCGTGCGGTTCCTGGATGCTGCTACTGGTCAGGAAGCGGGGGCGGTGGCCGTCGGACACACGCCGGCAGCGGTGGCCGTCACTCCCGATGGCAAACGCCTCTATGTCTGCAACCAGTTCAACAACGATGTCTCCGTCATTGATGTTGAAGCCAAACAACAGACGACCCGTCTGCCGATGGTGCGCGAGCCGATCTCCGCGGCTGTTTCACCGGACGGGAAGCTGGTGCTGGTCGCGAACTTTCTGCCGAACGATCCGGGCGACAGTTACGACGTCGCCGCGGTCATCAATGTGATCAACACGGCCGATCATGCGGTCAGTGCGATTCGTCTGTTGAACGGTTCGACGGACCTGCGCAACGTGTGTGTTTCGCCGGACGGCAAGTACGGTTTCGCCGTCCATTTGCTGTCGCGCTACCAGTTGCCCACGACGCAGTTGGAGCGCGGTTGGGTCAACACCAATGCACTGACGATTCTGGACCTGGCCACCGGCAAATTGCTCAACACGGTACTGTTGGACGAAGTCGATCTGGGAGCCGCCAATCCTTGGGATGTGGCCTGCACCGCGGACGGCACGAGAATCTGCGTGACGCACGCCGGCACGCACGAAGTCAGCGTGATCAACACAGATGCCTTATTGAAGAAATTGGCCACATTTACCGGCGATCCGCGTGCGCAGGGCGACCAGTACTCCGTCGTCGCTCCGCCGAATGATCTCGCGTTCCTGGTGGACCTGCGGCAGCGAATTCGCATTCAGGGTCGCGGCCCGTGGGGGTGGCTGGATGCGGATCGCACCGAGGCCAACGGACCGCGCGGCATGGCGATTGTCGGCACCAAGTTGTATGCAGCGGCCTATTTCAGCGACAAGCTGGCTGTCGTCGACCTCCAGGCCGATCCGCGCCGCGCAGTGTCGCTCATCGCGCTCGGCCCCAAACCGGAAATGTCCCCGCAGCGCTATGGGGAGATGAACTTCCACGACGCCTGGCTCTGCTTCCAGCATTGGCAGAGCTGCGCCAGCTGTCACCCCGGCGACGCGCGGATCGACGGCTTGAACTGGGACTTGCTGAACGACGGGTTGGGAACACCCAAGAACAACAAGAGCATGCTGCTGACTCACCAGACCCCGCCGGCGATGTCCGTCGGCGTGCGAGAGACAGCGGAAGAAGCCGTGCGGTCCGGTTTCAAGAACATCCTCTTCCTGTTGCACCCGGAGACCATCCACGCCTCGGTCGATGACTATCTCAAATCACTCACGCCCGTGCCTAGCCCGCACCTGGTTAACGGCCAATTGAGCGAGGCAGCGCAGCGCGGCAAGGAGCTGTTCCACCGCGAGGCGCTCGGCTGCGCGTCTTGCCACCCGGAACCGCTCTTTACCGATCTCAAGTCCCACAATGTCAACTCGCGCGGCCAGTACGATCGACACGATACATACGACACGCCCACGCTGGTTGAGTGCTGGCGCACCGCGCCCTACATGCACGACGGACACTTCGTAACGCTCCAGGAGCTGTTTCGAGTGGGCAAGCATGGCCGCCGTTCCGCCGACATGGAAGCGCTGTCTGAGCAGCAGATCAACGATCTGGTGGAGTACGTTCTGTCTCTGTGAGGCAGTCGACGGCCCGAAAACGTGCAGATCCACACGCAACAACCGCGCTGGGGGGCCGCTTCCCGTGTTGATGCGGTCTTCCCGGCGCGTGTGGCGCAACCGTAGATATCCCGGAGCCAACCCGTGATTACGTGCCCCCATTGTGACCGCGCCAATCCGCCGGAGAACCGCTTGTGTGCCGGCTGCGGAGCCGCACTGGCGACGGAGATCCAGCCCAGTACCGCGGACGTGGAGGCTCGCGTCCGCCAGTTGCTGGCTGACGGACGCAAGATCGAGGCCGTGAAGATCTATCGTGAGCTCACGGGAGCCAGTCTCGCGGAAGCCAAGGAGGCCGTGGAATCGCTCGCCCAAAGCCACAAATCCGCCGTGGTTCAACGCAACGGGTGCCTGGGCGCGTTTCTGGGAATGGCACTTGCGCTAGGGTTCGCGACCGTCATGGCAGCACGCGAACTGGTGGACTAGCGGAACTCCCGTTATCCTTCATGGTTAGATCCCTGTGGCCGGTAGGGCAAACCGCCCCGGTCGCAGATGTGTGATGTCCCGCTGGCGTTAGAGCGCGAATGATTGGGCGGCAAACATGACGACGTGCCTGTTGTACGTAGCCGTTCTGGCGGCCGGGTCAGTGACTGCCGAGGGGATCGCGGCGGAACCAACGGTGTTCGAGAGCTCCAGCGAGTTGTCGCCGCAGGGCCGCATCGATGAGCTGGTCCTGAGCAGGCTGCAGCAACTAGGGCTCCAGCCCGCGCGGATCTGTTCCGATGGGGTGTTCGTGCGGCGCGTCTTCCTGGACGTGATTGGCACGCTCCCCACGGCGCAGGAGGCGCGGGAATTCCTGCAGGACCAGGATCCGGACAAGCGCCGCACGCTGATCGACCGACTGCTGCTGCGCGGCGAGTTCGCCGACTACTGGGCCATGAAATGGAGCGACCTGTTGCGGGTCAAGGCGGAGTTTCCGATTAATCTCTGGCCGAATGCCGCCCAGGCCTATCATCGTTGGATTCACACGAGCATCCAGCAAAACCGCCCGTACGATCAGTTCGTCCGCGACCTGCTGACGGCTAACGGCAGCAACTTCCGTGTGGGGCAGGTGAACTTCTATCGCGCCGTGCAGGACAAGACGCCCCAAGGCCTCGCGCAGGCTGTCGCTCTGACTTTTCTCGGCGCGCGTGCCGACAAGTGGCCTCCCGATCGTCTGGCGGGTATGGCGGCGTTCTTTTCGCAGATCAGTTACACACCGACGGGGGAATGGAAAGAGGAGATCGTATCGTTTAACCCTGCGACGCCGGGGACGGAAGAACCGCCCGCGTCGGCCATCTTCCCCGACGGGACGCCAGTCAAGCTGCAGCCCGACGAGGACCCGCGCGTGGTGTTTGCCGACTGGTTGATACGCGCGGAAAACCCCTGGTTTGCGCGCCCGGTCGTGAACCGCGCGTGGTGCTGGCTGCTCGGACGCGGGATCATTCACGAACCGGACGACATTCGCCCGGACAACGCGCCGAGCAATCCGGAACTGCTGGCATTTCTGGAGCAGGAGTTCATCGCCAGCAAATACGATCTGCGGCACCTGTATCGCTTGATCTTGAACTCGCAGACCTATCAGCTGTCGTCGGTGGCCAGAAGTGACAAGCCGGAAGCGGCGGCGAATTTTGCCTATTACCCCTTGCGCCGCTTGGACGCCGAGGTGCTGATCGACGCCGTGAACCAGATCACCGGGACGAGCGAGGAGTACTCCAGCGCCGTGCCCGAACCGTTCACGTACATGCCCGAAGGACAACGCGCGGTCGCGTTGCCGGATGGCAGCATCACGAGTCCCTTTCTCGAGATGTTCGGGCGCCCGGCGCGGGACACCGGGCTGGAGTCGGAACGCAGCAATCGCCCCACAGCCGATCAGCGGTTGCATCTGTTGAACTCCAGCCACATTCAGCGGAAGATCGAGAACAGTCCCAAGCTGCAAGCGCTGCTCGCCCCAACGTCGGCCGGCCGGCCAGCCGGCTTCAACAAGGCAAAGCAAGCGCGCAGGTACCGGTATCTTGGTATCGCTCAGGACCCGCGCGGCTCCGGCGATGCCCAATCCACCGAGACGGCCGTGACGAGTTTGTACCTCACGTTCCTGTCGCGATTTCCGACGCAGACGGAGTTGACTCAAGTGACGGAATACGCCAAGTCCGCCTCATCGGCGCGCGAAGCATTGACGGATGTTGTCTGGGCGCTGCTGAACAGCGCCGAGTTCCTCTACCGACATTAGTCTCACAATCCGGCCACAGCCGGGAGGTTGATCATGACGACGAGATCGCTTTCGTGCAGTCGAGTGCCACGCGGTGTGCCGATCTCCCGGCGTGAAGCGGGGCGGTATCTGCTGGCGGGAACGGGGTTGGTGCTGGGCGGCGGCTGGCACGCCGCGGCCGGAAAGGCAGCTCCCGTGACGGCGAAGGCCAAATCGGTGATTCAGATCTGGTTGTGGGGGGGCGCGTGCCACGTGGATACGTTTGACCCCAAACCGGCTGCCGGCACGGATTACTCGGGACCGCTCAAGAGCCCCATATCCACGAAAGTGACCGGCATGCAGATTGGCGAGCTGCTGCCGGAGCTGGCCAAGCAGGCCGACAAGTACTCCCTGATTCGTAGCATGACGCACGGCAACAACGGGCACGAAACCGCCTCCTACCTGGTCCAGACTGCGCGGCAGCCGGGCGATGGCAGCGTCTATCCGTGCGCGGGTGCCGTCGTGTCGTTGTTCCGCGGTTACAGTGCGGGATACGAGGGACTGATCCCCCCGTACATTGTGCTCACGCGACCTCAAGGCAGGTTCTCCGAAGCAGGGTTCCTCGGATCACGCTACAAGCCGTTTGCCACCGGCGGCGATCCGGCGCAGAGCCAGTTCGTGGTGGAGGGCGTCGTCGCCCAAGGCATCACGCAGGAGCGGCAAAAAGGGCGTCGGCAGCTCTTGGGCGATCTGAATACGCTGCAAAAGACGCTGTCAGGAAATGCCGAACTGGCGGCCTCGGAGAAGTGCGAACAACAGGCGTATGACCTGATCCTCGGCGACGCGGGCAAAGTCTTCGACCTGAACCAGGAACCGGCCGAGCTGCGCGAACGTTACGGCCGCAATACGTTTGGCCAGTCCTGCCTCCTGGCGCGGCGGTTGGTGGAGAAGGGAGTTCCCTACACCACGATCAACTACAGCGGCTGGGATACGCACAAAGGACACTTCCAGATCATGCAGCGCAAGCTGCCCGAATTGGACAAGGGGTTGGCGACGTTGTTGCAGGACCTCTCGGAGCGCGGGCTGCTGGAAAGCACGATCATCTGGTGCTGCGGCGAGTTTGGCAGGACACCTCGGGTGCAGTGGGAAGCACCCTGGAACGGCGGTCGCGGCCATTATGGCAACGTGTTCTCTGTGCTCGTCGCCGGCGGTGGTTTCCGTGGCGGCCAAGTCGTTGGTGCTTCCACGGACCGAGGGGAAGAAGTCCAGGACCGGCCGGTCTATCCGGCGGATCTCATCGGCAGCATGTACGAACTGCTCGGAATCGATAGCGCGGCCCAATTGCCTCACCCGCAAGGTCAGCAGGTGACGGTTTTGTCCACGGCAACGGAGAGCACGAAGTCGGGCGGGCGATTGCGCGAGCTTGTGTAGACGGCAAGACGCGTTCGGGACCGTTCCGCGCCGGGCAGACCGTGCCGGTTCGGCCGTGACGCGCAGATCTTTGTGAAGTGGAGGTTGCCATGACTTCCTGCTATTGGCGTGCGATGTCTGGTGCGGCCGTCGTCTTGAGTCTGGCACTCTGCGCAGAGGCGCAACAGGCCAATGTGCATATTGGCTACGTGTATCCGGCCGGAGGCCAGCAGGGCGCCGCATTCGAAGCCGTCGTGGCGGGGCAGTTCCTGGGAGACACCCAGCGCATTCACGTGTCGGGGGACGGTGTGCGCGCCGAGGTAGTAGACCTCATCCGCCCCATTTCCAGCCGCGAACTCAATGCCTTGCGCATCGAAATGGATGAGTTGCTGGCCCGCCGATCGGTGGTGCGGCAGGACTTCCGCGCGCTGGAGACGTTCCGGAGTTTCAAGAACGCCAAGAGCATCAAGAAGGACGAAGCCAAGGACGATCAGGAGATCGAAGATCTGAAGAAGAAGTATGCCGATGCGAAATGGACGGCTGCCGACGAGCAGCGGTTGGCCGAGGTCCGCCGGAAGATGCAGGCCGGCGTCCGGCGGCCCGCGAACCCGGCCATCAGCGAATTGGCCATCGTCCGCGTGACCGTGGCGCCGGACGCGGCGGTCGGCCAGCGAGAATTGCGCCTTGCCACGCCCATTGCGTTGTCCAATCCGCTGGTCTTCCACGTGGGCAACCTGCCCGAAATCTCGGAGCCGGCCTCGAAGAACATCGCCGAACAACGCAGCTCCATCGCCCGCACTACGTCCGGGCCGAAAAACCCGACACGACAGCCGGACACGCAAATCACGTTGCCCGCCGTTGTCAACGGGCAGATCTTGCCGGGAGCCGCCGACCGGTTTCGTTTTGCAGCCGGCCGCGGACAACATCTGGTCGTGGCTGTCGAGGCGCGGCAATTGATCCCCTATATTCCCGACGCCGTGCCGGGGTGGTTCCAGGCCACGTTGGCGCTGTACGACGCCGCCGGCAAGGAGCTGCAGTACGACGACGATTACCGGTTCCATCCGGATCCGGTGCTTCATTACGAGATTCCTGCAGACGGCGATTACGTGGTGGAGATCAAGGACGCCATCTACCGGGGGCGAGAGGACTTCGTCTATCGGATCACGATCGGCGAACTGCCGTTCGTCACCAGTGCCTTTCCGCTCGGGGGCCAAGCGGGCACGCAGACGAAGCTGGAACTGACAGGCTGGAATCTGCCCGCCCGCAGCCTCACCGTCGACGATCGTACCGCACCGGGGATCCATCCCGTGGCGTCCGGTCGTGACAAGTGGGGCGCGAATTCTGTGCCCTTTGCCGTCGATACGCTGCCGGAGTGCCTGGAGGCGGAACCGACTGACCCGGCGCAGACTTCCCAGTCAGTCACGTTGCCAACCATCGTGAACGGACGAATCGGCGCTCCCAACGATACAGATGTGTTCAGTTTCACGGGTCGTGCCGGCAGTGAAGTGGTCGCCGAGGTCCTGGCCCGCAGGCTGAATTCGCCGCTCGACTCCGTGCTCACGCTTACGGATGCTTCTGGCAAGCAGCTGGCGGTGAACAACGATCACGATGACAAAGGGGCGGGACTGCTGACCCATCAGGCTGATTCGTGGCTGCAGGTGAAATTGCCGGCGGATGGCACGTACCAGCTGCGCCTCAGCGATGCGCAGCATCAGGGCGGCGCGGAGTTCGGCTATCGTCTGCGGATCAGTCCGCCCCGCCCGGACTTCGAATTGCGCGTCGCGCCCTGCTCTATCAGTGTGCGCAGCGGGGCCACCGTCCCGCTCACGGTCTATGCCATCCGCCGTGACGGTTTTGCGGGCGAGATTGACATCGGGCTCACGGATCCTCCGGCTGGATTCACGTTGAGCGGAGGACGAATTCCCGCGCAGCAAGACCAGGTGCGCCTGACCCTGACGGTTCCCGCTGCGTCCCAGGAATCGCTGATCCGCCTCCAGCTCGAGGGGCGGGCACTGATCCAGCAGCAGCAAGTCACGCACGCCGCAGTACCTGCCGAAGATATGATGCAGGCGTTTGCCTACCGTCATCTGGTTCCTGCGCAGGAACTCAACGTCGCCGTTCTCGGCCGAGCCCCGGTCCGGCCGGCCGTGAAGATCCTGGGCGAACTGCCAGTCAAGATACCGGCCGGCGGGACTGCCCGCATTCGGATCGGCACCCTGGTCGGTCCTATGTTCCGGCTCGTTCAGTTGCAGTTGAGCGATCCCCCGGAAGGTATCGGCATCGAGAGCGTGACGCCGTCGCGGGAGGGCGTGGACGTGGTGGTGAGCAGTGACGCGGCCAAGGTCAAACCGGGCCTCGCCGGAAACCTGATTGTCACGGCCAGTGCCAAGGGTCAGGGGAGCCAGGGAAAGGCCAAGCTGGCGGCAATGCCGCGCAACGCCATGGCGGCGACCCTGCCGGCCATTCCTTTCGAGATCACCAACCCCTAGCCACTGCGGGCCTCAAATGGCCCATCCCTCGCGGAACTCGGGGTGCACCAACCGGTTGGCCTCCTCGCAGTTCGTGAATCGCGTCTGGTCACCATCCCAGGCGAGCTTTGTGCTGGGGAACTTGATGGCGATCACTCCCAACAGCCCCAATTCGGTCAAGGCTCCTCCATAGTCGAACGAGGAGCCCGCTGGTCGCCCTGCGCGGATGGCTTGCAGCCAATCCAGCTGATGGCCCGGCACGCGCGGCAGTTTCGGCTCCGGCTGCGTGTACTCCTTCATCCTGGTTTCCGGGACCAGGCGCACGCCACCCGCGCCGTGTGACCCATAAGTCATGGTTCCTTTGTCGCCGATGACGATCGCTCCAATACCCGGAGGATTGCGATCAGGCTCCAAATCAGGCGGGTGCGGCGGCCGCTTGTTGCCGTCGTACCAGACGAGCTTGACCGGGCCACGATCGCCCTTCGCCGCGAATTCGAAAGTGATCACGGTGCCTTCGGGATAAACGTCAGCCTGGGCAACAGGATCGTATCCCTCGACCTCGGCAGTGACGCTCTGCGGCGCTCCCAGATCCAACGCCCAGAACACGGGGTCCACGACATGGCAGATCCAATCCCCGAGAGCTCCCGTGCCGAACGGCAGCCACCCGCGCCAGTTCCAGGGCGCGTACATCGGGTGGTACGCCCGAAAAGCGGCCGGACCGAGCCACAGGTCCCAGTTCAACGTGGCGGGAACCTCGTGCACTTCGCCGCGGCGCGACAAGTTGCGGCTTTGACAGTAGACTTCCTTGAATGCGTCGCAGCAGGCGTGCACCTCGGTGACCTGGCCGATCGCACCGTCCCAGATCCACTCGCAACAGGTGCGAATGGAATCGAAGGAATGGCCCTGGTTCCCCAGTTGCGTGACGACCTTCTGCGCGCGAGCCGCCTGCTGTACTGCGCGCACTTCGTGGACACTGTGAGCCAGAGGCTTCTCGCAGTAGACATGTTTGCCGCGTTGGATGGCGGCGATGGACAGGATGGCGTGTGTGTGATCGGGCGTGCCGATGACCACCGCGTCGATCTCTTTGTCCATCTCGTCCAACAGGCGCCGGTAATCCACGTATTGCTTGGCGCTGGGGTACTTCTCGAACGTCTTGGCGGCATACTGCGAATCCACGTCGCACAACGCCACGATGTTCTCGTTGCGCATCTCGTGGATGTCGGCCCCCCCTTGTCCGCCCACACCGATGCCGGCGATGTTCAGTTTGTCATTGGCCGCCGGAGTCTCTTCGGTGCCCAGCACGTGGCGTGGCACGACGGTGAACAGGGCGGCGGCGGAGGCGGTCTGGTGGAGGAAGCGGCGGCGATTGAACCGCGGGCGATGCGTCTGCATGGAGTATTCCTTCGAGCGAGCGAATG
>Ga0233425_10009072_pt1 | contig 12816 bp, 12 predicted proteins | sample Watercolumn_Towu_2_FD_181712 | JGI IMG/M metagenome (GOLD analysis project Ga0233425, IMG submission 181712) | Freshwater microbial communities from Lake Towuti, South Sulawesi, Indonesia - Watercolumn_Towuti2014_140_MG | ecosystem: Environmental > Aquatic > Freshwater > Lake | place...
TAGACGCCCACTAGCCAGAGGGCGACGGCGGCGACGAGCCCCAGAAAAATCAGCAAAGACATGGCGCGCGCTCCCACTGGCGCGCCGCCCCGCGCGGCGGCGATTGCTTTTCACGCCCGCATGTTATCCGCCTTTAGCGGCTAGGCAAAGACGCGCCGCTCGCCTAGATTTGACGGACGCGCCGGGCGCGCCTATCTCAAGGAAACGCAAAGAGCCACGGCGAAACATAAATGGCCATTCTGCCGATCATTACGCTTCCGGATCCGCTGCTGCGAAAGGTTTCCGAACCGGTAGACCGGGTCGACGCGGAGGTGCGGCGTCTGCTCGACGATATGCTGGAGACGATGTACGAGGCGCCGGGCATCGGCCTTGCGGCGATCCAGGTCGCCGTGGCTAGGCGCATCGTCGTCGTCGACATCGGCAAGACCGAGGAGACGCGCGCGCCGCTTTTTCTCATCAACCCGGAGATCGTCTGGGCGTCGGAGGAATTGACCGTCTATCAGGAGGGCTGCCTGTCGGTGCCTGACTATTTCGAGGACGTGAAGCGGCCGGCGCGGGTGCGCGTGCGTCATGTCGACCGGGAGGGCGCTCTCCAGGAATTCGACGCCGAGGGGCTGCTCGCGACCGTTGTGCAGCATGAGCTCGAGCATCTCGAAGGCGGTCTCTTCATCGACCATCTGTCGCGCTTGAAGCGCGAGCGCGTGGTCAAGAAGTTCAACAAAGCGGCGCGCTACGACGAGATCGCCGCCCAGCGGCGCGCGACCGCGGAGCGTCAGTCGGAAACAGCCGGGGCCTGACGATTGCGCGACGGAATGCGCGTCGTCTTCATGGGCACGCCGGAATTCGCAGCCCGTCTGCTCAAGGAAATCGTTTCTCGCGGCCATGAGGTCGCGGCGGTCTATACGCAGCCGCCGCGCCCCGCCGGACGCGGCATGGCGGAGAAAAAGTCCGCCGTACACCTTTTGGCGGAGAGCCTCGGCCTTCTGGTTCGCACGCCGAAAAGCCTGAAGAGCGCGGAGGCTCGGGCGGCCTTCGCCGCGCTTGACGCCGACGTCGCGGTCGTCGCCGCCTACGGTCTGCTGCTGCCTCAGCCGATTCTCGATGCGGCGCGATACGGTTGCCTCAATCTCCACGGCTCGCTGCTGCCGCGCTGGCGGGGTGCCGCGCCGATTCAGCGCGCGATCATGGCGGGCGACGCCGAGAGCGGCGTCATGGTGATGAAGATGGAGGCCGGTCTCGACACCGGCCCCGTCGCATTGACCGCGAGAACGCCAATCGACCCCGAGATGACCGCAGGCGAGTTGCACGATCGTCTTGCGGAGCTCGGCGCGCCGCTGATGGCGCAGGCGCTCGACCTGCTCGCGAAAGGCGAATTGCAGTTTACGCCACAAAGCGACGAAGGCGCCTGTTATGCGCCAAAGATCGAAAAAGCCGAGGCGCGGATCGATTGGCGCCGGTCGGCGCAAGACCTCCACAATCTCGCGCGCGGCCTCTCGCCCTTTCCGGGCGCCTTTTTCGAGGCCGATCTCGGCCATGGCGTGGAGCGCGTGAAGGTCTTGCGCGCGCGCGTCGAGGAGGGAAAGGGAGCGCCGGGCGTCGCGCTCGACGACGAGGGGCTCATCGCCTGCGGCGCAGGCGCGCTGCGGCTTTTGCGCGTGCAGCGCGCCGGCAAGGGCGAAATGGATTTCGAAGAATTCGCCCGCGGCCGCAGACTGACGCGCGGCGTCTCACTCGGCTGACGCGCGTCGCCTATCGCGCTGGGCATGGTCTTCCCTCCCCCCGCGAAGCGGCGGGGAGGGTGGCGAGCGAAGCGAGCCGGGTGGGGGCTATATTTCCGCGCGGGGCAGGCGGCGTCGCCCCCGCCCCTAACCCCTCCCCGCCGCTTCGCGGGGGGAGGGGATTGGCCGAGCGCTATCGAAAATGCATGGACGGATGACAGGCTGAATGCACCGCTTCGCGCTCACCATCGAGTATGACGGCGCGCCTTTCGTCGGCTGGCAGCGGCAGGCGAATGGCGTTTCCATACAGCAACGCCTCGAAGAGGCCATCGCCGCGATCAATGGCGGCGCGCGCGCCGTCGTGAATGGGGCGGGCCGCACCGACGCCGGCGTGCATGCGCTGGGGCAGGTGGCGCATGTCGATCTTTCGCGCGATTGGCGGGTCGACCGGCTGCGCGACGCGATCAATGCGCATCTGAAGCCTGATCCGATCGCGGTGCTCTCCGCGCGCGCAGTTGGCGATGATTTCGAGGCGCGTTTTTCAGCGATCCGCCGCCATTATCTCTATGTGATTGAAAACCGGCGCGCGCCTCTGGCGCTGAACCTCGGCCGCGCTTGGCACGTCAAGCGGCCGCTCGATGCGCAAGCCATGCATGAAGCGGCGCAGTCGCTCATCGGCCGTCACGACTTCACGACGTTTCGCGCCTCCGAATGCCAGGCGAATTCGCCGATGCGCACGCTGGAGCGTCTCGACGTTCGGCGCGACGGCGAGCGCATCGAGATCGTCGCTTCAGCGCGCTCCTTCCTGCACAATCAGGTGCGCTCCATGGCGGGCTCGCTGGAACATGTCGGCAGCGGCAAGTGGCGCGTCGAAGATCTTGCGCTGGCGCTCTTAGCGAAAGACCGTGCGCGCTGCGGACAGGTCGCGCCGCCGCACGGTCTTTACCTTGTTGGCGTCGATTATTAGCGCAAGAATTGCGAGGCGAGACCCTTTACTGCTTGTCGCCCGCGCCTCCTGCATCGCCCTCCGGCGATGGCTTAGTCGCATCATGCTTTACCGCTGGCGGCTTCGCTGGCTTCTTCGCTGCGTGTTTTGCCGCGCCGGGCGCTGCGGATCTTTCTTCCTTGGCGAGCGCGCCGTGGATGGGAAGGAAACTCGCTGAAAGCACGGCGGCCAATATGCCGTTTGCGCAGGATCGCTGATTCATCGCTCGATGGTCCCCTCAAAATGAGAGCCCCCGCCGAATCAACCGGCCCGCCCCGCACATATCAGGCCGTCCAACGATGATAAAGTTAGGTCGCCGCCACGCCCACGCTGCGGTGATTTCATGACGGAATTTGCGCCGTTTGGAGCAGTTTGACGAAGTGGTTAACGCGCTCTTGAAAAGTTCGCGGCCATCATTCGCCGCCGAATGCTCGCGCGTTTCCTGAGCTTCGTCGCCTCCTCCGCCGAGAGCTTGCGCGCTCCGCTGTTCAAGATCGCAGCGCCGATTTCATCAAAGCCGCGGTGATCGAGAGTCGAAAAAGCGGCGAGCGAGAGTCGAGATTTGGCTTGCGCGCCCCTCGCTGATCAAGAGCCGCTGAACCAATTGTAGCCCTTGTCCTCCCAGTAGCCGCCGGGATAGTCGTTCGTCACAAAAATCTCGCCGATGAATTTTGGATTCTTGAAGCCGAGTTTTGTCGGAATGCGCAGGCGCAGCGGATAGCCATATTTGGCGTCGGTAAAATCGAGCGCGAGCAGCGTCTGCGGATGCAACGCGCTCGGCATGTCGATGCTCGAATAATATTTGTCGGCGCATTTGAATCCGACGTAGCGCGCCGAGAGATCAGCGCCGATTTTTTCGAGGAAATGGCGGAAGGCGACGCCGCGCCATTTGCCAATCGCGCTCCAGCCTTCGACGCAGACAAGGCGGGTGATTTGGCTGGACTGCGGCATCGCGCACAACTCCTCAAGACTCCAGGGCCGTTTGTCGGCGATGAGACCCGAGAGCTGCAGTCGATAGCTTTCGCCGTCAACGAGCGGAACGTCTTTTTCTTCGTAATAGGCGTTGAACGGGAATGGCGTCGTAACATCCGCTTCAGAATAGGTTGGCGCGAGCTTCGCCGGATCGAAAAGCGCCGCCTGCATTTTGTCGTTGAAGCGCGACATAGCGGTAAGCAGCCGATCGACGGCGTCATCGTCCTTCAAGGTGCAGCCTGAGAGAAGCGACAGCGCCCCAAGCGACAGCCCCTGCTTCAGGAAAAGCCGGCGTTCGAGCCGCGCAATCTGCGGCCGAAAGGCGGAAAGACGAGACGGCTTCATCGCGACGCCTCCGCACGGCCGGTGAACATTGGCGCAAGCACGCCCTTGACGCCAATGGCGAGGCCTATGTGGATCACAAGGAAGCCGACGATCGCGGCCATGGCGAAGAAATGCACGAGACGCGCAGTCTCATAGCCGCCCATCAACGCCGTCAGACCCTGGAACTGCACAGGCTTCCAGATGGCGAGGCCGGAAAGAATAGCGACGATCACGGCGAGAATGACGGCGACATAGAGCAGACGCTGAACGGCGTTGTAGCGGCCGGGCGCATGATCAAGGCGGCCTCGGCTCGCCAGAATCACGTCATCCAGCGCGCGCTTGAACGAAATTGGCATAAAGTTCTTTCGGAAATGGCCTGAAACAAGACCGTAGGCGAGATAGGCCATGCCATTGAGCGCCAAAAGCCACATGGCCGCGAAATGCCAGGCGAGGGCGCCGGCGAGCCAGCCGCCAAGGGTAAAATCAGGAGGAAATTCGAAGCCGAAAAGCGGCGAGGCGTTGTAGATTCGCCAGCCGCTTAGCGCCATGACGAAGATTGCGAAAGCGTTCACCCAATGCGTCACCCGAACGAAGAGCGGGTGGATCGTCTGCGGCTTCTTGGCGCGGACCGCGTCAGCCATGGCGGCTACTCCTCTTCAGGCGCAAAACATATGGCTTGCTCGCGAAAACCCAAGGCTGCTCGGAGGCCGCGTTGACAGGCGGATCGCCTTCGCCCATGACGGCGAAGCTTTCATCACGCGGGAATATGGCGGCTCATGCGCGTCTTCGTGACCGGTACGGCCGGCTTCATCGGCTTTCATCTGGCGAAGCGCCTGCTCGAGGCCGGGCATCTCGTCGACGGCTTCGACGGCATGACGCCCTATTACGATCCAAACCTCAAAGAGGCGCGCCGCGCCATTCTGCTGCGCACCAACGGCTATCGCGACACAATCGCCATGTTAGGGGACATGGAGGCGCTGACGCGCGCAGCCGAACAGGCGGCGCCGGACGTCATCGTCCATCTCGCGGCGCAGGCGGGGGTGCGCTACTCGCTGCAAAACCCCCGCGCCTATGTCGACGCCAATCTCGTCGGCGCCTTCAACGTCATGGAGATCGCGCGGCTCTTAAAGCCGCGCCATTTTTTGTTCGCCTCGACGAGCTCGGTCTATGGCGCAAGTCCCACCGTGCCATTTCACGAGAGCGATCGGACCGATTTCCCCCTGACCCTTTACGCCGCGACGAAGAAAGCCGGCGAAGCGATGGCGCATTCCTATGCGCATCTGTGGTCGATCCCGACGACGATGTTTCGCTTCTTCACCGTATACGGTCCATGGGGCCGACCGGACATGGCGCCGTTGAAATTCGTCGACGCCATCGAGAACGACCGCGCAATCGACATCTATAATCACGGCGACATGTCGCGCGACTTCACCTATGTCGCAGATCTCGTCGAAGGCGTCGTGCGCTTGATCGACTGCGTTCCGCAGCGCGATTCAGGCGACGATAGCGTTTCTCCAGTCGCGCCGTATCGCATCGTCAACATCGGCCGCGGCGAACCGGTGAAGCTTCTCGACTTTATCGAGACGATCGAAAGAGCTCTCGGCAAGAAGGCGAAACGCAACTACCTCGACATGCAGCCGGGAGACGTGCCGCGCACCTTCGCCAGCGCCGATCTCTTAGAGCGCCTGACCGGCTATCGCCCGCATACATCGCTCGAGGAAGGCGTTGCGGCGCTTGTGGAATGGTATCGCGACTATCGCCGCGCTCATGGAGAATTGGCGTATTGACGCGATCGGTCGGTGGGTTTCACGCCAGCCAATCGGGAACGCTGTCGAGCGCGATGATCTCCTCGACGCTTTGACGTTTGCGAATGACGGCGTAGCGCGCGCCATCGACCAAGACTTCGGGAATAAGAGGCCTCGTGTTGTAAGTCCCCGACTGCACGGCGCCATAGGCGCCAGCCGTCAGCACGCAGAGCAATTCGCCGGCGCGCGGCTCTAACATCTCGCGTCCATGCGCAAGATAGTCGCCGGTCTCGCAGACGGGTCCGACGACGTCGGCGACGATCTTTTGCCGATCCCAGCTCTCTTCTACTGGAATGATGTCGTGCCAGGCGTCGTAGAGCGTCGGGCGGATAAGATCGTTCATGCCGGCGTCGACGATGACGAAGGTTTTCGCGTCACCCTGCTTCATGTAAAGCACGCGCGTGACGAGCACGCCGGCGTTGCCGACAATGAGCCGTCCCGGCTCCAGCACCAGCTTGCAGCCCAGTCCACCGAAATGCTTGCGCACGATCGCGGCATATTGCTCGGGATGGTAGGACTGCGGATCATCGCCCTCGTGGTAAGGGATCCCAAGCCCGCCGCCGAGGTCGACATGCGAAATCGTATGGCCGTCAGCGCGTAGGTCGGTTACGAGCTCGGCGAGCAGCGAAAAGGCCTCGTCGAAGGGCGCAAGATCGGTGAGTTGGGAGCCGATATGCATGTCGGCGCCGGCGATCTCGAGTCCCTTAAGCTTCGCAGCGAAGGCGTAGACCTCGCGCGCGCGCGACAGCGGCACGCCGAATTTGTTTTCGGCGAGGCCAGTGGAAATCTTCTTATGCGTGCGCGCGTCGACATCCGGATTGACGCGCAAGGACACGCGCGCAGCGCGCCCAAGAGCGACCGCCGCTTTCGACAGGGCTTCGAGCTCAGGCTCGGACTCGACGTTAAAACAGAAAATGCCGGCGCGAAGGGCCGCCGAAATCTCCTCCGAAGTCTTGCCGACGCCGGAAAAGGTGATTTTTTCCGGCGCGACGCCGGCGGCGCGCGCCCGCGCCAGCTCGCCGCCCGAAACCACGTCCATACCAGCGCCTTCGCGGGCGAGAAGGCGCAGCACGGCCTGGTTGGAATTGGCCTTCACCGCGTAGCAGACGAGCGCGTCGAGGCCCGCAAAGGCTTGCGAGAAAACCCGATAATGGCGCCGGATCGTCGCCGCCGAATAGCAGTAGAAGGGCGTCCCGACCTCATCGGCGAGCTTAGCCACGGCGATCTCCTCGGCATGGAGCGCGCCATCCCGATAGGCGAAGAGATGCATAGGTTTAGAGCAGCGGATCGAGCGGGAACGGATACTGCCCCGACGGCCGATTGCCGACAGTGCCGGGAATTGGCGGAGGCGGCGCGCCGGCCGGCGGGGGAGGCGGCGGAGGCGCGCCATGCGCCGCCGCTCTCGCTTGGGCGGCTTCAGTCTCGGCCCGCAGAATCGCGCCGCGCGCCTGAGTCTCGGGCGGAAGCTCCAAAGGTCCGCGCCGGCCGCAAGCGCCAAGGCTTGCCGCGACGAGCGCCAGCACGAGAATCCCTAGTAGGCGGGAGGTGAGCGGCGGCAGTGGAGGCGTCACGGCGATTCGTCCCAAGGAAAGCCGGCGCACTATAGCGATGAAGCAGGAAAAGGCGAGAGCAGGAGCGTCCAAAACCCATTCCAGCGTTGCCGCCAAGCCGACGCGCAGCAGCGGCTACGCGACTTTACGACCGGGCTTGAGCGTGGTTATTTCGCGTATGGTCAGCGTCTTGCGTTTCGTCGCCGCCGTAGCCGCGGCTGTTCTGCTGACGGCGGCCTCTGCGGAGGCTGCGGTGCGCATCCGCATCGACCTCACGGCGCAACAACTGGAAGCTGTGACGCCGCAGGGCGAGACCGTGAGGTGGAAAATCTCCAGCGGCCGGCGGGGATATGAAACGCCTAGGGGGACCTATAGCGTCATGCGCATGGAGGCCGATCACCATTCCGACGAATATGATCAGGCGCCCATGCCCTACGCCATCTTCTTTTCCCCGCGCGGGCTCGCCATTCATGGGAGCTACGAGCGTGGTTTGGGCCGTCCCCTCTCCCACGGCTGCGTTCGGCTCGCGGTCGCTAACGCCCGTCAGCTCTTCGGGTGGGTCGAAAAACATGGGGCGACGATCGAGATCACCGGCGGCGCGGGCGGCGGCCGCTCGCTCGCCCGCGAAGAGGTCGAGCGCCCTCGCGTGACGCGTCCACCGCGCCCCATGTACGAAGAACCGGCCTTCCAATCCAATTGGGGAGGCTTCGCCCCCTTCTGACCGACGTTCCGCGTCAGCATTCGACCGCCGTTGCAACTTGGCAACAGTATTCGACAGAATCGCAGTGAGTGCTGCGGCGCATTTGCGGGGGTGGTTATTAGCGAGTAAAGCTCGGATTTCTGGCGCTTGCTGTTGACCGAGCAGAGTAGAGACGTTGACGACATCCAAGACCCCCCTCCTCGACCGGATCGCCACCCCCGAAGATCTGCGCAAGCTGCGCCCCAATGAGCTCAAGCAGGTCGCCGAGGAGTTGCGCCACGAGACGATCGACGCCGTTTCGGTCACTGGCGGTCATCTGGGGGCGGGTCTCGGCGTCGTCGAGCTGACGGTCGCTTTGCACTATGTTTTTGATACGCCGCGCGACAAATTGATTTGGGACGTCGGCCACCAGACCTATCCGCACAAGATCCTCACCGGCAGGCGCGACCGCATCCGCACGTTGCGCATGGGCGGCGGACTTTCCGGCTTCACCAAGCGGGCGGAAAGCGAATATGACGCCTTCGGGGCCGGCCACTCCTCGACCTCAATTTCGGCCGGTCTCGGCATGGCCGTGGCGCGCGATCTCGCCGGGGGCGATAATCACGTCGTGGCGGTGATCGGCGACAGCTCGATGTCCGCGGGCATGGCTTACGAGGCCTTGAACAACGCCGGCGCGCTGCACTCTCGCCTGATCGTCATCTTGAACGACAACGACATGTCGATCGCCCCGCCAACGGGCGCCATGTCCGCCTATCTCGCCCGTCTCGTTTCCGGCGGCGCCTATCGCTCCATCCGCGAAGCGGCGAAACAGCTCGCCAGCCATTTGCCGCGGTTCATCTACGACAAGGCGCGCAAGGCCGAGGAGTTTTCGCGCAGCTTCATCACCGGCGGCACGATGTTCGAGGAGCTCGGCTTTTACTACGTCGGGCCGATCGACGGCCACAATCTCGACCATCTGCTGCCCGTGCTCAAGAACGTGCGCGACAAGGACGACGGCCCTGTCCTCGTTCACGTTGTCACGCAAAAGGGCAAGGGTTTCGGACCGGCCGAGGAATCGGCTGACAAGTGCCATGCGGTCAATAAATTCGATGTCGCGACCGGCATCCAGATCAAGCCCAAGGCCAACGCGCCGACCTATACGAATGTTTTCGCCAAGGCGCTGATCGCCGAAGCCGAACATGACGATAAGATCGTGGCGATCACGGCGGCGATGCCGTCGGGCACGGGCCTCGATATTTTTGGCAAGACCTTTCCGCACCGGACGTTCGACGTGGCGATCGCCGAGCAGCACGCCGTCACCTTCGCGGCCGGGCTCGCCTGCGAGGGCTACAAGCCTTTCTGCGCGCTCTATTCGACCTTCCTGCAACGCGGCTATGATCAGGTCGTTCACGACGTGGCGATCCAAAATCTGCCGGTGCGCTTCGCCATGGACCGCGCCGGGCTCGTCGGCGCCGACGGCCCGACCCATGCCGGCGCCTTCGATCTCGCCTATCTCGGCTGCCTGCCGGACTTCGTCATCATGGCGCCCTCCGATGAAGGCGAGCTGATGCATATGGTGGCGACCGCCGCCGCCTTTGAAGAGGGGCCGATCGCCTTCCGCTACCCACGCGGCGAGGGCGTCGGCGTCGAATTGCCGGAGCGTGGAGAAATTCTCGAGATCGGCAAGGGCCGCATCCTGCGCGAAGGCTCCAAGGTCGCGATCCTGTCGCTCGGCGCGCGGCTCGCCGACTCCTTGAAGGCGGCGGCTGAGCTTGAGAATTACGGCGTCTCGACGACGGTCGCCGACGCCCGCTTCGCCAAGCCCATCGACCGGGATTTGCTGCGCCGGCTGGCCGCCAACCACGAAGCGCTTATCGCCATTGAGGAAGGCTCGATCGGCGGCTTTGGCGCGCAGGTCTTCCAGGCGCTGTCTGAAGACGGGCTGCTGGATGGCGCGCGCGGCGCGTTCAAGTTCCGCAGCATGACGCTGCCCGACGCCTATATCGACCATGACAGGCACGAGTTGATGATCGCTGCTGCGATGCTCGACAGCAAGGCGATCGTCGCCAGGGCGCTGGAGCTGTTAGGCGACGAAAAGGGCGCCGCGCGGGTGATGATCGCCTGAGGCGCGGGGCGCGCGCGAATCCTCTCCCCATGGGAGAGGGTGGTCGCCGAAGGCGACCGGGTGAGGGGTTGATTACTAGCTTTTCGGGGCGGAGCCAGCCCCTGCCCGGGCGAATATCTTCCCGATATGGATAGAATTGCGCGAGCGTAACCCCTCACCCGACCCGGCTTCGCCGGGCCACCCTCTCCCATGGGGAGAGGGTTGGCGCCCGGGATTTTTCATTAAGTACGCTGATGATATTCTGCGTCTCCGCCTTCGATGCGCCTGCGACGCCGGGCGCTTATGTTCTGGCCTTGCGTCTTGACGCGCCGCTCGACGTTCGCGTGGGGAAAATCTCGGCGACGCTACCCGCCGGCGATTATCTTTATTGCGGCTCGGCGCGCGGGCCCGGCGGATTGCGGGCGCGGCTGGCGCGGCATATGCGGCCGCAAAAGCGCCCCCATTGGCATATCGATCAGCTGACAGCCGTTGCGAGCGTGCTCGGCGCCTTCGTCCACAAAGACGGCGATGAATGCGCCCTCAACGCCGCACTTGCTCATCTGCCGATTCCCGTCGCCGGCTTCGGCAGTTCGGACTGCCGCCGCTGCGCCGCGCACTTGCGACTCTGGCCGAAGGACGCGGCCCTTCCCTCCCGGTGGGAAAATGCTAGGAAGGCGGCCGAATCTCACCTGCCCCTTGAGGGGGAGGGTTAAGGCCACAGTCCTTATGTCCAAAGACGAAACCAAAACCAAAGTTGAAGCGCGCACGCCACGCGGGCTCGCCGACCGCGAGGCGGGCGAACTCGCCGCCACCGCCCGTATGCTCAATGTGATCCGCGAGGTCTACGAGCTCTACGGCTTCGAGGCGCTGGAGACGCCGGCGATCGAATACACCGACGCGCTCGGAAAATTCCTGCCTGACCAGGACCGGCCCAATGAGGGAGTTTTCTCCTTCCAGGACGACGACGAGCAATGGTTGTCGCTGCGCTATGATCTGACCGCGCCGCTGGCGCGTTTCGTCGCGCAGAATTTCGATCGGCTGCCCAAGCCTTATCGCTCCTATCGCGTCGGCCAGGTTTATCGCAACGAGAAGCCGGGGCCTGGCCGCTTTCGGCAATTCATGCAATTCGACGCCGATACGGTCGGCTCCGCCTCGCCCGCAGCCGACGCCGAAATCTGCATGATGGCGGCGGACGCCATGGAGCGGCTGGGGATCGCGCGCGGCGACTATGTCATCAAAATCAACAGCCGCAAGGTGCTCGATGGCGTGATGCAGTCGATCGGGCTCTCCGGAGAGGAGAATGCGCCGCGCCGCCTCGTCGTGCTGCGCGCGATCGACAAGCTCGATAGGCTCGGCCCCGACGGCGTTCGGCAGTTGCTGGGCGAGGGCCGAAAGGACGAAAGCGGGGATTTCACCAAAGGCGCCGGGCTCGATCTGCCGGCGATCGATACGATCCTCTCCTTCAGCCTCGGCGGACAATACCGTGACGGCGCGCCAGCCTTCGATCTCTTTGGTCTCCTCGGCAAAAGCGAGGTCGGCGCCCAAGGGGCGGAGGAGCTTCTCGAAATCGAGGATCTCGCCCGTGACGCTGGCTTCGGGCCGGATCGCATCCGCATCGATCCTTCCGTCGTGCGCGGACTCGAATATTATACGGGACCCGTCTTCGAGGCCGACCTCACCTTCGAAACCCGCGACGAGAAGGGACATCCGGTGCGCTTCGGCTCGGTCGGCGGCGGCGGCCGCTATGACGGCCTGGTCGGGCGCTTCAGGCCGGAAAATACGCCGGCGACCGGCTTCTCGATCGGCGTTTCAAGGCTCTTCGCGGCCTTAAAGCTCATCGGCAGCCCCATCGTCTCGGCGCGTCCGCATGTGGGGCCCGTCGTGGTTCTCGTCCTCGATCGCGAAAGGCTCGCCGATTATCAGCGCATGGCGGCGCAACTGCGTAACGCCGGGATCGCCGCTGAAATCTATCTCGGCGCAGCGGGCATGAAGGCGCAGATGAAATACGCCGACCGGCGCAACAGCCCGCTCGTCGTCATCCAAGGCTCCGACGAAAAAGCGCGAGGGGAAGTGACCATCAAGGACCTCGTCGCCGGCGCGAAGGCGGCCGCCAATATCGCCACCAACGAAGAATGGAAGACGCTTCGCCCCGCCCAGTTCGCCGTACCGGAAGCCGAACTCGTCGAACAAGTCGAAAAGGCGCTCAAGGAACAAATTTAGCCTGCGGCGAAGCTCATCATTGCCACGCGCGCGGGCGCGTATAGTTTTCGCGAAGCGATAGAGGAGCAAACGCATATGAATGGCGACACGCCCAGATCAATCGTTCATCCGACCGATCTCTCCTTCGCGAGCCTGGACGCGTTCGCCCATGCCCTGCGCATTGCGGTGGCCTGCAAGAGCATGTTGCATATCCTGCACATCGAAGCTCCCGAGTCCGAGGAAGACGATTGGGACCGTTTCCCGCAGGTGCGCGAAATGCTGGCGCGCTGGAAGATGATCTCGCCGACCGCGACGCGCGCCGAGGCGGCCGAAGAGCTTGGCGTCAAATTCATCAAAGCGTCGGTTGAGTCGGAATCCCCCGTCGCTGGAGTCTCCGCCTATGTCGAGCGGCACCTGTGCGATCTTCTCGTGATGATGACGCGGCCGCGCAGCGCTTTGGAGCGCCTCTTCGAGGGCTCA
>Ga0233425_10009073_pt1 | contig 12815 bp, 12 predicted proteins | sample Watercolumn_Towu_2_FD_181712 | JGI IMG/M metagenome (GOLD analysis project Ga0233425, IMG submission 181712) | Freshwater microbial communities from Lake Towuti, South Sulawesi, Indonesia - Watercolumn_Towuti2014_140_MG | ecosystem: Environmental > Aquatic > Freshwater > Lake | place...
GGGGGCACCGGCCCCGAGGTGAAGCCCGACGAGAAGGAAGCGCCGACGACCGCCGGCGCGCCCAACGTCGCCAACCAAGCGACGGACCCGCGCGTGCGTGAGGCCCAGGAGCAGCAGCGCAAGCTGCGCGAGGCCCGCGAGCGCCAGCGCCGGGGGCAGTGACCGCGCGCGATCCGCTGCTCGCCGTCTGAGACCGGAGCCCCATGCGCCTCGCCGAGCTCGAGTTCGATCTGCCCGCCGAGCTGATCGCCCAGGAGCCGCTCATTCCGCGCGACGCATCGCGGCTGCTGGTCGTCGACCGAGCGAGCGGCGCGTTGGACCACCGCACGTTCCGCGACCTGCCGGAGCTGTTGACGCGGGGCGACCTGCTGGTGGTCAATGACTCCCGCGTGATCCCCGCGCGGCTGCTGGGGCGCAAGGCCGGCAGCGGCGGGCAGGTGGAGATCCTGCTGCTGCGCCCGCGCGAGCCCGACTGCTGGGAAGCGCTCGTGCGGCCTGGCCGGCGCCTCGCGCACGGCTCCCGCGTGGAGCTGGCCGAGGTCGGCGCGACGATCGGCGAGCGCCTGGGCGAGGGGCTGCGCCTGGTCACCTTCGACCCGCCGGGCCGACTCGACGAGGTGCTCGGGCGCATCGGTCAGATGCCGCTGCCCCGGTACCTGCACACGCGCTTGAGCGACCCCGAGCGCTACCAGACGATCTACGCGCGCGCCACCGGCTCGGCCGCGGCGCCGACCGCCGGGCTGCACTTCACCCCCGCCCTGCTCGCCGCGCTGAGCGAGCGCGGCATCGGCCTGGCGAGCGTCACGCTGCACGTCGGGCTGGACACCTTCCGGCCGGTGCAGACGCCGGTGGTCGAGCACCACCCGATGCACCGCGAGGCGTGGCAGGTGCCGCTCGCCACCGCGCAGGCCGTGGCCGCGGCGCGGCAGGCGGGCCGGCGGGTGGTCGCGGTGGGCACCACCAGCGTGCGCGCGCTGGAGACGGCGGCGCGTGGCGGCGAGCTCGCCGCGGGTGCGGGCTGGACCGACTTGTTCATCACGCCGGGCTACCGGTTCCGCTGCGTCGATGCCATGATCACCAATTTCCACCTGCCGCGCACGACGCTCTTCGCCATGGTCTGCGCGTTCGCCGGCGCCGAGCACATGCGCGCGGCCTACCGCGAGGCCATCGCGCGGCGCTATCGGCTGCTGAGTTTCGGCGATGCCATGGTAATCTGGTCGTCGCTGGAGGGCGAGCGACGATGCCGGTAGTGGTGCTGGCGACGCGCAACCGGGGCAAGGTGCGCGAGATCGGGGCGGTGCTGGCGCGCGACGGGATCGTCGTGCGCGGGCTGGACGAGTTCCCGCTGGCCGCCGAGGTCGAGGAGGACGCCGACACCTTCGAGGGCAACGCCGCCAAGAAGGCGCAGGCCGCCGCCGAGGCCACCGGCCTGCCGGCGCTGGCCGACGACAGCGGGCTGGTGGTCGACGCGCTCGACGGCGAGCCGGGGCTCTATTCGGCACGCTACGGCGGGCCGGGTCTGACCGACAGCCAGCGCTGCGACCACCTGCTGGCCAACCTCGCGGGCCGCGGCCTGGACCACAGCCCGGCGCGGTTCGTCTGCGTGATGGCGCTGGCCCGCCCCGACGGCACGGTGGTCACCCGCCGCGCGGAGTGGGCCGGCGTGGTGCGCGGTCCGCAGCGGGGCGCCAACGGCTTCGGCTACGACCCGCTCTTCGAGTTGCCTGACCGAGCGGTGACGGCGGCGATGCTCGACCCGGTCGAGAAGAACCGGCTCAGCCACCGCGGCCAGGCGCTGGCGCTGATCCTGGCGCTGCTCGCGGCGCGGCCCGAGTTGCTGGCGGCGTGAAGGAATCGGCCCGGCGTCAGCCAAGCCGGCGCACGAGGGAGCGACGATGGCGACGGCCATTCTGCTGGAGACGGACCGCGTCGAAGACCGCCTGGCGCAGCGCGCGGCGGCTCCCGGCCTGCTGCCGGCGGGGGGCAAGGCGCTGCTGACCCACGTCGCGCGCGCCCTGCGCCAGCTCAGCGACATCGACAAGCTGGTGCTGGTCGGCCCGACGGCCTACCAGGAGCAGACGGGCGTGCTGGCCCAGGTCGACGACGCCCTGCTCCTCGACGCGCCGGTCGGCGCCCTCGTCGAGGCGGCGTGCGAGCGCTTCGGCGGCGCAGACGAGTTGCTGCTCTGTCGTCCCAACACCCCGTTGCTGCGCCCGGAGATGGTCGAGCGGTTCCTGGCGCATGCGCCGTTGGACGCCGCGCTCAACCTGACCGTGGTGCGCGAGGAGCGGTTCCGTGCTTCCTTCCCCGAGTTGCCCGAGCCGCCGGTCAGCCACCTGGGCGCCGAGCGCGTGGTCTGGGCGTCGCTCGTGCTCGTCCGGCCGGCGGCGCTGAGCGGGCACCGGGCCCTGCTCCAGCGGGTGCTCGGCGAGCAGTTGGTCCACGCCGAGCTCGCCAAGGCGCTGGGCGTCGGCTTCGCGATCAAGCTGTCCACCGGCCGGGCCAGTGTCGACGAGTTGGCGCGCCGGCTCTCGGACCTGCTCGGCGCGCCGGCGGTGATCCACTTCGCGCCGTTCCCCGAACTGGCGCTGCGCGTGCACGGGCGGGCCGAGTACCACCTCGCGCGCGAGCTGCTGGAGGCCGCCTGATGTCGCCGCGCCTGGTCACCGGTGCGTTCTACCTCGCCGGCTGGCTGGTGCTGGCACTGGCTGGAGGCTGGCTGCTCACCTTGGCGGTCTGTGCGCTGTGCCTGGTGGCGCTGGTCGAGTTGCGTTGGGTGGCGGCGCGCCGGCGCGTGCGGCTGGCGGTCGAGGTGGCCTACCCGATCAGCGTGGCGTTCGTCTGCGCGGCGCACCGCTTCGCCAACGACCCCGACAACTTCGGCCTGGCCGTGGTCGGGCTGCTGCTGCTGGCCGTGCTGGCCGACTTCGCGCTGCACCTGAGCGCCGGACTGCGCTCGCCGACGGCGGGCGTGACGCTGACCGTCTTCGGCTGCGTGTGGTGCGGCCTGCTGCCCAGCGCGCTCGTGCTCCTGCGTCACTACCAGGTCGACCCCGCCGCCGCCGCACTGGGGCTGGCCGTGCCGCTCGGCGAGCGGCTGCTGCTCTTCCTGCTCGGCGTCACCATGCTCTCGGACGTGGCGGCGATGGTCGTCGGCAAGACCATGGGCCAGCATCCGTTCGACACGACGGTGAGCCCGAAGAAGACCGTCGAGGGCCTGGTCGGCGGCATCGTCGGCGCGGTCCTGGCGGCGCTGCTCTGTGGCTGGCTGCTCAACATCGGCCCGGCGCCGACGGCCGGCGGCGACCCGCACCTGCTCGCGCGCGCCGCGCTCTGGCACCGGGTGGTGCTCGGCCTGCTGCTCGGCGGGTTCGGCCAGCTCGGCGACTTCGGCGCGAGCATCTTCAAGCGCGAGGCCGAGGTCAAGGACTACGGTTGGATGTTCCCCGGCCACGGCGGGGTGCTGGACCGTCTGGACTCGTTGATCATCAACGCGCCGCTGCTCTACCTGTACGTGAAGTGCGCGCTGTGAGCCCGACGGAGACAAAGCGGACATGAGCCAGAGCGCCCAGCCCAGGTCGCGCCGCGCCGGCGGTGGGCGATGGCACGCCACGGCGCCGTCGGGCCGGCGCGCGATGCTGGCGCTGGCGGCGGCGTTCGCGCTCACGTTGGGCTTCGCGGCGTTCGTCAGCGTCTTGGCCTTCCACCAGGTCGAGGACCGCCTGGCCCAGACGTTCGCCGACCAGCAGTACGCCAACAGCGTCTCGGCCGCCCTGCGCCTGCGCGACCGCTACCACATGGCCTGTCTGGCGCTGACCGACCTGGCGCGCGACCTGCGCGGCGAGCCCGGCCTGGGCGACCCGGGTCGGCTGCGCCAGGCGGCGCGCGTGTTCGACGCCGGGCGGGTCGGCTTCTTCCGGCTCGACCGCGGCGCCCAGGTGCTCGCGCGCTGGCCCGCCGACGCGCCGACGCCGTCCGCCGAGGTGCTGGCCATGCTGCGCGCGCGCACGCCGCGTGACGAGCGTCCGCGCCCGGTCTTCGACCGTGACCGCGAAGGTCACCCGCGGCTGGTGGCCGGCGCCTGGCTGCCGTCGGCGCCCGAGGAACTGGTCGGCCTGTCGATGGACCTGACCAACACGCTCGAGCCTGCCCGCGTGGGCACCCGCGCCAGCGGTCCGGTGATGGTCGTCGAGCCGCGTCGACAGGTGATCGTCGCCTCGACCGAGAAGCTGGCGCCGGGCACGCGCTTCGACGCCCTTTTCCAGACCGACACGGGCACGCTGATCGAGCAGGTGCGCGCGGGTCAGTCGGGGGTCGAGCGGGCGGCCCAGCGCGCCGGTGAGCGGCGCGCGCTGCACCTGATGGGCGTGACCAGCCTGCGCTTGGGCGACGACTCGCTGATCGTGGCGGTCAGCGCGCCGCGCGCCGCGATGGTCCAGCCGTACCTGCGCCACGTGCTGCGCTGGATCCTCATCATCGGCGGCGTGGTGCTGCTCGCGCTGGCCTCGTTCGCGGTCGTCATGGCGCAAGCGGTCGCCGCCAGCCGCCAGGCGCGCCGCCGCAGTGAGGAGCGGCAGGCGCTCTACCACATCAGCCAGGCCCTGCTCTCGGCCAGCGCGCTGGACGACGTGCTCCAGCGCATCACCGACCAGGCGCGCGATCTGTTCCGTGCCGAGTGCGCCGCCTTGTCGCTGGTCGATGCGCCAGCCGGCGAGGTGGTCTACCGCTGGGCATCGAGCAGCGACCCGGCGCAGGCCGCGCGCCTGAGCGGAGCGCGGGTGGCCGTCGGCGCGGGCCTGGCGGGTTGGGTCGTGGCCCGCAACGAGGCCGTGCTGGCGGTCGACGCGGCGGGCGACACGCGCTTCACGCCCGACCCAGCGGAGTGTGTGACGCACGCGGGCACGTCGCTGATCTGCGCGCCACTGCGCGACCAGCGCGGCGCCTGTTTCGGCGCCATCGGGCTGCTCAACCACGAAGGCGAGCCCTTTGGCGGCTCCGACCTCGTCCTGCTCCAGAGCCTGGCCGCCACGGCCGCGGCGGCGGTCGAGCGGGCGATGCTACTCGAACACGAAAAGGTGCAGGCCCGGCTGAAGCGCGAGATGGAGATCGCGCGCGCCGTGCAGCAGGACCTGCTGCCCAAGGCGCCGCCGCGGCTGCCGGGCCTGGAGTTCGCCGGCGCCAGCCAGTCGGCGGCGCAGGTGGGCGGCGACTTCTACGACTTCCTGCGCCTCGACGAGCGGCACCTCGGCCTGGTCATCGCCGACGTCGCCGACAAGGGCCTGGGCGCGGCGATGTTCATGGTGGTCTGCCGCGGCCTGCTCTACGCGTGCGCCGTGGGCGAGCTGTCGCCGGCGCGGGTCTTGGCCGAACTCAACAGCCGCCTGCTGGAGGTCTCGGGCTCCGAGCTGTTCGTCACCGTGTTCTACGCTGTGATCGACACCGTCGAGCACCGCGTCACCTTCTCCTCGGCCGGCCACAACCCGCCGCTGCTCCACCGGGCCGGCAGCGCCGAGCTGACCCCGCTGGTCGCGCGCGGCATGGCGCTGGGCATCATGGAGCCGCTCGCCCTGGCCGAGGACGCGGTCGACCTGGCGCCCGGCGACCGGCTCCTGCTCTACACCGACGGGGTGACCGACGCGATCGACGCGGAGAGCACCATGTTCGGCCTCGGGCGGCTGCGGCAGACCATGCTGGACTCCGCGCCGGCGTCCGCCGAGGAGACCGTGGCGGCAGTGCTCGGCGCGGTCGACGGGTTCGTCGGCGCGGCGGAGCAGTTCGACGACCTGACGCTGGCCGTGGTCCGCGTCACCGGTCCCGCCGCGCCCGTGAGCTGAGCCATGCCTGATCTGGTTGCCCTGGCCCAGACGACCCCCGACGGCCGCCTGCTGGCGACCAACGCTCTCTGGCTGTCGCACCTCGGACAGCACGACAACGCGCGCGACGCGCTGGATCTGGACGCCGAGTGGCCGACGGGAAACGAACTGGTCACTCTGTCCGCCGCGACGCGCGTCGGCCCGCGGCAGGTCGCGCTCCAGCGCCATGGTGACCGCGTGGCGATCGCGGCCCGCCCGCTCGACGCGCTCGGCGCCGAGGATCTGGCCCTGCTGGTGCGGCGCGTGGCGCACGATCTGGACAACCTCGGCCATGTCGTCGGCAACGTCGCCCTGGTGCTGGAAACGCCGTGCGAGCACGACCGCGGCCTGCTGCGCGAGTTGGCGCAGGCCGGGCGGCGTTCCACCGAGTTGGCCGATCTCCTGCGCGCGGTCGGTCGCGGCACCGGCGCGGTGCCCGTGCCCGTCGACCTCGCCGACGTGCTGGATCAGACGGCCTTCCAACTGGCCAACCGCCAGCCGCCGGTGGACTCGACCGTGACGCTGCCGCCGGTCTCCGTGCAGGTCTTCGGCGACTCGAGCGCACTGGTCCACGCGCTGACCGCGCTGGCCGCCGACGTGGCGCAGGATGTGTCCGGCCCGTTGCCGCTCGAGATCGAGGGCCGGGTCACGGGCCCAGGCGTCGTGACCGTGGTCTACACCTGCCCGGGCGGCTGCGCGTCGCGGGTGGCTGAGGCCTGTGCCGGGCCCTGGCGCCGGGCCGCCGCCGCGCCCGGCGGGGCGGGCGTGACGCTGCTGGCGGCGCGGTGGGTGCTCGCGCGCGCGGGCAGCCTGGTCCGGATCGCGCCCGGCGACGAAAGCGTCAGGGTCGAGGTGGCGCTGAACCTGGCCTTGCCGGTGATGGCGCTGCCTCCTGCGCGATGAGTTCGAGCAGCGGCAGCACGCCGCTGAGCAGCGGGCCGGCGAAGGGCGCGCGGTCCACCGGCAGCCGCCCGGCGCCGCCCGGGCCCATCAACACCAGCGGGTCGACCCGGCCGTAGCCCAGCAGGAAGCGCGGCGGGCTCTCGCCGCGCACGAACAGCCGCGCCGCCTGGTCGAGCCGCTCGCGCACGCCGCCGGCATCACCCCGGCGCCGGGCGAGCACGGCCTGGCCCACGAGCGCGGCCACCTGGTGGTTGCCCGCCGCCGCCGCCGAGCCCAGCAGCCGCTCCGCCCGCGGCGAGTCGCCGCCGAGCAGCAGTTCGTAGAGGCCGGCTTCCGTGCGCAGCGCGACGCTCGCCGGGTCGGCGGCCAACGCCGCGTCCCACACCGCGCGCGCTCCCGCCCGATCGCCGGCCCGCCCGCGCAGCCAGCCAAGCTGCACGCGCCAGGCTGTGTCCAGCGGCGCGCGGCCCTCGTTGAGCCGATCCAAGAGGGTCAGCGCGCGCGCGTCGTCGCCCACCATGCGCGCGAGGTCGGCGCGCACCAGGTCGTAGGCGCGCTGGCCGGGGTCGAGCCTCCGCGCCTGCTCCAACGCTGGCGCGGCCCGTGCCGGATCGCCTTTGGCCAACGCGCCGCAGGCCGTCATGTAAGCGGCCTGGCCACGGTTCCAGACGATCCAGGCCAGGCTCAGCAGCGCCAACGCCACGCCGACACCGCCCGCGGCCCAGCGCGTCAGCCTCGCCCTCCTTGCCACGGAGGGGGTCAAGGGGTGGTCCTCAACAGCCGAGTGCCCTTCGCCGGCAGCCCCCACGCCCGCCAGCAACCAGAAGCACGCGGCAATCCCGACCAGCCCGACGTTGAAGTCGAGCACGCCCGCCACCCCGAAGCCCGCCAGGCCGCCCCACAGACCAGCCAGCGTGAACCGCGTGGGCGAGTCGCCGCCGCGCAACGCTCCGGCCAGCCCGCGCAACGGCACGGCGAGCAGCGCCAACAGCGCCAGCAGCGCCGGCCAGCCACCCTCGGCGGCCGTGTGCAGGTACCAGTTGTGCGCGTGGGTGAACAGGTTGGGGTGGCTGGCGGCGGTCTTGGCGCTCGGGAACGCCAGCCAGAAGCACCCCGGCCCCACGCCGCGCCAGGGATGCTCGCGGACCATGCGCGCCGCTGCCAGCCAGGTGCCCGCGCGCTCGTCCTGCGCCAGGTGCGGCAGATTGGCCGCCGTCAGCCGCAGGCGGAAGCCCAACGGCGAGTACCACAACGCCACGAGCAGAGCCGACACCGCGACCAGCCAGGCCAGCCTCGTCCGCGCGCTGACCATCCGCCGGGGCGCGCCCCGCAAGGCCATCGCGAGGCCGCCCGCCAGCCCGCAGAGCAGGCCGAGCTGGCCGCCGCGCGAGTAGGTCGCCGCCGAGTTGACCAGCAGCGCCACGCCGAGCACGGCCCAGCCCAGCGCGCCGCTCCAGCGCCGCCGTGCCACGCACGCCGCCAGCCGACCGACGACCGGTGGCAGCACCAGCGCGACGAAGCCGGCGAGGTTGTTGGGATGGTTGAGCAGGGAGAGCACGCGCGGTTTGTGCAGCTCGGTCGTGTAGACCGGCGCGATGGGCAGCCAGCCCAGGGCCTGCCCCACGCCAACCGCCGCCAGCCCGGCGATGGCCGGCGCCAGCGCGCCGAACACCCGCGCCACGTCTTCCGGCCGGCGCGCCAGGCTCAGCCCCAGCCAGTAGAGCCCCACGCCGACGAGCTGCCAGAGCAAGGCCTCGGCTGCCACGCGCGGCGACAGCGCCGAGCCGCTGCACAGCGCGGTCCACCCGACCAGGGGGAACGCCCACGCGGCGGCGCGCCACGCCGCCACGCCGCGCGCCACAGCCAGACAGCCGGCCCCGGCCGCGCCGGCAAGCAGGGCGAAGGAGAGGAGAGCCAACTCGGGGTCGGCGACGAACACAACGAACCGGCCGCCGCCGAGCAGCACGAACGCCGCGCACAGCGCGACGAGGATCAGACGCCCGCGCTCACTGGGTGATCGGGATGGCGCCACCGGGGAACCCCCCACCGAACATGCCGCCCATCCCACCGCCGCCTTGGCGCTGGGACTCGTGCACCTTCTCCTCGACCTCGGCGTCGATCTTGGCGACCCGCTCGAGGGCCTGCTTGTCGCCGGCCTTCTCGAGCGCCATGCGTAGCGTCGTGTAACCGCCGGAGATCTGCCCCCAGAAGCGACCGCCCTGGTTCTCGTCCAGGTTCTTGACCACCTTGACGCAGTGCTCGAGCGACTTCTCGGCGTCGCTCAGCTTGCCCAGGTCGGTCTGGGCCCGCGCCAGACCCATCAGGATCTCGGGCTGGTCGGGCGCCTTCCCGTTCGCCACGCTGTAGTGCTTGAGCGCTGCCCGCGCGTACTGCTTGCCCGCCAGGACGTCCACCAGCGCCTGCCGCGCGTCGTCGCCACCCAGCTTGCCGAGCGCCTCGACCGCCTTGGTCCGCACGTCGGTGTCGACGTCCATGGTGGCCTGCACCAGGGCCTCGACCACCTTCTGCTGCTGCTTGCCGGACGCGGGGCTCTTGCCCAACTGCTCGGCCGCCGAGGCGCGCTGCTTGGCATCGGTGCTCTCGGCCAGGACCTTGAGCGCCGACGAGCCAAGAAGGCAGCCCGACAGCGCGAATGCGCACGCGATCGCGAGGACGAGACGGAGCTTCACCAGCCTTCTCTCCGCCGGCGATGATAGCAGTGGCCGCACCGGCTGTCAACGGAGGCGGCGGCCGTCACCTGGCCAGGATCCCGCTGACATCACGGCGCCAACTGCTCCGGGATGTGCTTCCGGTTGAACTCGCCTGCGCGCTTGACCACCGCGGGGTACGTCGTGCTGGTCATCGTGAACTCGGGCTGCCACGTGAAATGCCAGACCCAGAGCGCGAACAGCGCTACGCCCTCGCCTTCCAGCGCGTCGAGGCACTTGACCAGCCACTTGCCTGCGGGGTCGGCGCGGTTGTTGGGGCTGGCGCCCAACTCGCCGACGAAGATCGGCCGGCCGTTGCGCTGGGTCGCGGCAAACAACTCGCGCATCGTCTCCAAGGTCGTCTTGCCCTTCCACGGCACGTTGCGCTCCGCCGGCGGGTCGGCGCCGTAGAAGTGGTAGCTGAACACATCGAGCGGCTCGGGCTGGGCGGCCAGGTTGTTGGCGACCCACTCGTCCCAGGTGTCGGAACGGAAGCGGAAGTTGGGGAACGTCCCGCGCCGGCTGGTGCACTCGGGACGCACCTGCGCGTCGCCACTGGTCACCAGATGGTTGGGATCGAGCGACTTGATCAGCGCCGCGTGCTCGCGGTACAGCCGCTGGTAGTCGCCGAAGTGCAGGCTGTCGTCGTTGGTGCCGTCGACCCGCGGCTCGGCGCCGGCGGGAAAGACGCCTTTGGGCAGCAGCTTGCGCCCCTGCATCTCGACGTCCGCGTGCAACATGCCCTCGTTGACCAGCTCCCAGAGCAGCACGGTCGGGTCGTCGCGATACCGCGTCACGAACTGCTCGACATAGCGCCGCACCCAGGCCCAGGTCCTGGACCGCGGGTCGAGGATCGCGCGGCCCGTCTCGCCGAAGGTCTGGAACGGGCCCGGAATGGTCTGCAACGAGGGGATCAGCCGCACGTGGCGTGCCCGACAGAAGGCGAACAGCTCGTCCATCTGGCGCCAATAGCCGGCCGGGTCGGGCTCGTAGAGCTGCGCCGCGTCCCGCGGATAGCCCGGCGAGGCGAAGAAGCGGATGAACGCCAGCCCGTTGCGCGCGCAGTCCTCGATCGCTTCCAGCGCGACGGCCCGCGCGCGCTCCGGCGTGCCGTACTTCTCGCGCAGGTGGAACCAGGTGCCGTTGTGGATCTGGTGCAGATGCGGCACATTGACCCCCACGGCCCGGTACTCGCGCCCGTCGAGCATCAGCTTCGCGCCCTGGCGCGTGACGAACCCCGGCCGGTCGGCGGCCGGCGCCGCACAGCACGCGCAGAGCCAGGTGCAGCAGAGCAGGGATCGCATGGTGACTCCTCCGATCCGGTAGGTGGGACGACGCGCACGGGCGGATGGTGCCGGGTGTGCTAGACTCGGGGCAGGCCAGGAGGCCCGGCGATGGCGCAGCAGATGACGATGGCCGAGGTGCGCGCCCGCTTCGACGGGGAGTGGGTGCTGCTGGAGGATCCGGAGACCAACGACGCGCTCGACGTGCTGGGCGGCACGGTGGCCTGCCACAGCCGCGACCGTGACGAGGTCTACCGCCAGGCCGTCGCCCGTCGACCACGCCGCGCCGCGGTGGTCTTCACCGGCGAACTTCCGGACGGTGTTGCGGTGGTGCTGTGAGCCACGCCTTTGACGGGCAGCGCGGGTTGATCGTCGTTGCAGACTGAGCTGGTCGGGCCGACGGGCAGCATCGTGCTGCGCCTCGCGCTGGACACCGGCGCCACCAGCACCATGGTCAACGTCGCGCCGCTCGTGGCCATCGGCCACGACCCAGCCCTCTCGGCAGACCGCGTGCAAGTCACCACGGGCAGTGGAGTCGAGTACGTCGCCCTGCTTCGGCTGCACGCCCTGCGCGCGCTGGGTCAGGAGCGTGCGGACTTCCCTGTCCTCGCGCACACCTTGCCGCCGAGCGCCAGCATCGACGGTGTGCTCGGCCTCGACTTCATGCGCGGCCGAGCGGTCACCATCGACTTCCGCACAGGCCGCATCGACTTGGGATGAGGGGCACTACGGCGGCACGAGACCCATTGCCCTACTCGACGCCGCTTCGCTGCTCCTGGTCGCTCGGCGGACCGTCCATCCGGACCACCGGCTGGTGTGCGCCGAGCTGGTCCCGTCGGCGCCCGGAGTTCCGTTCAGCGCTCGGTCCGGCGAGCACTGGCGATGCGCCGAGCTCACCGGCGAAGCATGGGCGCCGGTTCGGCAGGCGGATCGGCGCTGCACGCTAGGAGCCTGTCCATGAATGGCCGGTTTGGGCCTCGAACGGCGAATCCGCGGAGACGAATCGGTCCACCAGATCGAGAGAGGCACCTCTCAGGGCATTCTGGCGCAACGAATCCCGCGAGCGATATATCGCAATGTAATTCATAGACAGGCTCCTAGAACCCGTTCCGAGGGCGGTCGCCTGGACCCAGCACCGGCCTGCACTGACCGTTGGTCACCGCCATGGCTGCCCCTTGCGCCATGGGGCGAGTCTGGCTTCCTCAGGCACCCTCCGCCACCGTATCCCGCGCCGCATGACGGCCTCCCGGGCGCCATTGCCACAGGCGCTGTGCAGCGCGACGGCACTCTCTGTGAGCCGGCCCGGCGGGTCAGAGCAGCGAGAGCGCCGATTCCCGCTTGACAATGGGTCAGCAGTCCAGTCACCTCATCGCGCCGCATCGGGCTCCGACGGAACCTCGCCGGTCGTTCTCCGCGCCTTGGCGTCAAAGTGGGCGCCTCGCTCTGGGCGCGCCCGGGTCTCGGCCACGCTACACTTGGTCGGCGGCGCCCTCATCGTCGCCGGCGACCATCTCGATGTCGAGCGGCACGCGGAGCAACCTGTCTTTGAGGTATTTTACGGTGTCCGCGATGACGGGCGACGTCTGCCGCATCGCACGCCACTCGGCTATCCCGTCGTAGACGCAGTGGCGGAGGTAGTTGAGTACACCGTCAGATCCGCGGATCTGTGACCAGTGGGGGTGCCTCTGGTTGACAACGATGACGACCTCCGCATCGCGCGCCGAGTCATGGGCGACATACGGGTCATGCGGCGACAAGTCATCCGCTAGGTAGCCGCGGACCTTCAGCTCCCCGGCCATCGCGGTGAAAGTCGGCGGCTGCGCACCGACAGCCTCCGCGATAAGGGCCTCCTGAGCGCCAAGCACATCGGGTGCCGGAACCGGGTCGATGAAAAGAGCGTCGACTACCTGTGGCGACGAAAGCTCCTTCTGGATCTCAACCACAGCCACTTTGGTCTCGGCGGCTGATGGTCCGCGTTCATCCGCGTCGCCCCTCAGAGGCCGGAGCGCCCGCTGGCGGTAGTCCTCGCACACGTCACGTAGCGTCTTCTCCACTTGGTCTTCTTGGTC
>Ga0233425_10009074_pt1 | contig 12812 bp, 6 predicted proteins | sample Watercolumn_Towu_2_FD_181712 | JGI IMG/M metagenome (GOLD analysis project Ga0233425, IMG submission 181712) | Freshwater microbial communities from Lake Towuti, South Sulawesi, Indonesia - Watercolumn_Towuti2014_140_MG | ecosystem: Environmental > Aquatic > Freshwater > Lake | place: Indonesia...
TTTCGCAAATTGGTTGAAGACGAAGCCAAGCGTCCCGAGCCGACCGCCGCGCATGTTGGGCGAGCGTTTGAAGCATTTCTTCGCGCCAATTTACAGGGCAAGGGATTGATCGTCATGGCGAATCTGGAAATGCTTTTTGCATATCATCTTGAACTCAACCTGCTTCGCACGATGGCGGCAGATGCGGATCGTGTTTTGCTTCTTTTACCAGGGAAACGTGAAGCGGGCATGATCATCATGTTTCCTGAAATGGAGCACGGCAGTTACACATTGCCTGTCAACCTGATTGCCGATAATCATCTTTGGGAGTTGCGCGCCTAATGGCAAAGAAACAATCCACCGCTCAAAAAGGTTTATTCTCCAAGAGCGTCCCCAAGATGCCAGAAGGTTACTACTCTGGCGACAAACCCAATCCGAACTTGTCTGCATTTGTGCAAGCGCATTTGCGCGACAAACCGTATGATGCGGCAACGGATAAGTATAACGTTCCTGCTTTTGACAAGCCGATTGAGACGACCAAAGCAACTGCCATCTACAATATGCACACGTATTGGTCGAAGAAACCGCATGATGCGATTCGCCAATACATTCGCCATTACACGCAACCTGGGGATTTGGTGCTCGATCCGTTCTGCGGCTCAGGCGGCACGGCGCTGGCGGCGTTGATGGAAGGGCGCAAAGCGATTGCGATTGACCGCAGTCCTGCGGCGACGTTCATCACCAAGAATTATTGTACGCCTGTGGACGTAAACGAACTGCAAGCGGCGTTTGAGGAATTGAAGCGCAAGGTCAAACCCGAAATCGATTGGCTGTACGAAACGCGCTGTGACCGATGCGGCGGTAAGGCAACAACGGCATATACTGTTTATTCCCAGGTATTTCAATGCCCACGTTGTATGAACAAGGTTGCGTTGTTTGATTGCGAAGAAGCTGAGAGCGAAACAAAAGCAGGAAAAGCAAAGACAATTAGTGTCTGCCCGCATTGTGCCAAGCGCGGCATCACAGAAGAGATTGGAGCACGAGCAGAACGCTTTGGTGCAATTCCAGTGTTGGTGAATTATAAATGTGAGAATGGATGCAAACCAGCACGTGGCGAACGACGCCACAACGACGCCGACAAAAAGAAGCGCGAGTATTTTGAAAAATACGATTTGGCAAAGATAAGTGAGATTGAAGCCAAGCCCATTCCGTATTGGTATCCGACAAACCGAATGATGAATGTCCCAGAAGGGCAACAACGCTGGGCACTCCTTTGGCGTCCGTACCACGGCGATATTGAGCGCGTGTCTGATTTTTTCACAAAGCGGAATCTATGGGCTGTGGCTGCATATTTTGATGGGGTTTCACAAGTTATCGCAAGCTATCATGTCCATGCAGTACTTAAAGGACTAATAACCGCCATCATCTACGGACTTACAAAGATGAATCGCCATCGGCCCGATGTATCTTTTCCTCTGAACTATAGTGCCAATACACTATATGTCCCGCCAATTAGCTCAGAGCAGGAACCCTGGCATCATATAGAAAATAAACTTGAGAAAGTGCTTTCTGGCTATGCCAGTATTGTGGAAGATAATACTACCAAAGTGTGGCAAGTTTATATCTCTACAGATGATGCACGGGATTTGACATCCATTCCTAGCAACTCGATTGATTATGTATTTACTGATCCACCCTACGGCTATCGTATTCAATATGGAGAACTCAATTTTATTTGGGAAAGCTGGCTAAATCTAGATTACACTTGGCAATCCGATGAAATAATTATCAATGAGAATCGCCATCTTTCCGAGTTGGAATGGGCAAGCCGATTGCAGGCAAGTCTATCGGAAATTCACCGAGTCTTGAAACCTGGTCATTATGTTTCTTTGTGTTTTCATGATTCTGATCCTCACATTTGGGAATTGCTTCAAGATACTGTCGCTGAAGTTGGTTTCCTCTCTTCATCGGGAGGCGGGTCTATCGAAACCAATTATCATACACATAAACAATCTGTTTCAGAAGATATTACTATGCGTGATCTCGTTCTCAATTTTCGTAAACCTAAATTAGGTGAGATCACCGCAGATATAGCGATTACTGGCGATGAAGATGCTACGACGTTTGGCGAAAAGGTGCGCACCATCGTTCGGGATTATCTCACCGCACATCCTGGATCAACCAAGGATCGCATCTACGACGAAGTGGTGAGTCGGATGGTGCGCGCAGGGCAAATGCAAGCGCACAACTTTGACGAACTACTCGCGCAGGTCGCAGAGTCATCGCAAGCAACAGGGCAGGAAAATCGTTGGTATCTCAAAGAATCTGCTATCGCGGTCGTGGATGCAGCGGAATCCGCAAAAGAAGATACAGCGGCAGATAATCTCGGCAAATTCATTGCCAAGAAAATGAAAGCAAACCCTGAATCAGAGGGTGTCCATTATTCTGATTTATTTGAGCAATACGTCTATGCCGTCAAGGAAAAACCACGCCGCACACTTACAGACTGGTTGCCCGATTATTTCTACAAGACAGATGATGGCACTTGGCGTCTGCCCGCTACTGACGAGGAAGCAGAAGCGAAGAAAAAAGGACGCACCTCGGGGACGAATCGCCGCATCAAGCGATACATTGCGTATCTGCAACAAGCCGTCTCCGTGCCCGCGCACGAACAGCCTAACGACGCAACGCTGGCGGAATGGATTCGACACTGCAAACGCGCAGGTCTATACGAGCAAGGCAAGTTGTTGTACGAAAAGGGCGGCTTGAATGTGGATGCGTTGAACGAAGAGATGTTGGTGAATGTGGAAGAGGATTACCAGGTGTGTGTGAGGATGATAGCGCGAGCCAAAGCGGAAAAATAAAACCATCTTGTGACATTCAAGACGGGAAAGGTTCAGAGTTGTGATACGCGGTTCCGAGATACACGACCTGGTCGCATTATTTCGCAAAAGAAAAATCGTGCTATACCATGCGTGTCAGTTCAAGGATTTTGAGGCGTACCTAAAATTGGGTGGTGTGCCATCGCGTGCGGTACTGGAAAAGGCGCAGGCACAGTACACGGCATTTGTGACAGACAAAAGCGATCACGTCAATCAAGTTTGGGACAAGGTTTTTCTCAACCTATCCGATTTTGGACGTTGGTTTGGCGAAGCGGCAGGTAATATGCCGAATCCATTTGGTCCTATATTATTGATTATCAAGCCAAATGCTTTAGCGTCCGCCCTGAATGTTGCCGTGTGTCTGCGCTCGGCTGGGGCAAAAGGGTTTAATCGCGAAAAAGAAGCCCTACCATTGGATCACGTAGAGCGTTTGTTTTGCCACCCAGCGAATGCGGGTACTCCACAGAGTACATACGTCAAATTTTCTGAAGAACTGCAAAAGGAATTCCATACATCTCAAGCCCGATCACCCGAGATCAGTTGCACCTATCCCAATGGCATATTGCCCTTGGAGTTTGTCTCGAAAATTTTGGTTGACCCATATACGATTGGCGATCAGGCGCTAGTTTATCTAGTTCAACAAACAGTCAATCAAGCCAACGCGATGCTCAAGGGTAAAATCAGAAAACGGTCCGTGAACGAGGCGCGCAGATAATTGTATGATGAACTTGCGACAATCATTGGACCAAGCGCGATATCGTTGAAAAAAATTGTCGCATCGGGCTCCACTAGCACAGCGTTGAAATCCTGGGCTAGCACAGCATTGGAAAAGGACCTTGGATATCAGTTTGCTCGATTTTCCCATTATTTGTTTGAAGGGACGTTGAAGCCGATTAGCGAGATGCCGTCAACGGCGCGAAATAAATTGCCGACACCCAAAAAGCGGAGATAACCCACAATGCCAAAAACCGATAACCTGTTTGAAGCGCGTAAGCCACTCGGCGAAATCTGTACCGTCCCAGACAAGATCATTTCTGTCTACTCGTTAGAGAAACACGTCTGGGCAGATTCCAATTCAGGGCAGGCACGCGCCAAGCGTACCCCAGAACTGAAAACGATTGAGGAATTTCAGATTGATCCCGTGCGCCCATTTCTCAATGATGTTTTCCGTAATATGGCGGCGCCGTACAACCCCGAACGACGCGGCGATAATTCGATTGGACAGGGCTATTGGATCCAAGCCGAGTTTGGTTCAGGCAAATCGCACTTGCTCTGTTTCCTTTCCGCGCTTTCGTTAGGACGCAAGGATGCCTGGGATATTGTTGACCAGAAGGAAAAGAAAGCCGAGCGCGGCAAGCGTGAATCTCTTTATCGTTTTTGGGAAGAAGGATTGGAAGCCAAGAGCGGTAAAGGTAAAAAAGGAATCTTTGTCATCGTCAAGACACTTGTCGGTTCTGGGAGTGGCACAATCGGTTTGCAAGACAAGGGGCGAAGACTCACCGAGTACATTCTCGATGCGGCGAAAGAACAGTTGGAACTCGAGACGGGCAAGAATTTATCCCTCTACCCCGTCGAACTCTTGGCGGATCGCTTTATTCAAGAAGACCTGGGACGGTATCGCACCGATCTCAAAAAGTTCTTGCGCGATCCGCGTTATTTTGAAGAAGACGAATTTGAAGATGTCGACAATTTCATTCGGGATATTCAACAGAACAAATCACCAGAATACAAGCGCAGTTGCGGCAACAAACTGTGGCGATTCTATACCGAGTATCTAAAGGTCCAACCGCAAATTGCGGCTGAGACGGAAGATGTTCTCAAGCATCTTGTCGAAACGATCCTTGCCGAAGGTTATAGCGGAGTTTTGCTCGTTCTCGACGAAGTGTCACTCTTTATGAAGAACCGCGATGATGATCAACGCGCCGATGACGAAAAGACGTTGGTGGTTCTATCCAACCGACTTGCCAAGGTTTACAATTTGCCGATTTGGACCGTATGCGCAGCGCAACAAGCCATTGAAAGCAAGATGGGCGTCAAGAACATCATTGCCGATGATCGTCTCAAGTTAGTCAAGTTGCTTGAGGATGACAAGGATTATTACGACATTGTTCTGGCGCGTGTTCGTGAAATCAAAGACCCTGCTGCGATTGGGAATTATTACCTGCACTACAAACGTGGATTTAGCAATATCCAAGGTATTGGTGAGGAAGCATTTCGCCACTTTTTCCCGTTCCATCAACCTGCGATTGAGGTTCTGCGCGCCATTACCTATGAGCTGACGACGACACGCTCGGCAATTCACTTTATGCACCAAACGCTCAAGCATCAAATCAAGCACGAAGGGCGCGAGTTGATTCGATTGTGGGAATTGTTTGACGAAGCGGTGAATTACGAGGAAGACCCCAGTGGTGTGCATGCGGGTTTGGTGGCAATCAAGACCAAGCGCGAGACCGATTATCGCGCGTACGAAGCATGCAAGCGCCAGATCGATGGGATGACCAAAGGCGTACTGAAAGTGTATCGCGACAAGGCGTTAAAGACCACGCAAACTCTCTTCCTCTATCACATCGCACACACCCGTCAACAAGGTCTGACGCCAGAAGAAATTGCCAACTCTGTCTTGATCGAGCGCGAAGCTGATTCCAATGCGGACGAGAACAATCAGCATTATGAAACGATTGCCGAAGCATTGCGCCGTGAGATGCGCCAAATCGCGCAGACGTTTGACGAAGACAAGCGTCCGCGCTATCGCTTTGACCCCGTCTTTACAGGTGTTGATCCGCGCGACGAATTTCGCAAAGCGCGCGACGAAGCGGAAGCAAACGAGGTCATGCAAAATGAAGCGTGGGCACACTTGCTCGCGCTCGATGAATGGCCCATCAAGACACGCCAAATGACACTCGATCTTTCCAGCGGCGTGCATTCAATATTCCGTGCCATTGCGCCGACACCTAATGCGCGTGCCATTGATCAATCATTGGAAATCAATTGGCAAGGGCGTCAAATCTTCGGCACAATCGGAATGCGTGACCTAGCTCGTTGGGCATCTGAAAATCTGCCTGTGCCCGCCATCAATACAGAACAGACCGATCTCGATTACGCGGTGTTTGTGTCGAGTCGTCCCCTCTCATCGCAAGCGATTGGCAAATTATTGGAACAACGCAAAGATCCGCGCGTCATCCTGTGGACTCCTGCGGATCTAAATGCCGAAGAAAAAAACCGCCTGTTCGATTTTGCCGCTTACCGTAAACTCGTCGCCGACTGGCAAGGCAAGGAAACCGAAGATGCGGTTGCCGTGATCAATTGGGTAGCGAACGAACTACAAGCAAACCTGGGACGAATCTATCAAAGTGTGACTAGCAGTTATGCGCGTGGACGAATGGATGCATCGAACAATCGTCAGATGGAATTTCACGTTGCGGGTGAATTGCAAGCGATTCTGACACCGTTGGCGGATCGTGTGTTGACTGCCGCATATGAATCCCGCATCATCAAATTTGAGACTGTTTATTTCCGACGGGAAGAAGCCGTCAAGGTAATTAACGGGATCGTCAAGACGGGGAGCATTCCCAAGAACGCCAAGCCGAATCAGAACATCGATGCCGCGCGCAACTTTGGCTACAATCTGCTGATCATGAAAAAGACTGCGGAGCGCGATCTGAACACGGCAGATAACTCCTTTGTGGTTGACCTATGGTCATTCATTGACGACAAACTCGCCGATGATGGTCAAGCCATGAAGATCGAAACGCTCTACAAGAATTTTATGGGCGTAGGCGGACCAAAGGACTATGGTTTGACGCGCCGCATGGTGCAAATCTTTTTACTCTGCCTAGTCCGCGAAGGCAAGGTGCGCATCATCCTGAGCCCGAAATCTGGCTTGAATTTTGCGTCACTGGATTATACTAATATCGCCGATGTGGATTTCTCTGCCAAGGTTCTCGATGCGTTGGTCGAAGTCCAAAAGATGGCGAAGCCCGAAAACTGGGAAGTCTTGCGACCTTACGCTGAGAAATTGCTTGACCGTCCAATCCCAACAACGCTCGACGATGCGGGTATTTCTACCAACCGCCGAGAGTTGAACGACCTCTTTGCCGATGAAAAAGATCAATCAGCGCGGCTAGTTGCACGTGCCAAGAATTTGTTTGAAACGCTCCAAGAGCCAAATCCGTACGAGCAGGAAATTGTGCAAATGAGCGCGCTGTTCAAACAGGCGTCAGAAGCCAATGGCGAAATCAGCGCGATTCTGTATGCCTTGAAAACCAACCTAGGTTACAAAGCATTTGATGATAGCACCGTGGCACAACCCGAAGTGGACGATTTGGCAGTCCGCCTAAAGAACTATCGCTGTGTTCAACGTTTTGTGGGTTTCGATTCCGAATTGCGCACGGCTCATGCGTACTGCGCGCATTCCTTGCCCGATTTGGTCGATCTCAAAGGTGCACGCAAGGCACAACGACAGCTTGCCGACAAATTGGCAAAGCTACAACCCTATATTGATTCGGATGTGAAACTCAAAACAGAGTTGATCGGTCATACGCCCCCTGAAGCGGGTGAAAACGGCACATTGGGCGCTTTGATCCAAGAATATTCTTCTGTCTATATCACTCTTCACGATAACACCCTCTATCGCATTGATGATCAACGTGCAGTGATTCGACGGATGCTTGAAAGTGATGATCTCAAGGCATTACAAGCCCTTGAAAAAATCACCGCCTTGTCCCCCGCAGTTTCCAGCGATTTGAAGAACCAGTTGACTGATTTGGCGAGCCAACTTTTTGTCTGTGCATCTCCATCGCGCGCTTCGGTTGAAGAATCGCTTCACACCGCTCCCACCCACGAATGCGCCTTGTCGTTCGATATGGCAGACCAAGTTCTCGCACAAGCCCAAGCCATTGCAGTACAAGCCCAGACATTGTTTGATCAAGCTATGGATCGTAAACTTCAAGTCTTTATGAATCCGACTGTCCGCACGCGCCTTGAACAAGGCAAATCCGAAACGGGCATTACAGGAATCCTGCAATGCAACGATGCATCTACTCTGCGCGGTTATTTGGTTCGCACTGCACTCGCAGACAAGACGCTGGCGGATACGATCAATCGGTATCTCAAAAAGATTGTCGTTAAGCGCGTCAAGCTAAGTGAATTCAAGCCAGGGAATGGAACCATCGAGCGAAATCAAATTCCAACGATTGCGCGTGAATTTCAAACCTATCTGGAAGAGCAATTAAGTGCCATCGAAAACGGCGACGACACACTGCCCATGTTGCAAGTTGAATGAGCTAGCCCGAACCCAAGACCAGATTCCCTGATTCACAATTTGCACGAATTCATACGAGGTACCCGAAATGGATTTACAGGAATGGACGCTCGACAAACTAAAAGCGGTTAAAGAAAATCCGCGCGTCGTGGTGCGTGATTCTTTGCGCCTGTTACCCGAACAAGACGGCATGATCCATGCCTTTGGCCGCGATAATGGATACGCCATCATCGTGGCGGCAACGAATCTGGTTTTTCGGCAACTGTATGAATTAGCCACTGCCGATCGTGAAATCAAAAAAATCCTTGTCATTGACCGCACACCTGCGCGCCGACGTTCCCACCAATCGCTAACCAGCGCGCCGCCTCCGTTCTATCCGGATTTACTAGCCGTGGTGCCCGAAGAAGCACGCATCAATCTGGATCTGCGTCAATTTCTGATCGAAGAAACGCACGATCCAAACTGGACCGCTGATGCGAACGAACCGCAATATGCGCGCCTCATTGCGCGCAACCTCGATGGCGTGCGGCGTGCCCACCAAAATTTACGCGCCACGCATCCCACTCGTTTTACAGATTCCGATTTCAAATCCATTGTAGCGTTTGCTGCACTCGGAGTGCCTGATTCGGCATTCAAAAAACTTGCCCCCAAAGATTATTGGAGGATTGGGCTAATCAATCATGAGGCGTTAGAGCAATTGGATGCGCTGACCCCCGAAGTGACCAAGCCCATCCGCGATGAGTTGGCTCAAGCCCCCGTACCATTTTGTTGGTTCAGTGATCAGAGTGCCGACTTGGTGATTCGAGCTTTCTACCTCTCTGCTATCCTGGCACAACACTTGGACAACTGGAGTCTGTTGCTGACGAACATCGATCCCAATCTCAAGCCCGTCAGTAATATCCCAGCGGATAAACTCAATTCCATTCCTGAACTGATGGCGCTTGACCCTGAACAAGCCCATCGTGATCTTTTAGAGACCGAACGCAGCTTGAATAACGATGCGCTCAAACTCATTCTGATCGATCAAATCAAATTGGCTGATCCCAAAGCATTTACAGCGGTCATCGAAAAAGAAAAATATTCAACCCTCATTCGTTCATTAGCACTCCTTGCCGCACTCGACAATCTGCTCGCCGACAAATCTGCCCGCGATGAGCATGCCCGAATCCTCAGTGTGATTATGCCAGAAGGCACTGGGAATGGCGCACGCTTTGTGGACAAGCGACCATCCGATACTTGGTCTGCGCTCAAGGATGCGTACGTTTGGGCATCCCAGGTTCAAACCATTCGGGATGAGCTAGCCAATGTGGTCAAGACGATCAAAGTAACAACGACCCCGAATCTTACGTTCAGGATTTTTCGCGAATCCTGGAACGATAAACGCCTCAACCGTTTAGAGTACTTCCTGTCGGCTCTAGAGCGACAGATATCCAGTGGCGATTTCTTACCGCGCCCAGAGGACGAACTGCCCTCAGCGTTTGGAACCATGCTTGCGCGCATCAAACAACGCGTTACGGCAATTGCCAACGACACTCACAAACAATTGGACGAATTGAACCGCCGCTTCCAAGAAATGATTACTCAGCGATACCCAACTTGGCTAAAGCAAGAGGGCGATGTTTTACTTACCAGCCAATTTCTCAAACGTTGTCTTAAATCGCACTGGGACCCTCAAACAGAAAAAGCGGTGGTGCTAATTTTCGACGGCATGCGCTATGACATCTGGGATGAAATGCTACGAACCATGTTGACGGATCGCATGGAAATCATCCAAGACTATCCAGCATCCTCGCTCTTGCCATCTGAAACGCATATCACCCGCAAAGCAATCAGCGCAGGCACATTTCCAGATCAGTTCGATTCAACTGCTGGAGAGGATCGTCTGCTCAAAGATGGACTGGGCCGCATCTTTGGGACAAATCCCATTGTTGAAGTACTAAACCCTGAAGGAAGCGGCACGGGTGAAACCGTGCGTTACCGCGCGGGGAATCTCGACGTGTATATTTTTGAATTGTGTGATAAGGAATTGCACAAGATCGAGGTGAGAACACTTCCTGATGGACGCCAAGTCCCATCGCGCCCCCTGGCATTTGTCTATCAAAGTTTAAAGAACTTGATCGACACGGAAGTCATGGCAATCATTCGCCGTCTGACCCCTGGGACCAAAGTTTTTGTTACAGCGGATCACGGTTTTGGGCGCGTGGCGCGCGACCGCATTTGGACAGATCAGAACTGGTTGAATGAGCCAGACGATTGCTCTTATCTGAATGCGCGGCTAAAAGTTAATTTGAATGATGTAGGCGCACCGCGCAAAGTGCGTGATAATGTTTGGGAATTCCCTGTGGCAGATTTACGTATGCCATCCCGCGAGTCAGGTTTTAATTCTCGCACTCGCTCAACCTGGGAAAAGCATTATGCAACGATTATCTTTCCCAAAACTGGATTTGCGCTAGCGCGTCCGACAGGACAATTTAATCCGAATGCCTATTCGCACGGGGGAATTTCAATTCAAGAACTCGTTATTCCTATGGTCGTTCTTCAAGTCAAACCCCGCGATGAAGGTTTGATAACTCTGGATGCAATTAGCGGCCCTGCGGAAGCCATCGAGGGCGAGGAAATTGAATTTCGTGTACTCGTTGGACGCTCATCACGCGCAACGGGCAAAGAGATGCGGGTGGATGTAGAGGCAAGTTACCGCGACGCCAATGATCGCTACATCACTCTTCCTCATCAGGTCTTGTTTGTCGAGTCCAAGGGAACCGATGCGGTGTTTCGTTTCCGACCAAAATGTGATGATGCGACGGCGGAAGAGCGCCGTTCTGGAAAAATGCAATGGACGTTCACGTTGACGGTCAGTTACCGTGACGAACGCCGCACTATCCGCACCTCGCAGGCCCGAACATTTGCCGTTCAATTGAACTCGGAGAAAATTGTGCGACGCGTGGGCAACCTGGGAAATATTCTGGGGCTGACACCGAAGAGTGTGAGAGGATAGTTGCTCAGACTGAAGCGTAAATCGCTTGGCAGATGAGCAATAAGATAAGATCGTATTGTGGTAAGGCAAACGCTGATCAAGTGATCCAGACAATCAAAACCTTTTTGAAATAATCTCGTGGAGGTAACTAATGAACAACCATACCAAATCCATCTTTGCCTTGGTAATGTTGGCAATTATTTTGCTTGGATGCGCTAAACCCCCAAGTAATAATGATGCTCCCAAAGCTACCCAAGCTCCTCAGTCTTCCCAAGCTACTCCTGTTTCCCAAGTTGCCCCAACACCTGACAACCGTGTTTTCAACGGTCTAACTTTTTCTGGTAAAATTGTCAACAAGCAAACAAACGAATGGATGAACAATCGCCTGGTATTGTTATTTCTCAAATCCAAAGAAATTGCTCGAAGTGTAACATCGACAGGAAAACTAAACGTCGCCTTTGCAGGCACTGTCAAGTACATTAATGGAGAAATGGGTGTCATTGATGGACTGTTTACTTTGCGCATACCAAATACATATGAATTAAGTATGGGAAATCTTGGTATCAATCCTAGTCAATTATCGATGGTTTCTGCATACGATGGCGACCGTAGCGATTGGATGAAACGTGACGTTATTGCAAACTGGATGGACCCATTCTATGAAGGTGACATACGCGATTTTTTCATTCCGTCCAAGAATGTCAAATACACAGTCGTATCTTTGATGGGACCTGTTTCTGATCTCCCTGCCGAAATCCAAAAGCCAAATTCAACCGAATGGCGCGATGGCAATCGCTTGGTGGCGGTGAATCCAGCGAACGCAAATGCCACACCTCAGCCGCAATCGCTTCAAGATGGCACGGTCAAGATTCGGGATGTCAAAGAATCTATCACTCCATTCGATCCCATTCGCTTTCCGCTGAACAATTGCGGGGGCAGTGCGAACCTGGTTCAACGTTACACTAAAACGTATATTCATCAGGTCATTGATGAGACCAAAGTTAAACTAGGTGTTGAGATTCAACCCTTAACCTGGCTCAAGGTTGTTGCCCAAGTCGAATCGCGCACAGGCGTTGAACAAAATCAAGTGACCACGTTTGATACAACCTTAACCGTTGCGCCTGGGAAAAAAGCCAACTATACGATCGTGCGAAATCAGATTTGGGAATCTGGCATCGCCGATGTGCCCAATGGCAATAACACGATCTCGGTGGCGTATCGTGTTTTGAAACGCGAGGATTATCAAGTTTCTGCGCCAGATATTCAATCGTGTCCATAGTCAAAAAAATAGACAATCGTGACAAAGGTGTCAGATGAAACATGTCTCGTTTGAGCAACTAGCGCTTGCTGAGAAAAACACTAGCTTTGATGAATCGGATGGTTCATCTCTATTGGCTTATCCAGAGTTTGTCGCTTATTTCGCGGCTCTCGATACCATCACGGAACACCATTTGATTATTGGGGTGCATTTTGTTTACGGTTGGATGCCAAGAGTACCTATTTTGCATAATCCCAAAGGGAGGATTGGATGAGTCAGGACTCATGCCGTGGAGTTGACAGAAGACATTAAAAAAGCGGCATGAGTCAAAATGACTCATGCCGCTTTACCCAATCCTGGTTTGAACTTTACCAACTTAAGCGTTTTCAGAATGGTGTGCGCGCAACCGGTGCAAGAACCGCAGATTGATCAACAGATAGATCAACGTGTTCTCGTTCG
>Ga0233425_10009075_pt1 | contig 12811 bp, 13 predicted proteins | sample Watercolumn_Towu_2_FD_181712 | JGI IMG/M metagenome (GOLD analysis project Ga0233425, IMG submission 181712) | Freshwater microbial communities from Lake Towuti, South Sulawesi, Indonesia - Watercolumn_Towuti2014_140_MG | ecosystem: Environmental > Aquatic > Freshwater > Lake | place...
AATCACCCGTCGCCCGTCTTCCGCGCCCACCATGGAATTGAGCGCAGTGGTGATCTCGCCCCAGAAATCGCTGGCGGAGGATGTCTGGATACTGCTGCTGACCGTGGAATTGGCGCCGGATGATGACGCCGAACCCGAACTGGCACTTCCCGTGGCACCGGATGATGACGTATTGCCAGAACGGCTGACCGAGCCCGAGATGACACGGGTATCCGAGGCTCCGCTACGTCTGCTGTTGATGTAGTTGACCTGAAATACGCGCGTTTGCATGCCCACCGGTTCGATATAGATACGGCTGCCGTCGAGTCTGTATTCATAACCGTAGATCTCACGAATCGCATCCAGCGCCTCAAGAATGGTGACATCCTTCAGGTTGACCGAAACCGTTCCCTTGACATTGGGGTGTACCAGCATGCTGTAGCGGGTACCGGAAACGATGCCCATAAACACCTGGCTCGCCGGAGCGTCGTTGACCACTAGGTCAAACTTCTGGTCAAGCTGCTTTGCTGATGCTTTGGGAAGTGAAATTTTGAGCGGGGGCAGCCGAGCATTGCTGACGCTCTCCGGAACCGGAGCCTTGGGCTGGCTGTCCTGGACCGCCTGCTGCATTTCGGTATTGATGCGATCCAGCGTCGAGCGATCGCGAGGGGGATTGGAAGTGCATGCCAGCAGCGCCATGCAGAACATTCCAGCAACTGTCAGACGTAGCAGTGTCAAATCCATTATTTCCCGAGTTTCGTCCTGCCTGCGGCCGTTTTCCTGGGCCGCGCTTCCTGTTGCAGAATCACTTTCTTCTCAACTTGCGGGTGCATGCGCAAAGTTTCCAGCGTGCCATCCGGGTTACGCAAGGTCACCTCGCTATCACGCACAACCACCAGCGTCGCATCACCATAGCGGCCCCCAAGCATCACTTGCTGACCACTGATGGTCGCCAGCTTGCGGTGCCTGGATAAAGACACGGCCTGCAGCACCGGACCTGCCGTGGCGGCTTGCGCCTGCACATCCCCGGACGCAACCGGAGCGCCCATCCCCAGTGGGGGGCGTGTCGGATCGCTCAAGGTTTCGGCATAGCCGGTCTGAACCCCCAACAATACCCCAGCAATGATAAAGCATTTACGGATTTGTAGCTGCCTTAAACCCGGATTGTCCATTAGATTTATCGAATCAACAAAATCAATGGGTTGTGGGTCGGGTTTTAACCCGACATGTCGGGCTGAAGCCCGACCCACGATCCAATGGATTATCTGGGTTAACAACGACCTCGGAAAAATGCCCAGAACGCCTGCAGCGATTATACCGGGTAAAACACGCAACGAGCGACCTGGATTACCGCGGCAGGGTGCGGGAAATAATTCCTGGCGGCTAGGCTTCAGATACTGAGCCACGCCTGATCCAGACTCAACGTGTAAAGAGTCAGCTTGAGCACGGAGCGCGGGGGCTCCCCTGCCTGCAATTGCACTTCTCCCCACAGCATGCGCCAGGGCGACGATTCCAGCGCGGTGACATAGCGCATCAGATCAAGATAGCCGCCTTCAACAACGATCTCGAAACCATGCTTGTAAATGCCAAAGGCCGGTGTATTTTTTCCATGATTTCCGGTAGCGTCCCCGAACAGCGCGGATGCCGGCAACGAGGTGAGCGACAACAGTTTCACCTGCCGGTCCTGCTGCAGCACGCTCTTGAGCACTTTAGCCATTTTGTCCGGCGGCACCAGTTCGCTCTGAGTCGCACGCAACTCGGCATCCATCTGTGCCACTTTGCGTTGCAACTCGCCGAGTTGAGCCTTGCGTAACGCATCCGGATCGTTTTTGCCGACCTGAATCAACGCATTCTGCTCAATCAGCATCTTGCCGATTTCTTCCTGCTTGACCGATATCTCCTGCCGGTAGAGTTTTTGCTGTTTCAATGCCGGGGCAATCATCAGCGTGTCGAACAGCACCCAGATCATCGCCAGCACAGCACCCAGAATCATGATCCGTTCCCGCTGGCTCAACGCGGCGACCTTGGCCGAGATCGACTGCCACTGCTGCTTCATGACTTGGCCCCTGCCATCGGCGTTTCGACTGTTTTTGCCGTCCCGGAGTTTTCAACCGGTTTTTCTGTGCGTTTTTCCGCTGACAATGAAAACTCGACATACTGAGGCAACGTCTGGGAAGGTGTCTTGAGCGGAGCGGATGTGGACTGCCCTTGCGGTACAACCGGACGCGGCTGGCTGACTGTCAGCCCTGTAAACACCCTGCCGCGCAGGGACTGCTCGGCGGAGAGTCTGCCGAGATATTCCGGGATCATGTCCGGTGCCAGCGCGCGGCCGTTAATGCGCATCTGGTCTCCAGCGCCATTGGCGCTAAAGCTGACCAGCCACAAACCATCCACATTCTGCCGGGCAAACGCCTGCATCAGGCCGGAAAAACCCGTGCTGCCCCCGAACCCGCCCCCCTTCAGCACTTCGAATACTTGCTCGCGATCACGCATTTCGGCCTCGGCAGCGGCAATCTCCCCCTGCAGGGTCGGGCTGGGTTGCCGTGCGGGGAATTGTTTTGCAAGCCGCACCGTTTTCTCCTGCTCCTGCTTGGTCTGGCTGATCAGCGCATCGCGCTGCTGCATCAGCCTTGCGGCCTGCTGCTTCAGGTGTGCGGCATAGGCTCCCAACAGCACGAACAACAACACGCCCATGGTTGCCATGAACCCGGCCGTCAGAAGTTCTTTTTTAGGGTAGAGCGCAGGGTTGTAAAGATTGATCTGCTGGCTCACGCGGCGGCCCCCTCTTCACGCAGCGCAGCACCCAGGGTGAGCAGACACTGCGCCTGGAAGACTGGGTCTTCCAGCGCCTCCACACCGGCAATATTCATGACCCGAGACAAGTCCAGGCTGGCCACCTGCACATACAGGTTCTCGCGCAAATATTCCTCCAGCGCGGCCTGGCCGACCATGGGGCCGATCACCAGCTTGCTCACGGCCACGTGGCTGAACTGGCGCTCGAAATTGTCGAGCGAACGCTGCAATTCGAGCACCAGCCGTTCGAAGAAATGCGCGCGTCGCTCAGGGTCGGTGGTTGACAACTGCTGGGCTGGAATTTCAATACTGCGCGCATGATACAGCTCGCCGCCGGCGGTATAGGTCAGCAATCCCCCGCCATCGTTGAAAGTCAGCAAAGCGACACCACGCCCCTCTTCTTCGAGCAGGGCTGCGATATTGCGCTGGGCAAGCTCGGGGATGTCAATCACTTCCAGGTCGGCGCCAACCGTCTTGAAGTCATCCATATAACGCTTGAGCGTTTCATTGCGCGCCGCCACGGCGTAGACATATGCGGCACGGCCGGACGTACCCTGACCCTGCGGAATGGCAATCACATCCACGGTCGCCTGCTCTACCGGGTAACTCAACAAATCCTTGAGTTTCCAGGCAACCGCCTGCTTGCGTTCCGGCTGAGGCACGTCGGGGGCTTCAACCTGAAGCAGCTGGTACTCGCCGACAGGGAGCAACAGCCTATTACGAAACCGCGCCAGACCGCTTTCCTTGGCAACGGCAGCCCATCCCGCAGGTGTGTCGTCACGCAGCGCATGAGCTTCGCAGGAAATCACCCGCGGCTTGTCGCCCTCGCGCAACACGGAAGCGGAAATCACCGCCGAATCGGAACGGCTCAACGCCAAACGGCCCGCTGCTTTTGGTTTCCAGAATGCCAACCGCATGGAGCGACACTCAAGTCCTGATAATCAACATCAGGAATAGTACACTAACTAATTATCATATAACAACTTTTTTATCTAAAAATTTTCGCGCATGTAGATCAGCGGGCTTTTGTAGATGCCAAACGTGGCACGCACTGCCGGATCGGCAACCGAGCCGGCCCAGTTGTATTGCAGCCAAGGGGTGTTGGCGGTGGATGCGACACCCGAATAACCCGCTCCCACCGCAGCGCAGGCACTGCCAGAAGCCGCCGCGCCCAAGTTCAGCCGCACATCGGCCCATCCGGAATTTCCGGCGCCCGGCTTGGAAAGGTTTACGGAGTAATTGGGCGCGCTTCCCGAAACGGTGACCGCTATTTCACAGGCCCCCAGATTATTGGGCCGGCTACCCGTTCCCGCCGGGAATGCCAGCGCGAAATCCGAGGCCGCAATCGCCGTGCAGCTATCAGCCCCGTTGGCCACCCATGCGGAAGTCGGCGTATCCCAGTACTGGATGCTGAGCGGGATAGGCAATGCGAGCAATTCAGAGCCATAAGCATTCTGCAGACGCAATCGGCCACTACGAATATCGACATTGCCCTCGCTGAAGTCGGAGGAAGAAATGCCATCGCTATCGGTTGCGCGCACCGCAATGGATTCCGGTCCGGCCAGAACCGTCCCGAATGTAAACACCGGGGCATTGGTGACGGTCGCACCTCCCAAGCTAAATAGGTTTGCCGCAACCGTTCCGTTTGTGACGCTTCCCGACACGGCCGGCGAAGACAGCGTGACACCCTTTACGTATGTGGGTCCGCTCGTGGCATGGTCGTAACGCGTCGTAATCGCTCCCGCCGAGTTGTGAGCGGTCACTTGCACGGAAAATGGCTGTTCGGAGTATGTAAAACTTCCCGCGACGCAGCCTTGGGTCACCACCGTCTGGTAATGGTTGGGGGTAAAGCGGCCCAATGGGCCGAGCGTACCGCTGCCGATGTTGCAGCCATAGCGGCCCGAGGACAGGCTGTTTGATGTGCTTGAAGCCGTGCAGTCACCGGCGACGCCGTGATCGACGCCGGAAACCACGCCGGTCACCTGATCGACGGCTGTGAATGCGCTATCAACAAAAGTGTCGGTGCCGAGCGTGAAGGTGCCGACCTCGTTGTACTTGAATGCGCTCCCGGAAATGATCCCACCACTACCTGTGGTAAAACTGCCTGTCAGCCAGCCGGCCCCGATGGCGGCACCGGTGTGATCCGTCACCTTGGTTTCGTCAAGCGCCGGGAACCCGCTGCTGACGTAACCCGCAGTGACCCCAGGATCGGCGGACAACGTGAAATTGGTGCCGCCGGCCTTGAGTTTGTCGCTCGCCGGATTCATCCCGGTTGCACTGAGTACGAGGGTTGAGGGCCGGATCGCAAAGTTGTCCGAGGAGCAGCCGGGCGTGCTGGTGGCGGCATTCCGCATGCGAACTTTGACATCCTTCGCAGCCTGGGGGTAACTGAAGGAAACCGTCTGCCGGGTCGAGCCGGAGAAGGTCACGTTTCCGGTCGCGGTCAAACCGGCATTGAGGTCGGAGCAGTTACCGCTGGCTGCCGTCGGGTCAACCAGCGACACCTGCACGGTGCCGGTGAACGCCGAACCGGAAGTGGTCACCACGTCAAGGTTGAAGGACGTGCCGGACAGCTTGGTGTAGATCGGCGTCAATTTTGCGGCACCAACCTCGACTGCATCGAAGCAGGAGCCACCCGAAGTGAAGGCGATGCTGCAACTGGCGCTGCTGTTGGATGTATTGAGGCAGTCGCTGGCATTCGTGGGGGTCGGCGATACGGATGACGTGCCGACCGAGGCGGTTTCCACGCTGGCAACCGGCAGGCTGACCGTGGTCGAACCCGAGGATACCGGAATGGTGAACGCGATCGACTGCGCCGGCGAGCCGCTCCAGGTCACGTTGCCGGTGACAGCCGTCGCCGTATACAGGGATGAACACGCCGCGTTGGCGCAAGCCTTGACGGTCAGTGTTTCGGCGCTGCAGGTATTGCCGCTGCCGTCGTGCTCGATGCGGATATGATCCAGCCCGGCGCAACTGGCGGCGGTCCGGGCGGTGCCGTCATAATTGTTGCCGGCCAGCTGGTTGGTGTAGATGCTGCTGACCGACGTGGACGAAAGCACCGTGTCGAACACCATGAATTCGTCGATCGGCGTGCGTAGGGACTGCAGATTGGGGTCATCGCAGGAACCGCCGATGAAGCCGAGACCAAGATCGGTTCTGTCACCATTTGCGCGACGCGCTACCGTCCCCCGATTCACACCATCGACGTAAAGAGTCGAGGTACTTCCGGTCGCGGTGACGACAAAATGGTGCCAGCCGGCCGACAAACTGCTGATCGAGTAGGTGCCGTTGAGACCCCCCGTGCTTCTCCGGTAGACCCGCCACACATAGCTGGCGTCCGATCTGAAATTCAGGATGTCGCCATAGCAAAGGTTATCGGTATGTTTGGCCAGAGAGGACGATGAATAGATCGGGTTGCCGCCGGGGGCGGGCAACGGGGTCGTCATCCAGAACGAGACCGAGTAGTCGCCGGGCAGCGGAATCTTGGCGTTCGGCGTGACGTATTTGTTGAGTGCGTTCAGGTTCAGCGAGCGACCGCCGACCTTGCCGCTGGCCTGCGTGGTGGGGATGGCGCCTCTTGATGTGGCCGGGTAACTGCCGCGTGTATCCACCACCTCACCGGAGGTGCCGTTGTAGCTGCATTCATCAAAATGGTAATCGGCCAGCGCGTCGTCGTTGTCGATGGTGCCGATCCCCACGCTTGGCGTACCCAGTACCGCATTGACCGGACTCGACAGCGTGACGTTGAAGGTCTCGTTGGCTTCCTTGGTGGTATCTCCGCACACCTGGATGGTGATGGACGTCGTCGTGGAGCCTGCCGTAATCGTCCCACCGCCGCTCGCCGAGATGTAGTCCACTCCGCCGGTACAGGATGCGCCGCCCGTGGCCGTCCCGTTGCTGGTGGCATAGTTGAACGTGACATTGCTGGCGTAGGCACTGCTCAGCATGACAGTGAACGTAAGGTTCTTGGTGCCGCTGTTGCCCTCGGCAACCGTCACCGGGGCGATCGAAATATTTCTTCCCGAGCACTGGGCGTTTGAAGGGGAGCAACTGCCGTTCACGACAGTGCCGCCTCCGAGCGAAACACTGCCGCCAGCCGTTACGTTGCCGTTGATGGTTCCGTTGTTACCCACCGAAACATTGCCGCCAGCGCTGATATTGCCATTGATGGTTGCCGTATTGCCGGCCTGAAAGTTTCCGCCGGCGGTGAAATTGATGCCGCTGAGATTGCTGTTGCCAAGCTGGATGTTTCCGGTGGCATTGATGGTAACGAGATTGCCCCCGTTGTTGATCGTGTCGTTGTTGCCCACCGTAAAATTCCCACTGACATTCAGCGTCATGGACGAGGTGAAATTCACGGTGTCATTGTTTGAGATAGAGATGCTCGTCGTGCAGTTATAGGTGGTTCCGGACGAGAGGCTGCAACTGCCAAAGGGAGCGGAACCGATGCCTGCGGGCAGGGTGTAGGTGGCTGCGCCGGCGATGGCGCAAACCATCAGGCCGGACAGCAGGGCGAGCAGTTTCAAAACGCAGGAATTCATCTTCATGTCCTCATTTCGTCCGTTACCGTGTCTCTGGCGCCAACCAGGCATACCGGGCGATCAAATTTCCAGCATGGCCGAGAGGCTACGCTCGATATAACCGGGGGTTCCCACGCTTGCCCCGGTCGACGCCGTGGAGGTAACCCTGAATACCGTCCTGGTTACCCCGCCCTCATCATGTGTTTCCGACGTGCAATTCACTACAAGCGTAAAGCCTTCCATGCTGGATGGCGGCGACGCGCAGGTTGAAGATGCGATGATCTTGCCGGCAGCCCACTCCAGCCCGGCGCGCGCGGCCCAGTAGGCACGCGCGCCCTGGACATCCTGAGCCGAGGTCAGTTGCTGCGCGCTTGAGAAACTCAACATGAAAGACCCCAGCGCGGCCAGGATCACCAGCAGAAAAATAGCGGCGACTATGGTAAACCCGCTCTGCAAATTCTTGCCGTTCATCATGGCGTATTGTTCACGTGCACTTCATGATAAAGGTTGACCGTTTCCCCGCCGCTGCTTAACACCAGCGCGATACGCACCAGCCCGTTGCGCATGTCCACGGCATCATAAGAGAACGTGCAGGCAGATACATGATCGGCCAGAACCGCTCCAGTGGTCGGGCACGAGGTGGCATAGGCATAGTTGCTGTTACGGTACAGCTTGCCGCCGCTGCATACGAAGGAAACGATTTTTTCATTGCCCGGAATGACATGGAAGCGATTTCCCCCGGATGCCAGTGGAAATAGCTTGCTGGCAATGGCAATGTTGGATTCGTTGGCCAGCACGCCAGCCGTAACGCCGGAAGCGGCCACGGCAGAGGTGTTGTCCGCGTTATAGGCGTCGGACCCGGGAATACCGAGGTTGTATACCGCGATCATGTCGCCGTCCTGAATCTGCTGGTCGGCGGGAAGCGCGCTGTTCAGTCCGAACATGTCGAAACTGCTGTCGGCTGCGGAGAAATCCAGAATATCGCCGGCACCCATAATGTCCGTTTCCGTACGATAACGCCCACCGGTTCTGGTGGGGATGAACTCGACGCACTGGCTGTTGGTATCGGGTTCGCGGATACTGTTCGGCAAGGCCTTGCCGATATCGCGCCCCATGCGCCGCACCGCAGTATCTGCCGTATCGGTCAGACTAGCCCGGCGTGCGCTATCAAAATAGCCCTCCACGGGTTTTCTGATGAACACCGCAACGATTGCGCCAAGAATCCCCGTGATCGTGATCACCATCACCGCTTCGATCAGGGTAAAGCCCTTCGCATGGGGCCGGGATGATATGTGGAATCGCATTGCGCTGCCTAGTAATCCGCCCTGTAACCCACCATGGCAATCGATTCTGCCCCCTTTGCCACAGTCACGGTCACTTTCTTCATGTTGACACCGCTCACCGACGCGGCTGCGGCAACGACAATGTCTATCGTATAGCCGGACGGAGTGTCGGTGAAGTAGGTCGCATAATTGGTGTCATCAACGGGGTCAAAATCATCCACGTCATCAAAAGTCGCGCGCGTCGTTTCGCCCGAAACCCCGTCAGGATCGTCGTACTCCTTGAGCAGTATTTCCGCCAGCACCGAGTCTGCCAGTGCCAACGCCTGTTTGCGCACCATGGGATCCGCGCTGGACTTTATGGTGACGTTCATGACCGCAAGGATGCCGGCTACACCCACCCCGACAATCACGATGAACACGATGAGCTCGACCAGGGAAAGTCCGGCCTGCCGCGGGGCTCGCCTGTCATTCATGCACATATCCGGTTTCCGGCTCGACCGTAAAGGTTTTTGCGGTCGAACCGTCCTCGTATTTGACCGTGACAGTCAGCGCCGTGGTGAGCGCGGTAAAAGTGGGTGCATACGGTCTTCCCAGGCCATCGAAACAAATTTTGGTATCTCCGCTGCTCTGCACCGTTACCATAGTATCGGGTAAGGCAGGACTTCCCCCGGGGAATGCCATCGCGGTCCCGGCCGCACAGGTGGTCGAACTGCTTGCGACTGATAGCGTGGGCGGCTGAACTCCAAAATCGAGGTAGACCAGTCGTCGTTGAGCCACGGCGGTTTTTTGTGCGTAGCGGAAAACGGACTGCAATTGATCCGCGTATCCCACAGCCTCAAAATCATTCACATTGGCGAACTTGGGAAGCACGACGATCGCCAGAATGCCGACCACGACCATGGTCATCACCAGCTCGACCAGGGTAAACCCTTGTTGGCGATAAATAAATGTGAATGGCATAAACAGCATGTTACCCTTAATTCCCCTTACTATCGGAACCCCGTCACAAAAGTGAATAGGACCCCACGATTCAGGCCGGAAGGGCAACAACATCTTCATCCGGTTGAGGTTATGGCAGGATGCCCTGCAACCGACCGGATTCGCCATCAAATTCAGCCCGGTGAGAGAGGTGGTTTTTCGCCATGCTGTTCTGCTTGAACTGAATGGAGATCAGCAGGCGTCACGCAAAATCATGGCGCTGGCGATGAAGGCATACCCGGAAAGCGTCCAGCAGTTCCGCAAGGAATTCGCTGAACTCGGGCTCCAAAAAAAATAAGGCACCCTGCCCCAAGTCGGGCAGGGTGCCTTTATACGCTCTACCTTCCGGCCAGCAGCCGGAAACACGAATCAGCTGATGCCCAAACCGGTAAAGGTTGCGGTCGCGCCATTCGTGTGGGTGACAGTACAGGTGGCCGTAGCGTCATTGGCAATGGCTGCCGCCGTAATGGTGTATCCCGTTGGCAATCCCCCTTGCAGCACTCCGCTGGTATTACAATCGGTCACCGCAACGCCATTTGCGCTGTTCGCCTTACGCGCCCCGTAATTCACGGCCATGGCGGAACCCATTGCCCCGGCGACTCCTTCGGTGGCCGCCTGTTCGGCATCTCCGGAAAGATCGATGAACTTCGGCAATGCCGTGGCCGCCAGAATTCCGAGGATCACAATGACCACGACCAGTTCAATCAGCGTAAAACCTTGTTGCTTGCTCATGCCCAACCTCCTGACTTATTAGAACACAGTAAGAATACAACACATTCTCATGAATTAAAACACTTTTTAACTGCAATTCGATTGACTCAACCCGGTAATGTCGTATTGGGGCGTCACACCCGTGGGCAACACTCCGGTCGCCTCATGATAAATGATGCGGCAACTCGCATGATTGCTATCCGGATAAATCGCCAACTGGGTTCCGGACTGATCCAGAATGAAATCAGGAGTGACCGCCCCGGCCAGCGCTGCAATATCCTGACTGTCGGGATAGCCGAACTTGTACCGGACATCCACACCCTCGATGTTGATGTCCGGAGAAGCAGGATTGCCGCTGAAGCTTGAAGCATAGTTGCTGGACAGCAACTGGGCGTGTGCCATTGCCGCAGCAGATTTCATGGCCCCCAGCGCACCATTCATCTTGGCAATGCGCGCTTCCGTCTGCACCGCCGCGAACCTCGGCAACGCCATCGCGGCAAGAATGCCGATAATCGTAATCACAATGACCAGTTCGATCAGCGTAAAACCCGGATTTTTTCGCTTCAATTCAAATTCCTCCATACGGCAGTGCCATCGACAGTTTCAGGCAAAACATTAGCGCTCCTGCCAGAATGATTCAACCCGGAATTCCAGACCGTTCGGGTTCCCTGATGAAGTATACCGAAAAAACATGCCTACCCTCACCACCCCCTGGGGATTAATCAACGTGCCAAACCCGCTCTTCAGACGCGGTCGATAGACAATCTGGCGATGCCCTGCATCGAAGGCCCATTCACCATCCCTTATTTCTGGAGCGCCATCACCGAGAACATCCGGCACATATCCCTTGGGCTTTTCCTCCAGCCAGTCCATGGGGTTCTCCGAGGCAATCCGGATGTAATTGATCTGCTGCTTTTCCATCATCAGATTGGCCACCCGCATACGGAGCGCATTTTGCATCTGGCGGATGGTCAGGTCGAAATAGACCCTTTCAGCGTAGGCTTCATAGAACAGCATGCGCTCGAGCAGAATTGCCGAGAACATGCTGAACACGGCGACCACCACGGCTACTTCCAGGGAGCTTAACCCGCGCTGCCCGCCCGGGAAACGCATCAGCGCCCGCCCATGGACGCCCTGCCCAGATCCCAGATCGGCAGGAAAATGCCCAGCGCAAGAACCAGCACCATGACTCCCAAAAACACGATCAGAATGGGCTCGATTTGCGCGCCCAGGGTTTTAAGTTCGTATTCCACTTCACGCTGATACATGTCGGCAATTTCTTCCATGAGGTCGTCGAGCGAACCAGACTCCTCGCCGACCGCGATCATCTGCAACACTACCGGAGTAAAAACGCCGCTGTTGGCGGCCGTCCGCAAAATACTCTCCCCCCGCTCCACCCCGCTTCGCATCTCCTCGATCTTGAACGAGATGTAATCATTATCCACGGTCTGGGAAACGAGCGTCAGACCCTGCAAGACCGGGACACCGCTTTTTGTTGCCAGGGAAAAACTGCGGGCAAACCGGGCCAGTGTCGCCTTGCGAACTATTTTTCCGGCAATCGGAATATTCATTTTGATCCGATCCCAGGTGAATTTTCCTTTTTTGCTGCGCACCCAGGAAGTGAAAAGAAAAGCCCCTCCCCCCAACAGCACAAGCAAATATGGCCAGAAGGCAACCATAAAATTGGAAAATCCAAGCAGGATGCGCGTCATCAGTGGCAACTCGGCGCCAAACCCGGCGAATACCTTGGCGAAGGCCGGAATCACAAAGATGTTGATGACAACCAGCGCAATGGCCATCGCCGCCACAACAAAACTCGGATACCGCAATGCCGATTTGACCTGGTCGCGCATGAACCGCTCGAACTCGATATGCTCGAACAGGCGCATGTAGACTGCATCGAGCAGGCCAGTTCCCTCACCAACGCGCACCATGCTGATGTAGAACGGGGAAAACACCCTGGGGTGCTGTGCCAGCGCCGCAGACAATTCGCGTCCCGAGTCCAGGCTCTGCCGCACTTCGCCGATCACGTCGGCAAATGACTTGTTCGGCGTGGAGGCCTGCAGGCCGGTAAGCGCACGCAGAATGGGGATGCCGGCTTTGGACAAGGTATACATCTGGCGACTGAACAGCATTACGTCCAGCGAGGTGATTTTTTCCTTGAACCAATCCAGAGTGATATCGGAACCACCAGGGGAAGCTGGCGCAGATGTTTGTGAAATGCTGACCGGGGTAATCCCGGTATTGAACAACTGGGATGCGACCGAGCCGCTATCCGGGCTTTCCAGCACACCCTGAACCAACTCGCCGCCAGCATTGCGCCCCTTGTATGCGAAAAAAGGCATCCGTCAATCTTCAAACTGGTTGCTGATGCGCATGGCTTCGGCAACGGTGGTCCTGCCCGCAATGGCCATTTCCACGGCGTGACGGCGCATGGTTTCTCGCCCCAGGGCATCGCGCGCCACCCGGATGAAATGGGTGGGTTCATGATGGCTGGCGGCCTCGGCTAACTGCTCATTCATTTCGAGCAATTCGTATACCCCCATG
>Ga0233425_10009076_pt1 | contig 12809 bp, 14 predicted proteins | sample Watercolumn_Towu_2_FD_181712 | JGI IMG/M metagenome (GOLD analysis project Ga0233425, IMG submission 181712) | Freshwater microbial communities from Lake Towuti, South Sulawesi, Indonesia - Watercolumn_Towuti2014_140_MG | ecosystem: Environmental > Aquatic > Freshwater > Lake | place...
GTTCATCAGCTCTCCGAAAAAACCGGGATGCACTTCAAAAATCAAGTTCAGCAGGCGGGAGAGGAAATCCTCGAACTGGAGGTACTGAGTTTCCCAGAAGTATCGGTCATCCACGGTATGTTTTGGCAGTTCTTCGCGCGCTTCCAGCGGGTCGATATCCTCCGGAGCGACCATCACGTGAACCCACTTTTTGAAAAGTGCCACAAGCAGTTCAAAATCAGCCTCATAGAGCCACCGCAGGAGGCTCTCCCCACTTACAGAGTCCAATCTTTCCAACCACTGAAGGGCCTTTGCAGGTTGGAGTTGATCCTTATTCCACCACTCAATATCAAAAAGATGAAGGAGTTGCTCAACCCGTGCGAGCGCCAGAAGTGGTCCAGAATCATCCGGGCCAATCTCTTTTACGAAATAGAAGAAATCCTGGACTGGAAACGCGGCCACAACCGCTTGTGCATCAGCCCGCGCGAGGAGCGTTTCCAGTCTCTTTTTAGCACTAATTCCCATAAGCTGTTGGACTAACTCATGAGTGCTAATTTCCTTATGATCTTCCGCAACATCAGCAGAAACCTCTCTAACCATAACTTCTCCCCTGGCTATGCAGTCTTTATTGATTTATCTTACCCTAAGCATTATGTAAATTGAAGCAAATGAGCGATTTCTGGTTTTGGATGGAAGAAGATGCAATCACAAGCTACTGAGGACCTTGGGCGGCTTTTGGGGTGACAGGTTGCAGAGGTTCTCCACGGGAGCGGCGCAATGCTAATCGTAGAAGATCTGCAAGTTGAACTCGCTGGCAAGATCATCCTTCGGCACATTGACTTGGACATCAAACCAGGAGAGACACACGTGTTGTTCGGACCCAACGGGTCCGGCAAGACATCGCTTCTCATGACCATCATGGGCTATCCCCAATACAGAATCATCGGGGGGAGGATAGTATTCAAAGGAGTGGACATAACCCAGGCGCCGATTAATGAGCGTGCTCGACTGGGCATCGGGATGTCCTATCAACGTCCACCCACCATTCACGGGCTCAAGACTCGTCAAATGGTGCAGATTTGCGCTCGAGATGAGTTCAACGTGGACGATCTTGCCCGCAAGGTCGATTTCGAAGGTTTCCTGGACCGGGATGTAAACGCCGGCTTTTCAGGGGGTGAGATCAAGCGGTCGGAGTTATTGCAGCTGTCTGCCCAGAACCCCGATTTGATGCTTTTTGATGAGCCAGAATCAGGAGTTGATCTCGAGAATATTACTCTTGTCGGGAGTACCATCGCGAAGCTGCTGCAGAAGGACGGCACCCGCGATGAAGAGGGAAAATCTCGGCTTCAGATGAAGCGTCAGCGGACCAAGATGGGCCTCATCATCACTCATACCGGTCACATTTTGGACTACGTGGCGGTTGACAAAGGCCAGGTTCTGTATGACGGAGTGCTCAGTTGCAGCACCAACCCGCGCGAGATTTTGAGGTGTATTGGTCAGATCGGATATGAGGAATGCGTGCGATGTACAATAAACGAGAGTTAGAGGAGAGAGCGGTTCAGGCTCTCACCAAGAGAGCGGCCATCGGTCCTGATATTGATTTAGACGAATTTGAGAGAGATCCCGTACTCCATGAATACCTCTCAGACCATGAACTTCATGCCCTGCCTGAAAGCGAACAACAACACTTGATCATGTCGGGAGTGGATGTGCGAGAAAAGGAACGTGGCGGGACATATTTTCAGAAGGACACCTCTGTTGTTCACTGCAAGACCAAACAGGACGGCGTTGAGGTGCTCCCCATCCGCGAGGCTTTGGACGAACACGGCTGGGTTCATGATTACTACTGGAAACTGGCCGCCGTCGATGCAGACAAGTATACGGCCTCAGCTGAGATTGGCCTGCACAACGGCTACGTCATCCGAGCCCTTCCGGGAGTGAGAAGCATCTACCCGATTCAGGCCTGCCTCTACCTGGACAAACAGGGACTCCAGCAGAACGTTCACAATATCATCATCGCTGAAGAAGACTCAGAGTTGCATATCATCACCGGATGTGCCACCTCGCCACACATCACTCGAGGGATGCATGTGGGAATTTCCGAGTTCTTTGTGAAGAGGAACGCTAAGCTGAGTTTCACCATGATTCACAATTGGGCCGAAGACATGGTGGTTCGTCCCCGGTCGGTGGGCCAGGTGGAAGCGGGGGGCCTCTTTCTGAATAATTACGTTTGCATGAAACCCGTTCGAAGTCTTCAGATGTACCCCACAACCCACCTCGTAGGGGAAGGGGCCGTGGCGCGATTCTACAGCATCATCGTTGGAAGTCCCAATTCGGAATACGACGTCGGAGGGAGGATATTTCTAAAGAAACCAGGCACTCGAGCAGAAATTGTTGCCCGTACCATCAGCAATGGGGGCAAAATCATTTCCCGGGGCCATCTCATTGGCGAAGTGCCGGACATCAAAGCGCACCTTGAATGTAAAGGGCTGATTCTGAAGGGAGGATTGATCTATGCCGTGCCTGAACTGGAAGGCCATGCAGACGGCGTTGAAATGTCCCATGAGGCGGCTGTGGGTAAAATTGCTCAGGAAGAAATCCACTACTTGATGTCTCGCGGACTGAACGAAGAGGAAGCTACTGCGACGATTGTTCGTGGGTTCCTTAACGTGGATATTCCCGGCTTGCCATTGCAATTGAAAGCCGAGATTGATAAAGTGATCGAGATGAGTGAAAAGGACGTCATGTGACTTTGCCAAAATTGGTATGCAATAGATCGGAGAGTGGCCTATGAAACGGATGTTATCGCTTTTGGTGATTGTAGCCCTCCTGCTGACTTCAGTAGCCTTGCCGCCCTGCAGAGCGCAGGAGCGGGCCTCGCCTTATCCTCAAACTGCACCGGAGGAACCACACACGTCATCGTCCCAGACAACTTACGGAGAATTAATGATTGCAGATGTACTCATCATGCGACCTCTAGGGTTTGCAGCATGTATAATCGGCTTGACCGGGGCTGTGGTTGCTCTTCCTTTTGCGGCAATTACCAACAGCCAGGATGCCGTAGTCAGGACGCTCATAGAAAAACCCTTCCAATACACTTTTCAGCGGCCAGTTGGGCAAGTGGAATGGCAATGAATGGACACCTCCACTTTGCTGCTATGGCTGGATAGAGTTCACCAATCAAACCTGGAAGAATAGCCCTTACTGGAGGAATAGCGACTGGCAAAAGCACCGTTGCCAGGATGTTTTCCGACCTGGGTGCACACATACTCGATGCAGATCAGGCGGCTCGTGAAGTGGTGCGACCGGGAACTCCATGCTGGCAGAGACTGAGAGAATTTCTAGGTTTGGCCTATTTTGACGAGGATGGTGAGCTACGACGCCAAGAACTACGGCAGAAGATCATTCATGACCGGAAGTGCCGCTCAGCACTGAACGCTATCATGCATCCTTACATTGTTCAGGAGATGGAGCGAAAATGGGAATTACTTCAGGCCATCCATCAGATTGTAGTTTTCGATATTCCTCTTTTGTTTGAAGCTGATATGGCTCATTGCTTTAACACCATCATTCTCGTCTACACTCCTCGGCATATCCAGATTCAAAGGTTGATGCTAAGAGAAGGCCTCAGTCAAACGGAGGCTGCCAATGCCCTTTCCATGCAGCTTCCCATCGAGGCCAAGAGGGCCCGGTCACATATGACCATAGACAACAGTGGCGATCTGGAAAACACCCTCAAGCAGGTCAAGACAACCTGGGAGAAGCTCACCTCTCAGAGTTCCTTGAATACTTCTATCTGATATTTCTTGCGTTCATCCCCGAGCCACGTCTGAAAGAGAACACCTTGTTTCTCTCCAAGCAGCCGCTTTGTGATTACTGAACGTTCCTTCTCCAGAGCCCCATCAGGAAGCTTTCGCCCAATGAGCTGAAACACCCCGTAGCGATTTTGAACCCTGAGAGGCCTATCAGGGAAGGGGTCACTCAATGTCAGTCTGAATGTGCCGGTCTCAGCATCTCCCTGCAACATGCCCAGGTTCATGTCAGGCTCAAGCCTCGAAAACCATTCACTCTTGCCGACCTCCAGTTTTGCTTGCTTTCCAGCCTCCTCCAGGCCCTTGAGGGCCTTGGATCGTGCAAGCAACTCGGAAGCCCCATTCTCAGCAAGGATACGGGCCTGATCGGCCTTATAGTCCTTCTCCACCCGATCCTTCGCCATTTCAAAGGGCATCACTTGGGGGGGTTGAATCACATCAATCTGAGCCACCAGGAATCCTTTGGGAACCTCCAAGATCTCGCTGATGCCCTTTTCAGGCAGGGCAAAGAGCTTATTCTGCCCTTGAATGGGAACTCCCCCAATTTCCGGCAGAACATTCCCAATGGAAACCCACACCCCGGTAGCAGTCAATGGCAGCTTCGTCGTCTGGGCAGCCTTGTTGATATCCTTTTGGGCATTCGCAGAATCAGTGAATTCTCGAGCCCTCTGATGAGCAATATCGCGGGCCTTTTCCCCCTTCAACTTTGTTTCAATCTCCTCCCGGACCTCATTCAAGGGGGTTGTCTTCTCAGGACGTACGTCTTCTACCTTGATAATGTGGAACCCATAGGGGCTTCGGACTAGATCACTGATTTCTCCCGGCTTCAAATTGAACGCGGCTTCAGAGAATTCGGGCACCATCCTTCCACGAGTAAAGAAGCCAAGATCTCCTCCATTCTCCCCCACCGTAGGATCTTGCGAGTACTTCTTGGTGAGCTCAACAAAATCCTTGCCTTGTTTCGCTTCTGTCAAGACCCTTTCAGCTTCTGCACGAGCCTTGGCAACATCGGTCTCGGAAGCATCGTCCTTGACTCGGAAGAGAATATGTCTTGCCCGGACTTCCTGTTCCTTGTGGTATTGAGTGCCACGGTCTTCGTAGTAGTCTTTGATTTGATTTTCAGTCACACGCATGTCGGAAAGATAGGAGTCCGGATTGAAAAGCACATAGGAAATCTGCCGTTTCTCAGGTTCTTTATATCGCTCCTGACTTCGCTGGTAAAAACTCTCCAGCTCCTTCTCCCCCGGGTTGACCTGAGCCTCAAAAGACTTGGGATCAAAGAAGACATAGGCAACCTGGAAGACGGTATAATTGAACCGCAAATCGGTCATGATTTCCTCATCCGTGACTATCGCCCGTCGTTTAATGAATGCTTCCGTCTTCTGCAAACTCAGATCCTGGCCAACTTGCTGTTCAAAAACCTCGGGGCTCATGCGGTTTTGCCGGAGGATGAATAAATAGCGCTTGGGGTCAAACCTCCCGTCAGTTTGAAACACCGGGAACTCGGCCAGTTTTCTTTGGATTTCTTGGGTAGTTGCAGTCAACCCCAGTTCCTGGGCCGCTGCGGCTATAACTTGCCGGTCTATGAGTTGAGTCAGAGCCTGCTTTCGCAGATTGAGTCTCTGCAAAAGCTCTTCTGAAAAAGAATCGCGCATCTGTCTCTTGTACATCTCTACGAGTTGTCGATAGTAAAGGTCGTAATCGTATATCGAAATGTAGTGATCCCCAACCCGCGCCAAATATCCTTCCTGGCGAGCCTTGTAGGAATACCCCCCCCAGAAAATGAATACGATGACAATTAGGAAGAGGGCAACTTTGATGAGCCATGATCTTGCATGTTTCCTTACGAGATCTAGCATGGGTCAGACTAACCTCCTTCTCGTCTATACTGCTTCAAGAGGCTGGGTATGACGACGCGCAAAAGCGATGTAAAGGATCGCCCCCAGGAAAGGCAGCGTCGCAACGGCCATAAACCATAGCATCTTCTTCTGGGTGCTGGAAAATCGGCGTTTTGGGATATCCAGAATCGCCCAGAAAGTGGGTATCAGGGGAAGAGCCAAAATAACAATCACCAGCAACAACTTGAATGGCATTGATCAGTCCTTCTTTTCAGACCCTTCAAGAGTAGAGAAAGCAGCAATCCGCACTTCAACTTCCCTAGCTTTTTCCATAAGATGTCTGATCAGAGTGTTGAGTTCTTCCTCCCAGATCCAACCCAATTCGAGTTTGAGTGACTCTATAAACTTTTGTGCATGCCGCTGCAACAATTTCTTACACCGTCGGTAAAAGCGAACTCCTAAAAAGGTCTGCAGCAGCACGTAGCTTCCCAGGGCTGCAAAACCCGTGGTGCTAAAAAGCCCGTGGATCGACGCCGGGATCAACCCTATCATACTATGCCAGTTCGGATGCTCTAAAAGATTATGCAAAGGGTGTCAGCCCGGACCATTTCAAACACTCCCACAGGACGCTCTCGGCTCTTTTCATGAACGACTATCCAAACAATCAATCATCCAAAAACGCTTGTAAATGCATAACACGGGTTTGACATGGTTGACTATCTCATAATATAGCTTATGAACCAGGGACTCGTGAGACTTGACAGGAAAGAGAAGTGAATGACGTGGAAAAGGTTTTTGTTTCTGATATAGCACCCAACCGGGAAGTTGTGGGATGCTTTGTGGTGGATGAAATACAGCTAAGGGTCGCAAGAAATGGCGTTCCCTTTCTCACTTTGAAGCTTATTGACAAGTCCGGAAGGATTGCCGGGCGGATATGGGAGTGTGCGGAAGAGAGGTATCGTTCCATTGATGCAAAATCAGTGGTCTTCATTCGTGGAAGAAGTGAACTATTCCGCGATGAAGTGCAAGTTCAGATCGATGAGATTGCACGTGTCCCTATGGCAGACGTTGATCGGGGGGACTTTCTTCCCGTCTGTCCCAAGAATGTCGAAGACCTCTTTGAGAAACTCAAAGCGCTGGTGGCAACAATCAAGAAGAGACCCTTGCAGAAGCTGGCACAGCAGATCCTCAGTGATCCACACCTTATGGAACGTTTTAAAGCTGCTCCGGCAGCCAAGTCAATGCACCATGCCTATCTAGGTGGGCTGCTGGAACATACGGTCTCGGTCCTTGAAATCGTGTCGTCCATCGCCACACTGTATGCTGATCTGAATCGGGATATTCTGTTGGTAGGAGCAATCTTGCACGACATTGGCAAAGTGGAAGAATTCACCTATGATTTATGCATAGACTATTCACTTTCCGGTCGTCTTCTCGGCCATATGGTGTTGGGGGTTCAAATCCTCGATGAGAAAGTCCGGTCAATGCGCAATTTCCCCTCAGAGGAAGCTCTTTTGCTGAATCACCTCATTCTCAGCCATCATGGCGAAGCAGAGATGGGAGCGGTGAGAGTGCCCATGACTAGGGAGGCATTTGTTTTGCACTTTGCGGATGACCTGGATGCGAAGATGAACAGCCTCGCACGCATCCTGGCTGAGGTCAAGCAAGGGGATGAGGCATGGACCCCTTATCAACCCTTGTTTGAACGCTTCTTTTTCCGCGGATTTCCCGCATCTGCCGAGACCCATGTTGCGGGGGGACCTGCAATTGACAAAGAACAAGGAATACAACTGAACCTCTGGTCAACCAGAAAACACCAGGAAGATAGGTCATGATCCGTTTCCTGACGAGGTATGAATGGCCTTTAGAGACGTCCCGGGGCAGGAGCGGGCAAAGCGGTTTTTGACGCGTCTACTGTATCTTGAAAGGATTCCCCATGCCATTCTGCTGAGCGGTATGAGGGGAATTGGCAAGACGGCCCTCGCCCATGAATTTGCCACCTTGATCAACTGTTTGAACCCACAGGGTTCTGATTCCTGTGATGCCTGTGCTTCGTGCAGGAAGATGAAGGATGGTCATCATCCCGACTTGTTGCGGGTCAGGAGCGATGGGGCCTTTATTAGGCTGGATCAAGTTCGGAGCTTGAAACAGCGGACGGCGTTTCGACCATTCGAAGGAAAATGGCGCGTCGTAATCCTCGAAGATGCTCAGAACCTGAGAGAGGAAGCAGGAAATGCACTCTTGAAACTGTTGGAAGAACCCCCCAGGCAGAATCTTTTCATACTCACAGCCCTGGAACCTCAGATGCTCCTTCCAACCGTTGTCTCAAGATGTTGTCACATCCGTCTCCAGCCCTTGGAACCGTCCTCCATCGCGCACCATCTGACTGCCACTGTTGGCCTGCACCCATCCCGTGCACAGAAAATTGCCGCCTTGGCTGAAGGCAGTCTGGATCGCGCCAGGCTGCTGGCACAACCCGAACGGATGTCCCACCTCGATGAAATCCTGGGGAATGTCTCGAAGCTGAGAGAGCTTTCCATGGTCGATTTCTTCCCCTTTGCAGCTCAATGGGCCAAAGACAGTGAGGACTTGGAGCACGACCTGGAATGTATTAAACTTTGGCTTCGGGAATTGGTGCTTTCCCGTTCGTTGGTGAACTTTACTCCAATGCTGCACGATGAGGGGTGCACCGTGAATAACGTTGAAAAGGCAACCCTTGAGAGTTTGATGTCTTTGTTCTTTGAAATCGAAGAAGTACATTTGCATATTCGGCAAAATGCCAACAAGCAACTCACCTTGGAAGGTGCCTGTTTGGCAATAAAGGAAAACTTGTATGGAGAGAGTCGTCGGTATTCGCTTTCGCAAGGGAGGGAAGATCTATCATTTTGATCCTGGAGGGCTTGCCGTCAAGCGGGAGGATTACGTCATTGTTCATACCGAACAGGGAGTCGGTTTTGGGCAGATCGTCGAAGGGCCGAACCCTAAGGACCCCCGCATACATCCCGCTTCGATCAAGAAAATAGACCATCTGGCCTTGAGCGAGGAAATCCAAAAGCATCTCGAGAATCTGGACTTCGAACAGGATGCCAGGAGCTATTGCCTCGGGCGCATCGCCGCTCATGATTTGGAGATGAATTTGGTGGATGTGGAGTATTTCTATGATCGGAGCAAGGTCATTTTCTTCTTCACAGCCGAAGGGCGGGTGGATTTTCGCGACTTGCTGAAAGATCTTGTTCGCAGACTGCGAACCCGTGTCGAGCTGCGGCAAATCGGCATACGTAATCAGGCGAAAATGGTCGGGGGCCTCGGAAGTTGTGGGAGGCCGTTGTGCTGTGCTTCCTTTCTCAAGAACTTCCACGCCGTTTCCATAAAGATGGCCAAAGAACAAAACCTCAGTCTGAACCCTGCCAAGATCTCCGGAGCTTGCGGGCGCTTGATGTGTTGCCTGCAGTACGAGCATGAAACGTATCGAGAGTTGAAAAAGGATATGCCCAAGCTCGGAAAGAAGATTGAGATTCCCGAAGGGCGGGGGAAAGTGGTCCGCCTGAACGTCCTGCAGAGAACGATTACCGTTCAATTGGAGGATGGGAGGGAGATAGAGAAGAAGATGGATCCGCTGCCCAAGTGAATAAGGATGAACCTACCGTGAACCGTTTCTACATCACCACCCCCATCTACTATGTGAATGCCGAACCTCACATCGGCCACGCGTATACCACCATTGTCGCTGACGTCATGAATCGGTTTCATCGCCTCTTGGGGTACAAAACCTTCTTCTTGACGGGCACTGACGAACACGGGGATAAGATCGTCCAGGCCGCACGGGATGCCGGTGTGGACCCCAAGAGCTATGCCGACCGCATAAGCCAGATCTTCCGGGATACCTGGCCCACCCTGAATATCAAGAATGACAGTTTCATACGTACGACCGACCCGGAACACGTCAAAGTCGTGCAATACATCCTTCAAAAGGTTTTTGATTCCGGCGACATCTACTTCAGCAACTACAAGGGGCTTTACTGCATTGGATGCGAAAGGTTTTACACCGAACGGGAACTTGTCCATGGAAAATGCCCCGACCACGACACACTCCCCGTGGAGCGTGAAGAGGCTAACTATTTCTTTCGCATGGGAAAATACCAGAGCTGGCTGATCGAGCACGTTGAAGCTCACCCGGACTTCATCCGCCCCGATCGCTACCGCAATGAAGTGCTCTCATTCCTCCGTGACCCCCTGGAAGACCTCTGCGTTTCACGCCCAAAGGAGAGGCTCAGCTGGGGGATCCCCCTGCCTTTCGATGACAACTATGTCACCTACGTATGGTTCGACGCCCTGATCAATTACGTTTCGGCCCTGGGATATCCCAATGGTGCCCTCTATGGTGAGTTCTGGCCTTCGGCCCAGCATATCATCGCCAAGGACATCCTCAAGCCTCATGGAATCTATTGGCCCACCATGATCAAGGCCGCCGACCTTCCGCTCTTTCAGCATTTGAATGTCCATGGGTATTGGAAGATCGATGAAGGCAAGATGAGCAAGAGCAAGGGGACGGTAGTACGGCCTCTAGACTTGGTTTCGAAATACGGAGTGGACGCCTTCCGCTATTTCCTGTTGCGCGAGATGGTTTTCGGTCTCGATGCCAATTTCGGTGAAGAAGCGCTGGTTCAGCGCCTCAATGCCGACCTTGCCAACGATCTCGGCAATCTGTTCAGTCGCACCCTTGCGATGACCGACAGGTATTTTTCAGGGCAGGTCCCACCTTTCAATTCTGCCACTCATGATCTGGATGACGAACTCCGAAAGCAGCTCGAAAAATCTGTCAACGAGGTGGTAAGGGAGGTGCCCAGGTTTGGTTTCCATAAAGCACTGATGGCGATCTGGGAATGCCTCAACGCCGCCAACCGGTATGTTGACTACGTGGGACCGTGGAATCTCTTCAAAGACCCATCCCAGCATGGTCGTCTTCAGACCGTGATCCGTACGCTTTTGGAACTGAATAAGGTTGTCGCAGTACTCATCGCTCCCTTCATGCCCGAAACTGCCGAAAAGGTCTTGGAGCGGTTGGGATGCCCCAAGCAGGCACTGGATTTGAGGCTGACCGAAGATGGACGTTGGGGAACCTTGAAAGAAGGGGTCACTGTGAGCAAAGGCGAAGCCCTCTTCCCCAGAATTGATCTCAAGGAACAAACAGCCAAGGAGCACCCCCGGGCAGCTCATAGCGCCCAAGAACAACCAGCATTGATCCCTTTTGACCGGTTCAAAGAAATGGACCTCCGCGTGGGGCTGGTAAGAAAGGCTCAGAGGATCCCCAAGTCGAAGAAACTCCTGCTTCTCACGGTGGATATCGGGGAAGAACGGCAGGTTGTGGCTGGAATCGGCCAGACTCACGCCCCCGAAGACATCCTTGGCAAACGGGTGATTATCGTAGCCAATCTCCAGCCTGCAAAGCTCATGGGCTATGAGTCCTACGGAATGATACTCACAGCTCAAGATGGTGAGACGATGCAGCTCCTCACCACCGAGGAAACGGTAGCCCCCGGAGCAAAAGTCTCTTAACCGCCATGACCACGAGGGTCACAACAACGGGTGAAATCCCCCCGACAGCCCGATCTGACCAAGTGCGTTTGTTCATCGGCATCGCTGGAATGGAATGCGGTTATGGCGCAGCCCAGAACCGAGATCGAAACACGGCACCACTTCAGAGGGACGCTCAACGCCTACCTTCATTGGTCTCGCAGTCCCAGGGTTTTCTAAACGCTCTGCTTCGGCTTTGTGAACTTCATCTCTCTGACGGATGCTATCTTCAACTCCGCCAGTTCCCTGATTATCGCAACACCCGGAGACAGCCTTTGACTGAATGGCTCGGAGAGGAGGGCGCAAAGCCTCTTCGAACCTACCCACCTCCCTTAATGCCTCCGCCATCAGGAAGCGGTGTGTTTCATCCACTTCATCAAGCAATCCAAGGAGGGCTTGGAGGTTGGCAATCTCCTCTTCGGACAGGGGAAGGTCTTGGGATACCTCTTCATGGGTACCGAATCCAGTCGGCCGACTCCTTCCGCAGAAAGAAAGGCTTCACGACCCCATGTATTTCCGGACATGCCTGCAACCCACAAGTCGGGGTTGCGGCGAAGGGCTTCGGTTGCCGCCTGGATCCCATTCATCCCGGGCATGCTGACGTCAGTCAGGAGGAAATCGTAATCTATCCGAGCCAGCATATCGAGGGCCACGAAACCATCTTCAGCGAAGTCGATCTTTATGTCGGGGAAGGCAAAGGAGATCATCTCCCGGAGGAGCTCCCGAACGAGAGATTCGTCCTCCGCGATGAGCATCCTGAAAGGAGTCCGTATGAAGTCGTCCCCATCCATGAATTCGGCGAGCTTTTTCAAGGTCGGTTTCTTTCCCTGATTAGAATCCCCTGATCCAAATGCCTTCCGTTGGGCCCAACGGGGAGTCATGAGACGCATTGCCGAAGTCGTCCTTCCCAAGCCCTTGGAAGAGCAGCCCCAGCAGGAAACGGGACTCCCGCGAGACATGCCTGCGATAGTCGTCGCCTTCGATGATGCTTTTGCATCGATCCAGTTCGTCCTCCGAAATACGGTCATTCCAGATCACCAGATGGCATTGCGGGCAAACCAGAACCAGCGGCGGGGCCGCCATCATTCCAAGAGGCTTGAGGTCGAGCCGTAATCCAAACTGACTGCCCGGCATGTCGAATGTTGCCTTGAATTCCTTCCAACAAAGTGGGCGTTTGACGACAAGCTCGCGGCTGGTATGAGCGCCGGCCGCGCCGCACACCAGGAAAACGGCCGCAACCACACAAACCATCACCTGCTTCATCGCACAACCTCCATGGGAATGAAATTCACCGCACGCCCGAGAGGCGATCTGAGTACATCCACGACGGTCGACGCCTGCCTCGGGCAATACTTGTTCACCTTCATATAGGGAGGCGGCCGCATTTTCTCGCTCGATCAGCAAGGTTTTGGTGTGTTACGGGCTGGTGCCCTAACGCACCCTACGGTATGATGGGTGTGACATGCAGGGTGGGTTAGGCGCGTCTTTTTGCGCCGTAACCCATCAATCAACCGGCGCACCCTACAGCCTGGGGCACCCTGCGAACTGTTCATGACTGATCATTTGACGAGCCAGCCGCGAAATGCCTGGCAGGGCTGCACAGGCA
>Ga0233425_10009078_pt1 | contig 12804 bp, 12 predicted proteins | sample Watercolumn_Towu_2_FD_181712 | JGI IMG/M metagenome (GOLD analysis project Ga0233425, IMG submission 181712) | Freshwater microbial communities from Lake Towuti, South Sulawesi, Indonesia - Watercolumn_Towuti2014_140_MG | ecosystem: Environmental > Aquatic > Freshwater > Lake | place...
ATTTGGAAATGGTGTGTTGGTAGGTTTCGTGTTTGAAAATCCCGAGAAGCCAGAAAAATTGGGTGTTTTAGTTTTACCAGTAGATGTAGAGGAGGCAGGTGTTGAAGGGGTGGTATCAACAGGATTAGTGCCAAGGGGATTAGTACCAACAGCAGATGAAGTAGATGAACCTGGTGCTGAAGTCGTAGTTGAGACACCTGGTTTTGGAAGCGTGGTCAGAGATGGCAAAGCGGAAGAAAATGGATTTGACCCTGGAGCGGTGGCCGCTTGGGTAGTTTCAAAGTGACTTAACAAAAAGAGGAGCGCTAAAAATGGAGGGAAGAATTTTTTCATTGCAAGAAAAAGTTTAGCTTGAAAGAGGTCAAAAGCAAATGATTTTTGCTTAGTATCAGATTAGAAATCATCCGGCTTTTTCAAATGGAAAAGTTGAAATTTTTTCTTTTTAGGGGTTGGAGTAGGAGTGGGTTTTAGTTTTGCTTCAAGTCCTCTAGCTCGTTTGCCCAGGTCGGTTTGAGCTCCTTCCTTGTCACTTGCTTTCTTCATTGAAAAATTGGAATCAACGACAGTGGGTTGAATCATGACCACCAGTTCATGACGTGTTCTCACTTTGTGAGTGTTTCCTCCTAGCAAAGATCCAATGATAGGGATGTCTTTGATAATAGGAATGCCTTTGTCTACAATATCCTTTTCATCGGAGATAAGTCCTCCCAGAACGATAGTAGAACCGTTTGGAATGCGAACGCTAGTGGTTAGTTCTTGAGTGTTGACAGTAGGGGCATAGATTTGATTGGCCTGACTTTTGGCAGTTGCAATTTCATCAACTGTTTGATTTTGCTGAGCAATGACCAAGTTGATTTCTTTGTCAGAATTAATTAAAGGAATGACTTCAAGTTTTAAAAGAACATCTTGGTAGGTGATGTTGGAGGTGAGAGAATTAGCGGTTTGATTTGTTGCAGTTGAACCAGCAACGACACTTGAGAGCGATGAGGACATATAAGGAATTTTTTGTCCTGAAAGAATAGTGGCCTTACGATTATTGCTGGTGTAGACGGTAGGACGCGAGATGGTACGGAATCTACCAGTGCTTTCCAAAAATTTAGTATAAACGTCTAACGAGCCACCTATAGAACCAAAAAGAGTAAGACCTCCTGCGCCTGCATTGCTCAATGCTGATCCAGCAGCATTAGCAGCATTTTGAACGGCGCCGCTTCCCAAGCCGGCAGCTTGGCCTATGGTGTTGAACAAGGCGGGTGCAGCCTCAGCGCCAAAAGTATTCATTAAAGCGTTGAATCCTTGATAATGGAAAAGATAACTGGCGCCATAATCCATTCCTTCATCAAGCTTCATTTCACCGATAACGGCAGCGAGATAAACTTGCTGTGGACGATGATCGAGCAGATCAATGATTTGGCGAGCTTTGATTTTGCTTTCGGGAGGGCCGTAAACAATGATGCTGTTAGCTGTTGGGTCTCCAACGAGGCTTGTAGAGCCGATGATCGCTGACTGTGGAGGTTGGAGTTGAGTGTTATCATTGAGACGATCACCATGGTTGCCTCCGGCATTGACGTTCGAGCTGCCTAAGGCACCACCATTGGGATCAAGAGGATTGGAAGAGTTATTGTTATTATTTTTGAAGGGACTTTGAGGGTTGGTCTGATTTTTGTTTTGATTATTTTGGGAGTCGTCATCTTTATTTTTGAGTAAGTCGACAAGGACTGGAAAAACATCAATGACAGGAACGTAGTTGAGGGGCCTGACGAGCGGTTCTTCAAATTGAACAGCTTGGTCGAGTTTGGAAATCAACTCACGAATGTAACGATAATTTTCTGCTTTCGTGACAAGGAGAATGCGATTGGTCCGTTTGTCTGGAATAAATTGTACCTTGCCGCTGAAGATACGAGTCTCTTCGTCGCCGGAGGAGGCCACTGGAACTGGCGCTGGTTGCTGATATGGAGAGGTTGGTGTCTTTGGAGCCTGAGAAGTGCTACTTTCTTTTCCGCTAAAAATCTGGTTCAAAGTGTCTACGGTTTTTTCGGCATCAGCTCGTTGCAATGGGATGAACTCAGTGATGATTTGAGAAGGCTCACGATCGATGATTTGTAAAAGAGCCAGCGATTTTTGAATGACTGGAGTTTTGTCGGTGATGACGATCGCGCTCGTGTTAGGCACAGCAACGAGCGAGCCGTAGGGATTGCTTTGAATGACACCTTGGAGAATGTTGATCGCTTCGTTGGGGCTTAAAAAGTGAAGTGGCTGATAGAAGCTGACGAGGCGCTCCCCATCAGGTGGAAGATCGGTTGCATTTTGATAGAGGGGCAATCCTTCCATGCGAGGAGGACGGCTTGGTCCAATGATTTTGACTGTCTTTTCATCAACGGGAACCAATGTGTAACCGTTGACCAACATCGTGCTCTCGAGGAGAGAGATCGCATCTTTTCTAGAAACAGGATCAGCAACCATCAAGGAAAGATCAGGTCCCGCGAGGTTGGAGTCTCGAATGATGCGCTTGCCCGTCAATTTTTCGTAAAGCGAAAGAGCTTCTAAAATTGAGGTATGAGGAAATTGAATGCTGACTTTTTCGTTAGGATTGTTGCTGATGGCGGCAATGGCTGCAGCATTGCTCGAAGAATTCGTATCCATCTTGTTGTCAGCTGACGCTGGCATTGATGAGGGATCACTCAATTTTGCTGGTAATTTTGAACGAGAGATTGCCGAAGGGACTATGCTAGAGCCAGTGGAAGGTAACGGCTTTCTAGAGATGAGAGCATCAGGCTTTGATTGTTTGGCGGAAGTGCCGGGAGTGAGTGGGATGCTGTGTGTGAGGGCGTTGTTATCGATGTCGGAAGGAGAATGTGTTGGCAGAGAAGAAGAGGTGGTGATAGGAACGTTGTTAGTAGGAAGGTTAGCAGTGGCATTGTTGGAACTCACGTCAACATGAGCCGTGGTAGGAGAGGGCATAGGAAGAAGCCCATGAGAAGAAACGTTCAGCAAAGAGTTCGACGGTTCAGAGGCTGAGTTGGAAGGAGAAGACTCTGCAGGCAAAGCAGATGTTGGTGCGGGGACTTCTTTTTCTTGTTGAGCAAGAAGAGTCGTTGAGAAAAAAATCAGAGCACCAAGAGCAAGCAAGAACGCATTTTTTGATAGTTGCTTTGCCGTTTGAAAGTTTGAATAGAATAACATGTGATGGATGGAGCTAACGAAACAATGTTAACAAATATACTCGGGAGTAGGAGAGTTGCCAGGGATAATTCAAAAAATTTATTACGCGTGATAAAAATTCTTTTTTTTCGTTGGTTCAATCTTCTCTCTTTAGATGTTGTTTTCATTGCATTGGCATGGCAGGAAGTTTTTGCTCGTGCTGCTGTCATTGCATTGCGGTGGGAAGAGCGAGCTGTTTTGGCGATTTCGATTTGGATCGTTTATATTGCCGATCATTGGCTTGATTCTAAGACAGAGAGTGGTTCTACGACGGGTTTCTTTTTCAACAAAGCGCCACGTCATGATTTTGTGAGATCCCATGAATTGCTGTTTGGAAGCCTTCTTGTGCTTGCGTTGTTAGTTAATGCTTGGTTGCTCACGTTTCTCTTTTGGCATCTCATTATCGCTGGAATCCTCTTGGCATGCGCCACAGTAGGGTATCTTGCGCTCAATTATTTTTTTCTTCAACGTGGTCGCTGGTTGAAGGGAAGAGAGATGATGATTTCCCTAATTTTTGCGATAGGATGTGCGTTAGTGGCCATGGTTCAGGCTCATCATCCATGGTCGCTCTTGCCATGGGTGATGATGTTTGCGGTGATTGCTTTTATCAACTGCACGTTGATTGCTCGGATGGAGAGAAAGGTGCCCATTCTAGCATTAGCGCCTGCATGGACTTTTTCTCCACGCTGGATATTGGGATGGTGTTTATTGATGATTCTGTTTTCTTTTTTTTCTCCTGCAATCGTGAGAGCGCTCTGCTGGAGTCTCCTCGGTTTAGCAACAATGCCCAGCATGGCGCGACGCTTTGGTTATGAGGCGGCCTCTCTCGCGACTGATCAGATTTTGTTTTTTGCTGCTTTGTTGGCCTTGTTCAGGTAAAAAGGAAGTTCATTAAATATGAACGTTTGTTATTTAGATTTTCGAAAATTATTGTTGGGAGTACTGATGTTCTGCGGAGCAGCTCTCCAAGCCGCTCCAGAAGCCGCTTTGCCGGCTGCTGTTGAATTTGCCGCTGCACAAAAAACAGCAGCTTCTGGCAATGCTGATGAAGCGATTCGTCAATATCGTCAGTTAGTGCGAGCCTATCCTTTTTCTAAAAAGGCAGCAGAAGCTCAATTTCAAGTAGCACAGTTGCTCCAAAAAAAAGGAGATCTTGATGGAAGTTTTAAAGAGTACACAAAGCTTCTCAATAAATATCCCGACACGCCTCATTTTGAAAATGCTGTTGCCGAGCAGGTCATCATTGCCAACGCCTATTTGAAGGGGAGGAAGGTCAAGATTTTTGGCATTCCGGCTTATGCCTCGATGGAAAAAGCGCAAGAGATGTATGAGGAGATTCTTCGCGCAGCCCCTTATAGCAAGCATGCGCCGCTGGTCCAATTTAATTTGGGTCTTTCTCTCGAGCGCCAGGGCAAAGGAAATGAAGCTGTAGCAGCTTATCAAAAACTGATCGATAAATATCCCAACAGTTCCATTAGCAACATAGCGCTTTATCAAATTGGCTATGTCTACATGAGGATTGGAATGGCAGGACGATCGCAAGATCTTTCGGCGCTCAAAGAAGCTAAAAATAATTTCGAAGATTTCCTCGTGCAATATCCCAATGATGAAAAATCATTTCAAGCTAATGACAACATGAAGGCCATGACGCATCGTGAAAGCGAAGATATCATGCGGATTGCACGGTTTTATGACTTTTCGAAAAACTATCAATCCTCAGCGCTCTATTACAATGAAGTGATTCGTAAATTTGGACAGACTCCAGAAGCTTCGGAGGCTAAAACGCGATTGGCAGAACTCAAAGATTTAGTTGGAGAAGATGCCTTGCGCTCTGGACAACAGAAGCCTTTGAGTGGAGCGCAAGTCGCTTTTCGACGGAAGTTGCAAGCTCAAGTGGAGACGACAGGTCTGGCTAATTACGATGGACCAGCAAAAAATGCGATCAAAGGAAAAGAGTTGCAGATGAACCTTCCTGAAATGAAGACGAATGTGAGAGAAGTTCAAAAAGAACAATCAGCAACACCTTAGTGCGAACTTTATCACTTTTACCCAATGTTTAAAAAAAGTTTGAGTGCTAGAAGTTGGAGTTTGAGTTATCCAGGCTACGCTTTATTAACAAAATGCGCGAAGCGCCTAATGAACTCAAACTCAAACTACAATACTCAAACTTGCAGCAATACAAATTAAGTTAACAATGAAATTTTTTCATTTATTTCTATTACTTGCTTTCGTGCTACTTCTTTCTGGCTGCGGTTACACCTTAGGAGAAATCAAACCTTCTGGCATGCGTCGTGTGAATACAATTGCCGTGACGACCTTTCAAAATAAAACGGTCGTTCCTCGCCTAGAAGTGCAGACAGCTGATGCCGTCGTCAAACAATTTCAGCAAGACGGAACCTATCGCATGGAGACAACGGATCGAGCTGATGCTATTTTGAGTGGCACTATTGTCGATCTTCAACGCCAGCCGATGCGTGTTTATGGAAGTAATGTTTTGCAGGCCTCCGAATTTGAAATTGTCGTCACCGTAGAATATGTCATCAAAGATCGAGTGACAGGAGCTGTTCTTCTCAAAAGTAGAGCAGAAGGAAGGGCTCCTTTCTTCGTCAATTCGGATAATATCAATTCTGATCTTGTGACCGATCAAAATATGACCTATCCGATCGCTGCTCAGCATATGGCGGAGAGGTTAGTCAGTCATGTCTCGGAAGGCTGGTAAACTGCCTCATAAAATCGCTGAGGTAGCGAACTACGGCGTCACTCCGGTGCTCGAGTCTTCACGTATTAATATACGCTCAGCCTCTGCGCTCCGGGGTTCCTTGTATTTCATCTGCCTCAGCAATTTTCTGAGGCAGTTTGTCAATTTGTTGGGAGTAGCCTCAGCGAATTTCCAACGCAATTTTTCCTGCAACTGATCCACACTCAGCCTCTGCGCTCCGGGGTTCCTTGTATTTCATCTGCCTCAGCAATTTTCTGAGGCAGTTTGTCAATTTGTTGAAGGAACCTCAGCGAATTTTGTGCACGTTCTTCTTGGCTTGTTCACCTATCGAATTAGAATGAGACAACCAAAAGAAAAATGAGTGGCATAAAAAATACCCTTCAGCCTTCAGTCTTCCGTCTTCAGCCTCTCTCGATTCTTCCAACTCCCATCGGCAATCTTGGAGATCTCTCTCATCGTGTTGAAGAAACTCTGAGCGAATGCGATCTGGTGGTTGCTGAAGATACGCGGCGTGCGGAACAGTTGCTCAATCATCTTGGAATCAAAAAGCCATTGATTAGTTTTCATGAGCACAATGAACGAGAGCGGCTTCCACGTTTGCTTGAGGAGCTGCGCTCGGGAAAGCGAGTAGCGTTGGTGAGCGATGCTGGAACGCCTTCAATTAGCGATCCTGGTTATCGTTTGATTGCCGCCTGCATCGAAGAAAAAATTTCCTACACCATTTTGCCAGGGCCGTCGGCAGTGATCACGGCACTTGTCGGAAGTGGATTGCCTCCGGTTCCTTTTTATTTGGGTGGTTTTCTTCCGGCATCGGGATCAAAGCGGCGCGCTGAATTAAAAGCAGCAACAGAGCGTGGTGTAACGTCCATCTATTTTGAATCACCGCATCGTTTGCTCAAAGCGCTTGAAGATTTTGTGAAGCTTCTTCCGGAAGCAAGGCTCTGTGTGGCTCGCGAGCTGAGTAAAAAATTTGAAGAATATGTTCACGGAACTCCACAAGAGGTCCTACATCATTTTCAACAAGAGCAAGTGCGTGGAGAAATCACATTGGTGTTTCATCCTAACTCAGGCAGCAATCAATCTCTTCAGTCTTCAGTATTCAGTCTTCAGCCTTCAAACACACCCATCTTGCGGAACTTGGCGTAGCGCTGTTGGAGGAGTTTGTCGATGGGGACTTTGATGATCTCCTTCAGTGTTGAGAGAATGGTTTTGCTCATGATCTCCATTGCTGCTTGAGGATCGCGATGAGCTCCTCCCATTGGTTCCGGGATGACGCCATCAACTAATTCAAATTTGCTGAGATCTGCTGCGGTCAGCTTTAAAGCGTCTGCCGCTTCAGCTCGGTGGTTGCGATGTTTCCAAAGGATCGCAGCGCATCCTTCGGGACTGATGACCGAGTAGTAAGAATTTTCCATCATCAAGACTCGGTCGGCAACGCCGATGCCAAGGGCTCCACCACTTCCTCCTTCACCGATAATGACGGAGAGGATGGGTGTTTTCAAAAGCATCATCTCTCGCAGATTAACGGCAATGGCTTCTGCAATGTGACGTTCTTCGGCGCCAATACCAGGATAAGCGCCAGGAGTGTCAATGAAGGCTACGATGGGGAGAGAAAATTTTTCAGCTAGTCGCATCAAGCGCAATGCTTTTCGATATCCCTCTGGGTGAGGGCTTCCAAAAGTTCGTTTGATATTTTCTTTTACGCTGCGGCCTTTTTGTTGCATTAAGACGACGCAATGGTGATTGCCAATTTTTGCTAATCCTGCTGGCATCGCTTGATCATCGCCGAAGAGACGATCGCCGTGTAGTTCGATAAAATCAGTAAAGCATTGCTCAACGTAGTCGAGTGCATAAGGGCGTGCAGGATGGCGTGCGATTTGGATGCGTTGCCAAGGCGTGAGATTTTTATAAAGGTCACTGCGCATCAATTCCAATTTTTCGCGAATGGAATCGATTTTTTGATGATCAGAGGGGGATTTGCTAGTCAGCTCGGTGAGGCATTTTTCTAAATCGGTGAGCGGCTGTTCAAAGTCGAGAGGTTGGATGGACATGAGAAAGTAAAGAGATGAAAGAATCGGAATATTAAAAAAATGAGTTGCCGGAAGATTGCTTTGTAGAAAGTTTGAGTAGTGCAGTTTGAGTTTGAGTTCAATAGGCGCTTCGCGCGACTGGGTTATCGTAAAGCGAAGCCTAGATAACTCAAACTCAAACTACACTACTCAAACTATTGAGAAATATTTCCAATGGACGAAAAATAATCTTTTTGAAAAATATTCCTCAAAACAAACATTACTTTACGCTGACAGAAGCAGCTTTATTGACGAGTGGAAAGACCTCGTTCATATCTGAGGTAGAAAGCACAAAACCAGGAGGCATGGCGGGAGTTGAGGCTGTTGTGTTGGTTGTTCCATCAGCAGGAGCCGTGGAAGCCGCTTCAGCAGGAGCTGTGACGATGTTGCCACAGGAACGAAGGATGATGACGCGTTCGCACGTAGGATATTTTTTATCACCGAAAGCAACGCGCTTGCTGCCATTCATCGCTGCTTTATCAACAACGATCGTTGTTGTCTCCTTGGAGGTGGCGGGAGGAGCAGAAAGCAAAGCATAGCTTTTGAAAAATTGATCGCCGTTTTGGAGTATGAGTAATTTTTTTTCGCGATCAAGGACAATGCTCATCTGAAGCTGAGGAATGAAGAGCTCTTGTCCAATTTGAAGATTGATATTGGGAAGACCGTTGACTTGCTGGATCAACTCAGCATTCGATTTTTTCTTGCTAGCAATGCGATCTAAAGAATCACCTTTGACGACGATGTAACTTTCTTTGCCGCCTGCAGTGCTAGGAGAGCGAAGCAAATCAAAGTTGGCTTTTCCAAGATTTTCCAACCCTTCTGATATTTTATTGCTCGCTGGATAGGCTTGTAACCAGGCTTTCCAGGCGACAACTGCTTCTTCGGATTTTCCTGAATTTTGAAGAGCTAGTGCTGCGTTAAAAGCATTCTCTCCTTGATCTGGCATCGGAGCTGCTTTGACAACTTCTTTTTTAAAATGAAAAAGGTGAAAGGACGAATACGGCTTCACGAAAAGCAGATAAGCAGACAAACCTGCCGAACCGAATACGAGAAGGGCCACGCCAACGAGGATAAAAATTTTTTTAGAAGAAGATTGCATGACAATAGTGTGTGATGAAGGAGGGGAGTTTGAAAAGAGATTTTTTAGATTTAAGAAAAAATTTCCATTTTCAAAAATGTCAATAGTCAGTAATATTTTAGTAATTATTTAAGCGACTCAATCAACTAAATATTTTTTGAAATGAGCTTGCTTTTGGAATGAAAAAGAGCTTTATTATACGGCTCCCGTTTTTCAATCCACAATGTTACTTTTTGCTTTAGCTACAACTGTTCCGATTCAAGCGGAGCCCATCATGACAAAGGCTCATGGTTTTTTTGGGCTTCTCTCTTCGATGACCAATTCAATTTTGGTCTCAATGATTTTAGTAGTCACGATTGTCGCTTGGGCTCAACGTGCCACACGGCGCATGCAGCTGATTCCGGGAAGGGATCAAAACGTCTTTGAATGCATTGTTGAAGGACTCTACGAATTTTTTGAGGGAATTGTCGGACATCACATGATTGTAAAATCATTTAGCATGTTAGCCTCGCTTTTTCTCTACATTGTCGCGGCGAATTGGTTCGGATTGCTTCCCGGCGTGGGTTCCATCGGTTGGCGTGAGGGTGAAGAATTTATTCCGCTTTTTCGGCCAACAACCGCAGACATGAATACGACCATTGGACTAGCGATTGTCTTTATGGTTTTTTGGTTTATTTGGACATTGCAAGAAATGGGGCTTATCTCCTTTTTAAAACATTTGTTTGGTGTGAAGGGAGGCCTGAAAGGCTTTATGGCTGTCGCGCTCATGCCGATCTTCTTTTTTGTTGGAGCTATTGAAGTGATTTCTATTTTAATTCGTCCTGTTTCGCTCTCGCTGCGTCTTTTTGGAAATGTTTTTGCCGGAGAAAATCTCTTGGCAACAATGGTCTCGTTGGGGCATGAACTTCACTTTCCTACTTGGTTAGCGCATCTTTGTAGTGTGTTGATTCCGGTTCCTTTTTATTTTCTCGAACTTCTCATTGGAGTTCTACAAGCTTTTGTCTTTGCGCTTCTCTGCGCTGTCTATCTCAACTTGTCAACAAGTCATGATGAGGCAGAGGCAGAGAATCATTGACTACCTTCGGTAGTCACAGAAGATGGAAGTTAGAAGATAGAAGATTGGGATAACGTTGTCATAAGATTTTTTTTAGAATGCTTGCGAATGCGAACGATAACTCCTATCTTCCACCTCCTATCTCCAATCTTCTGTGTCTATCGTGATAGACACAACCAATTTTGTTTTCGGGATCGTACCAAGTGTGCGAGCGAGAACGAATCACATTAAATTAAATATCCATCCTTAACTCTAAAAATTATGATTATCCCTACAATGATTGCTCAAGCTGTTGCTTCCTCCGGTATCACCGGTAGTTTTACTCTTGCTGTTGCTGGAGCAGGTGCTGCTCTTGGTATTGGCATGATCGGTGCAAAAGCTGTTGAATCCGTCGGTCGTAATCCAGGTGCTTTCGGTCGTGTCTTGACGCTTGCGATTATCGGTATGGCGCTTGCAGAGTCTATTGCGATTTATGCCCTGATTCGTGCCTTTAGTAACCAATAAAAAGTTTAAGGGTTTAAGAGTTTAAGAGTTTTCAAGAAACGCCTTAATCTTTCTTAAGCTCTTAACTCTTTGACCCTAATTTTTATCAGCAAGAGATTTATTTTTGTTTCAAGTGAAACTTTTGTTTTAAGTAAAAATGGATGCTCCCAAAACTCTTAAACCTTTAAACTCCTAAACTCTTAAACCTCCTTCCCATGCACGTCCTGACTGAACTTTTTGAAAACTTTGGTGTTGATTGGCCGAAGTTTTTGGCTCAGACGATCCTCTTCTTGATTGTCTACTTTATCTTGCGTCGTTTCGCTTTTGCTTCTGTCATTAACATGTTGGAAGAGCGTCGTCGTCGCATTGAAGAGGGGCAACTCAATGCTGAGAAAATTAAGAAACAACTTGCGGAAGCAGAACTCCGTTATGAGGAAGTCATGCGCAAGGCTCATGCTGAAAGCAAAGCCATGATCGAGGAAGCTCGTGCTGCTGCTGAGGCTTCAACCAACAAAGAAATTCAACGTGCTGTCAAAGATGCTGAACTCATTATTGCTCATGCCAAAGAAGCCATTGCCATTGATCGTCAACGAATGGTTGAGGAAGTCAAACGTGATATGATCAACCTTGTCATTGCCACTACTGAAAAAGTTGCAGGCAAAGTTCTCAATGCTGATGATCAACAGCGTCTCAACAAAGAGGCAGCCATGGCGCTCGCTAATTAGCTATAAAATTTACAATACAAAAATAACAAATTATGACAAATACTGCTGTAACAAGCAAAGAGTCTAGTTCAAATGCGCTGCTGGGAATACGTGCGGCGTGGCAGCCACCGGATCGACTGCGAAGCAGCCCCGTAGGGGCGAGCCTCACGGGAGTGAGCGAGTCGCATGCGATTCGAGGAGCGCAGCACCGCAGTGTATATGGACATACTCGAGGACGCGAGCACCGGAGTGACGCAGTCCTGCGCCTCAGTAGTAGCATTTGGAAAGACTCTTTATGAAACTTTCCCGTGAAGCTCAACTCAATGCCCGCCGTCTTTTTGACGCGTCATTTGTCGAAGGACGTCTCGATGCTAAGCGTAGCCTTGCTCTGGCTGACGCTCTCGTGGCAACAAAACCGCGTCATGGATTTCAAATTTTAAAAGAATTTGTGCGCCTCGTTCGCTTAGAGCTTCAAAAGCATACTGCTCGTATTGAAAGTGCTGTAGTTCTAGATGAAGCTTCCTCAAAAGCCATTACAGAAGTTCTTCAAAAACGTGATCCTCAAGTCGAGATCCTCACTGTTACAAATCAGTCTCTCATTGGAGGAACTCGCATCCGCTTGGGAAGCGATGTTTGGGATGGGACCGTCTTAAGTCGACTTCAACAACTGAAAAATTAGCCACAAAGAACGCAAAGAAATACGAGCAACATATTTTTCTAAACTCTTAAACCCTTAAACTTTTAAACTCTTAAACTTCATCCCATGAGCACTCTTCTACAAGACTTGGAACAAAAAATCGGCGCCTTTCGTGATGCGACCGTAACAAAAAGTAACGTCGGCACCGTTCGCGAAATTGGTGATGGTGTCGCTCGCATCGAAGGATTGAGCGGCGTCATGCTTAATGAAATGTTAAAATTTCCTGGTGATGTTTATGGTATTGCTCTGAATCTTGAAGAGACTGAGGTTGGTGCGATCATCTTGGGTGACTACACCAAGATCAGCGAGGGAGATGAAGTCACTACGACAGGTCGTCTGCTTCAAGTTCCTGTTGGTAAGAAGCTCCTCGGTCGTGTAGTGGACGCCTTGGGTCGTCCCATTGATGGAAAAGGAGAGATTGGGGCTGAAGCCTCTTATCCCGTTGAAAAAATTGCCCCTGGTATCATCAAACGTCAAAGCGTTTCTCAACCTGTGCAGACCGGTATCATGGCTATCGATGCGATGGTTCCTGTCGGTCGTGGTCAGCGTGAGTTAATCATTGGTGATCGCGCTACCGGAAAGACAACAATTGCCATTGACACGATCATCAATCAAGCTCGCATCAACCGCGCTGGTGAAGAGAGTGGCGATCCTTCCTTCCGTCCGCTTTATTCCATCTACGTTGGTATTGGACAACGTGTCGCGAACATTGCTCGTGTGGTTCGCGTTTTGGAAGAAAATGATGCACTCAGATATACGATTATCATCGCTTCGACTGCTTCCAATGTCGCTGCATACCATT
>Ga0233425_10009079_pt1 | contig 12803 bp, 8 predicted proteins | sample Watercolumn_Towu_2_FD_181712 | JGI IMG/M metagenome (GOLD analysis project Ga0233425, IMG submission 181712) | Freshwater microbial communities from Lake Towuti, South Sulawesi, Indonesia - Watercolumn_Towuti2014_140_MG | ecosystem: Environmental > Aquatic > Freshwater > Lake | place: Indonesia...
TTCCGTCTTCTTTTTCAAATGGTAGTATCTGTTAGTTTCTCTTTGATTTCTTTGTGTTCTTTGTGGCCAATTTTCTTCTTCTACATCACTAAGTTGACGCCATTGTCCGTTCACTTCACTGGCCAGCTTCTCTATAAGGAGTTGTTCCTCTGCAGAGCTTCTAGGGCACTCTGCAGAGGGTCGAACTTCTCTGCTATCCACCGCGCTTACTGAAAGGATACGACTGAACGCTTACGAAAATTGGATTATTTTCTCTTTCTCTGATTTTCCTTCTCCTTGATCTGAGCACGTAGTCTTTCTTGCGCTGTTAGTTCTGTATTATTATTTGTCTCTTGTTTTTTTATCATGAGACTTCTCCACAACAAGCAACTCTCTTCTTTTTTTGTAGTTGCTATTCGAAGTTGCTCTTGCCACCACGAGTTATTTTTTTGTTGGCTGGTTAATTGAATGCCTTTTTTAGACTCTTGGATCATTCTATTCCAAGCAGCTGCAACTGTACTCCCCTGTTGCAAGGTTTGTTCTAAAAGCACTGTTTGTGTGGCAACGGAAGCATTCATGGCTCTTTGATAACTCCGTTGAAAAATCTCTCCTATTAAAAAAGCCTCTCGGGTAGCAACAATGATTTTATCTTGTTGAACACTTTTTTGAGCTTCTTGAAAACGTTGTTCTAACAACTGTTCCAACCCCGTATTCTGCCATGGAAGACTCGTTCTATTTTGAGGCAAATATTGATTGAGATCAATGTTATCAATGACTTTATGCCAGGCTGACATCGCCGCCTCTTGAATTTTCTCAACTACATAAGTATCTAGAGAATTGCCTAAAAAAAAGGTTGCTTCGTTGAATCTTTGATTAGCAGTATAAGTTGCTTGGCTGACTTGAAGCGTATCCCTTCTAAGAAAAATGTCTTTTTTTAAATCTTGAAGGCCCTGTAATTCTCGTTTCCACCAAAAACGTAAGTCATTTCTTTTCTCTGAAACTCCTTGGAGATTGTCTTTAAGAAATACTTCTGCTTCCTTAAGCTTTTTTAACTCATTTCTATTTTCTTCCTGAGAGCTTATCAAAAAACATTCCCGCTCTTGTGGTGTAAGAGCTTTTACTGTCAAAACGCTATTATTCTTTTCATAAAATCGCGCCATAGCTTGATGCGCTTTTGATAGCATTTGTTTAGCGATACATTGATTTTTTGTATCACGTATCGTTTCAACATCTCGCCTCCAGATGAATTCTTGAGATGGATCGCGTTTGTTTATTTGAAGTACTGCTTCATATTCGATAATCACTCGATTAAAAGAAAAAATAACTTCTTCTAATTTTTGGATGATTCTTTCCCATGCCTTCTCGTGTCGATCAAGAGATTGCTCAAATACTTTTTTTACTTTCCGATGAACAATGCTGAGCTCCTTTCCAGCTTTTATATACAAGCTTCTAGCACGATGCACTTGTTGCCAATGATAAATTTCCATACCTTTTTTCAACCAAAAGGATTTTAGCAGACTCTTAAATTTTGGCATGATGTCATAAATATGAAAAACTGTTTTACTTTCTTTTTTTAACTTTGCTGAAAGATGTTTAACAACGATGTTACTTTCGTCCCATAAAGCAATCATCTCCTCAGGTTCTTGTTCTATCTGTCGTGATTGACACTGAGCCACACGTTGTTCCATGAACCACCAAGTTTTTTCTTCTTCCGAAGCGACTTCGTACCCATGTTGATAGGCTTCCAAAGCTTCTTCCCATGCTTTTTTATGTTCTTTTTCAAACAACTCAATTTCTTGCTGCAATCGAATAACTTCTTCTTCTCGATTTTCAAACGAGGCTGCTGCTCTCCATTGAAGTTTAGCTTCCTTAAGCCCTTCTTGTATTTGATAGGCAGTATTAGAAAGTTGGATAGCTTTTATTTTCAATTCTGACTTTTTTTCATCATAGGCATGCTTTAACTGCACAGAAGTTAAGTCTAAAAATTTACGCGACATAAAACTTCCATGATCATCTTCGACGTGAGGATTTACAATGGTTAGATGTCCATTTCCCCAAGTGATACCTCCATCTTGCTCCTCTCCCTGCCAACGTTTGTTTGGATCAGAGCGTCTCTCAAAATTCATTTGATACAACTTTAAATTAGGTTTGGGAGATAGACCTCTCCACCGCCTTAATCCATCACAACTAACTTCAAATCCTTCCTTATCTTTATAGGTCCTCATTCCTAACCAAATCCTGCCAAGAGTTTCTCCATCTTTTTTAGTTGCTTTTCCTAAAGAAAAGTCTCCTGTAGCACTTCCTGCTAATCTTAAAAGATTGCGAACCCATGTTGTTTTATTTTCTCTTGCTACTTGAATACAGTTTTCTGCTTTTTTCCAAAGATCATCGATTTCTCTCGTAAGTATTTTTGCATGATCCCACGATTCATGAATAGTCTGCAGTTGGGTTTCTAATTGGGAAAGCCACTCTGGAGTCCTACGCCGCTCCATGATGAGATCACAAAATTTTAAATACTCCTCACACACATGATCCAACCCCTTTGTTAAAAGAGTTTCTTTTTGTTGAGCCTTTTTAAAAACAGCATCAGCTTTTCCTTTATGATCAATAAAAGAATGAGAGAGAGAATCGCTAGCCTCTGCATTACTGACATCTTTTTCTCCTCTACTCCATGCCATTTTAGTAGCTTCTGTTAATGCTAATTCAGCAGCCTTCATTGTTTCCATCGCGTCCATAGCTTTTTGAATTTTATTACATTCATCTAGTTTTTTATTTCTCACTTGTTCTAACTCCAATGAAGAGGAAGGAGCCATCTTAATTTTCTCCTCTAATTTTTGACATTCTGCTTGAAGTAGTTCTATTTTCTTTGACCAAACAACCGTGGCATCTTGAAAAAATTTTGGCCTACTATTTTCATGTTGGAACAAATAAAGATCAGGATCTTCTAAACAATGATCAGCTTTTTCTTTTGCTTCCTGAAAAGCATGCCGTGTCATTTCCTTGCTAGCATAATTCTTCTCGAAAGTTTTTCTACCAGTAGACAATTTGTGATAGGCGTCTTGAAAAAAAATTTTTAGAACTTCATCGAGTTTACCCAAACAACGATTCCAAACTTGAGAGGCTTCACTCCTCTTTGTTGATATTTCATACTGTAAGGTTTGTTCTCTTTTTTGATAATACTGATAACTTTGTTCTAAATATTGAAGCTCGTATTGAAGTTTTTTGATATTCTTTTTTAAAAGACGCTTATACTCCTTCGCTTGATCAATCACTATTTTCCATTGTTGACAAGCAATAGCAGCGTCACGCTCTACATCATCACTCTGATTAGCAATGTAGTCATCCAACACGGCATGAGCACGATTCGCTTGCTCTATTTGTTCCATAAATTCACTACTACCAAGCGGCTCTATATCAAGAATAGTTCTTATGTTATGCCTTTCTTGAAAATTGCATCGCTTTTGATTCTTATGAGCCACCTTGAGAACCTCATCAAATCTCATTTGAACTCCACGCCACCGAGCAATTTGAAAATAGGCAACATCAATCTGATGTTGAAACCACTCTTGAACATGCCCATCAACACAAGCTCTGCTTTTTTGAAATTGATTTAACTTCATTTGAGCATGATTCATCTGCCCACGTAGGCTCAATAAAACATCATCATCAAAATATTGTGCTATTTCTTCAGCGCTTTTAAGTTTGGGCAGTCTTTCAGATTGAGCTAAAAGTTTATAAAGAATAGAAGCACTGAGTGAAGGATATTTTTTAGCGGAAGGGCGAAGTCCATTTTCAGTTAACAGTTGTTGAACAATTTCTGGAGGATGTCTTTTTTTTAAAACATCTCTGAGAGCTTCTATCGTTTTTTTATTTTCTCCATTTTCTTGTTGAACATTAGTTGCAAGAGCTTCTCGAGGGCAAATGACAAAATTACCTCTCGCATCCTTCTCGACGATGAATCGAGTTGATTCAGGAGCATCTTGGCAAGCTTGTAAAAAATTCTCTAAAGTCAGTTCGCGTTGTTCTGAGGATATTTGATCATTTTGTAATTCTGTCATCGCTGCAACAGAAACATCTTGATCATCCTTTTGTTCATTGACATGAAGATCTCCATCTCTTTTTTCTTCCGCCTCAAACATCATCAATGGAGCAGGTTCTTCAAGAGCAACTTTATCGCCAGCACTTATCTTGTAAAAAGGAGAGCAAGATATCCCTGCAATTAAAATGAATTTTAAAAGCTGTTTGGATTTTTTCACAATCTCACTCTTCTAAAACGAAGGGACCGCTTGGTAGAGAAACCCTTTGAGATACTCTGTCTCAGGAATATTAATGGCAATGGGATGATCGAGATTCTGGCTAAAGGTTGCTATTTTTCTGGCAGAACGCCGAGCCTCATAGAAAGCCTCAGCGACACTCTCATGAAAAGCCTCCGCAGAGACATGATGAGAACAAGAAAAAGTTGCGAGCAACCCATCTTTAGAAAGTAATTGTGCTGCCTTGAGATGAAGTTCGCGATAACCACGTAACGCCTCTTTGAGATTTTTGCGTGTCTTAGCAAAAGCGGGAGGATCAAGAATAATGAGATCATATTCTTCACGACGTCGTGCAACATGATGGAGAAAATCAAAAACATCAGCGCCAACAATTTTGAGTGAAGCCTGATTCAGTGCCGCATGTTTTTCAATCCGAGGTAAATTTTGAATACCAGATTCTACCGCAGTAACTGACACAGCACCTGCGCGAGCACAAGCAATTGCAAAAGCTCCTTGATTGGAAAAGCAATCAAGCACACGCCGCCTCAAAGCCCAACTAGCCACAGCGCCATAGCTGGCCACTTGATCGAGATAGAATCCGGTTTTCTGTCCTCCCAAAAAATCGAGAGCAAACTTCATTTCTGCAATTGTCACGATCTCCGCATTTGGTTCTTTCCCCAATAGCACTCCAACTCGCGATTCAAGTCCTTCGAGCTTTCGAGAAGAAGAATCATTCCGTTCAATGACAGAGGTAACACCGAGAACTTCAGACACTGCTTGCGCGATCAACTCACGTCGTTGATCCATGGCCATGGTGAGTGTTTGCAAAATAGCAACGGAACCATAGCGATCTACAATCACACCAGGAAGCCCATCGCTCTCACTCCAAACCACACGCCTCGCTTGTGCATCAATATTCAAACGATCACGAAAAAGCTGCGCTCGTTCGATGCGACGCCGAAAAAAATCCAAATCTAAATCTTGTCGTTGATGAGAAAATCGTCGCGCAACAATCTGAGAACCTCCATGATAAATAGCGCTTCCCAGTAAACGATCACGACCATCTTTAATGGAAATTACAGAACCATTTTCAGGATTTCCAAAAGTTTTTAAAACTTCCGTATTATAAACCCAATCATGACCATGAAGAATACGAGCTCGAGGGCGAATGATGATGCCAGGCATGGGGAAAGGCTATAGGCTGAGGGTTGAGGACTGAAGGAAATTTTTCTTTCGCTGCTGCGCATCCTCAATGAAAGCTTGTTGAACATTGAAGCGTTCTCCCACGACAGAAAGCAGGTGATAATTTCCATCTTTGTCCATCAAACGAGCTTTCACGTTATCTCTCCAAAACCATTCTAGAATTTCTTCGACATGGACTTTGACGTCAGAACTCAACAGCGGGAAGCAGGTTTCTACGCGACGAAAAAGATTACGTGGCATCCAATCGGCACTGCTGAGAAAAATTTCTGGCTCTCCTCCATTTTCAAAGCGCAAGATCCGGCTATGCTCGAGAAAACGGCCCACGATACTTCTCACTTCAATAGTCTCACTAATTCCAGGCATGCCTGGACGCAAACAACAAATACCACGCACAAGAAGTTTTATCGGAACGCCTGCTTGAGAAGCCCGATAAAGAGCTTTGATCATACTTTCTTCTACAAGCGCATTCATCTTAAGGTACATTCCCGAAGGACGTCCTGCCTGCGCATGGGCGATTTCACGATTAATCAATGCGAATAGTTTTTCTTGGATGACGTAAGGCGCCAAGATGAGTTCTTTCATCTCGGGCAATTTAGAAACTCCGGTTAAAATGTTAAACATCGCGGCTACATCGGCTGTCAAAGCCTCTCGAGAGGTGAATAACCCTAAGTCTGTGTAGATGCGCGCAGTGGCAGGATGATAATTCCCTGTTCCCAAATGAACATAACGCCGAATGTTCTCCCCCTCTTGTCGCACAACGAGTATCGCCTTAGCGTGTGTCTTCAATCCCGAAAGTCCATAAATCACATTGATGCCAGCCTCTCTCATCATGCGCGCCCATTTGATGTTGGCAGCTTCATCAAAACGTGCTTTCAGCTCAATGACCACCGTCACTTGCTTTCCATTGCGAGCAGCAGTAATTAACGAAGAGACCAATGGTGAATCGGTGCTCGTCCGATAAAGTGTCTGCTTGATCGAGATGGTTGCAGGATCTTCGGCAGCATGCCCCAAAAAATCAGCAACGGTTTGAAAACTGTCGTAAGGATGATGCAACAAAATATCTCGCTTACGCAAATGCCAGAAAATATCAGCTTCTTCAGTCAACGAGAGCACATTCGTTGGACTAAAGCGTTCCTCACGAAGATCGGGACGATCTAATTCAAAGGCCAACGGCAAAAATTGTTTTAAGTTAATAGTCTCTTTAAAAAAATAACAATCACTTTGATGCAAATGAAAAAGATGCAGCAATCTTTTTGTGATAGATTCAGGACAGCATTCCTCGATTTCAAGACGAATGGAAGCACTGTGGCAGACATGCCTCAACTCCTCCTCGATCGCGTTCAAAAGATTATCGGATTCCTCTTCATCAATAGTCAGATTGCTATTACGTGTGAGACGAAAAAGATGAGCGCTTTTAATCGTCATGCCACAAAAAAGATCATTCAAATGTTCTCTGACGATACTTTCTAAAAAAACAAATTGATGCTTTCCTTGATAGTCGTTGCGAGAAAAAGGGAGGATCAATGGCAGCGCTGTTGGAATCGGCACCATCGCCAAATTGCTATGCGCCCCTTCTCCTTCCAACGAGACAATGAGATTAGAACTCAGATTCGACAACTGCGGAAAAGGATGCGATGGATCAATCGCAAGCGGTGTCAATGTCGGAAAAATAAATTCTTTAAAATAATTAGAAAAATATTTTTTCTCTTCATCCGGAAGGTCACAATATCGATGAAATGAGATTTTTTCAGCTTGAAGAGCCGGCATTATTTCTTGGCTCCAGCAGCGGTATTGAGCCTCTACTTGTTGATGAACTTTCGTAGCAAGCGCCGCAAGCTCTTCCTTCGGCTTCATTTCATCAGGCCCTGTAGTCATGTGATGGCTTTGATACTGCTGCCGCAGCGCCGCCATGTGCACCTCAAAAAATTCATCCAAATTGGAACTGACAATTCCAAGAAACTTCAAACGCTCCAGCAATGGATTCTCACGATCAAAAGCTTGATCGAGCACACGTTGATTGAACTCGAGCCAGCTCAATCCGCGATTTAAAAAAAGTGAGGAAGAATTCATTTTCATCCTTATTCATTCTGATGTTTGGCATGTTTCATTGCACGTGAAACAAGTTTGAGTGTTTCTAGTTTGAGTTATCTAGGCTTCGCTTTATTAAAACAATGCGCGAAGCGCGAATTGAACTCAAACTCAAACTTTATCCCTGCGAAGGCGAAGATCCAGGATTCATTTTTCACTCAAACTTTCAGCTCATCTACTTGAGATGCTCTAATATAAAAACTAATTAGTAATCAAAAAATGAGCCCCATTCAATACATCTGGACAGCATCTTGTCCCCATCAAAATGGAAAAATCCTTTGAACATTTTTCCTTCGAGCATGCCTGGAAGCCAGTATTGATCATCTTCCCACATTTCATGAAAAGGAATTTTTGTTTGATGAATCCAATGAGGTGTTGCTTCCGCTGTCTCTACTGGCTCTCCCTCGTAACCTTCGGCAAGAAAGACAACTGTGTGAAGCGCTCCTGAAATTCCATCGTCGCATTGCTGATCTCTTCCCGTACTCTCATCAACAAACTGAAAAGAAAGCTCTCCCATCATTTTCAAATCAAGCGGCGTTACCCTTAGTTCTTCCTGTGTTTCCCGCACAGCCGCTTCCAGAGCCGTTTCTCCAGGTTCCAAATGTCCTCCTGGTCCATTGATTTTCCCGGCGCCAATTCCACGTTTTTTTCGAATTAATAAAACCTCTTCACCGCAACGGATGAAGCAAAGGCAGGTTCGCACCACCGCTTCGCGGTGAGTTTGAGCAAAGAAGTTTGAGTTTGAGTTCATGAGGCACTACGCGCTTTACAATAAAGCGAAGCCTAGATAACTCAAACTCAAACTACAAACACTCAACCTTGCTGCGCAGCAGTAGAACAAAGTGATGCTGCTCTGCAGCATTAGATCATCCCATCAGCCTCTGGAACACCTTCACCACCACGGATTGACTCCAAGTGACGCTGCGCGCGGCTTCGAGAATGCGGGCGGTTGCGAAGGCGCATCACAAAACTAGCAACAATCGGCACTGCAATCATCACCCCCGCTGTTAAGAGCACCGCTGAAGTACGACGACGGGCTCGTTTACTCATCTTATCAGCTAGCAGAAGCCCAAGTCCACAGCCAGCTGCTGCCTGGGTGATCGCGATTGTTCCTGACACGGGAAGGTTTTCAGAAAAATGAGAAAGAGAAAGTTGAGACATGGTTCTAGCGTAGTTGCATTAAGCTGAAAGATCAACTCTCATCGTATTCAAAGGAAGTTTGAGTGTTTGCAGTTTGAGTTTGAGTTCTCTAGGCTTCGCTTTATTAAAATAGCGCAAAGCGCGAATTAAACTCAAACTTTCAACTCAAACTCAAACTTGCTACAAAGCAGCTTCAGATATCACACAAAAGAAAAATGTCTTCCTGTAACTCACTCACTTCAGAAAAAATTCTCGGCCTCGATCTCGGCTCGGTAAGGATTGGTCTTGCTCTCAGCGATGAGCTCGGTTGGATGGCCCATCCTTGGCAGACGCTTGCACGATCACCACAAAGCGTGAAAGAAGTAGTGCGCCTTGCTGAAGAAAAAAAAATCACGACCATCGTTGTTGGCCTTCCACGAAAACTCGATGGAACCTATGGCCCGGCCGCAGAGGCGTGCCGTTCCTTTGCACAAGAACTCCAACAGCAAACTTCAGCAAAAGTCGTGCTTTGGGATGAACGCTTCACCACCGCAATGGCCGCACGACAGTTACAGGAAGCTGGTCGCAATCAAAAAAAACAGCGCTCTATTATCGATCAAGCAGCAGCGCAGCAAATTTTACAAAGTTGGTTAGATAATAAGAATCATTAACCGCAAAGAACACAGAGAACGCAAAGAAAGAAAAATAAATTTTTTGCGTTCTCTGCGTTCTTTGCGGTTGACTTCTTTATTTCTTTTTTGTGTCTCTTTGTGTTCTTTGTGGTTAATTGTATTTTCATGAGATTAAAGCTCACAATTTCCTACGACGGTTCGGATTTTGCTGGCTGGCAGAGTCAAAGCCATGGCCGAGGAATTCAGGATTGCCTTGAAAAAGCACTGGCTTCAATTGCTGGACATCGCCTTATCCTTCACGCTGCAGGCCGCACCGATGCTGGCGTGCACGCCTTAGCTCAATGCGCCCATGTGGATGTTGGCGAAGTCACGGGCAAAATGAAAAATCCACAACGTTGGCTCACAGCCCTGAATGCAGCTCTTCCACCAACGATTCGCATTTTAAAAATCAAACAAGTCTCATCCAATTTTCACGCGCGTTTTTCTTCTCATCAAAAAATCTATCGTTATTTGCTTTGGAATGGGACCGTCTTGCCACCGCTCTTACATCGACGCGCTTGGCATCTTTACGGCATACTTAATTTTACTTTACTCCGACGCCTTGCCCAAGAAATTGAAGGGAGACATGATTTTCGTGGCTTCACAGCTAAGTCTGGCGCTACTCGTGAAAATACAAAACGCACCTTACATCAAGTCAACGTCAAGAAACACGGAAATGAAATTTCTTTTTCCTTCACGGGTGATGGATTTCTTTATCACATGGTTCGCATGCTTGTTGGCGCCATGGTTCGTGTTGCTCAAGGGAAAATGTCCGAACAAGAATTTCTCCAACGCCTCCATTCAAAAAAACCTCCCATCGCTCCTCATACAGCTCCAGCTTGCGGACTTTATCTTACTAAAATTTGTTATCAAAAATAGTTCTCCTTGCGGCTTGCCAAGCGGCCAAGAGAATGACTATTTTCTTTTCGGAAATTTGACCAATCTTACCATGCGCTTGCTTTTACTCATTCTCTTTTGTGGATATATTACCCAAGCGCTTGCAGATCCAACAGATGCGGAAAAGCGCGCCGCGTTTTTAAAAAGTCATTCCACTTCTACGACGTCAAGCACTCATCATAAAAAGAAGCGTCACTCTAACTCCACTTCCCAATCTCATAGAAGACATCACTCTTCGACAACAATGCATCATAAAAGGAAAAGCTCCTCGGCAACTCATCATACTCCAACTCTCAGCTCTGACACGAGCCATGATGCGATCATTCCTATTAGTGCTACTTCGAGCAAAGCAAATGCCAATGCTCCCATCACCATTGAAAAATCTGGCATCTTGAAAGATCAAGGACTACAGCCGATGCCAACGCCACTGCCTCACAAAACAACAGGCTGGTGGATTTTTAGTCATGAAGAGACAATTGGTTATTCCTATCGCTACTTGACGCCAGCCGTACGTCGCGCCATCGATCGCGCCCCTGTTCGTCGCGGTCGTTGGAAATATATCGTGGTACACAACAGCGGCTCACGTGTTGGCAACGCTCATATTTTTGATGTCTACCATCGCCGCGTTCGTCATATGGTCAATGGATTGGCTTATCACTTTGTCATTGGAAATGGACATGGCTCGGGCAATGGACAAATTGAGATAGGTCATCGCTGGGTCGCTCAGCTCAATGGCGGTCATGTCGCGAGTGATTATTTGAACGACATCGCGCTTGGTATCTGCCTCGTTGGCGATTACAACCGCAGCGTTCCAACGAAAGCACAATTGACTGCTCTCAATGAATTGATCACGTACCTACGTTATCGCGTTGGTCGCGTTCAAGGAAAAGAATCCATCGTCAAGGCTCACAAAGAAATTAATCCACGCCCCACCGATTGCCCTGGACGTTACTTCCCTTACCGCTGGATGCATCATGAATTTGATCAATAGAAAAAAATGACGAATAATTTTTTATTTCCATTTCACGCATCATCGCATATAGTTCATGCCCTACATCAGTGTAGATGTTTGGTCGTCTAGTAAGAATGTTGAGATCTTTTTTAAAGAATCCATCTCACAACTTTTTCTGACAACTGGCAATGGAGAACTAGTTTAGCAGCCGTAGCTCAATTGGATAGAGCATCTGACTACGGATCAGAAGGTTTGGGGTTCGAATCCCTACGGCTGCGTTTTTAAAAAAAAATTAACCGCAAAGAACACAGAGAACGCAAAAAATTCTTTTTGTGAATTATCTCTCCCCTCTTCATCTCGCAGAATCGCTCCGCCACAAAAAAGATTTTGTTTGGCTTGATTCTTTGATACCGCAAGCGTCCAGCTCGCCACAGGAAGAAGGATTATCGCTTCTAGCCGCAGAGCCTGATTTTATCATTGAAGGCGGGCCACATGATTGGCCGTTATTGGACAAAGAACTGAAAAAAAGGCTGAAGGCTAGAGGCTGGAGGCCGGAGAAAAATCATTTTACTTCAACTCCAACTTTTAACTTCACCTGCTGCGGAGCAGCAATCGGTTTCTTTCGCTACGACGGCTCTTTTCGTTTTGGTTTCTACGAAAAAGTTTATCGTCATGTTGCAACTGCAAAAAAATCAAAATGGTTGACGTCACTTCCAACGCTCGACACTCATCCATCAGTATCACAAAAAAAATCCCATCCGTTCGACTTTCAAGACAACATGACGCGCGAGGAGTTTTGTAAGATTGTTCGCGAAGCACAGCATGAAATTTCTTTAGGAAATATTTATCAAGTTTGCCTCGCTCATTGCCTCCAAGCCTCTTGTCATGCTGATCCGTGGCCACTCTATCTTTCCTTAAGACAACATTCTCCAGCTCCCTTCGCAGCTTATCTTCAATGCGGAGAAGAAACAATTTTATCAAGTTCTCCCGAGTGTTTTTTAAAAATGGAAGGCCGTCACATCCTGACACGCCCCATCAAGGGGACACGGCCGCGTGGAAAGACTCTCGCTAAAGATGCTGAACAAGCCTCACTCTTACAAGCTTCACTCAAAGAAAATGCAGAACTTGTCATGATCACCGACCTTGAACGCAATGATCTTGGGAAAGTTTGTGAATATGGCAGCGTCATCACTTCACAACTCCTCCATTTGGAACGTTACCCTCAAGTTTTCCATTTGGTCTCCACAATTGAAGGAGAACTGCGACAAGAGGTCTCTCACGTTGAGGCTCTTGCTGCCTGCTTTCCAGGAGGATCAATCTCAGGAGCCCCTAAGAAAAAGGCCATGGAAATCATTGAACGACTAGAACCCGTCCCACGCGGACTTTTCACCGGAGCGATCGGCTATTTTGGATTTAATGGAACAAGTCAGTTCAACATCGCCATTCGAACGCTTCACCTTCACAATGGCGTTGCTCAATTTCACGTTGGCGCTGGAATCACCAGCGATTCCATTCCGGAGCAAGAATGGGAAGAGACCTTGCATAAGGCCTCAGGCATTTTGACCACTTGCGGCCAAAAAAAATTAGCCACAAAGAACACAAAGAAATCAAAGAAAAAAATAGATGCTCTCTTTGAAAAAG
>Ga0233425_10009080_pt1 | contig 12801 bp, 12 predicted proteins | sample Watercolumn_Towu_2_FD_181712 | JGI IMG/M metagenome (GOLD analysis project Ga0233425, IMG submission 181712) | Freshwater microbial communities from Lake Towuti, South Sulawesi, Indonesia - Watercolumn_Towuti2014_140_MG | ecosystem: Environmental > Aquatic > Freshwater > Lake | place...
AAGGAAGTGTTCAAGTTCCCCGACGCCGGCGTCGCGATGTCGATGTACAACCTCGACCAGTCGATCATCGATTTCGCCCGAGCGTCGTTCAACTACGGTCTCGCGCGCAAATATCCGGTCTATCTGTCGACCAAGAACACCATCCTCAAGACCTATGACGGCCGGTTCAAGGACCTGTTCCAGAAGGTGTTCGACGAGGAGTTCAAGTCGAAGTTCCAGTCGCTGGGCCTGACCTACGAGCACCGCCTGATCGACGACATGGTGGCTTCGTGCCTCAAGTGGTCCGGCGGCTATGTCTGGGCCTGCAAGAACTACGACGGCGACGTGCAGTCGGACACCGCCGCGCAGGGCTTCGGCTCGCTCGGCCTGATGACCTCGGTGCTGATGACGCCGGACGGCCAGACGGTCGAGGCCGAGGCCGCCCACGGCACCGTAACGCGCCACTACCGCGAGCACCAGAAGGGCAAGGCGACCTCGACCAACTCGATCGCTTCGATCTTCGCCTGGACCCGAGGCCTCGCCCACCGGGCCAAGCTCGACGGCAATGCCGACCTCGCGAAGTTCGCCTCGACGCTGGAGAAGGTCTGCGTCGACACCGTCGAGGCCGGCCACATGACGAAGGACCTCGCCCTGCTCGTCGGCCCGGACCAGAAGTGGCTCACCACCAACGGCTTCCTCGACAAGGTCGATGAGAACCTGAAGGCGGCGATGGCGTGAGGTTGGGAAAACCCCTCTCCCCTCTGCGGGAGAGGTTCGGCCCGTGAAACGGGTCGGGTGAGGGGGAAGCGCCGCTTCGGGAGGCGTCCCCCCTCTCCCGCCTCGCCTCCGCGAGGCACCCTCCCCCGGTAGAGGGGGAAGGCTCCGCGTCCTCTCTCACCCCGCCTTCTTCGCCGCGTTCCGCTTGCGGGTCTCCGCCGCCTTTTTCGCGGAAGCCGAGCGTTGCTCCTTGGTGCGCGAGGCCGATGCCGTGCCTCCGGCGCGACCGCCCTTGTGGGCGGCGGGGTGGCCGGTGGAGCGACCGCGGCCCGAGCCGCCGGGCTTCTTGCCGCCGCCATCGTCCTTGTTCACCGTCGCCCAGGCGCGGGATTCGGCTTCCTTCTCGGGCACGCCGCGCGCCTCGTAGGATTCTGCGATGTGCTCCGCCTTGCGGATCTGCTTGTCGGTGTATTTCGACTTGTCGCCCTGAGCCATGCTGCTCTCCCGATATGCCGCGCCGGTCAGGTTCGGATCGGCGCGTCGAGGGCCGCCCGCACGCGCCGGATCAACTCGGCGCGGCGGTACGGCTTGTTCAGAATATCGAACTCCGGACGCTCGATGCCGGTTCGCTCCAGGCTGGCCTCGGCGTAGCCCGTGGTGAGCAAGATCCTGAGAGCGGGGTGGCGGTGGTGCGCCTCGCGGGCGAGCGACAGGCCGTCCATGCCGCCCGGCATGATCAGGTCGGAGAAGAGCAGGTCGATTTCCGGGTGGTCCCCCAGGATCTCCAGGGCCTCGCGGCCGTGGCGGGCCATCAGGGTGCCGTAGCCGTAATCGCGCAGGATCCCCCGGGCGAGTTCGGCGACGTCGGGGCGATCGTCCACGATCAGGATCGTCTCCGTGCCCGGCCGCTCCTCGGCCGAGGGCGGCTCCTGGCTCGGCTCGTCCCCTTCCTCGGTCGCCGGAAAGGACAGACGCACGGTCGTCCCCTCCCCCATCACCGACTCGATCTGCGCGAAGCCGCCCGATTGCTTGGCGAAGCCGTAGACCATCGACAGCCCGAGCCCCGTGCCCTTGCCCTCCTCCTTCGTGGTGAAGAACGGATCCATCACCCGCGCGAGCATATCCGAGGGGATGCCGGAGCCGGTATCGGTCACTGCGACGCTGACGAGGCGGCCCATACCGTCGGGGCGGCCGGTGTCCTCGTTGCGGGTCGTGATCGTCACGCGTCCGCCGTCCGGCATCGCATCGCGGGCATTGATGAGCACGTTGAGCAGGGCGACTTCGGCCTGGGTCCGATCGATCCGGCAGGTGCGGAGATCGGGGGCGAGATCGGTCTCGATCGTCACCGCGTCGCCCAGCGTGCGCGCCGCAAGCTCCTTCATCTCGGAGACGAGGTCGTTGAGGTTGAGGGTTCGCCCGACGAGACGCTGCTTGCGGGCAAAGGCGAGCAATTGCTGCGTCAGCGTCGAAGCCCGCTCCGCCGCCTCGCGGATGTTGCCGACGGCGCGCCCCATGCGACCCGGGTCGGCATCCGGCCGCTCGAGATTGGTCGCGAGCGAGTCGGCGTAGCCCAGGATGACCTGGAGCAGGTTGTTGAAGTCGTGGGCGATGCCCCCGGTCAGTTGCCCGATCGCCTCCATCTTCTGCGCCTGACGCAGCGAGTCCTCGGCGATCCGGCGGCGGGTGATGTCGAGCTGCGAGCCGAAGAAGTACACGAGGTCGCCGGCCGCGTTGTAGACCGGGCTCACGAACAGCGCGTTCCAGAAGGGCGAGCCGTCCTTGCGGTAGTTCAGGATCTCGGTGGCGATGTCGCGGCGGGCTGCGACGGCCTCGCGCACCTGCGCCCGGGTCGCCGGATCGGTCTCGGGGCCCTGGAGGAAGCGGCAATTGCGGCCGATCACCTCCTCCCTTGCGTAGCCCGTCATCTCCAGGAAGGCTTGGTTCACGAAAACGATCGGGTGGTCGTCCTTGTTGGGGTCGACCACCACCATCGGCATACGGGTCATGGAGACGGCCGCGAAGAAGATGCCGCTGCCGGGGTCGAACTCGTGCCCGGCCGCACCGGCCTCGACGCTCGGATGGTCGCCGTGGGGTCTTTTCTCGGGGATGTCGATCATGCGGACCCGCGGCGTGGCGTGATGGTCGAGGCCACCGGCGTCGCCGCCGCCTCCTCACTGCTGCAGAGTAGAGCGTCGAGCCGAACGATGAGCCTCAGCCTCGGCAGAAAGACGATGCAAAGTCTAGGGTGGGAGAGACCGCCCGCACAGGGTGGCCCCTCCCCCGGCGTCAGACCTCCTCGTCGATGCCGAAGCTCACGCTCTCGACGTTCGCCCGCTCGAAGGCCTGCATCACGTACTGGTAGGAGCGCTCCATGTCGCTGTGCTCCTCGCTCTCGCTCTCGATCGGCTTGAGCACGAACATCAGCATCGAGCGGCCCGTGACCGAGTAGCTCTCGCCCACGGCGAAGCTCTCGATCTCCTGGCTGTCCGGCAGGTTGGTGTCGAGCAGCCGCGTCCAGGCGGTGCCGCCGGGCGCCTCGGGGAAGGTGAAGTCGACCACGTCGTGATAGGCGTTGTAGAACAGGAGCAGCGTCGCATCGCCGCCGCGCTTGTGGATTCCGCTCGCCTGGGCGCGCCCGTCGAGCAGCACGGCCAGCGTGCGCGAATTGCCGTCGTTCCAGTTCTCCGGGCTCATCTCGGTGCCGGCGGGCGTGAGCCAGGTCACGTCCTTGACGCCGAACTCCTCGTCGTAGGCGCCCGTCACGAAGCGGCCGCGCGAGAGCATCGGCAGGGCATTGCGCAGCAGGATCAGGCGCTGCGTGAACTCGGCGAGATCGCGCTCCTCCTCGCCGATGGCGCCCCAATCGACCCAGGAGACCTCGTTGTCCTGGCAGTAGGCGTTGTTGTTGCCCAGCTGCGTGCGGGCGAACTCGTCGCCGGCCAGCAGCATCGGCGTCCCCTTCGACAGGAAGAGGGTGGCCAGCATATTGCGCATCTGGCGCAGGCGCACCGAGCGGATTTCGGGATCGTCGGTCGGGCCCTCGACGCCGTAATTGTAGGACAGGTTGTGGCCGTGCCCATCGCGGTTGCCCTCGCCGTTCGCCTCGTTGTGCTTCTCGTTGTAGGAGACCGTGTCGTTGAGCGTGAAGCCGTCATGCGCGGTGATGAAGTTCACCGAGGCCCAGGGCCGGCGCCCGCGCTTGTTGAACTTGTCGGCCGAGGCCGTGATGCGCGAGGCGAGCCCCGGCAGCAGTCCGGCATCGCCCTTCCAGTAGCCGCGCACGTCGTCGCGGAACCGGTCGTTCCACTCGGCCCAGCCCGGCGGGAAGCCGCCGACCTGATAACCGCCGGGGCCGCAATCCCACGGCTCGGCGATGAGCTTGACGTCGTTAAGCACCGGGTCCTGGCGGCAGGTGTCGAGGAAGCCGCCGCCCTCGTCGAAGCCGTAGGGCTCGCGGCCGAGGATGGTGGCGAGATCGAAGCGGAAGCCGTCGACCCGCATCTCGGTCGCCCAGTAGCGCAGGCTGTCGGTGACGAGCTGCAGCACGCGGGGATGGGAGAGGTTGAAGGTGTTCCCGTGCCGGTGTCGTTGATGTAGTAGCGCGGCTGGCTCGGCAGCAGCCGGTAGTAGGACGCGTTGTCGACGCCTTTGAAGGAGAGCGTCGGACCCTTTTCGTTGCCCTCCGCCGTGTGGTTGTAGACCACGTCGAGGATCACCTCGAGGCCGGCGCCGTGCATCCGCGCCACCATCTCCTTGAACTCGGAGGAGGCGAAGTCGGGCACCGCGGCGTAGCGCTGAGCGGGGGTGAAGAACGAGATGGTGTTGTAGCCCCAGTAGTTGATCAGTCCCTTCTGCTGCAGGTAATCGTCCTGCACGAAGGAATGGACCGGCAAGAGTTCGACCGAGGTGATGCCGAAGCTCTTGATGTAGTCGAGCACCGCCGGGTGCCCCATGCCGGCATAGGTGCCGCGCAGCTTCTCCGGCACCGCCGGATGCAGCTTGGTGAAGCCCTTGACGTGGGTCTCGTAGACGATGGTGTGTTCCCACGGCACGTCAGGCTTGGCGTCGCGGCCCTAGGTGAAGGCCGGGTCGATCACTCTGCTGCGGCGGGTGTAGGAAGCGGAATCGCGCCCGTCGAAGGTGAGGTCGTCCCCGGTCTCCATCTTGTAGCCGAATAGGGCCGGGTTCCACTCGATGGTGCCCACGAGGCCCTTGGCGTAGGGGTCGATCAGCAGCTTGTTGGGGTTGAAGCGGTGGCCGGCCTCCGGCTCGTAGGGGCCGTGGACGCGATAGCCGTAGATCGTGCCCGTGACCTGACCGGCTGGCTTTGGACCGGGCTGATTGAGAGGATCAGCCGGGACCGAAGGAGTTGGAGATGCGGCGAGGTCAGAAGACGCGCGCGGAGCAGGTGTGATGCGACGATCACGCCGGCTGCAGGCCTTGTTGGATTCGGCCGGCTGTATAGATTCGAGTTGCATGTCAGCGCACAGTTCTGCCGAACGCTACGTCGGCGGAGTACGCATGGCCGAAGGCCCCCACCTTCGCGGAGGAGGCACGTGGCGCTTCGGGGATGTCTCCGCCGTGCGACCCCAGAATGCCTGGATCGTTTTGCCCGAACTTGCCGAGGAGGTAGTGATGACGGACAGCGTGACGCGTGCCGAAGCCGCAGCGATGCTGGGTGCGGCAGACGAGCAGACACTCGTCGACGTGATTGCCACCGGCGCAACCAAGGCCGAAGTTGCCGAGGCCGTGGCCTGGGTGGCGAATGATGAGGCCATGTTGAACGAGGGGCGGCCCCTGCCCACCGGCCGCGTCCTCCAGGTCCTTGCCATCTTGACGCAGCACGAGGAAGAGGAAGCTACCGAACTCTGAAGCGATACCGGTGGTACCTGGGCCTTGAACCGGCGCACACAACCCGCTCCCTTGTTTGCTGCCCCTCATCGAAGGATCATCACGACCGCCCATCAGCGCGTGAGCTACCGAGCAGCTTCAAATGACCAGTGGTGGTGTGACGGGTTGATCCTGAAGTGCGCCTGGTAATCGGCTCACATTGCTAGTCTAGCTTGAGAAGGCCTTCGTCTAGAGCGTGATCCGAGCGGGTTGAATCGTCTGGGGTTTTGGCACGGACGGGGATGTGATTCGATAAGTGGCCTTCCGATGAGGAGAGCCGAATGCCGTCTGCCCTGTCCGCCGATCTGCGTGAGCGGGTCGTCACGGCTATCGAAGCAGGAGCCTCGCGCCGGGAGGCGGCGCGGCGCTTCGAGGTCAGCCCAGCCAGCGCGGTGCGCTGGCACGAGAGCTTTGTGCAGGAGGGGCGGACACAGGCCAAGCCGATGGGCGGCGATCAGCGCTCACACGCCGTCGAGGCGCAGGCCGAGTTGATCCGACAGAGCTACGAGGCACAGCCCGGAATATTCCTGCACGAACTGCGCGACCGTCTGGCCGAGCGTGGCCTGCGGGTCGGGGTGAGCAGCCTGTCACGCTTCTTCAAGCGCCACGGCATCACGCGAAAAAAACACCGGCCACGCGGCCGAGCAGGATTGGGAGGACGTGAAGGATGCCCGCTTGGCCTGGTTCGAGAGGCAACTCGATCTCGATCCGGACCGGCTCGTGTTCCTCGACGAGACCGCAACCGACACGAAGATGGGGCGGCGAGCGGTGCCGCGTCGCCGTCCCCTTTGGTCATTGGAAAACCATCACCGTCACGGCCGGCCTACGCGCCAACGGCCTGATGGTCACCGCCCTTTTCGACGGGCCGATGACCGGAGCCCGCTTCCGCGGCTATGTCGAGGAGACCCTGGTCCCGGCCCTGAAGCGCGGCGACACAGTCGTGCTCGACAACCTGCCCGCCCACAAGGTCGGCGGCATCCGCGAGCGCATTGAGGCGGCCGGCGCGCGGCTGCTCTACCTGCCGGCCTACTCACCCGACTTCAATCCGATCGAACTCGTCTTCGCCAAGCTCAAGGCGATTTTGCGCGCTGACGCAGCCCGCACGGTCAGCGAACTCTGGGACACCATCAAGCGCGCATTCAGGCGCTTCTCAACGGCCGAGTGCCGCAACTATCTCGCGGCCGCAGGCTACGACGCCTATGATCCAACCTGATCGGATGCCGCTCTAGGTTTGGCGAAGGCGGTCGGACAGCTCCGGTGGGACTCTCGGTCTCTTTCCCGCAGCAAAGCGTTGGCGAACAGACTGTCCGACATGCCGATTTAACGGACCGTAGCTACCCGCACCGTGCCCGACCTCTGGGACGCCATACGGCTCGCCTTCACCCGCTTCACTCCAGACGAGTGCCGCAACTGCCTCGCCGCCGTCGGCTACGACAACGACTTGGGCGTCGCTACGTAAGCGGGAACGGCTCTAGGCGAGACGCCTCGGCCGTATCTTGGCTGTCGTCTCCCTGCCTGACCTAAACCCAGCCGCTCCTGTCAGTCACACCCGACGCAGATGCCCTTCATGATGATGCTGTCCGCGCGGATCGTCGAAGCCTCGTTTTTCCGGCGTGGTTGAGAGCCGACGCTTCCCGTGGTGACCGGATCGAAAGCGTTCGCCCGGGACACTGCCTTGGCCGAGGATGCCGTGGAGCGCATGGCTATCGTCGAGTGCGAACCGCCGGCAGTTGCGGTCCCGGAATTCGCGTGTGCCAGAGGCGCCACTGTGAGCATATGCCCAGCAACGGCAACAGCAATCAAAAATACTCGTCCGGTCATCGCAGCCTCCAATGGAATTTTACAAGCAGAGGTAAGATGAGTTCGGGACGTTCTGATGGCAAGGTCTCAAAGTCGTGCATATGCCATTCGGATAAAGCCTGACCGGACTGCTGCCGACGCCATGAGGGTGGATTGGATGCGGTGCCGGCAACACCAAGCCTCAGGTTTCCACGTTCTTCGGGCGCACATCTTCGGAGCGTCCAGTGCCCCTTCCAGTCTCCCAGAGGCTCACACGTGAGGTGACGTACATGCCGTCCGTTCGATGGCCACGGAGTGGTACACCTTTCCCTGATCGCGCCGGGAGCCCACCGAGTCGTGGCTCCCGGCCGATCTGTTCGTCATGCCGCCACGGCCGTCGGCGCCTCCTCTTCGGGGTCTCGAGATCCGATCATCAGACCTGCGGGGCCGACCCGGATCGGCACCGTCTCGCCGTCGTGGATCACCCCTGAGAGGATCGCTTCGGCAAGCGGGTCCTGCACGTTCTTCTGGATCACCCGCTTCAGAGGCCGCGCCCCGTAGGCCGGGTCGTAGCCCTTGTCGGCGAGCCAGGTGCGGGCCTCGTCGTCCACGTCGATGGTGATCTTTCGATCCTCCAGGAGCTTGGCGAGACGTCCGAGCTGGATATCGACGATCGCTCCCATCTCCGAGCGCGCGAGGCGGTGGAACAGGATGATCTCGTCGACCCGGTTCAGGAATTCGGGCCGGAAGTGTCCCCGCACCACGCCCATCACCTCGTCGCGCACCGCGTTGGTATCCTGGCCGGCCGGCTGGTTCACCAGATACTCGGCGCCCAGGTTCGAGGTCATGATGAGCAGCGTGTTGCGGAAATCGACCGTCCGGCCCTGCCCGTCCGTCAGGCGCCCGTCATCGAGCACCTGCAGGAGGACGTTGAACACGTCCGGATGCGCCTTCTCCACCTCGTCGAACAGCACGACCTGATAGGGCCGACGCCGCACGGCCTCGGTCAGCGCACCGCCCTCCTCGTAGCCGACATAGCCCGGAGGGGCGCCGATGAGGCGGGCGACCGCGTGCTTCTCCATGTACTCGGACATGTCGATGCGGACCAACGCCGTGTCGTCGTCGAACAGGAAGCCGGCGAGCGCCTTGGTCAGCTCGGTCTTGCCGACGCCTGTCGGACCGAGGAACATGAACGAGCCGATCGGCCGGTTCGGGTCCTGCAGGCCGGCGCGCGCCCGGCGCACCGCGGTCGAGACCGCCTCCACCGCCTCGCGCTGGCCGACGACGCGCTTAGCGAGCGCCTCCTCCATCGCGAGCAGTTTTTCGCGCTCACCCTCCAGCATCTTGTCGACCGGAACGCCGGTCCAGCGGGAGACGACGCCCGCGATGTGCTGCGGGGTCACCGCCTCCTCGACCATGCCGTCGCGGGCGACCGCGCTCTCCGCGGCGGCCTCGATCTCGGCGAGCTGCTTCTCCAGGCCGGGGATCACGCCGTAGGCGAGTTCGCCCGCGCGCTGGTACTGGCCCTGGCGCTGAGCCGCGGCGAGATCGTTCCTCGCCTCGTCGAGCTTCTTCTTCAGCTCGGCGGCGGCGCCCAGCTTGTCCTTCTCGGCCTTCCAGCGCGCCGTGATGGTGGCGGACTGCTCCTCGAGATCGGCGAGTTCCTTTTCCAGACGCTGGAGGCGGTCGCGGGAGGCGGAATCCGTCTCCTTCTTCAGCGCCTCGCCCTCGATCTTCAGGCGCACGATCTCGCGGTCGACATTGTCGAGCTCCTCGGGCTTCGAATCGACCTGCATGCGCAGGCGCGAACCGGCCTCGTCGACAAGGTCGATCGCCTTGTCGGGCAGGAAGCGGTCGGTGATGTAGCGGTTCGACAGCGTCGCCGCCGCGACGAGCGCGCTATCCTGGATGCGCACGCCGTGGTGCTGCTCGTACTTCTCCTTGATGCCGCGCAGGATCGACACCGTGTCCTCGACGGTGGGCTCGGACACGAAGACCGGCTGGAAGCGGCGGGCGAGCGCGGCGTCCTTCTCGACATGCTTGCGGTACTCGTCGAGCGTGGTCGCACCGACGCAGTGCAGCTCGCCGCGGGCGAGCGCGGGCTTCAGCAGGTTCGAGGCGTCCATGGCCCCATCCGCCTTTCCGGCGCCGACCAGCGTGTGCATCTCGTCGATGAACAGGATGATCTGACCTTCCGCCGCAGTGACCTCGGAGAGCACGCCTTTCAGGCGCTCCTCGAATTCACCGCGATACTTCGCGCCCGCGATCAACGCGCCCATGTCGAGCGCCAGCAGGTTCTTCTCTTTCAAGGATTCCGGCACGTCGCCGTTGACGATGCGCAGGGCCAGACCCTCGACGATGGCGGTCTTGCCGACGCCGGGCTCGCCGATCAGCACGGGGTTGTTCTTGGTGCGCCGCGATAGAACCTGGATCGTGCGGCGGATCTCCTCGTCGCGGCCGATCACCGGATCGAGCTTACCCTCGCGGGCGGCCTCGGTGAGGTCGCGGGCATATTTCTTCAGCGCGTCGTAGGCGTTCTCGGCGCTCGCGTTGTCGGCGGTGCGACCCTTGCGGAGCGCATTGATCGCCGCGTTGAGCGAAGCCGCGGTGACGCCTGCCGCGGTCAGGATGCGGCCAGCCTCCCCATCCTTCTCGACGGCGAAGGCGAGTAGCAGGCGCTCGACGGTGACATAGGAATCGCCCGCCTTCTCGGCGGCCTGCTCGGCAGTGTCGAACAGGCGCACGAGTTCGCGCGTCGCCTGCGGCTGCGCGGCATTGCCCGAGACCTTCGGTTGCTTGGCGATCCACTGCTCGACCTGCGCATGCGCGACCCGCGACTGACCGCCGGCCCGGTCGATGAGACCGGCGCAGAGCCCTTCGGGATCGTCGAGCAGGACTTTCAAAAGGTGGCCGGGTGCGAGCTGCGGGTTGCCCTCGCGGACGGCGAGATTCTGCGCAGCCTGAACGAAGCCTCTGGCGCGCTCGGTATACTTCTCAAAATTCATGTATAGACCTCCGTCAGAACTCGCGCCCTCCAGGAGGCGCGCTCGAGCCGAAGAAGACCATCGAAAGCCGTATCGGTGCCCTCGAAGCTGACATCTTTCAGATCGCCAGCTACCCTGATTTGGAGTCGCTCCTCGCGCCCGCAAGAGGTTTGCACAATTCTCGAGGGTCTAATGCGCGAACTCCGAGTGGGGGAATTCCAGCACAAATCTCGTGCCCGGCTGCGCATCTTGCCACTCGGCACGGCCGCCGAGCTGGCGAACCAGGCTGACGATCAGCTTCAAACCGAGGCTTTTGGATCTTGCAGTTTCGAAACCTGCTGGCAAGCCCATACCTCTGTCACATACTTCTAGCCGAAGGCAGTTTTGCTGGAGCCGTCTCACTGAGAGCCTCACCTCGCCGGCGCCGCCGGGATAGGCGTACTTGATCGCGTTCGTCACCAACTCGTTGACGATGAGTCCCAGCGACACGGCCTGATCCGTGTTGACCGTGGTCGGCTCGACCTCGCAGGCGATCGTGTGGTTCGGCCCTGTCGATGCACGGAGTTGCACGCAGAGTTCCTGCAGGAACTCCGCCAAATCGAGATTCTCGACCTCGTTCCTCCGCCAGAGCTGGTCATGCACTTTCGCGATGGTCAGCACCCGTGCCTGTGCGTCCAAAAGGGCCGCGCGTAGAGCGGGGTCGATTGCGGTGCCCCCCTGCATGCTCAGTAGCCCTGCAACCACAGCGAGACTGTTCTTGACCCGGTGGCTGATCTCGCGCGTGAGCACCTCCTGGTGCGCCAACGCCTGCTGCAAACGGGCCTCGCTTTGGCGCAGGGCTTCCTCGGTGCGTTGTCGGTCGATGGCACCGCCGAGCAGGTTGGCGATGCCTTGTAGAAAAGCAGTGTCGGCTTCGGTGAACCGCCCCTCGGTCGGGCTGTCCACCTCGAGTACACCGAAGGGCACGCCGTCGGCATGGATGATGACGTTGATAGCTCGCTTGATGCCATGCTCCGCCAGCGTCTCGGTCGTACGGAAGCGGCTCTCGCTTTCGAGGTGGTTCGAGATCACCGGTTTCCCGGTCTGGAAGGCATATCCAGACGGGCTTCCGCTGTCGGCTCCCGTTCGCGCGCTGCCCACGAGGCCAGGCTTCCAGCCGACGCCGGCCTGCACGACGAATTGATGCTCGTCGGGGATGTATTCCATGATCTTGCAGAACCGGCTCTGGAGCCCTTGCGCGCATAATCGGGTCGCCTCTTGAAGCAGGGCGTCGATGTTACGTGCCTGCAGAGCATAAAGTCCGAACTGGGCTGCGAGCTGTTGCTGGCGGAGCCGATAGGCCAGCTCCTCGGCAGGGTCATCGCCCTGCTCCGGCGGCGCGGCAGGAGCGTTCGGTTCGTTTCGGCTCATATCAGCTTATCCCTCGAGCTCCGCCGGAAGTTTGGCAGCTTTGCACCCCGCTTTTCATTCTTTCAGCTCCGCTATACAAGTGGGAGGTCTCTTACATGCAGGCGGAACAAATCTGCTAAAGGACAGGGGATATTCAGGATCATAGCTATTTCTTGCTCTGCTTCCGGCATAGTTGATGCTACAGCTTGGAAAGCGACAGGATTGTTCAAGTACCCGAAGGCTTCCACGTTGTTTGTCCGAGTGCGACAGCGTTAATCGCATCCCGCGGGAACGCTCCGCGCAATCTGCGAAATGCGGCAAGTGCGGCAAAGCGCTATTTTCTGGCAAACCGACCGAGATCGGCGGCGAGCGCTTCCGGCGTCACATCGAGCAAAACGATGTCCCCCTCGTCCTGGATTTCTGGGCCTCCTGGTGTGGGCCTTGCAGGGCAATGGCCCCTGCATTCGACCAAGTCGCGAACAAGATCGAGCCAAAGGCACGGTTCCTGAAAGCCGATGTCGATGCGGAACCACAGTTGACAGCGGAGTTCGGGATCCAGGGAGTTCCCGCCTTGTTCGTGTTCAAAAACGGCCGCGTGGCAGCACGGCAGACTGCGGCGATGGATTTTACGTCCCTCGCGCGTTGGGTGGAGCAGGCGTCCCACTGAAGGGCGGCTGGCAGGAGTTTGCACGGCCGATTTTGGTGTACTTCTGGTCCTTCGTCGTCGCCCTGCTGATCTTCAGCCCCGGCGGCGCCTTCACCATCTACGAGGGGGGTGAGAAGATTCGCCACCCCGAGCCGATCCGCGACGCCAGGGTGAACTTCACCGTCCTTGGGTTCGCCGTCCTGTTCGAGCGCTACTCGATTGGCGTGGCGTGGCGGGAGAGTTGACCAGGTGTAGAGCGTGATCATGCCGTTCTCGCCGCCTCGCGAATATCCCACACGTCCCGAGGCACCGCGCAACAGCTTCCGAATGCAGGCACGAAAATGTCCGACGTGCCCCGGAACCGGCCCGCACGTGCTGCGTTACGCGCGTGCGAGGCTCTGAATGGGCTCGCACCAT
>Ga0233425_10009081_pt1 | contig 12801 bp, 12 predicted proteins | sample Watercolumn_Towu_2_FD_181712 | JGI IMG/M metagenome (GOLD analysis project Ga0233425, IMG submission 181712) | Freshwater microbial communities from Lake Towuti, South Sulawesi, Indonesia - Watercolumn_Towuti2014_140_MG | ecosystem: Environmental > Aquatic > Freshwater > Lake | place...
TGATCTTGTCCAGCTTCTTGTCACCGCCGAACACGATGTCCTTCTCCTGGAAATCCGAGGTGAAGTTCAGGGTGACGAAGGTGTTCACGCCGGTGACGCCGATGTAGTAGTTGCGGCGACCCCCGCGGGAATACTGGCCGCAGCCGACGGGACCGTGGGAGATGTGGATCATGTCCTTGATGGGACCCCACACCACGCCTCTGGAGCCGGCGTAGGCGCAGCCGCGGATGGTCATCACGCCGGGCAGCGACTTGCGATTCGAGGTGATGCACTTGCTGGATTTTTCGATGGACTGGTCATTGACCGCCAGATGCTTGGCGCGGTCTTTCTTGGCCTTGTCGGGGTAAACCTCCAGCACCTCCTGGATGAGGGCTTCGGTTTCCTCGCGAGTAAGAGCAGCCATGTTGGCCTCCGATAATGTTGACGTGGACGTAGGGTGGGCAATGCCCACCCTACCAAGCTCAGGTAGGGCGGATGGCCGAAGGCCGATCCGCCACTCGGAGCCGAGCCGCCGGAAAATGGCGGAACCGCTCCGTGTTCCGCCTTACGCCGCGACTTCTTCCGCAGCGGTCTTGCCGACGATGCTCTCGTCCTCGGCCTCCATGATGCCGAACTCCATCAGCAGGTCTTCCAGTTCGTCCATAGAGATGGGGGTCGGGATGACCAGACGCTTGTTGTCGACGATCTTCGTTGCCAACTGGCGATATTCGTCCGATTGCTTGTGGCTCGGATCATATTCGATGCAGGTCATGCGGCGGATTTCGGCGCGCTGAACGACGTTGTCACGGGGCACGAAATGGATCATGAAGGTGCCCATGCGCTCGGCCAGAGCCATGATCAGTTCGTCTTCGCGGTCGGTGTTGCGGCTGTTGCAGATCAGGCCGGCCAGGCGCACGCCGCCGGAATTGGCGTACTTCACGATGCCCTTGGCGATGTTGTTGGCGGCATACATGGCCATCATCTCGCCGGAGCAGACGATGTAGATCTCTTGGGCCTTGTTCTCGCGGATGGGCATGGCGAAACCGCCGCACACCACGTCGCCCAGCACGTCGTAGAACACGAAATCGAGGTCATCATCGTAGGCACCCTCTTCTTCCAGGAAGTTGATGGCGGTGATGACGCCGCGGCCGGCGCAGCCCACGCCCGGCTCCGGACCGCCGGATTCCACGCACTTGACGTCGCCATAGCCGACTTTGAGCACGTCTTCCAGCTCCAGGTCCTCAACGCTGCCGGCCTCGGCCGCCAGATGCATGATGGTGTTCTGGGCCTTGGAGTGCAGGATCAGACGGGTGGAGTCGGCCTTGGGATCGCAACCGACGATCATGACCCTCTTGCCCATTTCGGCGAGGGCGGCAACCAGGTTCTGGGTGGTGGTGGACTTGCCGATCCCCCCTTTGCCATAGATTGCGCATTGACGTAACTTTGCCATTGTGTCCTCCTGTAACTGGGTTGGTGTGTGGCAGGCAAACGCAATGACGGTGATGCAGCCGCCGTGCCAACCCCGGAAAAGGACATAACAGACTGACACATCGATTCTTTCAGACCGGAAATCGCCAGCGAGCCGGTGTAACAAGTGCGACAATCCAGTCGCCTTTGTAGGGTTTGGATGCCTGTAAGCGCTCGCGTGGAGGCCGGAGAGGAGCCGTCCCGCTGCACGAGTCGATACTCCGCCCATCCGTTCTCGAAGGGGATTCCCATGTCCACGCCAGCGCCTCCTTCCCGCCCACCGGCCATGACCGCCGCCGGCCGCTCCCGGCTCTGGCTGCCGCTGGTTCTGCTGCTGGCGGCCTGTGACCAGGGCCTCCACTTCAGTATCCGTTTCGATCAGGCCGGCGGGCTGCAGGTGGGGGACCCCTTAATCCAAGAGGCAACCGAGATCGGCCGGGTCACCGCGATCGGGCCACCGTCGGCTTCCGGACAATGGGTCAGGGTGGTGGTCGAGCGCCAGTTCGCCGTGGCGGCGACGGTGGACTCCCTCTTTTACATCGACGACGACCCGGACCAGCCGGACCGCAAGAGCGTCGTCATCGAGCAGGTTCGGCCGGGGGGCAAGACGCTGGAAGACGGCGCCGAGGTGGTGGGTGCCGACCGTGAGGAGCGCGGCCTGCTGCCATTCCGCCGCCTGTTCCGGGAGTTCGGCGGAATCCTGCAGCAGTTGCGGGACGAGGTGGAGCGCTTCCGCCAGCAGTTCGAGCAGCTGCCGGATACGCCGGAAGTCCGCGAATTGCGGCAGCAATGGCTGCGCCTGCTGGAAGAGCTGGGTGCGGCCCAGAACTCGGCCGAAGGTTCCATCCGGAAGGAATTGATCCCGCGACTGCAGGAACAGATGGATGCGATCCGCCGGCGTCTGGAGGAGCTGCGCCCCGCCCCGCCGCGGCCACGGCAAGAGCCGCTGGAGACCTGAAGTGGCGGCGCATCCTTCACACCGCCAAGATCCGGCGAACTAGCCGAAAGTCCCGTAGCGTCGCGGCCGCGGAGGAAGGGATTGGGCCAGCGCGTCCGTCAGGCTGGCCGGTCTTCCGAAATGAAAGCCTTGCGCCAGGTCGAAACCGAATTCCCGGCAGGTACTGGCCTCTGCGGCGGTTTCGACCCCTTCCGCCAAGGTGCTGATGCCGGCTTCCTGGGCCAGGGTGACCCAAGCGGAGAGCATGGCCTGGGCGGTTTGCGGCCGCTGGTCGATGCCCCGGATCAGGCCGATGTCGAACTTGATGACGTCCGGCGGCGCCGCCAACAGTTCGAGCAGCCGGGCCTGGCCGGCACCGAAGTCGTCGTAGGCGAGACCGATGTTCAAATCCCGCAGCAGGCTCCGCAGCTCGCAGATGAATTCGACGCGGGTGACGGCGGTTTCCGGCAGTTCCAGCATCAGCTTCAGTTCCGGGTAGCGCTCGCGGGTACGCTGCAGGGAGGAGCCCAGCATCGCGAGCTCCAGTTCCGCCGGCAGGACGTTGAAGAAAAGCGTTGCTCCGAGGCCGTTGCCAGCGGCTTCGGCAATCGCCGTGTCGCGGAACAGCAGGCTCAGCTCCACCTCCCGGTCGAGCCGGCGGGCGATGGAAAACAGCTGCCCCGGCTGCGCCTCCGCCCCACCGAGCCGACCCCGCCCCAGGGCCTCGCAGCCGAACAGTTGGGCATCAGCAAAACTCACGATCGGCTGAAACAGCGCCATCACCGCCCGCTCCTGCATCATCCGTTCGAAACTGGCGGCGTGGGGATTGATGATGCGGGTCCGCTCACTCGGCTCTTCCTCGCCGATGGCCACCTGCAACAGGATGGTGCCGAACTGCAGCACGTCCCCCGGACACAGCACGTGTTCCCCACTGAGCCGCCGCCGGTTGACGTAGGTGCCGTTGGTGCTGTTGCAGTCCACCAGGACCCAGCTGTCCCCGCGCCGGAACAGCTCGGCATGCAGCCGCGAGATGCCGTCCTGGGCGAGCCGCAGCTGGCAGCCTTCCTTGCGGCCGATCCGGAACGGGTCGGCGTCGATGGGGACGGTCCGCCGAGCGCCGTCCGCGGTGGTTTCGATCAATTGCAAGCCGTCGGTGGCAGCGAAGGGGTTCATGTCGTCACCTCGTGTCGGAATCGCCTCCCGGCCCCTGATTGGAGACCGGTTCCGGGGTAATTCTGGCCAGGGTTCCCCCCCTGCCAAGACGATTTCCGGCAAAATTGCCGATCCGGCCACAATTCCTCGCAATCCTGTGAAGAGGATCACGAATTGCGGCGCCGCAAGTGGCCGGCTCAGTCGGCTACGCCGAACGACCACTCCAGCTGGCGGCGGGATTCCTCCATGCCCTCTCCGGTGAAGACCACCGATTTGGCTTTGCCCACCGGATTCGAGACATAACCCTTCTCGCACAACCGCCCCATCGCATCCCAATCGAAGGATTTCCAGGCCCGAACGCCATCGTGAAATCCCAGGTAGAGCAACGCCAGCACGGCCTGATCCACGCGCTCGGTGTCCAGCTTCATGATGATGCTACCCCCGAATCAGACTGTTGAAGGGAAAACGCCAGCCGCGATAACCGCCGCCGAATCAGAACGGCCAGGCCCACTGATCCACCGCCGGATCGTCGACACCGTGGGTGTAGGCGTAGTGCCGGCATTCGATCTGCTTCTCCCGCATCTTTTCCTTGACGTGGGCACCGGCCACCTGCAGCCGCGGCACCCGGTTGATGGCGTCGATGGCCAGGCTGAAACGATCGATCTCGTTGTTGATGGCCAGCTCCAGGGGGGTGTTGATGTTGCCCTTTTCCTTGTAGCCGCGCACATGGAGATTGGAGTGGTTGGCGCGGCGGTAGGCCAGGCGGTGGATCAGCCAGGGATAGCCGTGGAAGTTGAAGATGATGGGCTTGTCCAGGGTGAACAGGCTGTTGAAGTCCTGATGGCTCAGCCCGTGGGGATGTTCGCTGCTGGGCTGCAAGCGGAACAGATCCACCACGTTGATGAAGCGGATCTTCAGGTCGGGGAAGTGCTCCCGCAGCAGGGCGGTGGCCGCCAGCGCCTCCTTGGTGGGAATGTCGCCACAGCCCACCATTACCACGTCCGGTTCCGCGCCCTGGTCGTTGCTGGCCCACTCCCAGATCCCCAGGCCCTTGGTGCAGTGCTTCACCGCGGCGTCCATGTCCAGATACTGCAGGTGCATCTGCTTGTCGCAGACGATGACGTTGATGAGGTTGTGGCTGCGCAGGCAGTGGTCGGCGGTGGACAGCAAGCAGTTGACGTCTGGCGGCAGGTAGATCCGGGTCACTTCCGGCCGCTTGTTCACCACCACGTCCAGGAAGCCCGGGTCCTGATGGGTGAAGCCGTTGTGATCCTGGCGCCACACGGTGGATGTGATGAGCAGGTTGACCGATGCAACCGGTGCCCGCCAGGGAATGTCGTTGCAGATGGACAGCCACTTGGCGTGCTGGTTGTACATGGAATCGATGACGTGGACGAAGGCCTCGTAGGTGGCGAAGAAGCCGTGCCGGCCGGTCAGCACATAGCCTTCGTACCAGCCCTCCAGGGTGTGTTCCGACAGCATCTCCAGCACCCGCCCGTCGGTGGCCAGCTCGCCGCCGTCGGCGTCGATCGGCAGATAGTCCGCCAGCCACAGTTTCTTGCTCACCTCGTAGACCGCATCCAGCTTGTTGGAGGTGTTCTCGTCGGGGCCGAACACCCGGAAGTTGTCGCCGTTGCGGCGCATGGTGTCGCGCAGAAAGGCCCCCAAGGGCTTGGTGTTGAGGGCGCTGGCGCGGGTCGGCCGGTCGACCGCAACGGCGTAGTCGCGGAAGTCCGGCAGGCGCAGGTCACGCCGCAGCAGCCCGCCGTTGGCGTGGGGACTAGCACTCATGCGGCGGTTGCCGCGGGGTGCCAGCGCCCGGAGCTCAGCCCGCAAACGGCCCTGCTCGTCGAACAGGGTCTCCGGCTGATAGCTGCGCAGCCACTCCTCCAGTTGCCGGAGGTGGGCGGGATTGTCGTGGATCCCTGCCAGCGGCACCTGATGGGACCGCCAGAAGCCTTCCACCCGGTGGCCATCCACTACCGCCGGCCCGGTCCAGCCCTTCGGACTGCGCAGCACGATCATCGGCCAGCGTGCGCGCGCCGCCCTGCCGCTGCTGCGGGCTTCCTGCTGGATTGCCTGGATGCGGCTGACGCAGAGGTCCAGGGTGGCCGCCATCTGCTGGTGCATGAGCAGCGGATCGGTCCCCTCGACACAGTGGGGCTCCCAGCCGTAGCCCTCGAACAGGCGGTGCAACTCCTCGGGCGAGATGCGGGAGAGGAGGGTGGGATTATTGATCTTGTACCCGTTCAGATGCAGGATCGGCAGCACCGCGCCATCGCGGATCGGGTTGAGAAACTTGTTGGAGTGCCAGGAGGTCGCCAGCGGCCCGGTTTCCGCTTCGCCGTCGCCCACCGCCACCGCCACCAGCAGGTCGGGATTGTCAAAGGCGGCGCCGAAGGCGTGGGATACGGAATAGCCCAGTTCTCCGCCCTCATGGATCGAACCCGGCGTCTCCGGCGTGCAGTGGCTGCCGATGCCGCCGGGGAAGGAAAACTGCTTGAAGAAGCGGCGCAATCCCTCCTCGTCCTCGCTCTTGTCCGGGTAGATTTCCGAATAGGTCCCCTCCAGATAGACCGGCGCCAGCACCCCCGGCGCGCCGTGGCCGGGACCGGCCAGGAAGATGGCGCTGAGGTCCCGTTGCCGGATCACCCGGTTCAGGTGGACATACATGAACGCCAGGCCGGGACTGGCACCCCAATGGCCCAGCAGCCGCTTTTTGACGTGTTCGGGCCGCAGCGGCTCGCGCAGCAGCGGATTGTCTTGCAGGTAAATCATGCCTGCCGCCAGGTAGTTGCAGGCGCGCCAGTAGGCGTGGAGCTGTTCCAGGCTGGTGGGATCGAGGGCAACGGTGGCATTCATGGCAGTACTCCTTGTTACGGTGTCCGAGAAGAATAGGCCAGGTGGCGCCGGAGGACGTTTCCGCGACGGTCGCCGGCGCGGTTGCGGATATCCACCCGGCCGCAGCGAGAGGCCACCGCTTGCCTGCCAGGTCTACCGGCCGGTGCTAGCCTTCACTGCCGTTCGCCGCAGGTGGGACAGCGCGGATTCTTCCGCAGCCGCATCTGGGTCCATTCCATGGTCAACGCGTCCAGCAGCAGCAGCCGGCCCCGCAGGGGTTCGCCCAGACCCGCGATCAGCTTGATCGCCTCCAGCGCCTGCATGCTGCCGACGATGCCGGGGAGCGGGGCGATGACGCCGGTCTGCGTGCAGGTCTCCCCCAGTTCGCCGCCGTCCGCGCCGTAGAGGCAGTTGTAGCAGGGGCTGCCGGCGACGGCGGGAGTGAAGGTCGCGACCTGGCCTTCGAAACGGATCACCGCACCGGACGCCAGGGGCACACCGGTGGCGACGCTGGCGGCATTGACGGCGAAGCGGGTGGCGAAGTTGTCGGAACAATCCAGCACCACGTCGCAGCGGGCGATCTCCCGCATCAGGTCGTCCCCCTCCAGGACCCGGTCGAGGGTCTCCAGGCAGACATCGGGGTTGAGCCGGGCCAGGCTGCGGCGCGCCGATTCGGTCTTGGCCGTGCCGATGTCCTCGGTGCCGTGGAGGATCTGGCGCTGCAGATTGGTCAGGTCGACCCGGTCGAAATCGTTGAGCACCAGGGTGCCGACCCCGGCTGCCGCCAGATAGAGGGCCGCCGGCGAGCCCAATCCCCCCAGGCCGATGAGGAGCACCCGGGCATCGAACAGTTTCTGCTGACCCTCGAAGTCCAGCTGCGGCAGCATGATCTGGCGGCTGTAGCGAAGTAGCTGCTGGTCGTCCATCAGTCCGGATCCCCGCTGAACCGGACCACTTCCCGCAGTACCGTGGTGGCATAGGCACCGGCGGGCAGTTCGAAACCCAATTCCAGGACATCGTCCGCCAGAGAACTGCGCAGATCGGAGGCCATCAGCCGCAATGGGCGGCGGGCGATCTCCATGCCCTCCGCTTCGAGGCCTGCGGCGAATTCCCGGTATTGCCCGGCCACGGCTTGCTCAATGCGCAACGCTTGCTCCCCTGCCGGATTTTCGCCCTTGCCCCACAAGGGGCCGCTGGGATGGATGGCGCAATCGGCGATACGCTGCAGGGTGCGGGCGTCCAGTTCCGCGCTGAAAAAGCTGTGGGAGTCGGGGAACATGAACACATCGCCAGGGATGGCCTGGTTCCAGGTGGCGGCGTTTACCCGGCGCGCCAGCACCGCGTTGAACAGCAAGGAGCGGGCAGCGGAAAGATAGATGCCGCGCAGATGGCGATCATGCGGAACGGATTCGCCGCGGAACCAGGCCAGGGCACGGTCCAGATTGCCACCGTCGCGCCCGAACCGCTGGGGTCCGAAGTAGTTGGGAACGCCATCGGCGGCGATCGCTGCCAGCCGTGCCTCCAGTTCGGCCGGCTCACCTTGAAGGTCGCGGATCGTCAGGCGGAAGCGGTTGCCCTTCAACGCGCCATTCTTCAGCTTGCGTTCGTTACGGGTCGTCTCCAGCACGGTGACCGACTCCGAATTCAACCCGGTCCAATCGGGCCCGGCCCTGCCCGGCAGATGCACGCTGAACCACTGCACCGTCACTCCGTGGCGATCCTTCAGCCCCGCGTAGCTCACCGCCTGCCGCGGCACGCCGACGAATCTGGCAATCTGCCGGGCCAGGAAATCGGTATTCTCCCCCCGCTTCTGGATGCGCAGGAAGGCGTGCTCGCCGCTGCCGGTAGGCTCGAATCCCAATGTCTCCTCGACCACGAAGTCCTCCGCCCGGCACTTGATGGCGCCATGCGCCGCCGGGGCGCCGTGGGCGTAGGGAAGGAATTCCGGGCTGGAAGGGGAAGTGGTGGTTGATGCCATAGGCCGCCGGTGCACCGGGTCCGATCGTGCGTTCAATGGAAGGAGGACGCTGGCACATCCGGGTTAAAGGGTGACCACAATGCGGCGCTTCCCCCAGCTTCGGGTCGCGGCCTGCTGCGAGCGCCGCAAACCGACCCCATGGCAGCCCGTGACGGCGCAGGCGGTGGCCAGAACCGGCCCCGCGCGCCCGGAACGAACCCGCCGTCAGGGCACGGGACGCTTCTGCAACAGCACCACCGCGATCGACGAGATACCTTCGCCGCGCCCTTCGAAGCCCATGCCCTCGGTGGTGGTGGCCTTGACGTTGACGGCGTCGACGGTCAGCCCGATGTCTTCAGCGATGTTGGCCCGCATCGCCGGGATGTGGGGGGCCATCTTGGGCGACTGCGCGATGATGGTAAGGTCCGCGTTCATCACGTAGTAGCCCATCAGGCGCAGCTTGTCCGCCACTTCCCGCAGCAGGATGCGGCTGTCGATCCCCTTGTAGGCGGCATCGGTGTCGGGGAAATGCTTGCCGATGTCGCCCAGGGAGGCGGCGCCCAGCATGGCGTCGCAAAGGGCGTGGAGGGCGACGTCGCCGTCGGAGTGGGCGGCCATGCCCCTGCCGTAGGGAATGGTCACGCCGCCGAGGACGATGTGGTCGCCGTCCTTGAACTTGTGGGCGTCATAGCCCTGGCCTATTCGCAGCATTGTCGCTCCAGATAGAAAGTGGCGAGGGGCAGGTCTTCCGGGCGGGTGATCTTGATGTTGTCGGGCCGTCCCTCGACGATGCGGGGCCTGGCTCCGGTCAGCTCCAGCGCGCTCGCCTCGTCGGTCACCGTCAGCCCCTTGGCCGCAGCATCCCGCAAGGCCGAACGCAGGGCGGCGTAGCGGAACATCTGGGGGGTGAGCGCGCGCCACACGTGGTTGCGGTCCACGGTGTCGACGATCATCCCCTGCTCCACGCCCTTGAGGGTGTCGACCGAAGGCAGGGCCAGGATTCCCCCCACCGGGTCAGCGGCGAGCCGCAACATGAGTTGGCACACATCCTGAGCCGTGATGCACACCCTGGCTGCATCGTGCACCAGCACCCAGTCGTCGGCCGCCGCCAGCCCCTGCAGCCGGTCCAGTGCCGACAGCACCGAGTCGGCCCTCTCCTTGCCGCCATCGGCGGTGATGATGCGCGGGTGATCGGCCAGTTGCAAGTCCGGCCACCAGCCGTCCTCGGGGCTCAGGGCGACGGCGATGGCGGCGAATTCCTCCACCGCCAGCAACCGCTCCAGGGTGTGTTGCAACAACGGTTTGCCGAGGATTTCCAGGTATTGCTTGGGGATCGTTCCGCCCATACGCTTGCCGGCGCCGGCGGCGGGGACGATGCCCCAGAATTGGGGTGTTTTAGTCATTCTTGAGTGTGGCCGTTATCGTTCGACGTCATCGTGATTTCGGACGCTGATGAAAAGGTTTTGTCACGCTGCGCGTGGCCAATTGAATGTGGGTTCTCGGACCCACGGCCGAGATACTTTTCTTTGCTTGCCCAAAGAAAAGTATCCAAAAGAAAAGGCACCCGACAGTCGCTTCATCCTGCGCTCCTCGCTTTTGCCGGGGGTTGCCTGAAGGGGCTCCTGCCCCTCAGGCAACGAGCGGCATCCATGCCGCTCCCCTGCGGGCTATTCCCGTCAAAAACTCCGGTGCTCGGCGCTACTGACTGGGATTGGAGAGCAAGAGCAAATAGCGCGTAATATGTAGTTTGCAGTGAGTAACCGCCGGAATTCGCAAGGCTCATTTCCGCCCACATTGCTAATCACGACCATTAGAACCTCGGGCCCTTGTGCTCGGAATTCGATGGTACTTCTCGATAATGGCCAAGATTTCGACGCCGAGTTGCTGTGCCCTCTTGGTAATGCGTAGGGCCTCCTGGAATGCCTCCAGTGAAGCCGGGCTCACGTTCAATAGGCCACCAGGCTTGACGTCTTGGACTACGGCTTCCAGTAGTTGGTAGAACTCAACCACCTTCACCTGAATGTCGACTTCGAGCATGCCAAGGCGATCTAGGCTGCTTTTGAAGATCGGGAATCGATCTTCAGATACTTGGATCTGATAGGTATAAGCGGTTATCTGTTTGGCGTTGAACGCCTCTACCACACGCTCCAGTTGCTGTATGTAGTTACGGTGTTCCGCAAGCTCGATAGTTGCCTTAACTTCCGCATACAACTGGAGGGTAGTGGAACGTTTTTCTTTTCGCTCTTTGAGCTTGCCAATTAAGTAGTTGGGAAAGAATGACGATATTGCCCCGACAAAGGCGCCGCCAAGGGCGCTATACACTGGGAGGTATGGGGTCTGCTCAGTAAACAGAGACTTGACGGATCGTATGATCTCAATAGCTTCGAGAACGGGTTTCGGATCGATGTCTTCCATGGGAGAGCCTATGGTGAAGTCCAACTTTCGGGAACGGTGCATTAAAGGACTATCCAAATCCCAAAATACCCACCATCGCGCACCGTAGCCTACAAACGGCGAATTCAGTCACTCCCCCGTCGGGCCCGCCCTCTCCTCATCCATCACCGGCTCTTCGGCAGGAGGCGGAGTTGGTTCCGGCTCCGGTTCCGCCTTGCGCCGGATGCGTCGCTTGCGGGGTGGGGATTCAGCGGGTTTGGCCGGGGTCTCTTCGACCGCCGGCTTGGACGGTTCGGCCGGCGGGGCCGGATGGCGGGCGTCGATGATTTGAACATAGGTTTCGCCTTCCTTGATCATCCCCAGGTCCTGGCGGGCACGCTCCTCGATGGCATCCACGCCCTGCTTGAGGTCCTTCACTTCCGCCTCCAGCGCAGCGTTGCGGTCGCGCCGCTTGGCGCCTTCCCGCTTCAGTTCGTCGATGCGCTGGTGGAGTCTTTGAAACTCCCGCAGGTTCCCATCACCAAACCAGAGCCGGTATTGCAGCAAGGCAATCAGCAGCACCAGGATGGCGATGAGGGTCTTCACGCCCGTTCACACCAAGGTCGCGCAGCGAACATCTTTATCTCCCTCTCCCCTTGGGAGAGGGCCGGGGTGAGGGAAACCAGCCATGACGCGAGTGCTTTCATATTCAAGGCAGCACGAGTGTCATGGCCGGTTCGGCGGGGGGCAGATTAGATCCCGCGCTTGAAGGCGTTGCGGCCGGGGAAGATGGCCTTGGCGCCCAGTTCCTCTTCGATCTTGAGCAGACGGTTGTACTTGGCGATACGGTCGGAACGGCTGAGGGAGCCGGTCTTGATCTGGCCGGTGCCGGTGGCGACCGCCAGGTCGGCGATGGTGGTGTCCTCGGTCTCACCGGAACGGTGGGAGACCACGGCGGTGTAGCCGGCGGCCTGGGCCATGCGGATGGCTTCGATGGTCTCGGTCAGGGTGCCGATCTGGTTGACCTTGATCAGGATCGAGTTGGCGATGCCCTTGTCGATGCCTTCCTTGAGGATCTTGGGGTTGGTGACGAACAGGTCGTCGCCCACCAGCTGAACCTTGTCGCCGAGGCGCTCGGTCATCAACTTCCAGCCGTCCCAGTCGCCTTCCGCCATGCCGTCCTCGATGCTGAGGATGGGGTACTTGGCGGACCAGCCGGCGAAGTATTCGACGAACTCGGAAGGATTGAAGCGCTTGCCTTCCGATTCCAGCACGTAGGCGCCGTTCTTGTAGAACTCGGAGCTGGCCACGTCCAGTCCCAGGTAAATGTCGACGCCGGGCTTGTAGCCGGCCTTCTCGATGGCTTCCAGGATCACGCCGATGGCGGCCTCGTTGGAAGGCAGGTTGGGGGCGAAGCCGCCCTCGTCACCGACGGTGGTGGCCAGGTTGCGGTCGTGCAGTACCTTCTTCAGGCTGTGGAACACCTCGGTGCCGTAGCGCAGGGCTTCGCGGAAACTGGGGGCACCCACCGGCAGGATCATGAATTCCTGCATGTCGACGCTGTTATCGGCGTGGGCGCCGCCGTTGATGATGTTCATCATGGGCACCGGCAGGCGGAAGTCGCCGCTGCTGTTGAGCAGTTGGTACAAGGGCTTGCCGGCGCTCCTGGCGACGGCGTGGGCGTTGGCCATGGACACCGCCAGCAGGGCGTTGGCACCCAGCCGCCCCTTGTTGTCGGTGCCGTCCAGCTCGATCATGCGCCGGTCCAGGCCGGCCTGGTCTTCCGCTTCCCGTCCCAGCACCGCGGAGCGGATCTCGGTCTTGACATTGCTGACCGCTTTCATCACGCCCTTGCCCAGGTAGCGGCTCTTGTCGCCGTCGCGCAGTTCGATGGCTTCGCGCGAGCCGGTGGAGGCACCGGAGGGCACCATGGCCGAACCGATGGCGCCGGTATCCAGCAGGACTTCGGCTTCGATGGTGGGATTGCCGCGGGAGTCGAGGACTTCGCGGGCACGGACGTCGACGATTTTGCTCATGGTTGTACCTGTCGTGGTGAATAACTGTCTGGAAAGGTCTGGGTCAGAGGAAACCGCGG
>Ga0233425_10009082_pt1 | contig 12799 bp, 13 predicted proteins | sample Watercolumn_Towu_2_FD_181712 | JGI IMG/M metagenome (GOLD analysis project Ga0233425, IMG submission 181712) | Freshwater microbial communities from Lake Towuti, South Sulawesi, Indonesia - Watercolumn_Towuti2014_140_MG | ecosystem: Environmental > Aquatic > Freshwater > Lake | place...
CATGCGGTTGCGCTCGGCGACGGCTTCGCGCACCAGGCGGAACTCGCCGTTCTCCAGGTAGCGGATGCCGCCGTGCGCCATGCGCGAGGATGCGGCCGAGGCCCCGGAGCAGAAGTCGCCCCGGTCGACGAGCAGGACGTTGACGCCGTTCAGGGCCAGGTCACGCAGGGTGCCCACGCCGTTGATGCCGCCGCCGACAATCAGGACCTCGGGCGGGTTGGTCTGCAGGGAGGAGAGGGTTTCGGTTCGGTTCATGTCCGTTAGCCTTTACGGGAGGCAGCCTGCTGCGTCCTTACTCGACCCAGTCGAAGGTGCGCGTGACGGCCTTCTTCCAGCCGGCATACAGCTTCTCGCGCCGGGCGGAGTCCATGTGCGGGGTCCATTCCTTGTCCCTGCCCCAGTTCCGGCGCAGCTCGTCATCATCCTTCCAGAAGCCGACCGCCAGGCCGGCGGCGTAAGCCGCGCCCAGCGCGGTCGTCTCGGAGACCTTCGGGCGGATGACCGGCACGTTGAGCAGGTCGGCCTCGAACTGCATCAGCAGTTCGTTGAAGACCATCCCGCCGTCGACCTTGAGGGCGGTCAGCCGGACGCCGGAATCCTTCTCCATCGCCTCCAGCACCTCCAGGGTCTGGTAGGCGGTCGCCTCCAGCACAGCCCGGGCGATGTGGCCGCGGTTGACGTAGCGGGTCAGGCCGACGATCGCGCCGCGCGCATCCGAACGCCAGTAGGGGGCGAACAGGCCGGAGAAAGCGGGGACGAAATAGATCCCGCCGCTGTCCTCGACCGAACGCGCCAGGGCCTCCACCTCGGAGGACTTCTGGATCATGCCCATGTTGTCGCGCAGCCACTGGACCAGCGCGCCGGCCACGGCGATCGAGCCTTCCAGGGCGTAGACCGCCGGCCGGTCGCCGATCTTGTTGGCCAGCGTGGTCAGCAGGCCGTACTTCGAGGGGACAGGCTTCTCCCCGGTATTCATTAACATGAAGCAGCCGGTGCCGTAGGTGTTCTTGGCTTCGCCCGGGTTGTAGCAGGCCTGGCCGAAGAGCGCCGCCTGCTGGTCGCCCAGGTCGCCGGCGACCGGAATGCCCTGCAGCCCGTCCTTCCAGCGGCTGGCGAAGACCTCCCCGTACACCTCGGACGAGGAACGGATATTGGGCAGCAGCGCCCGCGGGATGTCCATCAGGCGCAGGATCTCCTCGTCCCAGTCGAGGGTTTGCAGGTTCATCAGCATCGTGCGCGAGGCATTGGTCACGTCGGTGACGTGCTTCCCGGTCAGGTTCCAGATCACCCAGGTATCCATCGTGCCGAAGAGGAGCTCACCCGCTTCCGCCCGGGCACGAATGCCATCGACGTTGTCGAGCAGCCACTTGATCTTCGGGCCGGAGAAGTAGGTCGCCAGCGGCAGTCCGGTTTTTTCCCTCAGCCGGTCCTGCCCGCCTTCGCGGCCGAGCTCGTTGCAGATCGTGTCCGTGCGCGTGTCCTGCCAGACGATGGCGTTGTGGACCGGCTTGCCGGTGGCTTTTTCCCACAGGACGGTGGTCTCACGCTGGTTGGTGATGCCGGCCGCGGCGATGTCCTTCGCCGTCACGCCGGCGCGGGAGAGGGCGCCGGCGATCACGCCCTGCGTGTGAGCCCAGATCTCGAGGGCATCGTGTTCGACCCAGCCCGGCCGCGGGTAGATCTGGCGGTGTTCCTTCTGGTCGATGGCGACGATGTTCCCGCCGTGGTCGAAAAGGATGCAGCGGCTGCTGGTGGTGCCCTGGTCGATGGCGGCTATGTATTTTGGCATGGCGAACTCCTGTAAGCATATGAAAGAATGATTTCAAGCCCAATCGCGCGCCCCGGCCAGGAAGGCGTTTCCCGGCATGGGCTTCTTCCCGGCCGGCTGGACCTCCTGCAGGAGCAGCAGGCCCTCCCCGGTCCCCAGAGCGGGCAGCCCGTCCACGACGAGGCGCCGGCCGGCGCCCGGGCTGGCCTGCTCGCGGAGGACGGCGCGCAGCACTTTGACCGGCTGGCCCTGCCACACGAAGTACGCTCCCGGCCAGGGATGCATGGCCCGCACGCGCCGCTCGAGCTCGACCGCCGGACGGGTCAGGTCGAGCAGCCCGTCCTCTTTTTTCAGCATCGGGGCGTAGGTGGCGCCCTGCTCGGGCTGCGGCCGGGGGCCCAGTTCCCCGGCCAGGTAGCGCGGCAGGGTCTCGAGCAGCAGGTCCGCGCCGAGCTGCGCCATCCGGACGAAGAGCGAGCCGCCGGTCTCGTCGGCCGCGATCGGGAGCGCCCGCTGGCTGAGGATCGGGCCGGTATCCACACCGGGATCCATCTTCATGATCGTGATGCCGGTCTCGCGGTCTCCGGCCAGGATGGCCGCCTGAAGCGGCGCGGCCCCCCGCCAGCGCGGCAGCAGCGAACCATGCACGTTGACGCAGCCATAGCGCGGCAGGTCGAGTACGTTCGGGCGCAGGATCTGGCCAAAGGCGGCCACCACGATCACGTCCGGCGCCCAGCGGGCCAGCTGTTCCAGAGCCTCCGGCTGGCGCAACTTCTCCGGCTGGATGACGGGAAGGCCGAGACGCAGGGCGGCTTCCTTCACGGCCGGCGGACGCAGGCTTCCGCCGCGCCCGGCCGGGCGATCCGGCTGGGTGACGACGCCAACCACCGGGTAGCTGCCGGCCAGCGCTTCCAGGCAGGGAACGGCGAAATCGGGAGAACCCATGAAGACGATGCGGGATGAGACGGTCACGCATCGATTCTACTGCGTCTTGCAGGAATGTGTACATTTCAAGGTCCTTAAAGAAACGGCAGATTAGAATCAAGATAGAACATTTGGGGGAGGCCGCAATTCGGTTGCTTTTTGTCCGATTACGATGTAAAATTACACAAAATTCGCACTCAAACCTTCAGGAGGAAGAGATGACTCAAAGTGTTGATATCACCCAGGATGACAAGCTGTGGTCCCTGCTTAGCTGGCTGTTCTGGCCGGTGGCCTTGATCATGCTGCTCATGGATGACAAGAAGACCCGCCCGTTCATCAAGTACAATGCCGTGCTCTCCCTGGCCTATGCCGTCCCGATGTACGTGATCGGCACCATCACCGTCGGCTGCCTGCTGCTCGTCATGGGCATCTATGCCATCGTCCTGGCCGTCAAGGCCTACCAGGGCGAGTGGGTGACCGTGCCCTTCCTGTCTGACTTCTGCAAGAAGCAGGGCTGGATCTAATTTTCTTCATCGTTGCGTGGAAGAGCCTGCCTTTGGGCAGGCTCTTTTCGTTCCCCGCCTGCGCCCCGCAGGGTTTTCGTCTGCAACCTGCAGCCGGGAAATCCGTTATATGATTAACCAATTTGAGAGAAATGGAACAAGGAGTATCCCATGCCTGCGAAAAAGAACCTGCCCATCCCTGTCGAACCGGTCGCCGTTCCGGCCGAACCGGCCCTGCCCGCCCCCGCCCCCGTCCCGGCCGCAGAACTCGGCCCCGGTGACGAGCGCACCTGGGGCATGCTCGCCCATCTGAGCGTGCTGCTCAACCTGTTCACCGGCTTTGCCGGCCCGATCGCGGCCTTCATCATTTACCTGGTCTACAAGGACCGCTCCCGCTACGTGGCCTACCACTCGCTGCAGGCCGCCCTCTTCCAGCTGCTGTGGTGGTTCGGCGGCGGCGTGCTGATCGGCGTGATGTGGGGCATCGTCGGCCTGCTCTCGGCTGTCCTGATCGGGATCGTCCTGATCCCCTTCGCGATCGTGGGCACCTTCCTGTTCGGCCTGCTGCCGCTCGGCGCCCTGATCTACGGTGTGGTGGCCGGCATCCAGGTCAACCAGGGCCAGGACTTCAAGTACTGGCTGGTCGGCGACTGGGTGCGCGGCACCCTGACCGGTTAGTCAACAGGACCGGCTCTCTCCCGAGAGCCGGTTTTCTTATCCTCGTGTCCTTGACTTTTACACCTTTTCACGTAGAATTGCGGAAGCATTCCCCAAAGGACGGCAGGGAAGAGTCTCCCCCAAACCGGGAGCGCCGAAGGGGCAAGTCCGGAACCTGGCGAGGCCGGATGAAACTCTCAGGTACAAAGGACCCTGCACGCCCTTCCTCTGGAAAGTCGCCCAGCGGCGACACCGACGGGGCAAGCCCTCCGCATGCGGACGGGTGAATCTCTCAGGTCCATAACAGAGGCGCACGATGCTGAATCGTGCGCCTTTTTCATTCGCCAAATCCTGCACAGGAGAACGTGATGAACATCCCGTCCAATCTGAAGTACACCAAGACCGATGAATGGTTCGACCCCGCCAGCGGGGCGATGGGCCTGACCGATTACGCCCAGGGCCAGCTCTCCGACATCGTCTTCGTCGAGATCGTGGTCGCCGTCGGCGACGCGGTCGCGCCGGGCAAGGCGATCGCCTCGGTCGAGTCGGTCAAGGCGGCCGCCGAGTCCTACGCGGCGGTCAAAGGCACCGTTTCGGCGGTCAACGAAGAGCTGGGCGCCAACCCCGAGACCCTGAACAGCGACCCGTACGGCAAGGGCTGGATGGTCAAGGTCGAGGGCGCGGACGCCTCCGGCCTGATGGACGCCGCCGCCTACACCAAGTACTGCGAAGAACGCGCCCACTAATACAGTGTCATTGCGAAGGCCGAAGCTGTCCGGCCCGAAGCAGTCTCAGGATAAGCATGTACGGGATCGCTTCGTCGCCTTTTGACTGCGCTCGTTCTTCCAGGCTCCTCGCAATGACAGGGAGATACTGATGACCTATATCCCGATCTCGCCAGCCGAGCGGGACGCCATGCTGGAAACCATCGGGGTGAAGAGCCTCGAGGACCTGTTCCAGTCCGTCCCCGCAAAGCATCGTTTTCCCAAACTCGACCTGCCGCCGGCGCTGACCGAAATGGAAGCCGCCAGCGAACTGCAGGAACTGTCCTTCGGCAACGAGGACGTGCGCGGCAGCCTGGTCTCCTTCCTGGGGGCCGGCGCCTACAACCATTACATCCCCGCCGCCGTGGACCACCTCCTGCGCCGCGGCGAGTTCTACACCGCCTACACGCCCTATCAGCCGGAAGTCTCCCAGGGCACGCTCCAGGCGATCTTCGAATACCAGTCGCTGATCGCCGCCCTGACCGGCATGGAACTGTCCAACGCCTCCCACTACGACGGGGCGACCGCCGTGGCGGAGGCGGTCAACATGGCCTACGCCCAGTTCCGCGGCAAGCGCAGCCGGGTGGTCATCGCCCCGACCGTCCACCCGCAGTACCGCGCCGTGGTGCGCACCTACACCCAGGGCATGGGCGTGGAACTGGCCGGGGACGATGCGAACGCCGACCTGGAGAGCGGACCCGAAAGCCTGGAAGGCCTGCTCGACGCCAACACTGCCCTGCTGGTCGTCCAGTACCCGGACTTATTCGGGCGCGTGTACGATTACAGCGCCCTGATCGAAAAAGCCCACGCCCAGGGGGCGCTGGTCTGCCTGGCGGTCAACCCGACCGCCCTGGCGCTGTTCAAGTCCCCGGGTGAGATGGGCGCCGACATCGTCGTCGGCGAGGGCCAGCCGCTCGGCATCCCGCTCTCCTACGGCGGCCCCTACCTGGGATTCTTCGCCACCCGCCGCCAGTACGTGCACAAGATGGCCGGACGCCTGGTCGGCGAGACGGTCGACAGCCGCGGCCAACGCGCCTACGTGCTGACCCTGACCGCGCGTGAACAGCACATCAAGCGCGAGCGCGCCACCTCCAACATCTGCACCAACCAGGGGCTGATGGCGCTGGCTTCGGCAATCTACCTGTCGCTGCTCGGCCAGACCGGGCTGCGCCAGGTGGCCGAACTGTGCTACCACAAGGCGCATTACGCCGCCGAGCAGCTGAGCAAGCTTCCCGGCTACGGACTGTGCTTCTCGGCGCCCTTCTTCCATGAGTTTGCGCTCTGCTGCCCCGGACCGGTGGCGGAGATCAACGCCCACCTGCTCGAGCACGGCATCCTCGGCGGCTACGACCTGGGCCAGGATTACCCGGCGCTCAAGGACCACATGCTGCTGGCGGTCACCGAGATGAACACGAAGGATGAGATCGACGCCCTGGTGGACGTCCTTGCGGAGGCCAGCCATGACTGACAATCCCCGGATCGTCGAAAAGACGCTCTTCGAGCTGTCCTCGCCCGGCCGCACCGGCGTGACCTTCCCGGCCGCAGACGTGCCGGCAGCCAAGCTGCCCAAGGACCTGCTGCGCAGGGAACTGCCCCTGCCCGAGCTGGCCGAGGTGGACGTCGTCCGCCATTACATGCGCCTGTCGAAGTTCAACTACAGCGTGGACGGCGGCTTCTATCCGCTCGGCTCGTGCACGATGAAGTACAACCCGAAGATCAACGAGGACACCGCCCGCCTGCCCGGCTTCGCCTTCGTCCACCCGCTGCAGCCGGTCGAGACCGTCCAGGGCAGCCTGGCGCTGATGTACACGATGCAGGAATGGCTGAAGGAGATCTCCGGCTTTGCGGCCATCTCCCTGCAGCCGGCCGCCGGCGCCCACGGCGAACTGACCGGCGTGCTGATCATGCGCGCCTACCATCGCTCCCGCGGCGACACCAAGCGGGTCAAGATGCTCATCCCCGACTCGGCCCACGGCACCAACCCGGCCTCCTCCGGCATGTTCGGCCTGGAGGTGGTCCAGGTGCCCTCGGACGCGCGCGGCAACGTCGACCTCTCGGCGCTCAGGTCCGCCTGCGACGAGACCGTGGTCGGCCTGATGCTGACCAACCCGAACACGCTCGGCCTGTTCGACGAGCACGTCGAGCAGGTGGCCGAGATCGTCCACAAGTGCGGCGGCCTGGTCTACGGCGACGGCGCCAACCTGAACGCCCTGCTGGGCATCCTGCGCCCGGGCGACGTCGGCATCGACGTGATGCACTTCAACCTGCACAAGACCTTCTCCACCCCGCACGGCGGCGGCGGCCCCGGCTCGGGCCCGGTCGGCGTGGCGGCGCACCTGGCCGATTTCCTGCCGGCCCCGCTGGTCGCCATCGTCGAGAAGGCGAAAGACGGCGAGCCCCCGCTGTACGGTTTCGTCGAACCCAGGCAGACCATCGGCCGGGTCAAGGCCTTCCACGGCCACTTCGGCATGCTCGTGCGCGCCTTCACCTACATCGCCATGCACGGACCGGACGGCCTGCGCCAGATCGCCGAGTACGCCGTGCTGAACGCCAACTACATCAAGGCCCGCATCCAGAAGGCCTACCGCATCCCGCATGAACGCATCTGCATGCACGAGTTCGTCGCCGAGGGCCGCTTCGACGGCTCGGACGTGCGCGCCCTGGACATCTCCAAGCGCCTGATGGATTACGATTTCCATCCGCCGACGAACTACTTCCCGCTCATCGTCCACGAGGCGCTGATGGTCGAGCCGACCGAGACGGAGAACAAGGACAGCCTGGACGCCTTCGCGGACGCCCTGCTGGCGATCGCCCAGGAAGCCAGGACCAACCCGGAACTGCTGCACAACGCCCCGAGCAGGACGCTCTTCGGCCGCATGGACGAGGTCAAGGCGGCGCGCGAACTGGTGCTGTGCTGCTGGCTGCCGGAAGATTACGAAAAAGGCTAAAAGAGAACGGGGCGGCCGCAGGGTCGCCCCGCTTCGCCCATGCACGAACTCGCCGTCACCGAAAGCATCCTCGAGATCGCCCTGCGCCATGCACTGGAACAGAATGCCACGCGCATCACCGCGCTGCACCTGGTGATCGGACAGTGGGCCTCGCTCGTCGACGACTCGGTCCAGTTCTACTGGGACACGATCAGCGAAGGGACGATCGCCCGCGGCGCGCAGCTCCACTTCCGGCGCGTGCCCGTCCGGCTGGCCTGCCAGTCCTGCAATTACGAATATGCCCCCGCCGGGGAGATCCTGGCCTGTCCGCAGTGCGGCAGCGTAGAAGTTAAAGTGATCGCCGGCGAGGAATTCAATCTGGAAGCCATCGATATCGAAACCGGAACGGAGTGATCGAAATGCCCGAACGCATCCCCGTCGTCGAAAAGATCCTCTCCGCCAACGACCGCCTGGCGCTCGAGAACCAGGCCCGCTTCGCGGCGGCGAAGGTCTTCGCCATCAACGTGATGGCCTCCCCGGGCGCCGGCAAGACCTCGTTGATCGAGCAGACCGTGCGCGGCCTGACCGGAAAACTGCGCATCGGCATGATCAACGGCGACATCGCCACCTCCTTCGACGCCGACCGCGCCCAGGCCGCCGGGGCGTCCGCCGTGCAGATCAACACCGGCGGCGACTGCCACCTGGACGCGGTCATGGTCCAATCCGCCATCGGCCAGCTCGACCTGGCCAGCCTCGACCTGGTGATCATCGAGAACGTCGGCAACCTGGTCTGCCCGGCGGATTTCAAGCTCGGCACGCAGAAGAGCGTCCTGGTCGCCTCCATCCCCGAAGGCGACGACAAGCCGTATAAATACCCCGGCATGTACCGCGGCGTGGACGCGGTGGTGATCAACAAGATCGACCTGCTGCCGTATGTGTCCTTCCGCATGGACTTCTTCAAAAAGGGGATCGAGGTGCTCAACCCGGGCGTGACCCAGTTCGAGCTCTCCTGCCGCAGCGGTGAGGGCCTGCCCGCCTGGCTGGACTGGCTGGAGGCGCAGGTCCGGGCTTTCCGGAAGGCATAGACCCACCGGTTCGGAAATCGACCATAACTCATCCCGAAGTTGATTTTCGGGATGAGTTTTTTATTGTGACGCTGTTTTCAGACCCATCCCCCTTGCCCCGCTTCCCGAGGGAAGGGGGAAGAGTAAGAATAGGGGTTGTGGGAGCGGCAAAGCCGCTCCCACAACTCCAGATTCAAATACCCTCCCCCGATTTACGGGGGAGGGCGGGGGGGGGCGAATTCTTCCCACGATTACAAAATTCGGGGCAAATCACATTGATTCTTAATGATGCCCGTGCTGCTCAGCTTCCTCGGCTTCGGCCCTGGTCTTGTGCACGGTGCCGTCCGGATGGTTCGGCGGCGAATAAACGGTGTAGAGTTTGAGTTCCGTGTCGGAGACGTTGATCACGTTGTGATATGTCCCGGCGGGCACGACGACCGCGTCGCTCGCGCCGACGACGTGCTCCTCCCCGTTGCCGAAGACGAACTTCGCCTGGCCCTGCTCGAGGCGGAAGAACTGGTCGACGTGGTCATGCACCTCGTTGCCGATCTCCTCGCCCGGCTGCAGGCACATCACCACCAGCTGGGCGTGCATGCCCGTGAAGAGCACCTGGCGGAAGTACCCGTTCTTCAGGGTCAGATCTTCGATATTGCCAGCGAAACCGGTCATGTCCTCTCCTCCTCACGAAGGAATGGTGATTTTCGTTTCCCTTGCTGAGGACATTGTAGCATATTTGCCTTCCGGGCGATTATGATACACTAGCCGGGCAAGCACCTCTTCAGGAGAAGACTCAAAACCATGTGCGGAATTTTCGGCATCGTGACGAAAGACGAACAGCCCCTCGGCCCGATCCTGATCGAGGCCGCCAGGCGCCTGACCTACCGCGGCTACGATTCGGTCGGCGCGGCGACCATATCCGGCCGCAAGATCGACCTGCGCAAGGACACCGGCCGCGTCGACGAAGTGGCGGCCAAATACGACTTCGCCGCCATGACCGGCTCGCGCGGCATGACCCAGCTGCGCTGGGCCACCTTCGGGGAACCTTCCCTGGTCAATTCCCAGCCGCACCTCGATTCGGACGGCGACCTGGTCGGGGCGCACAACGGCAACGTGGTCAACAACGTCGAACTGCGCCAGCAGTTCATGGCCGAGGGCATGACCGTCCGTTCGCAGAACGACGGCGAATCCTGCGTGCATGCCGTCGAACGCTATGTCAACAAGGGCTACGACTTCATCGATGCCATCCGCCTGGCCTACGGCGACCTGCAGGGCGATTATGCTTTCGTCATCGGGCGCGTCGACGACGACAAGCTGTACGCCTTCAAGAAGGGTTCCGGCCTGGTGGTCGGCCTGGGGGACGGGTTCAGCTGCGTTTCCTCCGACCTGCCCTCGCTCCTGCCGCTGACCCGCACCATCGTGCGCATGAACGACGGCGAGATCGTCACCCTGTGGGCGGACCGGGTCGAGCTGCGCTCGGTCAAGGACGGTGCGAAGATCGAACGCGCCTGCGAGACCGTCACCGAGACGATGGACGCCGTGCAGAAGGGCGGCTATCCCCACTTCATGCTCAAGGAGATCCACGAGCAGAGCCAGGTGGCGCGCGAGGTGCTGCACATGCTGGACGGCAGTCCGGATGTCAGGACCGTGCTCGAAAAGATGAAGTCCGCCCGGCACCTGTACTTCATCGGCTGCGGAACGAGCTACCACGCCTGCCTGGCAGGGGCGGTCTACTTCGCCCAGATCGCCGGGCGGGCGGTCATCCCGGTGCTCGCTCCGCAGTTCGTCCCGCAGTACGCCCCGGCGGTCGGTCACGAGGACGTCGGCATCTTCGTCAGCCAGTCCGGCGAGACCAAGGACGTCTTGAACGCGCTCCAGATCGCCGAAGAGAAGGGCATGACCGCATTTGGTTTGGCAAATGTCATCGGCTCCACGCTGACCAAGGCCACCGCCTGCGCCCTGCCGCTGTGCTGCGGCTACGAGATCTCCGTCCCGGCCACCAAGACCTTCACCAACCAGGTGGTCACCTTCCTGTACCTGGCCTACCGGCTGGCCGGGCGTGATGCGCACGTACTGGACTCCATCCCCGCATTGATGGACAAGACCCTGGAGCTGGCCGCCCCGCAGATCGAGGCGATCACGGCTTCTGTCAACGAGTGGAACGACCTGTATTGCCTGGGTTACGGCGCCACCTATCCGATGGCGCTCGAGGGGGCGTTGAAACTAAAGGAGATCACCTACGCGCACTGCGAAGGGATGCTCTCGACCGAGTTCAAGCACGGTCCGCTCTCGGCAGTGACCAAGGGCTTCCCGATCCTGTTCGCGGCCGGACCGCAGGACGTGCCGTTGATCGTCAGCGGGATCAACGAGGTGACCTGCCGTGGGGCGCGCGCCATCGCCATCGGCCAGGAGGACGCCCGCCTGCGCGCCAATGCGACGGAGCTCATCACTCTGCCGGAAGCCAGCCCGGAGGTCAGCGCCCTGCTGGCCGTCCTGCCGCTGCAGCTGCTCTCGTACCACATGTCCGTCGCCCGCGGCTTCGACCCGGACTTCCCCCGCAATCTGTCCAAGACCCTGACCGTGGACTAGCATCCAGACCAGATCCAAGGAGAACATCCCCGCATGGCAACCACCCAACCCATCCCCTGTCCGAACTGCAGCCAATCCGACCAAGTCCGGCTGGCATCCCAGGCCGGGATCGGCACCCCGCCCGAGCCCAGCTCGGCCTTCGTGACCTTCATCAAGGTCATTCGCTGGATCTTCGGGATCGCCTACGGACTGGCTGTCTTGATGATATTGGCCTTTTTAATCGGAGGCCTGCTGCTCGGCGGGTTCGCCACCTGGTTCGGGGCGCAATCCGATCCCTATGGCCTCGGGTCGAGCCTCTTCGGATTGACAGTCATCCCGCTGCTGTGCAGCGGCTTCCTGCTGATTTTTGTCCTGGTCCTGATGGGCGGTTTCATGATCGGCCTGCCCTGGCTGATCCAGCGCGGCCTGTCCCAGAACTACCAGCAGCGCCATGCCCAGTGGCAGCAGGCAATGGAAAAGTACAAGAACCTGCAGTATTGTTCCCGCTGTGCAGGTGTGTTCCTGGAAGGCCAGAATCGCATCGTTCCGCTCGAACAGATGCAGGCCTTCCTGAGCGAGTTCCAGACCCAGCCTCCGGCGGGTCCGTATGGGGCCTGACGCCAAATGTTCGTTCTATCAGGAGAATGAAATATGACCGCTCGCGTGGGGCAAATGGCCCCCGAATTTGAAGTCCCGGCGTACCACCAGGGAAGATTCACCACCATAAAGCTCGCCGACCTGCGCGGCAAATGGGTGATGCTCTATTTCCACCCGGCCGCCTTCACCTTCGTCTGCGGCACCGAACTGACCGAAGCCGCCAGCCGGTATGCGGACTTCCAGAAGCTCGGCGTGGAAGTGGTCTCCTTCAGCGTCGACAACCTGTACGTCCACAAGGTCTGGAACGACAGCGAACTCTCCAAGATGGTCGAAGGGGGCATCCCCTTCCCGATGGGGTCGGATACCGCCGGGAAAGTGGGCAGCCTCTATGGGATCTACGACGAGGACCTGGGTCTGGACCTGCGCGGCCGCTTTATCATCGACCCGGACGGCGTCCTGCAGGCGATGGAGAACCTGTCCGCGCCCGTCGGCCGCAGCGTGGACGAAGCCCTGCGCCAGATCCAGGCTTTCCAGCACATCCGTGCCACCGGGGGGGCGGAAGCCTGCCCGGCAGGCTGGCAGCCCGGGGAGCCGGTCTTGAAACCGGCTGTCGACCTGATCGGGAATCTGTGGAAGGTCTGGAAACCCGGAAAGAAAACCGGATGAGCGTCCGCATATTGTATGAGGTGAACCGATGGACCTGACCCCCGAGATCCGCAAGCAACTGCTCGTCTTCCAGCGCGTGGAACTGACCGAGCATCACATCTATCGTCGACTGGCCCGCAACCTCAAGTCGGGCGAGAATGCCCGCGTGCTCGAGCAGATCGCCGCCGATGAACTGCGTCATGCACAGGAATGGCAGAAACTGACCGGCCAGGATGTGCGGCCGGACATGCGCAAGGTCTGGTTCTTCACCCTGGTCAGCCGGGTCTTCGGCTTCACCTTCGGCGTCAAGCTGATGGAGGGCGGCGAGGAACAGGCCCAGGGCAAGTACGATCAATTGACCGGCATCATCCCGAACATCCAGAAG